>Ga0247824_10000292_pt1 | contig 23083 bp, 12 predicted proteins | sample 13C_PalmiticAcid_FD_194412 | JGI IMG/M metagenome (GOLD analysis project Ga0247824, IMG submission 194412) | Soil microbial communities from agricultural site in Penn Yan, New York, United States - 13C_PalmiticAcid_Day48 | ecosystem: Environmental > Terrestrial > Soil > Agricultural land...
CCTTCCTCCCCCCGACCTCAAAAGCAAGGTGCGTCCTCGGCCCCAGCATCTTCCTGTTCTCGTCGGCCGTCAGGGCGCGGTCGACGAGCGGCAGCTCCGGCACGTCGCCCACGGCGCCCAGGTGCGGGACGCAGTGCAGCCAAAAGTCCGGGTTGTGGTTGGCCTGCAGGCCGAGCATGACGCCGTCGTGCTCCTCGTAGATGGTGTACCCCAGGGGCTTGAGGGCGGCGAGGTAGAAGTCGCGCATGGGCTTGAAGGTGCCCGGGGTGGTGGGGAGGGAGATGTGGCCGAGGGGCATGGTGGGCGATAAGGTGTGATGGTGGGTGTGGTGGTGGGTGTGGTGGTTTGTTGGGTTGTAGGGCTGTTGGTGTTGGAGGGGTGGTGGTGGTGGTGATGGCTAATCAATGATTGGGAGATGGGACTGAAACACACGAGGTGTTGATGGGGAGGCCTGAGGATGGATGAATACTGGCTCGAGACTGGGTGTCGTCGCCTCTTTCATCTCTGCTCGCAAGAGGAGATGCTGCCGGGGGCATCAGGCAGCTGCTCGTAAACAGCGTGCCGAGTAACGCCACATTCTTGGAGAGGCAGCGGTGAGTGGTCAGCTTCAGGGGCTCACGTGCTGCCGCGCCAGGTTGGCGTGCGCTGTCGTGAGATGGGCGCGTCTCGGCGCGTCTCGGCCGAGCGGAGATGCGGAGATGCGAGCCGGGTCATCATTCCCTCCGCCAGCACATTTGAGCGGGGATGAGCGTAGAAGGATGTCACAACATGGATCCTTCGGATTCTCTGTCTCCTCCACAGAGAGACTGTGACATGAAGCACTGGCTGGGAAGGTTGCACAACCACGTGAAAACGTGGTGTCCCATGTCGATGAGAAATTATTCACAGGTCTTGTGAATATTGAGTATGGTATTAACTCTCCCCATCACGCTACTGCGCCCCAGCTCCAAACAGCGCCTCCCGCGTATCGTAGGTATACTTGAGGTCCTGATGCCAGTACACAACCGTGTCGGCCTTGGTGATGGCCCACGCCTCGTCCAGCGCCTTAACCACGCTCTCCGGCAGCGGCCCCTTCTCCAGGTCCGTCAGATTGCCGTCCAGCTGCTGGATGCTCGACGCGCCAATGATGATGCCATCGTTTCCGTCGTTGACCTTGAGCGCAGAATGGTGCACCACCCACCGCAGCGCCGTCTCCACCATGGTCAGCCCGGCATCGCCCACGGCCTTCTCGATCACCTGCAGCGCGCGGAAGGTGGTATCCCTGAAATAGCGCTCCCGATACCGTTGGCCCAACGCAGCGGCGTCACTGTAGCGCCCCTCGGCGGGCACCATGTCGGCCGACTTGATCTTGCCCGAGAGCAGCCCGCCGGCCAGCGGGTTGTAGACGACCACGTCCAGGCCGTAGCGGTGGCAGGCGGGGATGAGCTCGGCCTCGATGCCGCGCGTGATGGCGTTGTACATGGCCTGGTAGATGCTCGGGCGCACCCAGCCGTTGTACTTGCACGTCATGACGATCTCGGCGACCTCGAAGGCGGTGAAGTTGGAGATGCCAAAGCGGACGAATTTGCCGGCCTTGTGGAGCTCGTTGATGGCGCGGAGGGTCTCGGCGAAAGGGGTAGCGCGGTCCTGTTTTTGTCAAACCTCGGCCTAGAGAGTGATGACTCGGGAGAATCTTACGGCAGCATGCAAATACAGGATGTCCACACACTCAGCGCCCAGCTCCTTCAGACTGACGTCCAGCGACTGCAGCACCTTGTCGTAGGTGTTGTCCCCAAGCTGCGCCGGGTAGTTGATCTTGGTGGCGAGAGTCAGGCCACGGTCCTTCCAGCCGGCCTCGCGCGTGAAGGCCTCCTGCTTGCCGCCGACGTACATGCGGGCCGTGTCGACCTCGTTGTAGCCGCGCGACTGCAGCTTGTCGAGCACCTTGCCGAACTCGCCGACGTCGGTGATGCGGGCGCCCGTCGACTCATCCGGGCCAAAGGTCATCAGGCCCAAGATGACGCGCGGCTTGGGGGACTGGGCGATGAGGGGCGACATGGTGGCTGGTAAACTGAAAAGAGTCAGTAATGCCACTCATGGTAAGGTATCTCTAAAGAGCGGGGTTTTGGTGGCGTACTTGGGAATAATGTCTGTGGATCGTGGTCCCAGTTTGGTGTTGTGTGGGAGATGGAATGAAGAGGGGGTTGAAAAGGGGTAGGGATGTTCTCACTTTATATCGAAAAGTCTTCCCACTTTCCGTTGAGACGGAGTTAACTACAAGACTCTCACGATTCACAAAAACAATCTGTCGGAGATAACCTCTGCAGCGTGCTTGTGGGATGACGACATGCAGATGCAGCTGACTGCCCGCGCTAACCCTCGCCGGCCTCGGCGGAGACGGAACAGAGACCCACTGTTCCGGCGTCTGGCACCGGCAACTGGAGGGCGGGGTGCATTTTGAGCTTCGGCGATAGTGTTTGATAACTAAGCGCGAAGACCGATGTCCACATTGCACTCGGAAACAACACTTCTCCTTTCTTTGTAACAGGTGCTCCCCAGTCATTCAGCCACGTTGACAACAGCTTGGTCTCGCTGCATGGCGTATTCGGGGGGCCAAACTTTTGACAGTTCGGGGGACCTGCGAGACCAATAAACCCCAAAAATCCCATTTCATAAGTTCAGTGTTGAGCCAGGAGTCGTACGCAACACAGATGCGGATTCTGTCCGCCCTCCCGACCATGACCAAGACATCTAGGATGAGATCGAGTCAAATTTTGGTGCTCAAAGCGCTGGCTTTGAATATTACAGTTCAGGGGATAGCAAAAAAAAAAAAAACACAGCATGTATCAGGCAAGAATGCCGAAATTGCTCGTCTTCGTGTTGATGTTGACCAGACTACCAGGGTACCTTCTGTCTTGTGTGAGATGACATTACCAACATTATGGACCAGGTACCTACCGGTTCCTATGCGCAGGCTGGTAAATCCCAGGGTTTCCCCTCTTTCCGCCTTCAAGACGTTGGTTCTTTTTATGGCAATGCTACTTGATACACAGACACAACAAGTATCGCCGGAGAGACGCCCGTCACGACGACACCCGGGCTCTTCAACGACGTGCATTTCCAATGCTGTGAGCCTGTACCTGTAGCGCTCCGCCATACTATTGTGTGGGCTATGACCGCAAGCAGCAAGAGTATGTCAATACATCCTCCCACAAGTCTCAAGAACCCAGTGGTCCGTTGCTAGGCTGGAGATGAAGGGGACAACACTCGCCTCGGGGGCTCTCGAACCTTGGTCGCTTGGCACGGCCCCCATAAAGCCCTTGGCAGCAACGCAGCACCAACGGCATGAAGGCAATGCGGGGATCAAGTGCCAGCGGCTCGGCAATCACCGTTTGTTTTCTAGGCACCAGTGACCAATCCAAACTTGCGCCATGGTGTTGCTCTTGGTTTTTGTTTTGTGCCTGTCCATCGCATTATCCCCAACGAACTTGGTTTGACACTCAGGTACTCAACTCTGGACTCGACAACAATGGCGCCATTCAGCGCCCTCCCTGTCGAACTGGTCGACGGGATTCTGAAGGAATTGTGCCTGTTCTGCGGTCCAAGACACTATGCCGGGTGCTATCTCGAGGGCGACGGCGACTCCTTGCGCGGCTGTCGTTGTCTTGAAGACGACTGTCGCAGCAGTGGGCGTGTCGCGACCCTCGCCTCCCTCTGCCTGACATCGCGACAACTCAACAGCCTGGCGACACGGCACCTCTACCACTATCTTGGCTGCGAGAAAAAGTGGTACCTGCTCGCCGCGACTCTCCTGGCACGCCCCGACCTCGCTCAGCTCGTCATGGAGCTGAGCGTCTTCTCTTCGTCCCCCGTCTCTTACAGCGACTGCCCGCCCGAGGTTGTGGCATATTTCAAGGACCAGTTTCAAATCTTCTCGGCTGCAATGTCAAAAGCAGGAGAGACCGCCAACTCAGCGCTCTTCGAAGACGGGGACAAGTTCTCAGGGAGCTACAACGTACCGCTTGATATTCTCCTCCCCCTCTGCCCCAATCTCGAGCGCCTCAACACCGCCCTCTGGTACTTTGACGCCTTCCGCTTTCTCTGTCCGCAGTCGCTGCCGCGCCTGCAGCGCGTCTCGCTCAGCCACGGCGACACCGAGCTCGGCTTCCGATTCGGCAAGATCACTCCCCTGTTCCGGGCGGCCCCCAACATCACCGACGTGTACTGTTGGTCTGTCAACGGGTGCGAGCATGCCGAGCCGGGATGGCTCGCCAAGATCACCAGCCTCGATTGCGAGTACAGCGCCCTCGGCGGGGGAGACCTGATCAACATCTTCGCCGCCTGCCCCAACCTCGAGACGCTCAAGTACGAGATGGGCGGCTTCGCGGTCGGGGATGACCAGTTTACTCTGCGCGAAGTCCGAGACTCAGTCCTTGCCCACGCCCCAAAGCTTAAGTATCTCCACCTGGATGCGGGCGAAGTCTGCGACGTTGAGGAATATTGGGAGGAAGATGAAGTGGAGGGCTTACGGCACACATTGGCGGAGCGGGGGATTCACTTGGACTTGCAAATGCGTTTCGACTGAACCAGAAAGGGGTTCTGAGTTCGCCAAGTCCCGTGTTGAGTCCCTGTTTGAACCCAACCTACCTAGGTACTTGCTGAGACCAAAACACAACCCATTCTTGACCGCTCAGCGTTGACAGGTGTGTACGGTAAAACGTCCAGTTTGTGAACAATTTCTCCGAAGACGAGACAATTTCTCCAACGAAGCTTCCAAGCAACCCTCCTTGTCCAGTTAATACAAAAGGACCGAATCCAAACAAGCAGACAGTCGACAATGCCTTGCCGAGGGCGCAACAATCAGCACGACTCTAGACACCGTCACCGACAGACCCTGGCCACCCACAAGATAATACCACCCGCCACCTCTTCTCCAACGGCACCCCCCGCCACACCCCCCTTCCCGGGGCTACTCACCATCATGTTCTCCAAACTCCAACGCGGCCCCTGAATACCCCTCCAGTATTAGGGTGGATAGGGAGGAAGGGGGGGAGTGGAAAGCTTTCGGTTTGAGTTTCCTCCGATCTGAGCTCGAGACAGCATTCAACACTCACAAGAAGGCACAGATTTGGACACACGGAGAGCTACAACATCAGGCAATAATGCACCATGAATGGAAGACTACGGAGGGTAAGCTATTTAGCGAAGCCGTCTTTCGACACCTCAACCACACACGCCTCCCCGAGTCGAGACCACGCGGCATCGAAGGGATGCTATCACGCGGATCCGTCTCGGATGTCAGACCCAGTCGTCCTCTCTCGCAGACCAGGCATTCTCCATCCAGAATGAGCAAGAAACGGTGTCATGAATAACCCGAAACCTATCCCAGGTCCAAGTCCATCAAATTCAACGGTCTCCGTACTGTTCTCCCCCAAAACACCCCGATGTCCAGCTACCCATTGTTCGTTGATATGGCCGATATCTCCATGCCCAAGCTGCGACGGTCTGCGATCTGGGCTGCCTGTTCCCGAGCAGCAAAGCTTGGCCGTGAGACCTGACAAGGCTGCTTGTCGTGAGTGCCGGTTATGTTCGTAAGAATCGAAGGGCCCTGTAGGCCCAGGCCGGCCCTCCGCAATGCCGTATCGGGAGGGTGAAGCCAGAAGCGGGTCGATACCGTCGAGAATCGAAGATGAAAACCAAGGCACTGCTCCCAAAATGCAACCCAAAAAAAAAAAAGAGGCAGCCCCGTCATATTGTGTGAAGGAGAGAGAGAAAAAAGCAGGGCTCCCAAACGTAAACCCATTGTCAAACGTCAGGTTCCAGTCGTCTCAAGAAAGGCAAAAAACAACTTCGTAAGCCTTGCCAGGGTCACCTTAAGGATGGGATGCGCTGCAACCCAAGCCCAAGGAATGCCCGCGGCCGGCAAGGAAGAAAAGACATGGGCATAATCGTGAATTAGCGTAAGATGCAGATATCCGGCTCACCATCCCCCAAATCTCAGTGCTGACTAGGCAGCGAGCTTGCGCTTCTCGGCGCTGGTGAGAACAAGCCTGGCCTTGCGCTGGACATCGCCCTCAACCTTGACACCCCGGTTGCTGTTCTTGAGGAGGCTGGCGAAGCTTCCGGGAGCATTCTCCGAGTCGGAGGGCGCGCTGTCGACGCTGGACCGATGGGCCTTCTGGCGGGAGCTCGGGCGGTCGGATCCAATAGCGCCCCAGCTGGCAGTGCTAGTTCTCGAGCTGGGCAGGCTGCATTCGTCGCGGTCAATCAGGCTGCCCGACCCGCTACGGCCAGAATCGCTGTCGTTGTCCGTCATGGGCGTCTCGACGAGCTCCTCGGTGCTCTCGGAAATCGGGCTAATGCTTCCAGAGCTCCGGGCCTCCTTGCGCCTCTCGAGTCCGGCCCGCACAAGGTTGTTGATGGCCGAGCGCCGCGTGCGAGTGACAAAGTTCTTGCTTCCCTCGTGCTTGGCGGTCGGCTTCGACTTGAGCTCATCCAGAGACGGCGGGTTCCGTGGCTGGCGGACGGGGTGCTCGCCAGCGCGTCCTTGGCCAGGTCCGTAGCCAGCAGTCATAGGAGTGAGCGGGAACGAGGCGGTCTTGGGTCCGGCCGACTTGAGGGGATCCTCGTTGGTCGTAATCGACAGCTGAGCCTTGTTGTTGGAGACCGACGGAGACTTCTTATGGCCCCGGCGGAAGGCATTGGCGCTCGGCGGCGGCAGAGGGGTGTGGGTGTCCGCGGGAGAGTCGTACCGGCGGGGCGGTGTCGGGATCCGGAACCCGGTTGCGCCAGGCATCGCGGGCGGGGGAGAAACCTGCAGACGGGGAGTGCCCACAGCAGGTTGCTGTGCGTTTGCGTACGCGTTCGCCAGCTGGGCCTGGTTGATGAGCTGAGCATTCAGCTGCGCGTGGAGCTGAGCATTGAGCTGTGCCTGGGCCTGAGCCTGAGCTTGGGCCTGGGCGTGGCTCGGGTCCATGTACAGCGTCTGCTGTCCAGTAACGTGATCGTAGACCGTGTAGATGCCGGACTGAGGGGTTGCCGGAGTCATCATGGCTTGAGCGTTCTGCAGCTGCTGCTGATACAGAGCCGGGTAGCCCTGCTGCATCATCTGGGCCTGGCCGTTAAGGCTGAGCCCCTGGAACTGCTGGGCGGCAGCCTGGAGGGCCCTCAGCTGCTGCTGGAGGCGCTGCTGCTGCTCGGACAAGTAGGCGTTGGTGTACAGGAGCTGAGCGTGAAGATTGGGGTCAATGTGCTCGCGAGCCTCGTCCAGCTGCAGTTGCGGGGGGGCCAGAACCTGCTCGGCTGTGTAATGCTGCTGGTTGAAAGAAGAAGCCTGATTGAAGGCCTGTTGTTGTTGTTGTTGCTGCTGCTGCTGCTGGGCCTGCTGGGCCTGCTGTTGACTGGCGAAGCGCGGCATCGACGTCTTGGGTCCGTTGTACAGGCTGGCTGCGTCGTACATGCCGGGAGCCATCGAGTTGCGGTTCCGAGCCTGCGGTGCGACAGTCGTCGGGGACGGAAGGTTGGGGAAGCTCGTGGCAGTGGCCGACTTGGGAGCCGTGCGGAGACCAGCGAGCAGATGGGACCGGCTGGTGCGAGGAGTGGGCAGGCCATTGTCGCGGTCGGTGGGCGACTTCAAGGCGTCGAACGAGAGCGGCTTGATGTTCTGGCCGCCGCGGCGAGACGCCAGGCCGGAGCCCATGGTCAAGCCATGGGCCTGGTTGAAGGGAGCGTGAGACATCTGAGCGAGACTGCCGGCGTCCATTGTTTTTCGTCTGTCGGAGAAGTCGAAAGACGCGAAGTGTCGGGTGCGATATTAGAAAGTACGGATGAAAATCGTCGCGGCGAAGAAGACGTGGTCGAACGTTCGACTTGCGGCGGGGGAGTCTATCTGGTCTCTCTCGGAGGCCCCGAAAAACGATGATGCGAGAATTCCTTGCTTCAGACTATCAAAATCGAATAATGGATGGGTTGTTGCAAAACCGGTCGGCCGAAAAATGCGAGGACGGATGGTATTAACAGTTGGAAAACGATGGTGGAAGTGCTTGAATGAGCGTCAAAAAGTCGGCAAAGCGATGGCGGAAAGAGAGACGGGCGGGACAAGTTGGTCTTCAATGATGACGAAGGTTGCAGCTTCGGCCGTGGTGCAGGAAAGACGCAGCTTCCCTGAGGGGGTTTCAGCGATGGCGAGAGACGCGGGCCAGTGTCCAGTCGTGACGATGATGGCAGCTGGGCACAGCGGCTGTGGCAGCTGAAGACGAGGGGAACTGCACAAGCCCAGGCAAGCGAGATGCCGACTCCTCAGCAAAACTCCTCAACAAGACGTTGGAGTGGAGGCTCTGCTTTGTGCTCGACGCGAGTCAAACTGTCAAAGAAACAGGCTGGGCGGCGGGCGAGCTGTGTCGGCGATGCGATGCGATGCGGCGTCTGGTCGCGCAGAAAAGAGGCGCCAATCCGGCAGAAAAAAATTAAGGTATGCTGTGTCCCTGCGTGTCGAGGCTCGCAGACAACGGCAACGAAACGTATTGATATGTGCAATAGAATACAAGGATTAAAATGAATTTTGGTGGTGAGCCTTCCGAGTGCCTCCTTTTTTGTCCTGTGTTTTTTTGATGGCGAAATTTGTGCAGCGGGTCGAGAGAACGGTGAGGCGATGGGCGAATTCTGGTGGTCGAACCAAAAATTATGACGAGCAACGACGGCGACGGCACGAAGAGGCACCACGAAGGGAGGAAGAGGGAAAGGGCGAAAAGGAAGGGTGGTGTGCTGGTGATGCAGAGGAGAGAAAGAGGAGCAGGAGGGAGGAGGGCTTGTTCGGAAGCGAGAGATGAAAGGCTGGCCTCGATGGAGACAGGCGACTGGACAGGAGACTGGCTCGAGACTGGGGAGCCAGTGGGGCAAGGAAGGAACACTGGGCCAGGAGCTGCAGGGCGCAACGTGACTGGCCCGGCGTGCAGGGACACCGCGGCAGGAGAGCCTGTCGCAAGCAAGGGCCGAGCGGATAGCGGGCCACCCAGGATTGCATGGAGCGGCCCAATGAGTTGACCCAGCGATTGGGCCAATGACCCAACCCTGAGCCAAAAACTCCCGTCTCCTGCAGCGTGCGCCTGTGTTGCTGTGGCTGCCACGATCAGTGGGCGAAGGACAGATCGACCAATCAGCGCCCTCAATAACCTCCCAGCTGGGGGCTGACATAAGCGGGGGCTGCAGGCGGTACGTGTGGCTCAATGCTGTGCTGGTGCCCTGCTAACATTGTTTGCGGCAGACCTTAGCCCTAATCGCTAGTGTTTTCACGCTGCCTGTTAACAGCGCTAGTTGCTCAGATCACGCCAGAGGGCCAGCTCAGCGCTCCGCTAAGCTCAACTCGGCTAGGAGCTGTGCTGGCCTCTGGAGACGCAGGCCAATGGGCGTTCTCGGGGCGCTGAAGCAGGAGCTTGACCTTCGCGCCTGCAGCAACTCTTCGGCAACCCACAGCAACTGGAGCCGAACCGGAACCCGTCTTTGCAGCGCGGCCGCTTGCCGTTGCTTTTCGCACTCGATCGCCCGCACAAGAAGCCCCAGCATCGACAAAGATAATCTCGATCCTCGCCGATGCCAAGTTGGTCAAGAATCCGCTCTGGCCATGACCACTCCCGAGTCCTGGGGCGATGGTGCTGTTGCAGCACGATGGGCACAGCGGGCACAGCGGGCACAGCGGCTCTTGGTGGCAGTTCAGACTTCAGAGCCTCGAGAGCCCAAAGCTGTGAGAAATCTCGCAACCAATCCTTGACACAACCAGGCCATCGACACTCCCATAAAATAGGGCTTCTTCGGGCGTGACTCTTTGCAGTTGACTGCTCACAACATCCAGGCGGGCCTTGGTGTCAAGATCGGCCCTTGTCATTCCGTCGCCTTTGTTGGCGTTTGTTCAGTTGGCCCGCGGTGGAGGCCAGGCTTCGGTGCAGCCGGGGTCCTTGTTCAGGGTTCAATGTTGGGAATCAGCAAGTTCGTCTTGCTGCCTTTGGTCCCCTTTTCGACAGCGCTTTACCCGAAGCTCCTGGCCATCAGCCACATTTCCATTTCCATTTCCAGGCTCGCCAGCATTGACGACTGGAGATGTTCCAAATTGCGGTCCATGCGGCTGGAAAGGGTTTACCTGGAACTCATGGTCCGACTCCACAAAAGATGTGCAATCGGGGTGGCCGCCCTCCTGGTTATCGTGGCCTCCTGGCAGCCCTAACGACATGGGCTGGGGCCTGTAACGGCGAGATGCCCTGGCCCCTTGGCGTCGACAGCCCCGTGTCCGAAGTCCAAATTGGGACTGGAATCTGCGCGTTGCCTCCGTTTCGGAATTCGAAGAGGAAGCGAAAGCGTGAAACATGGCCAGAAGGTCATTGCTCCAGGCAAACCCAGCACAAAAACCAGCTGATGGAAGCAACGAGCGGCCAGCGATCCGGGCTGGTCTTGAGCATGCCACCACCCCCTGAAAGTCGCACAGGGTTGCAGTGTGGCTGCAGCCATGGCTTCTCTCGTCTGATCGATTGACTTGCCACCTCCCAGTTTCACAGGACCCCGTCTGACCCGGCCTCACGATGCGAATCCGTCCACGACAGCAGGTTGGGGTCGTTGCGCAGCGAGTGCCATCAATCGACATACTTACCTAGGTACCTTGCGTCCCTCAGAGTTCGTGCTGCTGCAGCTTTGCAAAGAACTGGAAGCCAACCCCGCAATCCGATATTGAGATCTGGGCTGGGCAGTGTCTTGATGAAACAAGACCTGCGGACCCTGCATGTCATCGCATGAATCACTCCGCCAGCTCCAGCCCCGCTGCAACCATCTTTTGTGACGGGGGGCACGCGTCTGCAAGCCAAGCACGCGAGGGCGCTTAAACCCCAGTGCCGATCTCCGACCCCGAGCTGGTTCCCAGGGACAACGAACTGCGTCCCAACCGCGGACTCATGTCGTGGATGATGCCTTTTGCACATCGTCGCATCAGGATATCAACAAGTCGATAAAGGCTGGGGGGAGAACCAAAACGTCAAGACGCGTGCGGCACAGTCCAGGAGATGGGCCAACCTGCAGCATTCACGTCAGGTTTGCCATGTTCCAAAACCGCTGCGCCGCACAGCCCAACCAACCTCTCGAAACAGGGTCCTTCTGGCTTGTGGTTTCCCGTTCCCTTGGGCCAACACAGGTTGAGACGATCGAGAACGTGGCCTGTGGAATGGCGGGCCCCATTCCTTGACCCGTTCGTATGCCATCATCTTTAATTAGCGCACCATCCGAAGTGCGGGCGTTCGTAGTGCTCGTTTACGTCGTCAAGATCTAACAGTCAGCCTCTCGTGTTTGTCCCGCAAATCGGCCACATGCGCGGCATAAACTCAGCAGCGCGACGCTGTCATGACGAAATTCGCCAACAAGACTCCATCAACTCGCGATCTTTCCGAAGATGCCGCATTGAGGTCTTTCCCTCTGAGCTCGAACCCCTTGAATGAACTGATCGAAGATGATGAGGACATGCGGCAGCTGCGGAAAAGGAGAGCTGTTCATGCGCACATGACTCGGGTTTGCCACCGCGGCGGAGCAGGAGCTCGAGTTCAGACGCACCCTCCCCGCATATACGCAAGCTGTTCCACCGAGATGGGACAAAGGGGTCTGATCCACAGGTTCAGGAGCAGTTCCCGAGCCTCATGCAAACTACGAGCGAGTGATGGGATGTGTTGGGATGTGATGGGATGCGATGAGGTGAGATATGAAAGAAAGTTGCAGAAGAACCTCCTGATTTTACCACATGAACTGTTCGACCGGCAAGCCTATGGCAGGCAGCATTTCCTTTGAGATGGGATGAACTAGACTCTTGTTCCGGGATATTGCTTGAAGCTTGGACGAACGGTTCTCGAAAACCGAAAGTTCGGTAGGTTCTCTAAGATTAATTAGTTTGAGGGACAGAATGACTACCTTGTACATCAGAGCTCAAGTAACCTTTGAAATGCTTTCCGCATGTTTCGACTCAGGGGGTTGCTGTTCCAAAGTAATCCCAGTGGTGGTTACAAGGCGTAGATCCCCTTTCCCTGACTTCACTACCTAGGTTAAAGCTGACTACCTAACCTGAGTGAACCATGTTGTACTCTGGTCCCCGTTCTGCCGTAAAGCCCTAAGATGAATACCCTGAGAACGCTTATTCTACGACCTGTAAACCAGGAGCCGTATTCTCAGGTTCAATGTTCGCGGACAAAGGAGAAGGAGATATTATAGTACAAGTTCAAGGTGTCAGAACTGTCTACTGGCAGAGGCCGTGGTTGGGCTGTCCTCGTTTGGGGCCAGTCTTACCCCATGACTGGCTCCCAATCCGCATCGTTTGAGAGGATGCCATCTCAGCGTGTTGAGTGACGGGTTTAGCTCACCACTGCCAGTGTCTTTTGTTTCTGGATCCCTTTTCTCTTGTTTTTCTGTTTAGATTCTTCTTTTCGTTCTTGTTGATGGTCGATTCTGTTCAAATGAGCCGGAAACATGGGAGCCACGCCCGGCCACTATATCAGAGACAAGGAGCAACACACCTAGTATCACACCTGATGGCTGTTCAAGAACATTAAATGACTGGAACCACCAAAGGAATTTCTAGTCCACCACATTGGCAGGCCATTGATGGAAAGGATTTGGAACACACGCAGGTTTGATCCGGTCAAGCTCCTGGAACGAACAGACTCCGAAATCCTGCTGTCAAAGCTGCGGCAGGAATACTATTACGACGATAGCATAAATAGCTTAGACTTCCATAATCTGGCTGCTCGTATCTCACTCACTTCTAGTTACTTCACGTGCCGTATCAACCACGTTATCCTTGGTTTCTGAAGTCCACCTCTCCGAGTCAACATCATGATATGTGCCCATATCAGCTCTACACTAAGGTACCCATTCATCGTGAATCAACTGACAATAGACTGACAAAAAGGTGTTGGTTCTCATTGGGACTGCCCACAGTCCATCGTCAGAGAGCTGGCCAGTACTAGGGCTCTGCCGGCACCTGTCAGACCGTTGGGTAAATGTCACAGACACTCCGTTTACCGAGTTGGTGACTTTGTAACTACCTAGGTAAGTATTTGCCGTTGCAAGTTAGAGCGCTTGACGGCTTCAAAATCTATTGCCACCATCAGCACAAGTCTAGTTCTCAACTGGCCCTTCTCGTTTTGAGAATGGCCCCTGAGCAAACAGCCATTTGAATTGACGCCCATTTGTGACCTTTAGAACCGAGACCGGCTTGTATAAAATCCGGTCCAGATCTAAACCATATTCATCTTGTTACCGTACCAGGTATGTACATGTACGTCACTCTTAGCTACAAATATCAAATGGATGAGTGATTAGCGACTCAAACGAAATCCTTCCTCTTCCATCACCACCCCTCTTCACCTAAGGGAGTTAGCCTCAGCGTTTGACGGTTGTTCTGTCTCGCACTTCCACCACTCGTGTTGATGATTTGTCAACAACTCCGCAATTGGGAAAACGCCGCTGGTCAGCATTCAGCACCCGCGCCTCAGCTCATCTCCATCCCCTGCTCCCCAGCTGACAACTCCGCGTGCCTGAGTGCAGGCAGAGAAATGCGGGGTGATTATGATCCTCTCTCTGAAGAGTAGTGTGTGTATACTATGCATCCTGCGTGCCATGTTGATGTTCCAAGAGCGCGATGGATTTACTCCTGCCACGATCTGTCTTCTCCTCACTGAGCCATTTGGAAACAAACACGTAACAGCCAGGTCCGCAGGAAGGATTCTCAGCTACATACTTCTTGCCGTTCCTCCGAGTCGCTGACTCCGTAAAATAACCTCGGTACATGCCAGCTAACCGTCGGGGGTGGTTCAGTTGAGCTTATGGTGTAAAAATCCCATGAACGCCCTTTCAATCATGCTCGTGAATGTATCCCCGTGGCGCAGCTGACGTGAGACGTCAGGCATCCATATCTCTTTAGGAAAACGTCGAATTTCTCCAAAAGCGGCATTTTGGTGTGGAATCCTCTGCAGGAGGAGGTGCCTTGGAGGGTAAACGATCGTCGTTACCCTTGGTGAGGGGGAAGCGGGAGGGGGTGTATGCCGAAGGACGACGGAGGTGTCGTTTAAGTCGGGTACCTTTTTGATACTAACCTGCTCTTAACCCATGGCACATCAGTGAGGATTCAGGTGGGTAGGAATCAGATCCCAGAAAGGGATGGACTGGAGGCTTTGCATCGTGAACGGTAAGCCGCTGCAGATACCTCGCGAACAATCGCCCCTTGGTCGTTCGAAAATGACACGATTTGGAAGGGAAGAAGCAAGCATATACAACTTCTGACCCTTGTGTCTTAGGCTTCATGTAAACTGTGACATTCTGTGTGCCTGACTTGCGGATGACTGACGTGGTGTAAAACAACAGGTCTAGCACCCGAAGAAAGTAGACAAGGAGTCGTATTTTGCGTGATGCTTTGAAATGTTGATGGTTGAGGCGAACCCACCCGAGCACATCTCACACTCAGTACTGATTTTGGCCCAGTGCTCGCTCCTCCTTCTTCACACCTGATATGCAGCGGAGATGCCATTATTGTAGATGCTCGACGAAAAGACTGTGTGGTATTCCAACTTTCCAAGACCGCTCCATGAAACGTACAAGTACTGATACAGTCATCCATCTCAGATGCTGCAATTCATCCATGCTAGTGTAGGTTGAATACACATACAGAAGATCAAGGAGAAGGAATCTAAGGCTGACGTGACAGGGTTTCGATTCAAAACGGAGAGACTCATGACAAGGAAAGAAGGATTTTGGAAGCCTCTTCATGCATCCGTCCCAAATTACTCCACTGCAGCCGGCCCCTGAACATGATAAATCATCAAAGCCAGTATAAACCCCGTCTGCGTTCTAACTCTCGCACGCCCAGAACTATCCGGGCCAACTGAGAGTGCCGCGGCAGAAACTACGAAGCTGTTAGTAACTCAAGTGCAACCTCTGTGGACCTCGGAAAACCCACCGATGTCTGGGTGCCCCCAACTGTAAAAAAAGCAACATCACCCCACATGGCCAACCCGAGTACGACGCATGCGAGATGCAGCGACCCCGTAGTGACCAGTAGCAGGCCTTCTCTAACGCAGGCAGCTCGGCGTTTGTTGTCCTGCATATTGGCTCCACAACTCAAATCGAACCTCGTTGGCTCAATCCCGACACCAACAGACGAGGACACGCCTTCACCCAGCAGACAGTTGTCACCGCCGGTCCTCCAGAGGCACTTTATCTCCGTAAAACCCACCCTGCACGCCGTCCCTTCCTGCGGCCGCGACACATGCCAGACATACACCGCCGCCGTACACCCGGGTGTGGCGCTTCCAGCCGTGTCCCGCGTCGTCCATGACGGAGATGATTTCCCCCTGAAGGTCGATCTCCTGCTGCGAGAGAAACACCCCAGGCCCTCCCGGGCCACCGACAAACTCGTACTCTGGCGGTGCTGATGGCGGCTCGAATTGCCCGGGTGGAGGCGGCGGGAGCAGCGGTGATGTGGGCGGGTAGCTGGACGGGGAGAATGTGTTCGTCGTGCTCCCCGATGTCATCGTCTCTGTCGACGACGAAGCCGAGGCTGTGGTAGTGGGGACGGGAATGCCGATGGGGACGCTCTTGGTGTAGGATCGTCGGCGAGGGAAAGCCGTGGCGCTCTGCGGACTGGAGCTGAGGATGTTGGTCGAGCTGGAGCTGGCCCCATATTCTGGGTTCGGCTGGTGGATGAAACTCATGTCGAGAGCTGGGGGTATCGAGGCAGCGTAGCTGGGGCGACGGTTTTCAAAGGGAAAGAAGGCGCCGCTTATTGTCGGGGGTGTCAAGGGTGGTGGCGGAGGTGGCCGTGAGAAGTGCCTGGGGATCGTCGAGTCCAGACCCGGAAAGGATGTCTCCCGGAAAGGGCTCGGGTGAAAGTGGCTGCCGTCGAGCTGGCCATCTGTGGTGCCCGCGAGGCCGTCCGGCCCAACACGCTGCCCATCACCATGATTGTGGCAGCTGCTATCCGCGATGGGCCCTTTACCTTCCCCCCCGAAGGCTTGGCCGCTCGGCTCATCTGAGATGCCGCTCAGGCGTTTTGCGGGGGAACCTCGGAGCGACGACCGGGGCGAGCGGCTGGTTCCCGTCCTCCCTGTAACCGTCACTGAAGCTGCACCAGTCGGAGAGCGACTGGGAGGGGGGCTGCTGGTGCTGACACCACGTGATGCCGCCAGTGCTGACCATGGATAGTGATCCTCCCAAAGCTCTCTCTTCTCACTTCCGTCCATCGTCAGCGGCTTGGCCAGCGGCCTGAGCTGACCAGACACCACGGTGAGAGGCACGAATCCCGGCGATCTATCCGTCCGTGGTTGCCGTCGCCCCCCTCCAATTTCGAAGACTGAGCAAAACTGCTGCCGGCCCTGTTCCCCAGTCGATGCGAGCGGAAGCTGACTTGGTTTGTGCTTGATGTCGAATACCCGAGGTGCCGGACTGGGGCGCCGTCGAGTGCGCCAGCGCGTGCCTAGGAAGCAGACCACAACCAAGATGGCAAGGAAAGCAAACGCAAGGTATATATGCGTGCTCACGACCTCGGGGTAGTACCGGCTTGGAATGTACACCTTCCCGGCGATGTCATCGGGAGGGTGCTCGAGGGCTGGCATCTGGGCGAGGCCGTCGGGAAAAAAAGAAAAGACTGGATTAGCGGTGCTTTGGGGGCCGTCAGGGGTGTCCGCTCTGCTGTAAATTCGGTCTTGGTGTGGCGGCGGGCGCTATGAGCTAGGGGTTCAGGCAGGTGGCCCTGGACGTTGGATGGTGGCACGGAAATTGGCTGGCTTTGGTGCCAGGATTCCCGCTGGAGGGTGTGTGCAGGTTCCACTTGGGCTGACCTAGCCACCGTTAGATGGCTGACACCACGAAACTCTGAAACCCAAGCCCGGCTCGACCACCATCAATTCTGTCGGGAATCTGGAGAGGGCGCACTTGGTGGGCCGGCAATGGAGAAGCGAGGTCGGCTTGAGCCAGTCCGGGTTGAATGCCCAGTGTCAACAGGGGGCTGCCTCTGAATGTCAAAATCCAGGGTTCAACAGCGGGGATTGGGGTTGAGCAGGGCCCAATAGGGTCTGTGAGCTCAGAAAGGAAAGACACTTACACGCAAGATGGATGAGGCTCACAAGCACAAGAGGCTGTGGTCACTATCGAGTCCCAAGAGAAAGGCAGCAGGTCAGGACCAGGTCATCAATGCGAAGGCCGAGCTCCCAAGCAGGCACGCTATACGAGAGCATTTAGTGATGGCAGGCTGACAACGATGACCGTTCATGCTGAGATCTTGCAGCGGGCCATGAGCGGCGGCGGCGGGAATCTGCGAGACTTATACGCCAGGCCGAGCTCGCCCCTGCAAAACCCGCCACGCCGCATACGACGCAGGCCGGCATCCTGGCTGGATCTGGGGAAAACAGTCGCGAGCTTGCAGGACAGGCGGAGATCGGATCGAGGAAAGGGCTGATACGGTTGGGACTAGCTTTCATGGGCACTAGTGCCGTTCGTTCGCAGCGCTCAGTCTGGGGGTCAGCTCTGCTCAGGACGCCGGCTCCGAATGGGAATGACCAATCCTGGAAGACCCGCCGTGCAACCCGACAAGGTCATGGGATAGGACCACGCCGGATTACCCGTTGCACACCCGTCTGAGCTGCCGTGTCTGACTTTTTTGAAGTCCGAAATCCGCGGCGAGGACAACGAACAAGGAGCTCCAAAATGCTACCTGCCCACTGCGATGTCAGCACATGTGATGGTGCTTTTGGGCGGCGGAGGCGCGCCAGGTTCCAGGGTCGTGCAGGCTTGGTCGGAGCTTGCCTCTGCCCTGTGCGCCTTGCATGGCCCTGTGGTGGACAGGTGGGGAAGGCTGGAGCCCCGACCACCGGCCTTGTTGCTCGCTCTGGAAATTCCATTCTTGGCGTGAAGGAGGCCAGCGAAAGGGCAAGCAATCCCTGTTGCCAGCCTGCGTTCAGCGGTCACTAACAACGCCAGGATGGAGTCCCATTGGCAACAATGCCACTGTCGAGAGAGGCATCGGCTGGCGTTTCTCCCCACCGAGACAGCAACGTGCCTCACGAGGCAAACGGGGTGAATATATCCGGGTGATGCGCGCTGGGTGGGGGTATGGTGGGAGCTGAACTCGGACGGCCACGATGCGAATCGGGACTCTGGAACGTGTGACCATCTTGGTCAACCTCCTAGGAAGGGTGGATATGCAGCGTTGTTTGAGCAAGGGCCGGCGCCGGGTCAAGTTTGACTGGTGAGGCTGGTGAAGCGCCCAGAGGGGATCGCGGGGTGCTTTCCTGGGCATCAGTCCGAGCCGTGCAGGAACGGTCCCTGACTGCGAGACCTAATTCGGCCTAGCAGCGCGCCCTTCAGCTCCCTCTGAGCCTCACGGGAGCCGTCAGCACCCAGGCGCATTTCCCGGGGAATGAAACATGCCACGGCACGAGGTGGATCGGCAGCTCGCATCATCCGCGGCGACTCTTGCTCGAGATGGGCGCATCGGCGGTTGTTGGATTTAGCAGTCTGTTGTTGCTCGTTGATCCTCGTGGGATTCAACAAGCTGCCGGATCCGGTGTGGGTCAGCCAGCCCCGTCGAGCCCTTGAAAGCTGATGGATGCCGCACCCACCCACTGCGCCATTTCCCCAGCGGCCCTTGTGCATGTTGCATGCCCGTAAGCCATTCTGTCACGTCTGCCATGTCTGAGACAAGCGGTTAGCGTATCTCTCGGCAGAAGATTAAAACCTGAGAATCATGGGGCCTGCAGGACGCACATGGGCAGCTGCTGCATGGCTGACAGCCTTCGAATCGACGCTCCCCTGTCAAGCCTGTAACGCTTTGGGTGTTGCTGTGGACGATGGATGCGTGCGTGCAACCCACCCATGGGCCGCGGCGTCTGATGTCAGAGCGACCTGAGGGCTCGGTTGCTTGCGCCGAAACTGGCACTTGCCGGACTTCCAGGTTTGGTGCAGCTGTTTTCCAGGTTTGGTTGGACGCACGCGCTCCGGCGAGTCCCGGCCGATTGCCGGCCCGCTGCTGCACGGCAGCGTCCATTTGTTCAAAGAATGGATCTCCATTCAGGTGCCCGGGTTGGAACCTGGCAGAATTGGAACCCACGAGGAAAAGTTGGGGGCGGAAATTTGCAGGGCACAGGGCACTTTCGCAGGGCGCTTTCTGGGTCCCAACAAGCAGCAAAACTGGAAAGCCGAGAGGGGCAGGAGCTGCTGCCCTGGCGACGTGGGAGAGATGGAAGGTGTGGGGCATCATCTCGGCGGCCGGTCCCCTGCCAACTTCGACCAGATGCGGCGCTTCACCCCAGGCTGGAACTTTACACAAGGGCAGCACTACCTGGCAGAAGTCCCACCTACCTTGCAGTTTACCTCTTTGTCAAGGCATTCCAAGGACGGCCCGAATGATTGGCAAACTGCGACCTCATCCATGACCTCGCCAGCTCGCCTATTTACCCATTCCCAAACCATCAACAGGTTTGCCCTGGGGCTCCAGTTCAGCTCTTCAGGTACGCGCCATGACATCTGCCAAGCGGTTGCGCCAGGGACGCGATTGTCCACTGGCACTGTTGGTCATGAAACGACACGAGCTTCCTGTTCCAGTGAATCCAGTGCCCAGGCGCCCATGGATTTTTTTGAAGTCGGCGTTGCAGTGCTAGTGTCGATAGTGCTGTTGGGATTCCGGCAAGAACCGTGATGGGCCCTGGTGGCAGGGGAAGCCGAAAAAGCAACATGCGTCGAAAACCTCCAGCGCCCCTTCCCGCCCGCATTACGCCATGCTGCTTGCAGGCAGGCGCAAGCGAACGCACCCCGCCCGCCTCAACGGTTGCCTGCCCTGGTCACCGATTCAACACCAAATACCACCAATGACTGGCGCGCATTATATCGGAGCTGCCCTGCACTTGGGCAGTTGAGGTGGTTATCGCAACCTCGTCCACAAGCGCCATAAGCGAAGCGAACGGATCCGAGGCCACTCGGGCAATTGGCACTGGCGCTTACTCTTGACGTCCCGCCGTTCGGTCGCCTGCATCGGACCCGACCTCAGCCGACCTTCCAGCCCTGCCCGGTTCCAGGTTGCCCAACATGACGAGAGGGGACCAGACGGGACCAGGCCGCTGACAAGAGCGTTGCATTGAGGGGAGATGATCGTCAGTGCCCCGCTGTCATGCCTCAGCCCTACGAGCCAGACCCCTGCGGGCCCACCTGAACCCCTGTTTGAGGACCCTGTCACGCTGCACCTTTTCGCGAAATCGCGGCTCTTTGCCCGCGACGCAATCCTTGGACATGGCGGAAACACGAGCACCGAGGTCGTCGCCGTGGCAGCCGACGTTCGTTGACCGCCATTTCCCTTTTCCTCTACCCGCATCTTCTCCCGGCGAACGTCCGGAGGATCATCGTCTTGCTTTCACTTGTTTTCCATCTCCCTTGCCAAGGAACCGAGACCGCCATTGGGGCGATTCTTGTTTCTGAGCCTTGGTTGGTCGGCCCCGCAATCGCTCAGCTCCCATGGCTCGCGCGCCACAAGGCCCCAGGCCCTGGCGCTTGCCACTCGACGCGCCAACCCTCGCAATACTCTCGTGTCTTCTTCTTTTCCCTAGAGTGATCCATTCTCATTCCCAAACTCATTATTGCTGCAGAGACCGCCGTCCCGCGGTCAAGATACGAGGCGGCGGCGAGCAAAGACGAGTTGCCCCCGTCGGTAATCTGTCCAATGCCGAGTCCCGTCCTACGAACCAGCTCATTCGCGCTGCTTAAACAGCAAGCAAGCTCAACCCCCGCGCCTCGTGGCAATGTGCATCCTCTGTCGAGAAAGATCATGTATGGCCAGAATACGGCAACCGTGGCTGCCCAGATTTCCCAGCTCGGAACCTGGTGACGGAGCCCTGCGCGCGGTGCCTTCGCTCCGTCAGACGATCATGGCGCTCCGCTCACGCGGGACTGTCCTAGGCTGAGTTGTCCGGCGGTTCTTCTCCACCCTATTAGTGACTGATGAGGCTGAGCAGGATATTAGCTTGCGTAAACCCACGGGTGCCTCTGGGCGGGCCATGGCCGTTTTGTTGATGTGCCCCAAATTGCACGCGCGGCCGAGGCTTGGACGACACGAAACTGGGGCGGTGTTGATGCTCCGAGAACTGGACGTCTTGCTCCTCAACTCACGTTTGGATCCCAACCTCCATGACCATGGCCAAACGAAGTCCTTGGATGTCAACTCCAGTGACCAACCACGCGTCGCTTCCAGCCTGTGGAGACAGCAAAATGGCGGAAACGTCCCGTCGCAGCGGCCGATCGGTGGACCACCCCGTCGTACAAGACTATTGGCCCCGACGACAATCTGGAAGGTCCAGTCAAGCATCAGTGAATCGGTGCCGAGGCTGCGGGACGGTCATCTGAGCTGGAACTCGTCTGGGAGCCCTGGTCTTGCGCCGGGCGAGATGGGCGAGGTCAATGGAAGCGGGACCCGACTGGCGGTGACCATCGCCACCAATGGGTGCTCCTCGTCTCAACCGACCGTGATCACAGCTTCAGCCGGGCTGTTCCGGATGTGATATTGGGTGCAAGTTGCTTTGTGGGCCACATTGCGGCTCCCATCGCGGCGACTGTCAGCCCTTGACCGGATGGAGGATGATCTCACTGGTTGCGTCCACCCCTCAGTCGCGCGGCTCTCCATACCGAGTATAATCCTTCTCTGCTATACACCACTTTGGTTGGAAGGCGCGCCTATCCCGGTAAGCAACGCGGAAGAATTGACCGAAAACATGGCTGCTGCAATGCCCATCAGAGTTTGACGGTTCTTTGTTGGGGGCAAGATGGAGTGGCGATCTTCAGCGGCCGACGAGAGGCAGAGCCTTCCGGACGACAGACTCGATAGAGGTTCAAACGGCCGAGAAGGATTCCCAGAAGAAAACCCTTCATCCAGCTCCGGCCACGAGAAGGAGACAAGGCTCGGGAAACCCCCAGCCCCCCCACCGGTCTTGCTCTGGGACCACCGCATGCTCCATCCCAGTTGGTAACACTGTTTGTCACGGACACCAAGGCCACCGACGCCGAGTATATTGGATACGGGAACGAAGTTGCGGTGAGGGAGACAACCAAGCGGTTGGCTCCGGAGCCTGGTCGGTACGGCGACATTCGCCACTGGCGCGCGGGATGGGCCCATCCTTGGAAGGCGTCGACTTGCCTTGCCAGGCTGGCATGGGCATGGGCATGGCACAGGGCCGGGAGAGAAGGAAGTCTCCATGGCGAGGGAAGTCTCCATGGCGAGGGAAGTCTCCATGGCGAAGGAAGTCTCCGTGGCAGAAGAAAGTCTCCATGACGAAGGAAGAGGAGTGCCACCAACGAGAACGACATACTGCAAGCGGAACAGACCAGACCACCAGGTTAGGAGCTCGTTGCATGGTGACATGGCGATGTAAACACATTGCGTAAGAACAAGCGTCTGCAGATGACATTCGAGGTCCGAGATGCTGGCGCGATATGTACAAGATACAAATGTGCAACGGATCAACTAGACGTAAAACAGAGATTAAGTAAACGACCCGTAACCTAGACAAAACCACCCAAGCCCCGTAGACAGAACGCCGACTCCTCATGGGCTACTCGCTTCATCTGCGTAGGAAAAATAAAACAAGACACAAAGTCAAAAATAAACTTGAGTGCGCAAACACCAGACAATCTCCATTTAGCAGGAGGTACACATAACATAACATCCTGCAAGGCGAGCTTGACCCTGCCCGGTCCTTGCCTTCTCCCGTCAAACCCAAGCATGCTCTTAGCATGAAGAAAGGCCTTCCGTAGGAGTCCATCCATGACCAACGGCTGCCTTCAGACCGTCCCATCCTCCAAGATGGGATGGCCAGCAAACATGAAGGGATACCTCTATCCCAGGGCCACAGGAACTGGGCCTTCGGCCAGGACATCATACATCCACCCACCACCAGCTCCCATTCCGCAAAAAGACTCCCCATCTCATCTCAGCGAACTGACCCCCCCACCCCGCCAAACGTCAACTTCCAACGCAGGTGCGCAGGCAAAAACGACAGACCCGCCGCGTCCCTCTTACAACGGCCTGATCCCCATCCCCATCGGCACGGGC
>Ga0247824_10000295_pt1 | contig 23011 bp, 25 predicted proteins | sample 13C_PalmiticAcid_FD_194412 | JGI IMG/M metagenome (GOLD analysis project Ga0247824, IMG submission 194412) | Soil microbial communities from agricultural site in Penn Yan, New York, United States - 13C_PalmiticAcid_Day48 | ecosystem: Environmental > Terrestrial > Soil > Agricultural land...
ACTATATCTCATCTGCCCAGGAGTTAGTCCAACATTCGTTCTATAGTCCCATTTTTCGGCGGTAATCTGTGTCTCTATTAGCTCTGACCCTGCCTGCGTTAGGGGAAATACAGAGTGCTACCTCACGGGTGTTACCGCCGTTAGGGCATGGGGGGGGTGTCCTAGTCATTACGTCTCGCCTGCAGGCAATCGCATATAGCAAGGACGAGGCGGAGTAGCAAGGCATAGAGTTTAGCGTAAATGATAGCGGCTAGAAAAAACAGGACCTTCAAAATGCATATAGCTGCCTTTCCAACAAGCACAAGCCCCTTGAAGATATGGCTAGTACCCTGTTTCGTATCGCGATACGAGCTCAATGCCATTAAGTCAAGACGTTCGACGATCGGCCCATCAGTAGACATTTTTGAAAGCGTCCACTACGTGACCGCGAGAGTTATTGTAGTTGTAAAGATTGTTTTGGAGATGCTTAAGGGGGTAAAGCAGTCAGTAGCGGTTGTAAAGCAGGAACTAGGGGTAGGAGCAGCCCCTTAGATGATATGCTGACGACCCTATACATGCCCTTATTAATGAGTAACGAAGATAGCGGGTAGTGTATAAACATATTAGCCGAGACGAGAGATGATGGAGGCGGTAATGTTCGTGACGATAAACTCTCATTTTTCGGCATTTAGCACAGTAAGAGTTTCTATACAAAATCTTAGCTCAACTATATTATCTGTCTCCGTTCCCTCTACCGATGCCGCTCGGCATCCAGCCGCTCGGCATCCGGCCGCTCGGCATCTGGCCGCTCCTGTAATAGTTGGATTATATACGCTTCACTCTCCTCTATCGAGAGGGGCGTCGAAGGAGATAAAACAAGCTGCGAAATATCCGTAACAGATAGCCATTCGAAGGTCCTGAACTATATTAGCTAATGTCCAATCCGTTAACACTGTTGCTCCGTACCCGTCGTCCTACAATACAGAGACCTTGCCTTCCGGAGTAGACTTAACGGTTCCCTCGGTGAATATATACAAAAGCTCCGGCGAGAGAACTAGAGACTTCTCCTCTTTCTCCCCCTTCATTCGGAGATAAAACTGTCCGGGGACGGGGGACTTAGGGCCGTTTATGCTGTCGGCGAGAGGTTGAGGTATGCCCTATAATGGAGTTCTTTTTGTGTGCGGCGGCAATAAGTTTCCGCTTAGAAGCCGGTATTAAGGGGGAGACCCATTTATATAGATCAAGCGCCCTCAGTCAGCCGGCAGCATGTCGGTCAACTTATCGAATATGGGATAGCGCGGGCTACTTTCAGAAGATCATACGTACTGTCCAGATTAATTCTTTTTGTTCTAACTACTGTGTTTAGAAGCGAGCGGAAATAGAAGAAACGTGCCATTTACGAGTTGCTTTAGGAGCGTCGGGCTCCCGGCTCCCCGCCCGGCCCTACTCCACTGCTATGCCCGATCCGTAATCCCCGTACCCGTCGTGCCGACCGACGCATTACACCCGTTCGCAGCTGTAGAACTACCTGTACTAACCCAACTACTACTACCGCCGGATATGCTAGAGGAGTTGCAAAGCAAGGCACCTCCTTAGGCCTAGCAGCATATCGTTAGCAATACATATTCATGAAGTAGAAGACGGCTATACCTACTGTCTATGATTTGTCCTTTCTAGATACCGTATCGATAATCTACGAGGTCATACAGCTTGATGCTGTTGTAGAGCCTTACTAGGTTGTCGCTTATCTTCTTTAGCCCCTCTTTAGGGACTAGGGTTTGCCTATACTGCAAGTGCTGGCCCGATTCCATCATCTCTTTCTAGCGCTGGAGCATAGTCAACTACGCGTAGTTAAAGTTATACCATATCTCCCATTCGTCTCCAACGAGGTAAGGGGGCGTAGTAAAATGAGTATATCGATTCTGGTCGTCGGAAGTAAGGCCTGAGTCACGGCGTGAGCGGTCAGCGATGTTCCATCTTATTAGGGGAAGACATACCTAACTCCACAACATAGGACAGAAGCCAGCCCGAGGCTTCTATAAGAGCGTTACTAGCCGGCGCTAGAACGACATCTCGTATGTTTTGGAATATTTCCTCGAGTGTCGATTGGTACGATTTGTACGCCTCGTCGAGGCTTGCCGTGCTAGGGTATACTCCTATCCTGCTAGGAGTAGTCTGTGTAGCTGCCCTTCCGACGGCAGGCATACTGCCCGCGGAATAGCTATGAAATCCAGGCTGCCGATATACTTGGGGAGTGCTCGAGGATGCGGTCTGCGCCTGCAGGCTGGAGGTGACCTAACGCCCGTAGTCCGCCGTAAGGAAGAATTGTCCTAAAGGGCTAGTAGAAGTCGGACCGTGGAGGACTGCAGCAAGATTGTATAAGACCGATCGCGGATTGTCAGATCCAGAGCTCGAGCGCAAGGGGTAGTATAACAATATTTGTTATAACTCACCTGGCTGACGATAGTCAGGCAGGGAACTAGCCTCGGCGGAGGTTTTAGTCGTCCCAGAAGTTGGTGCTGCCATACTGTCTGGGGAGCAGGGCAGAATGCCTCCAGAGCCCTGCGAGCCCAGAACAAGAGGAGGAGGATCACTGCCGAGCATAGAAGTCTACGCAATTAGATTTCCCTGGCTTGATAGAACAGGAGGGTGGAAAGCGGATACGGGAGCGGTCGGCCGGAGGGGGATAGGTTGCCGTACTTCTGGAAGAGTGTCCTCAGTGGCATACTACATTTCAGTAGTGAAAATACGGCGTTTAGAGAAGGCTCCTGATAGGACGATGAGACGACGATACTCGTCTATAACACACATGTCAGTTCTAGAACTTGGATGGGGGAGGATATTGGAGTCTCCAAAGACGTACTTGGATCCTGCTGTCACTACGTAGGTCCGTCTAGAACGAAGGTCTCCTCGAGCACTAACCAGCTTAACGGAGATTGTTACTTCGACTGTGACATAGATGTTGAGGGAGCGGGAGATATCTGAACGTACGAAACGTTCTGCTCGGATGCGGCGCGCGGAAGGGAAAGAGGAGGCGATCATCGAAATGGTAAAGTGGAGCGGCTCTGACTTGGTGATGGACAGGAAGCAAAAATCCACTAGAGAGAGGAGGGAAGTTGGGGCGTTTTAAAAGATCCCACTATAGTGAGACGAGCTGATCCAGCGGATAAGGATACGGCAAGATTGGTGATCCCGGAATTCTTGGCGCTGCGTTGCCTTGCTTGTATTTTTTTCCCTATCCCCCGTCGGGAGTACCCGAATCCGTAGATCCTGCTACCGATATGGGAAAATTTGGCGGGCTTGCCAGGGCGTTAGATCCAATGGGTTGCTTTGCTGTATGTCAAGATTATTGTCCCTGCGGCGGCAGGTCTATGATATGTCGAAACTACCCCTGTCCAGTCCTACTCCTCCCGACAGCCTTAGTGCCCGAGCACTCGTAAAACCTAGGTGTGAATCGGCCATCACCAGGGCGCAATATACGTCCTCTCTGGAGTTCAGCCTGGATACCGTTCCTCTGAAGCAGAGTAGTCAAAGAGGTACAAGTCTTTGCCTCGCGTTCTAGTGCACAAAAGTCACAATCTTTGGCGGACTCTTCAATACCTACTGGCCCCCCCTCCGTGTGCTCGATGATGCTAACATCCGGCAGGCTCGCCTATTCTACTAACAGCTCAAAACCCTCCCTGCCAAACACTACCGTTTCCCTAGAAATATGCTCTGCGACGAGCTCCATGTACTCCGTGCCGTAGAAAGCCGTATGTTCCGGCACCCTCCCAGCTCGCTATCGTGGAGCACGTAGACCGCAAAACGCTATACGAGACTGAAACTCTTGCCGAGGCGGCGCGGGCGCTAGCGGTAGTAGCGCCGCGGCTCCGCTACGTCAAGGTCTACGATATACATTGGACGGTATAGCGCGATGCATACGGGAGCGCCGTGAGGCTGGAGGAGCTGGAGGACTGGGAGATTGACGCCGTCGACTTCTTTCGTTGCTGTGTTTGGACGCCTGGCACGCTAAACTCCTCGGAGCACAGCGTATGCTATAGCGGGCGAGATCGCTTTACCTCGCGAAGGGCTTCCTATAGGTGACATAGGGATATGACTTTACGGCCGGGGAGCCGGCAGCTTCCTCAGGAGCTGGCTGATATACTAGATACAGGGCTGATAACGGTATCCTCGTCGAGCTCCTTCTTGGCGATAAGGTCGAGGACGGGCAGGCTGATGTGCTCTATGTACTTGGCTAGGTGGACCGTGAGCTTCTTCTACGACTAGAACGTCTTGCCGTAGAACCGGCACGGCTCGCTCTCGGGCGGCTTGTATGTATACTGGTGGCAGTTGTCCACCTTCTTCCAGGTCGGGTTGCCGCCGGCGCGGGCCGCTTTGGTCCTATATACAGGCTCAGGGAACTTGTGCTCGCGTACGAGGTGGTTGAGGAAGTTGTCGCGCCGGAAGCACTTGTGGCGGCAGTCGCCGACGTCGCACGTCTACTACTTGAGGTGGCGGTGCCCTTTGTTCTCGTGGCGGACCTAGTCGGCCTTGCGCTTGAACATCTTAAGGTCATTATAGCGCTCCCAAGTACAGGTAAAGGGCTGGACGTCCTGGTACATGTGCTTGGTCCAGTCCGACGGCTTCTCGAACTTCTTGGCCATGAAACACAGCTGGCACTCAAACTCGGCCGGTATCGAGCCCGTCGGCGGTATAGGGATGCCCTGGGGGAAGCTCTCCGGGGCGATAGCCCCTTCTAGCGGCGTTATATCTCCGTCCGAGCAGTCGTACCTAGCGGACAGCGGATCGACGCTGTACTGCTCGCCCTTGGGATCTAGGATGTTGGCGCTACCCCTGAGGGCGACGTATATAGCCCCGGACGAGCAGTTCCTGGCGGCAGTAGCCTGGAGGTACTAGACCCTGAGGTTGAGGAGCGTCTCGTACCGGACCATTTGTTGGTAGGCGATGCGGTTGACTAGGTAATTGTTGTTGGTGTTTAGGCCGGGGTTTAGCTTGAGCACGTGCTGCTGGAAACCCGGAAACGTCGGCGTGATGTCGTTAACAGGGCCCCCGGATTCCTGCCGTAAACTCTATACGGCCCGCCCGGAGTTCGCCTCTCTGTTCTCTTGCTCCTGGATCTCGGCTTGGTTCGCGGTATGCTGCTCGGTCAAGTTGTGCTGTGCTGTATCGATTGTTTCTTGGTTTTCGCAATCTGGAAGCCCCTGTCCCCGGGTCTGGCTTGTCGAGCCCGTGGATACGGGGTGGCCGTGCGCCCCGCCCTCCTGGGCCGCCGCTGCGTTCCGTACCATGAGCTCTAGCACGCTGACGCGGCGGTGGAGCGTCTCGGTCTCGCGCTTGACTTCCTCTAGCTCGGCGCGGCGGAGGGCGGTCTCCTCGTAGCGAGACGTGGCGGGGAGGATGCCCGGGGAGAGCTCGCTGGCCGTGGTGGTAGTGTTTGTTGTTATGGTGGTTATGGTGGCTGTGGAGAGGGAGTGGGGCGCGGGAGAGGGCGAGCCGGCCCTGCTGCGGCGCGAGGCGGTGCTGTTCTATCGGCTGAGGGAGGTGCTGCTGCTGCCGGCGATGGCGATCGGGGGGTAGGCGCCGGGGCGTATAGGCACAGGAGACGAGATGCCTACCGGGGAGGTGGTCGAGACGGAGCCCACGTTGGCGGTAAAGGTGCGGGTGCTGGCGGTCGCGGAGGTGCGGCTATGTCGGATCGGCTGGCAGTGGCTGGCGCCGAGGCCGCTGCCCCGTTGTCCGGGCTCGGTGCCTATTGCGCTAGCTGAGGTGGAGGAGGCGTTGGAGACGACTGAGGCGTCCTGGGCGGTACGGAGGACTGAGAGTTCACGGGCAAGACGGTTTACCTAGGCGGAAAAACACAGGTTAGCTGATCGTGGGTCGTATATACGGTAGGTGGGTAGGAGCTGGGTTCAGACGTACCACTTCCCCCTGCTCCTCGAGCCGTAGATATAGGTCGGAGGCCGTCAAGGGACGCGGATACCGTATAGGACCGGGCCTAGGGCCTACGCCGGTGTTATCGCCTATCGGAGGGCCTGTAAAGGAGGCGACAGCGGGGAACTGGGGCGGCGGGAGCACGGGCGAGACGGAGGCGTTGTTGACGGCAGCCTGGTTCGAAGGGGGGGTGTTAAGCGAGGGCGATAGCGGTGCGGGCGGCAGGCCTACTAAAGGGGTTGTCGTCCTATTGAGGGACGAGTCCGGCCCTGAAGCCCGCTATGGCACCTTACTCGAGCATCCCTCTAAACTAGACTGCTCTAAAAGAGTCCCTTGGGTAGGGTTTAGCTCGAACAGATGAGGTGGCATTTTCCTTACGGGGTATGTGCTCACGCTAGGAAAGTATCCTAGGGAAGGGGTCCGCCCCCGTAACGTATCCCTCTCGGTCTCTATCTCTAACGTATCCTTCTCATTTTGTAACGTATCCCTCTCCGTCTCCAACTCTCGGATATATCTTGCCGCTATGCTGAGCGTATCCGTCCTGCTCCTTATCCTGGCGTCCGGGAGTATAGCGTTAAGAGTGTCCAAAAATGTAGTTAGCCCGTTACGGTACTTCGTGTTTCGCTTGTTGTGGTTCCTTTGCCTCTTATTGCTATGTCTATATATGCCCTGTTCGTGTCAAGAAGACGCAGGCTTATGTTAGTGTCTTCAAACAGTACGAGACGAGATTAGGGAACGATACTAACCCTGGAGTTCTCAGGCCCTGACTGGGGCTTTGGGTGCCCATTTGATCCCGCTGTCCCCTCATATGAAGCAAGCCCAGGACGAGGACTCTCGTAGGTCAACATATCGTCGATGCTAAGAGCTGAACGACCGGGGTTCGCAATCATAGCGCCTGAAGAACATGGCGTTGCCCCAGCCTTGTAATACTCAAAGCCCGACTACAGCGTCTGCGACGGAGGAGGCAGCTGCGTGTCCTATATATCGTTGAGCAGACGCGTGTCTTTGTCGTCGGATGGCCGTATCGGTGGTTACATGAGGGGAGCGTGTTGGGACGGCGGGTATTGACCAAGACTGCCTGGTGGAGCTGGCGTGGGGCGGTATTACAGAGCTTGGCCGAAGCCTCCGTAGACCGGTGTCCTTGGTGGCATGTATCCCGGGACGGCCGCTACGGAAACAAAGGCGGCAGAAGAATCGGGCATACAGTCGGCCTGAGTTGCGGCACATCCGGCGTATATGCCACTTGCCGTGTAACCAGTGTAGCGGATCTAATCGATGTAGAGTTAGCTCGAGCTCTGAGCGCTGGCTGGAATGCACCCGATCAACTGCTGCGTTACCTTTCTCCGCTTGCCGGGCTGACGGGCGATTGACTCCCAGACTGCCTTTGATGGTAGAGGAAGGGGTGGCAAAGGAGGGCAGCGTGCGCCTTGCAAGTCACCTATCTCCTGGCCCCGTGGGTCCTATACGTCTGGAGGCGGGTATATTATAAAGGAAGTGGTCTCGGTAGGGTGTGGGAGATGCCCAGCCCAAAAGCTGTACTACTGTCGCCGTAATGCGAGAGCGCCCTAGCGATGCGGAGGAGTCATACGGAAGTACTTGAGTCGGTAGATCTCGGCAAAGGAAAACCGTTTGGAGGAGCTGGGAGCTGACACGGGGTGAAAGAACGATTCGTCACAAACTGGGCAGCGAAAGGGAGGGGGGTTGGGGGATTTAAGTCGCGTTGAGATCGGCAAGCCAGCCGAGGGAGGGTACGAGGTTGGGTGTACGCAGTCTACTTGTACGGCGTGAGCGAACGTGCGGAAAGGATAGGGGTTTGGGGCATTTTAAGTCGTATTGGGATCGGCAAGTCTACGTTTTGACTGCCGGCCGCCGAACGCGTTCTAAGACCTGCGTGACTCCCACCATACGTCGAACCCTAGTTCTCAAAGCGGCTCGACCAGAAATGAACCCGTGGAAGGTATTAATGATATTTTATCGAGCGTTAAAGACTGACGCATTGAGAAAGGCTAATGTATAGTTACAATTCGCCGACCGTCCCGGAGCTCGCTGCCCCGGAAAAGCGGCCCCGTACCGCCGCCTCGGAGCCGCCCAATCCACAATCGCCTACATCCGCCACACAGCTCCGGGCAAGCTGTCCGCCGGTGATCCATTTAGTATTGACTCACAAGGCACGTATAGTAGACATAGAGGAGACTGGACGTATAGCAATCCGGGCGGCGATATTGGAAAGGAGAAGTTTGGAGAAATCAGGGGAGTGCTTGTTCCTACTGCTCCTCGTTCTCTTCCCCATCCCCGGAAACTACAATCTCCCCGTGCAACCCCCGATGCATAGGCGCTATAACAACCGCACTTGGATCTCCATGCCTGTACTGCTTGCTAGGAACCTGATCAGGGTGGTAATTGTAGTAGTGCCGAATGAGCGCGTCCGCTCTGCTGTACGTCTTCTCGTTGGTATATACATTGCACTGGTGCTTTTTCTTGGACGTATTATGGATTACGTCCTTATGCCGGGTCTGGTCCGGGAATCCCGAGAAGGTTATGCCATAGGGCTCCCCAGTGCTGGGGATGATCCAGTCGTATCAATACGGCCCGGACTGCATATTCGATGTTATATAGAACGGGGGAATACCACGGACAGGCTGCTAGTTTACATCGGCTTCGGGCCTATAGATCTCGGGTGTGGCAGCCCATACTGCGCGGAAGCGCTATATACTGACTCTGCCGACGTAGCCTGCTCTGGAGAGGAAGGCCCATCACCGGTGAAGCCCAGTCGAGACTGTGGTTGCTATACCCTGTATTCTCATTATCGACGCCAAAACCGGTGACGACCGTTTCTACCACGGAACCGGAGTACAGACTGTAACATATTAACCCGAGCTTATCAGAATCGTTACGGATCGAGAACTTACTTATCACTAGACGGGCCAATGACGTACGCATTTGCTGGCTTTCTGCTATAATTAACCAAACGAGACCAGACCACCCTCCAACTCCCCCTCCACTGTCTTTAACCCAACCGCCATCTCCCCATTCCGCTCCTTCAGATCCTTAATACACCCTACCGCCGTCTTCAACTTAACCGCCATCTCCTTATTCCGCTCTACCGCCGTCTTCAACTTAAACGCCATCTCCCTATTCCGCTCCTTCAGATCCTGAATAAACCCTACCGCCGTCTCGGCCACATCCAGTTTACTATATACTACGCCCGGGCGTACTACAAAATCCGTGCCCTTCTCCCTCACCTCGACCCCTTCCTCCCCCTCCTTGCCCTCAGACTATAATAGCTTCTGGATCTTGCGTATTGTAACCGTTAATCTATCCCGCCTCGCCTTTTCGGAGAGTGTATGCGCGATGCGTTTCGAGTCGATCTTGGACGAGGAGGAGCCGTCGCGGTAGGTGATTTCGATCTCGGTGCCCCCCGTAGGTCCTGCTACGGGGAGCGGGTTGGGGGTGTCGTATACCCCCGGTATCGGGGGCGGAAGACGGAAAAAGGCGGCCGACAGGGCTGCTATAGGTATGGGGGCGCAGGCCTTTGCGGTGGTTGGTTTAGCGACACGGTACAAGCCTTGGCGGCGTGGCTGTTTGGAGGATAAGGAGGATGATGGGAGAGTTGGGACGGAAGCGGGGAATTCCCCCGGGCTGTCGTTAGTGCTTTGAATCGAGTCCGAGTCGTCTTCGTCGGGACTAGGCTTAGGGTGGGCGCGGTGCCAGAAGAGGTTTCCCTAGGGCGGTTTCTAGTCCTGGAAAGGGACTTGGAGAGTTGGTGTTAGCTGAGGGAATTGATTGGGGATAGTATTGCTATCGATCAAGGGGCCGTGATAAGAGTGGTCCTTGAGTTAATATGCTTAGTTTCCAATATACTGGTAATCGATGTGGTTTCTGGTAAGTCAAGCTTATATAGTGGTCACGGAAGTAATGGAGAAACAGGCTAGCCTAGATCGGCCAGGCCGGGGATAGGAGCGGAGCCAGACTGGAGCTAAAGACGGGGCAGTCCCCGGCATAAGGCTCCTCGTTATCGTCGAGGTACCGCTCCGGAAACGAGCTCCTATCCCTAAGGCCGGGGCTATACGTTAGGCGGGCGGTGACAGTAGCGGATTGTATATCGCGGGTTAGCCGTGCTTATCATAACGATATCTAAGGAGAGTCTGGTCGCGTTACAGGCAATGTCGCTATTACATGAATAAGTCGGGACGACGAGGGACGGGGTCCATTATATTTAAACGCTGGTGAGGATGAGCTATATAAGCTTGGACACTCCCAATGGATGAGGATAGCGAGCTTCGGGCCGGATGGAACCCCTAGGCAGACAACCACAGAGGGCATCGAGGGGCGGCGGGCAGGGGATAGCTTATTGCGTAATCAGGGGGAGCAGTAGGTATTTGTACCCAGAGGGTATTCCACCAGACTGCTAGAAGGCGAGAGCCTTGGAACGCGAGTGCGTGGGGAGCAAGCAGAACAGCTATACAACCGGATAGCATCCAGGAGTAGGTAACGGAGTAGCTTTTACGCCGTGCTGCTAGAGGCGGGGCGACGGGTTTTTTGACGGAGTGTATCTGAGCACATGTGTGGGAAGGATTCGTGGGAAAACGGCAGAGAGGAGCTAATCTAGCGGACGATGGATCCCATACGCCCTGCAAATGCGAAGGCCGTCAAGTCCCCGGCGTCCGTGGATCCCGCCACGAATATGGCAATCCCGTTTGGCGGGTTTACCGGGCTTAACGTAGCGGAACCCAGCGCCGTGTGAATCGGCCATCATCAGGGAGCAATGTCATTAAAAACTCTAGCACACAATTCTACCGACAAAAAGAATGGTCGTCGGCAAACATCGCCCGTAGCACCCCGCCCTTGCAGTCTGCCCTACGGGCACGCCGGTGCATCGTACCCCTGGGCTCCCTGTACCGCTGCCCGCGTCCGACCGCCTCGGACCCACCCAGCCCGCAATCCCTGCCCACTAATTGCTACCGCGCCTGGTTGGCTTCCCGACACCGCTTTTCCAGGGCTGCCCGCTGTCCGCTAACGAGCTCACCTCTATGAGGTGCGTAGTAGAGCTGGAGGGCCCGTGGCATTGGAACTCGAGCCCGTCCTCCGAGCTGTTATAATCTGCGCCCGATGGACCGCTTTCCTCCCTACTAGGATAACTGCCGTGTAGAATCGATGGTATACTGTGGGATTTGGGAGTCGTCCGGGACCCGCGATTCCCGAGCGCGTCAACGAACCAGGCCAACACCTCTAGTACATCCGTGAAGAATAGAGTCTGCGTAACGCAATTAGCTTCACCCCCGCAGCTAGGCAGTCAACACTTACTGCCAGAAAGCCGTCGTAGCCATCGTAGTCCTCTTGCAGCGTAGCCAAACCAAGCGTAGCCACAGCCATACAACCACCCACTGACGAAACCGAGATCGCCAGAATCGCACCAAATAACCATCTCGATCGTACCCCCATTTTCTTCCCCGCCTTATAAAGTACAACGGCACACGCGACACATGAGCATATATAACCGAGTGAGACGATGACTAGTGGAACAACCATACCAACAAGCAACTAACCGTACTAGGCCAGGAAGACGCTCCTAATAAGGAGTCCAAGCGCTAGGATACTGCAAGCAGCGGCGAGCCCTAGCCAAATTCGCCCCTCTGCTATCTAAACCCAGTACAAGCGCTGGAACTATCAGAACAATAACCTTACTCGCTGTATATTCACTCACCTGCGATAGAGTCTGATAAATCCCAAGGGCGAGCGTATAGCTCCTCCCCGTCCCGGCCAGGGCGATGCTGGCGATGAGCACGAAGGTTCGGCTAGCCCAGAGAAAGTCGAACCACCCAGCGTTGGTGAAGAAGATAGTTCGGTTCCTCAAGGTGCTAGCGTCATGGGTAGCCTCACCGCCGTCGGTAGGCCTGATTTTCGGGATGAACCTCGCTGCCACGGCAAAAATACCGCCATAGGGGTCGAGTCGGTATCTCCTAACACTAAAACCTACGATACTGATCAGAGCCAGCACTGGAGAAGAGACAACTACAGAAGAGACAACTACAGTAATGACGGCCGCGGATAGCGGCCCAAGCTCGGCTGGTTCCTATATAGGAGATCCTGCATGGGAAAGGGCGAGCAAGGCAAGGCCGGGCAAAAGAAGGCAACGAGGCAACCGATATAGCTGTAGGGAAGTATAGTTTTGCTGCTGAGGGGAAATGTATTTTGAGCGCGCCGTACGCAGGAGGCTAGCAGATATATCATCAAACCGGATTATGAATAGCTGGGCCACGTAACTGCCATAGGCCTAGTGCTATCCTGCGCAGCATGGGATCCCTTAGATTACCATTTCCACAACGAGCATGTCTCATATGGTAGTATACTGGGAAACGAGGCCATCCCGATCTATATATCCGGCAGAGGGAGGGCTGACAGGACAAAGGGTAGGGCAGGGAAAGCGCACGCACCACTACAGCTAGACCGCGTTGCTACGGGAGCAACGGTACGCGACCTAGCTCTGTTATAGAGAAGGCTCAACCGGGAGTAGTACGTCTGAAGTTCCGATGATTCCGGGCAGCTGATATAATCCCTGCCGGGAGCTATATATGCCCGAGCCGTATATATCGGGACAAACGCTAAGCCCGATTAAATAGCGCTCGGCCGAGCGCTATTTAATCGGGTTTAGCGTGGATTAAGACTCTTTTTGGAGGATTCCAAAACCTCTCGAGAATCTCTCGAGGACATCCTCTGACTTGCCATAATGCCGACCGTACAAATCGATGATTTTTCCGGCAACGACTATACGTATATCGGGTACCTCTATATAGCCGCTACTAGACTCCTACTGTCTCAATGTATTTACCGGCTCGAGAAGGAGGTAAAGGTACGTAGGAGCTAGTCTTCGTAGCCTCTAGGTCTTTGCTTCGAGTTCTGGGTTCTACCTAAACAGGCCTTCCCACCAGACTATCCCTCAGTGGACGGATGGAAGAAATCAACGAAGACGTTCTTCAAAGGCCTGCCCAAGACAGAGGATAAGTAGCGTAAGAAGAGGGAGAGTCTTTGCTTGTCTACTATAGACGATATTCTTCGCGCGGCTAACTACTTGACGGCAATCCGACTGGACAATCACGGTTGCTCTGAAGTGCACGCTGCGAAACCAACCCTACAACTTGCTTTGGCAGCTTTTAGGCGGAATGTTGGTTCTAACCTAGCATCCAACGAGTTTCGTCAGAAGACCTCCCGTTTCCTTTCGCTCGTATTCCTGGCGGCATGCTGCATGGCAATATACCAAGGCTACCAAGTCGAGTCGGTTGACGCCGCCCAGAAAGGGTTCCTTAAAGCAAGCCGTAGGAGGTATAACGAAGGGCCTAAGAGCCTCGCCAAAGACCATACGGCGGTACGATGGCTCATCGCAGAGATATAGCGTCAATTCCGACGTAGGCTCTGCCATCGCGCATTTGAGCTTTTTCTTCTTAGTAAGGAGATCGCTCACTATCTTGACTAGAAACTGACGTCAATGCAGAGGGCAGAAGCATACACTTTTATAAGGACGACTGCCCAAAGGACCCTGAAGCAAACGCCGAGTTCATAGAATTAATCCCTTCCTACGACGTTCCGGCCGAGATACAGGCTTCTCTGCCATTCTTCATCCCATTCTTCGTCATGCTCCACTTCAGAGAGGGCATAGTCCACTTTAGAGAAGGATGGAGGTAAGGTAACTCGAGCGCCGTAGCTTCCCCGGCTAATAGAGTCGCTAGATACTCGACGATCTGCGAAGCATTAGAAGTAAATCTCCTCGACAAAGAGGATAACTTCCGGACATTCCAACAGACGTACGCTTCGAGGAAGCTCGTAGTCTGTCAGCTCGAAGCGAGTTGCATGTAACCTCCGAATCGGCCAAGAAAACTTCGAAAGCATGTACCGAAGGGTGCAGGTACTGGCAGGACAAAGAACGCAATGAAGCGTGCCGGCCAAGGCACCCAAGGTGAGGGGCTTTATTATATTATATACTCTCTTGAGCTAACTACTGTGGATATCCCCTCAGGACCTTCTCCATCCGATACCGAAGCAGTCTCGCCTCCTACGGCCGAACCGAATGTCGAGGCAAGCCCGTATCTCGTCGGATCTACCTCAATAACGTCATTCCGCTCCGTCAACGCCAGCCCGCGAGACCGTAACGGATCGACAACGTACCGTCCACTTAAGAGACTAAGGATAGATCAAGAGGCATATGAAATTTGCTATGACAACTTGGGCAAGATTTCGGCAGCCCAAGCGGGGTTGCCCCTTGACGTGCTTGCTAATATCGCCCTCCCGGATGGATCGCGTTTACCGATCGCGAACCTCGAGGAACAATTACCAAACGGCCCAGGGTTCGCAACCGGAATGGAGGGAATAGGGACCGATATAGACGCCCAAGGGGAACCTAGCGGTATTGCCCTTAGAACAATCGTATCTCCTGAATGCCGGTTGCATATACTCTCAGACGTAGCCGGGGAAGCCGAAAGACTGGATCAGGAGATAGGGAGGGACTCTGCTCAAGAGGAAGAGATAAATCTCTTTATATATGAATTTCTAAATTTGGACCCAGAGGACTTAGAATAGTACCTAAGAGGTTGTTTCTCTACCGCCTCTTATCGTATCAACTTCTCCCTCCTGCCCCGCCACTGCCTCCTTCTCTATATGTCCCTCATCCCCTGCCGCTCCCTGTACCGCCGGGCCTACCCTCAGGCGAAAGAGGTTATAGTGGAAAATAAGATCTCCTGTTAGTGGCCGAATGCCTGTCTCCCTAACGAGGTGGAGGACAAACCCGTAGTCCTATCGAACCTGGCATTCCGTACTGCTGTCTCTAACGTAAAGCAAGACGTCTATTGTGCCCTTGAACAGCGGTACCAGAAGATAGGTTTCACTGCTCTCTATCTATATAGTGGTTGCGCCCTTCTTGAGCTGGAAGAGTCGTAGGGCGTAAGCAGGTGTTAGGAGGACCTTCTGGTTTGCCTCTGCCCATTGCTTTATCTCTTCGGCCTCCAGAGCTTGTAAGCTACTCGCCTGTATATATTTCGGTAGACGTACCATTTGTTTTTTAACTACGTTGCGAGCCTCGTCAAAAGATTCCGGAAAGTCGTAGGTGTATAGTGATCCTCTCCCGAGTACCGGTGTTTGGCTCGCGAGCTGTTCCGCAAGCTCTTCTTGAAACGCGAAAGGGATAAGACGATATCTTAGGGCAGTTATATTGCCTTGTCTATATTGTCACTGCGAGGAACGGAGTTGAACCCGTGATAGGACATAAGAAAAAAACTAGTGTTTCGGGTTTTGGAATGATCAAGGGACATGGAAATGCCTAACTTTGCCTTACGGTGCCCGATACCTACGGTCAGCGGTTAACGCAAAAGTGGGGCAATCCGGCCAACCAGGCGTTATAGCGCCCACCGGCGCAGGCCATGTCCATACCGCCCGGCATTCTACTACCACCCACTACGGCCTGGCCAGGGGATCCGATTTTTGAACCGACGACTATGCAATATACCATGATACGCATCGCTATCTTCGTTCGCAATCCGAGCGGGTCCCCGTATATCATTGCACTGCAACTATTGACCTATCACATACTGCTGTCTCTATCCCCCCGACACCGTCTATTCAAGTCCAGCAATCTGGTAACTAGTAGCATCGTCGGCGTGGTGTACATGGTGTGCGTCTTGAGTAGGGAGATAGCGTCTAGCTTAGTCCGCCTCCATGTAGTTCCGACACGTGTGGAGCTAGCAGTACCGGTACTCCCAGATGAACTAGAAAGGGCCGGACTAGCAGGTATAGCAGGTCCATCGTATCAGCGTATTGTCCGACTTGATCATAACGAACGAGTGGGCGCAGCAGGCGTGGTCAGCGAGTGACATCTTGGCTAGCGTGCTGAGAACTGTAATGTTAGCATCCTGTGGAATTCCCAACTCTTTGTAGCAGATCCTACTAAGGTAACACGTAGAGTGCTGTTGAACCAAGATAGGCCGGTGTTATAACAACTCGTCTGGCAGGTCTTGTAGCGGCGATGAGAGAGCAGGATATATAGGGGAAGGACGTAGGAGAAGGGACCCGGGGGAGAAAGGCGTTTCTTATACCTGCTACACTATGTTCTCGGCGCCTAGGGGTATCCGGCGGAGTGCTCTTATAAGTATTTACAGTCAATGAAATGATCGAGGCTGTCTAGGTCTATAGACCGCTCTTATACTCTATGTATTTCATAATGTGAGGACTAGTATTACCGACAGCTCCAAGAATTGTTATTCTTCCTCCTTAGTTGCTAGTTCCAAGTAATCCCTCATCAAGATATCATCCGTATCGCTACCTCTATCACCGACAGCAGAATCTAGAGCGTCGGGCGTAGCCTTATTGTCCTCCTTAGCCTGCTCCTATATTAGCCGAGCATCCGGCACTATATTATCGGTACTTACCGGGGGACCGAAGGAGCTCTAGTCAGGGCAGTAGTCGCCTCTACTGCTGCCGGCGCTATCCGAAGTTGGATTGGCTATCTCCAGGAGAACCTTGTCCGTACCCTTGTTCAGGGTGGCCTATTCAGCTCTCCTGTCAACCCAGCCTCGGTCAGCTTGCTCAAGGGAGACTTACCGGGGAGGGTGAGGGAGTTTGGCTCGACTGCTTATTGTCTTTCTTTATATCCGACATGATAAAGGGTAAGATCAATAGGTTGGAAGGGTGTAAGGCCAATACTGATGACAGTAGTAAATGGGAGATCGCTGTTACGGCGGCGGTGATGATGAGTTCTTCGCGGGGAGAAGCATTCTTATACCCGCTAGCTAGCAGTTAGTTAGGCAACTGATAACCAAACTCCGTCTGCTGAATGCTTTGCTATCGATTTCACCCTGCCTTTTGCGGTTCCTCATATATCTCCTCCGGCGTTTCTGTCGTGGCCGTCATGCAGGGCAGTCCGGCTGTCACAGGGCAAGTACGCAAGAACGAAGCCATTGACTACTAACACAGCGTGAACACTTCAGCCACCCCCCCTTCCGGCTACGGGAACCGGAGAGGCGCATATACGGACATGGATCGCGAGTCGATCCGTCGCCTCAACCATATATATGCCGCAGAGAGTCTCCTTTCATACCTTCCCCCATGTTCCCGTCGTGGCCGATTACGTAGGACAACCGGGTCATGTTTACCTTGCCAATATACCAGAACGAAACCACTGACCACCAGAACACCGTGAGCATTCCAGCTAACTCCCCCATCCGGCAACCGCAACTGGCTAGACGAATATACGAGTATGCATCGCGGGTCGACATTGTTGTCTTAACCCTGCATCTCCGTCGTGGAGCGATCTCCGCGAACCAATGTATATGGTTAGTCAGGGGTAGGTGGCTGCTCCTGTGGTTGTTTACCTCACCGAGTGGTGAGCGATACCCGGGGGGCGTACTAACCCGCCTTACAACCTGCCTCGTACTCCCTCCTACCTCCCTCTCCCAACCTGCTATCCCCCTCCCGCTAACCTGCCTCACATACAACTGCCTCGTACATACCCAATAGTCTACCCTGCAGGTCAATATGTTGTGAGCTGGCCGGTGTCTCGGTGGCAACAAGGCAGCTATGTCCTTCTGGGTTTGAGACTCGTAGCGCGTCTGAGATGGGGCCATTGGCCAATCAGCCAACTGCAGCGCGGGCATGGGACCCCTGGAGAAGATGGTATAGGATCATAAAGCGTGACCCCTGAAGGAGATAGTGTGGGATCACAAAGCGTGACCCCTAATAAAGATAGTATGGGATCATAAAGCGTGACCCCTGAAGAAGATAGTATGGGATCATAAAGTGTAAGCCCTAAAAAAGATAGTGTGGGGTCATACAGTGTGACTCCCTCCTAAAGTGTGAACCCGCCCTTCTTGGCAGAAATAATCTAACGCCAAAATCTGGATAAGATGCCGAGGGATTATAAAGTGTAACCCCTGCTCTGCTCATCCCTTGGGGGCAAAGCATGAGCTCTGGAGAAAGCGATGTTACCCTGGCAATAATTTGGGGGCGTAGTGGGCGACCCCTGCAATAACGTACCAGCAAGTCGTTAGGTGTGGCATAAGACGGAGTATGACCCCTGCATGTATTGGCTTCCGTAAAAATATAACTCGAAGGCAAACGGAAGGTGCTGTAAACGGAGAAGACTTTGTGGGTAAACCTCGGAGAGGCTGATCGGAAGATTCTTTCTCCGCTAATCTGGCCCCGTAATACTATGAGGGGTTAGGCCTCTAGCTAAATCGTGAGGCATCAGGCAGTCCGAATAGCGATTCTGGAAATTGTTTATGTCGTCTATGGCATCTATAGCGTTCTCGTTGGAGGCCGCAAAGGAAGGTCTCGACAATGATAGCTTCTTTGACCTCGAAGACTCGACAACGGGAGACGACGTGTGGGAGATGGAACGAAGACGCTTTCCCTATGTCTCGGAGTATGGACTGGACTTTTGTCGGAAACGTGTCCTCGACGATATAGTGAGTAGGATGAGGCTATACAAACATTAGTGTCTAATACTTTCAAGCGTATCAGGACCACGGTTGAAGCAATCCTTGGACAGTGTACACTTGCGCACTAGCTGAGGTACAAAGCATACCCAGGCTACGTCGTCTGCTTCAGATCAGGCGGCCCAAAGGCTGGTCGGCACGCTCTGCTGGTTCATCTATGGGCCAAAGGATCCCACGTGGAATACTATGGCAGTTCGTACCTATATGACCTGCTAAAGCAGAAAGGAGCCAGGCTGTTATGGGAAACTCAGCCATCTGCCCTCGGTGAAGTGGGCTGTGTGGCCACGCCGAAGAGTTTCCGAGATAGTAGCGTATAAGTTCTTCACTTCATAGTGAATGATATGTTCTAACAGCGTCGTAGAGTCATTCTTGATGCCCGACTTCACTACGAAATCAAAGGAGGATATATAATCAAGTTCGAGTTCGCGACGGACGACATTATCGAGAACTGGCCCAAGATGATAGTTCCAGCTCTGTTGGAACAGAAGGTTGCTAGCATGCAGAGTAACGGAATTAGATTGAACTATGAAGTTGCCCTCGAAGCACCAAATACATAGCTATCTCGGCTTATAGTAGCTAGCTACTCCATTTATCCTAATCTCATCTGGTAATAACATCCACCCGGACCATCCTGGCATTGTCGGAGCAAAGTTAATAACCATATTGACTGGGGCATTATAGCCCAGATCGTCGAGAGCCGTATTTACTGTAGACTGGTGATGAATCGGCCCTTCTACTGACACGTCTGAAAACGCGCCAGCGGTCGGTAGCTCGGCAACGCCTTGGGGTAGCATTAACCGCGTATCGGGGGGGATGACAGAAGTATCTTATATGTCAGTTAGAACTGATATATATGGAAAGAGTTCATACCCGTCACTCGTTGTAACCCGGTAGGCGTTAGATCGATTTCGGTCGTTCTCGCTCTTTTCGACATCACTGCCTCTTCGCCTGCCGTCTCCCGTCTTCTCTTCTTGTTTTCTGCAAGAAATAGCTCCTCGTCGACACGCTTTACCACCATATCACGTCTGCATGCCATAAAGGTAGCCATCATGTCATCCATTTCTGAAATCGTTAGCGTATGTCTTAAGAATGCACTCGCCACGTTGAAGCGGTAGCTATAGCACAGGCATACTTCTTTACATTTGACATCTATAGGCACTGCGTTAAAATCTAGTTTGAGACGTAGGAACTGGGAAAACGTACGCTGTCGGCAGTGTATACGAAGTTCCTTGCGCTTCGCAAAGGGTTCAGTTCGTCCGTATCCCTCGTAAGGACAATGACGCCCTTTAGTACTCCTGCCTGTATCTGGATCTTCGTCGTCGTCCTGAAGATCTCCGGGATTTACTACGGAGTGGGTTCTGCATTTTGCGAGCGCGGCGGATATGTTGGTCTCCCATTTCTTCAGCTCGACTTCCCAAACCTGGACGATATTAGCCCTGCAGGTTTACAAAGTGGAATACTGACTTTATGCTCCTCTATATGGCCGCCCAACGCGTCGGCTGTTAGAAAGATAGCAGAGCATATACACTGCCTCTACTCGAAGAGGCCATCTATCTTCGGTGGTTGCCAACCTCAAGTGGCAGCTTTCATGAAGATCGAAGCGGGGTTTGTAGGAGCCCCCATTTCGGCAGTATGTTGATCCGAACAGCTAATTAACGCTTGCAGCTAAAACGAGTGTTTTCGTTGGCTTGTGAGTTTAGAGGGGCAAACGCGACAGGAGTCAGTATAAATACCTCTTCGGTGCCTAGGGTTTAGGCATTAACCTGACGACCCTAACATCGACAGCTCTTGCTCTATAACTTGGACGCAAAGTACGATCAGGTCCGGTTCGCTGCCAATATTTCACCAGGCAATATGCCAAGATGTATGAATACGAAACATGCCTGGACATAGGCAACGTAAAAGGGAATGCATACCCTACCTGCGGTATGGATAAGACGCAGAAATGAATATAGGTTAGCACTCCACGGCTCCTTCACGTTTTGGTCGCACTGTATAACTAACATTCAGCTCGTGGCTGAAAAGCCTAGGGCAGCTCGAGGAGGTTGGCACATATGTGTGTAAGGTTGGTACATCTGTGCGTAAGGCTAGATACCGGCGATTAGCATCTCAAATTAGTACGTTTAGATGTTCTTCAGCAATGAGCATATGTTTGGTAGTTAATGAACAATCCACAGGTTGAGCTGAGGAGGTTTGAGAGGAAACTTAGGGACAGTTGAGTGCTATGTCCTCTGCCGCTGAAAGCTACAGTTTGACCGAGGGAACCCAAATTACCCAGCCAATAAGACGACCGATTCGGCAAACAGGTCCGCCTTAGGACGTCTATAGTCTCGTAGTGCTATATTTCGCCCGCGGCTCCCTGCCGTAGCAGGGCCTGAAGACCATAACTGAGGAGGAGAGGGACGAGCGGATCAAGGAGATCAAGAACAGTATAACGGGCGACGCCCTCTGCAAAGGTCTGCTCCGCGACGCCTACGAACGTTATCGAGGACACCAAAAAGGGCAGCAAGCTACAGCGGTTCTGCCTTGTTGGTCGATATGTCACGGCCAAGCGAATGTATGGGCCAGCTGATCCGAGTACTTTACCCCCCCCCTGCGTACGGACAGGCCTGACGGCCGGTCCGAACCGACAGAATGAGCCTAATCAACCTGCTGAGTCAAGCCAGAGCTGCACCATACGGCACCGGGGCTATATTAACGGGTAGGCAAGATTCGAAGTCACAAGCGGGGTAGGCAAGATTCGGTCACGAGCGGGGTAGGCAAGATTCGGTCACGAGCGAGGTAGGCGAGATTTGGGGCTACCAGCGGGGTAGGAGAGATTTAGGGCTACCAGCGGGGTAGGCAAGATTTAGGGCCACCAGTAAGGCAGGGGAAATTCTCGCTTACTTCGGTCCCAGTCTGCCCGAGCCAATCATCTTTCCAGTGCAAGTAACCCGTAAGATTGAACTAACTACCGTTTAGACCGTTTACTAGACTCGCTATACCTCTTGGGCTTGCCTCCATACTTGCTTGAATCGCCTCCCGACGTACTAGGCGCCCTCGAGCGTTTCGCACTCGGAGCCGGAAACCCTTCCTCCCACCGCAATCCGACGAAATACCCAACTTGGTTACGCGCTTAGTCGTAGACGAGAATATCGGCGTTGAGAATCACGGCCATCTCTCGCTCCTCGTAATATATTGGCTCCCTATCTTCTCCCCACTCAACTGCCTCGCTCCATTCGTATATATACTGTCGGTAATAAACCCCGTTTTTCTACACGACGTCCTACATAACCGCGGACTCGAAGGTGATATAATCTATAGGTATACCATCCGGTCCCGGCACGGAGACCCAGCTTGCTGCTCGGTCCGCCGAAGGGTCCGGGTATTCTAGGCCCGCTATTAGGGTCTTAGACGCCAACCCCGTCGAATTGTAGTAAAAGCGGCCAGAGACGGCCGGCCAGTAGGAATCCAGAGTGGGGTATTGGAACTACAAGTTAGAGGTCCCAAGACCCGACATTAAGGCAAGGTAGAAGAGGGCCAAGCCTACGGTCAAGCCTCGCCCGCTACTGTCGTAGTTTGCCCAGGGCACGGTTTGGTACTCGACAAAGGGGACATCGGTAGCCGGGGCAGGCTGGTACGAGGCCGCGCTGTCCGCAATCGACGTTACCATCAGCCTGTCCGAAATCTACGAGATTACGGTACCGGTTGATAGGTGTAAGGCGTGTCCAAATTGCACGGGCTGTGCTAGACGTTGGGGCCGCGTTGTAGCAATCCCCGAACCGGTGTGCATACTCGTAACTCGTAACACCACAAGCTCGGCGTCGGTAATGATGAACGCATACCGAGCACCCGTGTCAACGGCATAAGAAACTGCCTGGCGAATAGGGTATACCGAGTCGCTATCGGGTCCGTGGAGCGTGACACAGGCACTATGGAACTTGACCGACTCCTTGGTATCGCCAGCCATCCGGGGAACATAGTAGCCATAGTCGGTAATGTATGCGGTGGAGCAGACGACCCAGTCGGGCCGGAAGCACAAGCCCACGAACGTAGAACCCCTATGCCGGGTGATGAAAAGAGTATATCCGACGCCCTGGAGGCAGCAAACATGCTACAGGGCGGCGTTGACCACGGGTATCACTAGCCGCAGCCGCAGCCAGTTAAAGCCTTAGGCAACGGAGCCCCCCAGCCAACTAACACCGCCGCTGCCGCCCCTAATCTTGGCTTGGTGACCTAAATGCCTGACTTGGACCGTGCCCCCAACTGGCTCGATGACTTGAATTTTGTTCGCTCCCCAGAGAACCGCTGGTAGGAAGCCCCCCGTCTAGCGAACTACCCGCCCCGAAGACCAAGCATAAGGACCGGGTTGAGAAACGGCAAGGCCCCCAAGGACGTGCTATGCCGGGGACCTTTCCGGATTGAATAGGGGGTAGATAGTAGGTAGGTCATGATAGGGGCTGATAAAGCTCGCTTCTCTTTCCCGTGTTGACATCCGCCGAATTGGGTTTATAGCACCCCTCCCTGAAGCATTCCATACAACCCACAGGTAGCGTAAAGAGCACGCAGGCGTATACTGCGAGGCTTGATTAATTAGGCACACATATAGAGCGGTGAGCCAAGCGTACGGCAATAATATCAATAAC
>Ga0247824_10000296_pt1 | contig 23001 bp, 19 predicted proteins | sample 13C_PalmiticAcid_FD_194412 | JGI IMG/M metagenome (GOLD analysis project Ga0247824, IMG submission 194412) | Soil microbial communities from agricultural site in Penn Yan, New York, United States - 13C_PalmiticAcid_Day48 | ecosystem: Environmental > Terrestrial > Soil > Agricultural land...
GAATCAAGCTCCATTCGTCAACATCCAGTCCCTCATCGCTTCTTCACGACCTCATATCGTCTCACCAAACTGGTCTTCAAGCTGGGCACTTTCATCGGGGCCCGAAAGCATCAGTGGTCACAGTCACCAATACCCCAAACAATACGCCACAAAAAAAAAAAAAAAAGCATTGAGCGCGAGGATAAAAGGGTGGCGGTGGAGCGTTGTTTGCTCTTTTTCTTCTTTTCTTTCTTCTTTCTGATATGTTAACCCTTCACGCGACACACTCCCGACCCACCTGCCGGCGAGGACCTTTCCCATCAGCCCCAAGAGCCGCTTCAACACTCATTGCATTCCATTCTTTTCTCTGTATTCACTCGTGTATTTGTATCCGCCTTCGCATTCCCACCCTCATTTCCACTCCACTCCTCTGTCCGTAATGCCTTCTCAAGCTCGTCTTACCTCGTCCACCTCCCAAGCTCAGGTTGTCAGTCCTCTGCCTCACCCCCCGGTCACCGCTCCGCCTTTCGATCAGGCTGAGGCTGCCACCGTGGCAACGCTGGTCCTCCAGGATGGCTCCTCCTACCAGGGTATCTCTTTTGGCGCCGAAACCAGGAGCATCGCCGGCGAGTGCGTCTTCCAAACGGGTATGGTCCTCGTTGGCTTTTTTGGATGCCGTTCAGCGTGGTTGTCCAGAAGATACGCACAGATCACGATCTTGATTGCTCATTCATTCATGCATTGCCTCCTTTTCTCCACATCGATCTAGGTATGGTGGGATACCCTGAATCTTTGACCGATCCTTCTTACAGGGGCCAGATCCTTGTGCTCACCTTCCCGTTGATCGGCAACTACGGTGTGCCATCCCGTGAAACCATGGATCCGCTCCTCAAGGATCTGCCCAAGTACTTCGAGTCCAACGAGATTCACATCGCGGGTCTTATCGTCGGCCAGTACTCCCAGGACCTCTCGCACTACCTTGCCGCATCTTCGCTTGGCGCCTGGCTCAAGGAGTACAATATTCCTGCTATCTATGGTATCGACACTCGAGCCATGACCAAGAAGATCCGCTCCAAGGGAGTCATGCTTGGAAAGATCCTGTTCCCTACTTCTCTTGTTGGTCCATCCGTCATCCCTGCCGACGCCGAGTGGATGACCAACTACCAGAATGTCGATTGGGTCGATCCTAATGCACGCAACCTCGTTGCCGAAGGTATTTGAAAGTGATATTTCACTGCTCAATTGCATTCCATGGCAGTAGCAAAGCGACTGACAACGGTATTACCACTTTCTTACTTCTACAGTGTCCTTGAAGGAGCCAAAGATCTACTCGCCTGTGGCCTCGAGTGCCGTCCTGGGACCCAACGGAAAGCCTCTTCGCATCCTTGCTGTCGATGTTGGAATGGTATGACGCAACTCTCGATTTGGAATGGCTCCTTGAAGCTTCGACTAGCAGTTTTCTGACCATTGCGTGTACCCTTTTTCTTCTGCATCACGTCAACACAGAAATACAACCAGATCCGTTGCTTCGTGGCACGCGGCGTCGAGGTCAAGGTCGTTCCTTATAACTATGACTTCAATGCCGACACCGACTATGACGGTCTCTTTATCTCCAATGGTCCTGGCGATCCCATCATGAACACTGTCACCATTGCCAATGTGACCAAGGCCATCCAGATCGCCCGTACACCCATTTTTGGTATTTGCTTGGGCCACCAGCTCCTGGCTCTTGCCTCTGGTGCGACTACCAAGAAGATGAAGTTTGGTAACCGTGGACACAACATCCCTTGCACAAACATGATCTCTGGTCGCTGCTACATCACCTCGCAGGTATGACATTCGATTGACTTTTTACAGGCCATTGAAACGGATGGTATGTGTCTCTGATCATGGAGCTAATGACGAATGTACCTATTTCGAATAGAACCACGGTTATGCCGTCGATGTCAACTCCCTTCCTGACAACTTCATGGAGCTGTTCGTGAATGCCAACGATGGGTCAAACGAGGGTATCATGCACAAGACTTTGCCCATCTTCTCTGTCCAGTTCCACCCAGAGTCAACCCCAGGTCCTCGCGACACCGAGTTCTTGTTCGATGTGTTCATCAACTCTGTTGTCGACTTCAGAAAGACTGGTACTCTGAAGCCACTTACTATGCCTGGAGGTACCAAAGAGGAGGCAGCCGCGCTCAACCCCCGTGTCAGTGTCCGCAAGGTCCTCGTCCTCGGTTCCGGTGGTCTTTCCATTGGCCAGGCTGGTGAATTCGATTACTCTGGTTCTCAGGCCATCAAGGCCTTGAAGGAAGAAGGCATTTACACCGTCTTGATCAACCCTAACATTGCTACCATCCAGACATCCAAGGGTCTTGCTGACAAGGTCTACTTCTTGCCCGTCACCCCCGAGTTTGTTCGCAGGGTCATTCTCCGTGAGAAGCCTGATGGTATCTATGTCACATTCGGTGGTCAGACTGCGCTCAGTGTTGGTATCAAGATGAAGGACGAGTTTGCTGGACTCGGTGTGCGCGTTCTCGGTACCCCAATTGAAACCATCATCGCTACTGAGGATCGTGAGGAGTTTGCTCAGCGTATGCTCTCCATCGGCGAGAAGATTGCTCAGGCCAAGACTGCCGTCAATGTCCAAGAAGCCATCGCCGCAGCGAATGAGATTGGCTATCCTGTCATTTGCCGTGCTGCTTACGCCCTTGGAGGTCTCGGATCTGGCTTTGCCAACAATGATGACGAGCTGACAGAGCTTACATCGAGAGCCTTCGCAACATCACCTCAGGTCTTGATCGAGCGTTCGATGAAGGGTTGGAAGGAGATCGAATACGAGGTTGTCCGTGATTGCCGCGACAACTGCATCACTGTCTGTAACATGGAGAACTTTGATCCCCTCGGTATCCACACTGGAGATTCCATTGTCGTTGCACCCTCGCAGACATTGTCGGACGAAGACTACAACATGCTCCGCACAACGGCTGTGAATGTCATCCGCCACCTTGGAGTCATTGGAGAGTGCAACATCCAATACGCTCTCAATCCATTCTCAAAGGAATACTGCATTATCGAGGTGAATGCTCGTCTCTCGCGTTCGTCTGCGCTTGCTAGCAAGGCCACAGGATATCCATTGGCTTTTGTCGCTGCCAAGCTTGGTCTCAATATCCCTTTGAACGAGATCTCCAACTCTGTTACCAAGGTCACTTGCGCTTGCTTTGAGCCTTCGCTCGACTATGTCGTTGTCAAGATGCCTCGCTGGGACTTGAACAAGTTTGATCGCGTCTCCAAGGCCTTGTCGTCTTCAATGAAGTCTGTTGGTGAGGTTATGGCCATCGGCCGTACCTTTGAGGAGACGATCCAGAAAGCGATTCGTGCAATTGATCCTTCATTGACTGGATTTGCCGCCAAGGAGTCATACCCTGTCATTGAAGACGAGCTCACCAACCCTAGTGATCAGCGCGTGTTCGCCATTGCCAACGCATTGGACCAAGGATACACTGTTGATCGCATCTGGGAGCTGACCAAGATCGACAAGTGGTTTTTGAACAAGTTGCAGAATATCATCCGCCTCGAGAAGAATCTGACCAACTACACTGCCACGGACGTCCCTATCGGCCTGATCCGCTCTGCCAAGCAGCTTGGTTTCTCTGATCGCCAGATCGCCACCGCCATCTCCAGCAACGAACTCTCTGTCCGTCGTATGAGAACCGATGCTGGCATTACGCCATCCGTGAAACAGATCGATACTGTCGCAGCAGAGTTCCCTGCCTTCACCAACTATCTGTACATGACCTACAATGCCGTCGAGCATGACATCTCATTCGAGGACAAGGGAGTTATTGTACTTGGATCTGGAGTGTACCGCATTGGTTCATCTGTAGAGTTTGACTGGTGCGCTGTCCGCGCAATCCGCACACTCCGTAGCCGTGGCGTCAAGACTATCATGGTCAACTACAATCCCGAGACTGTCTCAACTGATTATGACGAGGCCGATCGTCTGTACTTTGAGAATATCAACTTGGAGCGCATTCTTGATATCTACGAGATCGAGTCCTCTTCTGGTGTTGTGATTGCCATGGGTGGTCAAACACCTAACAATATCGCCCTGCCCCTGCATCGCCAGAATGTCAAGATCCTCGGAACCTCGCCTGAAATGATTGACACTGCTGAGAATCGCTACAAGTTCTCTCGTATGTTGGATCAGATCGATGTTGACCAGCCTCTGTGGAAGGAATTGACCTCGTTCGCCGAAGCAGGCGAGTTCTGTGAAAAGGTTGGCTACCCTGTCTTGGTCCGTCCTTCATATGTACTCTCTGGTGCTGCCATGAACGTGGTGTACTCTCCCGACGATCTCGCCAACTATCTCGGACAGGCCACTGCTGTCTCTCGTGAGTATCCTGTTGTCATCTCCAAGTACATTGAGGACGCTAAGGAGATCGAGATGGACGCTATTGCAGTCAACGGAAAGCTGATGATGCACGTTATCTCTGAGCACGTCGAGAATGCTGGTGTTCATTCTGGAGACGCTACACTGATTCTTCCTCCCCAGGATTTGGATCCCGAGACAATCCGCAAGATTGAGGTTGCCACGGCCAAGATTGGTCAGGCACTGGATGTCACCGGATGCTTCAATATCCAATTCATTGCCAAAGACAACGAGATCAAGGTTATTGAGTGCAACCTGCGTGCTTCGCGCTCGATGCCCTTTGTATCCAAGGTCATGGAGGTTGATTTGATCGAAATGGCTACCAATGCCATGTTGGGCTTCCCTGTCGAGGCTTACCCAGCGTCTCCTATTCCCAAGACTGGCTATGTTGGTATCAAGGTTCCACAGTTCTCGTTCTCCCGACTGTCTGGAGCTGACCCCATTCTCGGAGTGGAGATGGCCTCCACTGGAGAGGTTGCTTGCTTTGGCAAAGACAAGTATGAGGCCTACATCAAGGCCCTGGTCTCAACTGGCTTCACTCTTCCAAAGAAGAATATTCTTCTCTCCATCGGATCATTCAAGGAGAAACAGGAGATGCTTCCCGCAGTGAAGAGACTGCGCACGCTTGGCTTCAACTTGTTTGCCACTGCCGGTACAGCTGACTTTATGAGTGAGCATGGTGTGCCCGTCAAGTACCTGGAAGCTCTTGAGGACGATAATGACAGCCAAAAGTCAGAGTACTCTTTGAACCAGCACCTGGCCAACAACCTGATCGATCTGTACATCAACTTGCCCTCCAAGAACCGCTACCGCCGACCAGCCAGCTATGTCTCAAAGGGATACCGTACACGTCGTATGGCGGTTGACTTTTCAGTTCCTTTGATCACAAACGTCAAGTGTGCCAAACTCTTTGTCGAGGCACTTGCTCGCCACAAGGACTTTGAAATCGTGACAGTTGATTACAAGGCCAGCAATCGCACAGTGACCCTGCCTGGTTTGGTCAACATCCAAACGTTGGTTCCTGGTATTTCGACGGCTGCCAGCAAGGACTTTGAGAATGTTTCCAAGGCATCCGTCGCCTCTGGTTTCACTATTGTTGGTGTGATGGGAACAGGAAGCCCCAAGGGCGTTGAAGACAGTGCCAGCCTTGCCATTGCACTCACCAACACTCGCAACCATGCCCATTGTGATTATTACCTGTCGATGAACGCCAACGTTGAGAACGTCAACAACCACTTGAAGGATACAAGTGCCTTGTTCATCCCCTTCTCGCCCATTGCTGGCCGTGCTCTCACTAGCGTCGCTGAAGCAGACAAGTACTTTAGCTCGTGGCCCACCAATAGCCCCATCGTTACGGATGCCAAGGGTACCGACCTCGCCTCAATCCTCCTTCTTGCCAGCCTTCACAGCCGCTCGGTCCACATCACTGGTGTCTCGAGCCGCGATGATCTGGCCCTGATTTCAATGAGCAAGGAGAAGGGACTTCAAGTGACCTGCGACATCGAGGTCTATTCGCTTTTCTTGACCCGTGAAGAGAATGGATCCAAGCTTCTGCCTACCAAGGCTGACCAGGACGCCTTCTGGAGCAACATTCAGGTCTTTGACTGCTTCACGGTTGGATCGTTGCCATACCGTTTGGCCACAGAGAAGAAGGCACCTGTTGCTGAGGCAGGTATTTTGGAGACCCTTCCATTGCTGATCGATGCCGTCAACAAGGGTCACCTGACGATGGAAGATGTCGTTGCCAAGCTGTACACGAACCCTCGCAAGATCTTCTCTCTTCCCGAACAAAAGGACTCGTACGTTGAGATTGAGACTGATCGTGCCTCTGTCCTTCCAAGCGCTGTGGGACCGTTTGCCAACAAGGCCTTCTCCGGCACTGTTCATCGCGTTGTTATTCATGGAGAAACCGCTTATCTGGATGGTGCATGGTACACAACCGGCTCTGAAGGCGAGAATCTCTCGAGCGAGGCCAAGGCTATCACCAAGTCCATTGAGAAGGCCATTATCCCTCCATCCGCAAGCTCTGTCCCTTCTTCGATCCTCTCGCCTCGTCTCGGACCCTCGGATGTGACAGTACCCTCCACTCCTATCACTCGCCCTGTGGATGGTCGTCGTGGCAGTGTTCAGATCGAGACACCAGCACTTGTGCTTGCCCAGGCGGCCAAGGAGACATTGCCTTCGTCGATCTCTCGCATCCTCAACAACTCGCCTTTCTCGTATCGTCACATTCTCTCATCCAAGCAGTTTGACCGCAACGAACTCCATATGCTGTTCGGCCTTGCACATGAGATGCGCACCCAGGTGGAGCGTCATGGATCGATCGATTTGCTCCATGGTAAGGTGATGTGCTCAATGTTCTACGAACCTTCCACTCGCACCTCGTGCTCCTTTGCCGCGGCCATGTCTCGTCTTGGCGGTACAGTGGTGAGCGCTGATGGTTCTTCGTCCTCGGTTGTCAAGGGAGAGACCTTGGCTGATACTATCCGCACCCTTGGATGCTACGGAGACTTGATCGTCCTTCGCCACCCTGACCCTGGCAGTGCCGCCACGGCAGCCAAGTTCTCCAAGGTACCTATCATCAATGCTGGTGATGGTATTGGCGAGCACCCAACACAGGCGTTCTTGGATGTGTACACTATTCGTGAAGAACTCGGAACAGTGAATGGATTGACGATCACGTTGGTGGGAGATCTCAAGAATGGTCGCACGGTCCACTCGCTTGTCAAGTTGCTTGCCTACTACCAGGTCACCTTGAACTTTGTCTCACCTCCTTCGCTCCGCATGCCAGACGGAGTCAAGGCCGAGTTGACAAAGTCGGACATTGCGTTCCACGAATACACCGATTTGAACGAAGTCATTGCCATGTCGGATGTCGTTTACGTGACCCGTGTGCAAAAGGAACGCTTCACCGACTTGGAGGAGTATGAACGTGTCAAGAGCGCCTATGTGATCAACAACAAGGTGATGAGCAAGGCCAAGACCCATATGGTGGTGATGCACCCCTTGCCTCGTGTCACAGAGATTGAACCCGAGGTCGACTTTGACCAGCGTGCTGCCTACTTTAGACAAATGCGATATGGTCTCTATGTTCGCATGGCGTTGTTGGCTTTGGTAAGTGATTTTTTTTTTTTTTTGGGACTATCGCGTGGGAAAACATCCTAGCAACCTTTGACGACCTAACAATGAAATCCGCTTCCTCTTTTAATTGAATCTCTAGGTTCTTGGCAAATCGTTCTAAGTGCCCATCCAACATGTCCTTTTAGGAACGAATACAACCTTGTCCTCTCTATTTGACAGCATAGATCTCGTTTGCTCTTCGTTTTTTGTACATAACTAACATCACCGCAACATCAAGAATGAAAACGTTTGCGCTACACATGAACTTCATTGAGCCATTATTTCAAAGGGGTGGTGCTACATTATGGGTGTGTGCAAAAAAAAAAAAAATAGGTTCGCCAGGACCAATGACTACGGTATACAAGTTTGTCATCATGAATTAATAGGGATTAAGCGACAGTAGTGGTGGTGGTGGTTGTCTGCGAAACGCTATCGGTGTCGGTCTTCTTGACCTCAAGGGCATCGCTGGTAGCGGGTTGTTCTGTCGTCGTGGGGTTGACATCCTTGGAACTCACACTGGAATCAGCACCAAGAGTCCTTTGGCTCTCCGTTTCTGCAATAGTAGGTGCAGGAGTAGCCTTGGCCTTGTCAGCGGAGGGTGTTGCTGTCGCTGCCACAGGAGCTGGTGCCGGAGTATTGTTGGCAGCATTGTTATTGCTTGAGAAGCTGGCCTTGTCCCAGAGGAAGAAGTCCAACCAGCGGGTCTTTTTCTCGGTGTAGGGCTGGAAAGAAAGGAAAGCAAAGACCACAACAAGGGAACCATTCAATGTTAGCATATGGTCAAAAAGCAAGCGCGCAAGAAGACAAAAACGAGAAGCAGTAAAAAGAGACTTACAGGATATCTCAAGTCCAACAACTTCTCCATGCCCATGGTCTTGATAATGGTGCTACGTTCGTGTGAGAACACATCAAACGATCGCTTTCCGTGGTAATTGCCAATTCCGGAGGGTCCAGTTCCTCCAAAGGGCAAGTTCGAGACGATGAAATGGACCAATGCATCGTTCACGACCACGCCTCCCGAGCGAGTGTGATCGAGAACGTAATCGATCAACTTTTTGTTCTTGCTGAAGACGTACAGCGCCAATGGCTGATCCATAGAGTTCACGAGCTTGACTCCCTCCACCAAACGATCTACCACTATGATTGGGAAGATGGGGCCAAAGATCTCGCCTTCCATCAACTTGTCGTCCCTGTCAACACCCAAGACCAATGTTGGCGAGATGTATCGGTCCTCTTCGTCAAGTTCACCACCATGGACCACCTTGCCCTTTGTCTGCTCCAGCAGCGCACGGAGCCTTTGGTGGTGGTTCTTGTTGACGATACGACCATAAGATTGAGAAGTCTGAGCGTTGGAGCCATAAAACTCTTGCAGCGAGGCCTTGCAGGCGTCGATGAATTTGTCTTCGATTCCACGCTCAATGACGATGTAGTCAGGCGCGATGCAGGTTTGACCACAGTTGAAGAACTTGGCCCATACCAGTCGACGCGCTGCAATTGCAACATCAACATCTCGGGCGACGAATGCCGGGCTAAGAAGGGACAAGAATAATAAAAAAAAAAAGTTCAACGGTTAAGAACGTGCTCTAGAAAACACACCAGTGGGAGAAGTTTCCGCTTATTCTCCCGGAAGGTACAATGACACGTTAAGAAGGGGGTTGAAGAGCCGGGATCCACGACAACAACAAAAAGGTGCTGTGAGCATGGAGTTGAGCCTGTATATCAAAGCTCTGATACATTTTGTAGACGCGCCCTGTACCACCAGCTCCTTTAAAGACTTGTCGGAGATTCTTCCTGCTCTTAATTGTTTGCCCCTCTCCACAAACGCATGCCGATGCCGATGCATCAAATAGATGTAAAGTTTCAGCATGTCCGATCATGCAAAGAATTAACTGGATGACCGCTCAAAGTCGTTTGAGCACCAACAACGCGGATAACAAATAAATCATCCCTCAATGCATGTTGGTAAGCAAGAATGAAAGAGGATCCGCAAGACCCTTGAACCGAACACCTAGGCCGGTGCTTTCCCTCTACGAACGCACTACGCCCAAGGTAATTAATACTGTCCACGAGGTGGGGTGGTCCGGGGTGCGTTAAAACGATGTAAGGCCAACTGCTATTGGGCGCAGTGGCATGTGAACGCCGAACCCAGCTTGTTTTAGTTTCATTTGGCGAACTTTGTGCCTAGATAGCACTTTGCTCCCCTCATGACCATGTGAGCTGGGGACGAGTATCCGATAATTGATCTGCACCAGTGCAATGGGGAAGAGTGGGGAGGAATCAACAATAAACGGTAATGGTGTTCTTACCTCTTGCCTCCGAGTTCGAGCGTAACAGGAGTAAGCTGCTTGGCAGCAGCGGCCATGATGACCTTGCCGACATTTCCACTGCCGGTGAAGAAGATGTGATCAAACTTTTGCTCAAGCAACAACGTGGTCTCATCAACAGAACCGTTGATGATCCTGTAGGCACGTTGATCCAAGTAAGCAGGCAGCAACCTCGTCAACAAGGTTGCTGTATTGGGTGCTACTTCTGAGGGCTTCAACACCACCGTGTTTCCAGCAGCAATCGCGCCGACTGCAGGGGCCAACAACAAGTTCAATGGATAGTTCCAAGCACCGATAATTAGGACGACTCCGAGAGGGTCCTTTCGGATATGAACATTGTCAAACTTGTTGACGATGCTGGTCTTGACAGAGCGGTTCGCAGCCCACTTGTCCAAGTTCTTAATCGCATCAATACATTCTTGTTTGAGCACACCGGACTCGCCTACCATAAGCTCCTGAGGATGCTTATTCAAATCCTTGTGAACGGCCTCCCGGATGGCGGCATCGTTCTCGGCGAGCATGTTGTAGAGAGCCCGGAGTTGCTGTTTGCGGTACTCGAGCGGCTTCGTGAAACCGGCGCTGAAGGCCGACCGAAGGCTTTGAACAATCTGATGTGTTGAGGATTGTAGTGAAGGAGAAGCTGGATGAGTGACACTGATAACAAAGTTGGGGTTTCATGGTGACAAATAGGGAGTGTGAGACGGTGAAAGCGCACCTTTGGGATCTCGTTGATCGGGGTGTAGTTGACGGCCATGACTGAACTGATGAGTGAGTGGGTGAGTGGGTGAGTGGGTGAGAGGGTTGAGTGAGTGAGTGGTTCGTGAAGAAGGAAGGGAGGACGAGGATGGGTGAGGGGGGGAGAAGGCGAGTCTAGGAAAAAGGAAGACGGGTAGAGCAGGTGGGGAAGAGTGAGAGCGAAAAGGTGTGAGAGAGTGAGGAATGAATGTAGAGAGGGAGAGAGAAGAGGAGAGCGCATTTGCTTTTGTAGACAATCGAATCCACTCAAAATAGCGGGTCATCAACTCCGCGCGGTCACCCATCGAGAGGAGGAGGAGGGGGAGGCCCCATCTGCCTGGCGCGTCTACAAGGGTTGCCGCGACTTTGAGTTAATGAACCATTTTGCATACGTGCATATCCCTCTGGAGCCCGACCCTCGGCTCGGACGAACAATCGTGTTCTGATCACCAGGGGTGTCGTGTCACCTTTGGGCAGAACCACACAACCACACACGACGCACAACACAATCGAGGTGTGAACTTGCTTCTTTTTCGTCTTTCTCATAGATCAACCGATCAACCATTGTCTGCACTATGCAGCCATGTAACAATCCAAAACGTCAAGGTCCGTCTAGGGTCAAAAGCTATTTTCGGTATGCACTCTACCCCACGCACGTTAAAATTGAGATATGGTTTGAAGCATTGCGGAGCCATTGACGTAAGGCACCATGGATCGACTTCGAAAAGCTCAAAGGGGGGAGCAACCATCGCCACTAGGAATGCGCTAAAGTGTCCGTCTAATAATGCAAGTGTGTTGAATGCAATGCTTCCACCACGTGTATGTCGTGTTGGACTTGCCGGATCGTGGGAAGACACGGGTTGGTGTGCCAGAGGTGGTGTGCAGAGGTATAGAGTGCAGAGGTGGTGTGGGAATGGTGGGAATGGTGCATGTGGGCATGGCCGCATGGCGCATGGCCGCATGGTAGGACAGAAGGACATCGTAGCGGCCAGACCTTCGGCCATTTAACAGGTAAACTTCTATTGTCCAGCAGAGCAGCTGTACTCTTTTTTGTTTCTGTCGCTCCGATGACGAATGGGCAGAGTCGAGACAAAGCCTGACTGGTTCACTGCATGTGATCCCTGTCATTATTTCGCAGTGTACTTTCATGTTTCTTCCCTTCGTTTCGTCCAGCACTGCGTCCTTTTCGGCCATATCATCCACAACACAAATCCAACATTATCATCAACGGAAGGGAGTTGGCCAACGAGGCTGCCTTTGGCAGTTCTCGCTGCTCATAAGGCTCCAAAGTCAATAGCGAACCTAGCTTGTTTCTCTCTGCTCGGTCAGCTGAGATCGCCACAGCAACCCACATCGTACTTTTCATGAATCCGTTCTAGAACTCTGTCTTTCTGAAGCATCGGTCCAGATGGTATCCAACAGGTATGAAAGGCTCTAATAGAGAAGAAAGCAAGCATTAGTCATGGTGGCACGAAGGACTTGCGGTTATTTGTTGTGTGAAATTGAAGTACGTTCTCTATCTTCCAAACCCACAAACTTGGGCTCAAGCTTGATATATAATTTGTTGTCAGGCCCACAACCATCTCCAATGTTCTGAGGCTTCCGCATCAAGATGGGCGAAGCGGGCGTCTCGACTTCAGTACTCGATGTGGTGGCAGGATTCGGCTGTTGATGATGAGCAACCCAACCGGGAATACACACTGTCGACGGCTGTAGCTCAACTCTTGCGACAGACAAACGAATCATATCGAGTTCAGCGATGCCACTACTCACCTGTTTAGATGGGCGAGTGGTCAGATCAATTAGAACAAATGGATGAAAGTGCTTCGACAATGGTGATTGCTCTTGGATACTCTATATATCAGGAATGTTGCGCATCTTCACGATTTAACAAAGCTTGCACGCCGAAGCGATGAATGCAAGGACTTGTTCAGACTACCAGTCAACTGACCACCTTCTCACCATGATTCCATCACGGATCGAGATCCGCCTCAAATGTACATGCTGACGTTTTATGTGCCTACAGAGTGATGATGCTACAGGATCCTCAAGGTCAAGTGCAGTGCTAACTACGGACTACGGACTGGGACCCAAAGCCAGACCATACTCCGCCATAGCTCTTGTGGAGAGCGAGCCCACTTGTCTCCACAGACAATACCGCTGTCCGAAACGACGATATTCAGGTAAGAGTTTTATCCATGTCCAACACAAGCCTTCTCAGCTCCGTAAAGTTGTTTGGAGTCAATGGCGATGATTGTGTTCATGGTCCGCCTAGGAAACCTGATGAGTGCTAGCAATCTTCCTTTATGGCATTTTGAGATGATTCCAATCAACCATCCCCTCGACAGCAGCTCAACATCAGCTCAATACCGACAAGGTACTCAAAAGGAACAACAAGCCTTGGGTTCTCAGGACAGGGTCATGATATTACAGCAACGCTTGGAGACAAGGATGAGGTGGTCGTGGAGCAATCGCACAGGACTGGGACCGATTATTCAGCTATCGGTGCATGAGGGAGAAGGACACTAGTGCCTAGGGAAGATCAATTGCATCCCTTCGGAGCTCAAGTATGCGAGATTGATTTTTTTTTTTTCCTCGTGGGTCCAGTGTCGATCAATGAATCCTCCGGCAGAATCGGACAATTCACATCTCCAGCGGAATGTGTGCGGGTAGGGGCTGGCTATACACTTTGGGTTAACACTGAAGTTTTTTGTTTGTTGACCGGTACACAAGCCAGATTCCTGGACTTCCACTAGGCCTGTTCGGATAAAATCCTGCGGTGGGTGGAATTGAGTTCTATGAGTTCTTTTCCTCCTTGAGCATTCCAGAGGAATCCACGAGTAGGGGCTTTGAACTCACTCCCGGACCCCTGTCTTTCGATGCATGCCGCACACGAAATCGTGGACCTCCACCTCTGGATGCCACATGTGCAATTCATCCTTGCAGTCCCAAGACTCTGACAAGGTACTGTCTTCATCCATCTCTCTTACTGCTGCTGCTGCTGATGATGATGATGATGGTTCTCGTATTGCTCCATTTAACCTTTGCGAGGCCCCCGCAAGGTCCTCACACCTCATCTTTTGAGGGGATATACTTGTGTGGTCTAGTTGTGATTTCACACAAATTAGGGCTCTCAGCCTAGCGATTCCCTGGTCCCAGCTTCAGGTAGGTTGCTCCAGGTATGTAGGTTGCTCGAGGCAGTATAAAACCACCATTTCTTGCAACCCTCCCATATCCGCTGCCACTCACCTCTATCCTTTTCTTTACCTCACGTTCTCTCTCCCTCTCCCTCTTTCTCCTTCTCTTCCCCGCCCTCCCTCGCGCTCTCCTTCGCGCTCCATCATATTTTCCTCCATCATCCTATTCTCCGCGGCCACCTCACACTTTTCAGTCAAAGAAAAACTCTACAGCATCATGAAAATCCTCACATTGATTAGCGGCATCGTCCTGGTGACGACCACGCTTCTTTCAAAACTCTCCCCTGCCGAAGCTCATATGGCAATGGTCTATCCTCCTGGTCAGGCTGGCCGTTGGGTGGGAGCGAAGAACATGGACAAGAATGTCCATGCCTGGCTTGGTTACAAGACGAAAAAGAATGTTTCTTGCGGTATGTTCACAATACCCTGAGGCACCAAACAGCGCTGCGTTTACCATTGTCTCAACGCCAGACCTGTCAACTAACGCGTAGTACATGCACGTTTGTTCCTTGCTTCGTCGTAGGCGGTTACAAGAAAGGTCCTGTCACCACATTGAAGGCCGGGCAAATTGTCAAGGTCCGTTTCTGGAACTTTGACCTCCGAGAAGACAAGTTTCCTCCACAACTCACTGCTGAAGCCAAGAAGCAGGGGCATAAAATCGCTAATCAGGCTCGCCATGGCGGTGGTTATTGCGAGTTCTCTCTCTCATACGACGGTGGCAAGAACTGGAGAGTCATCGGCCAGTACACCAAGACGTGCCCAGACGTTTACTATAGATGGCCAGTGTTGATCCCATCCAATGTCCCCTCATGCTCCGACTCGAGCAAGTGTCTGTTTTCGTTCTCCTGGCTCTCCCGTAATGTTGAACAGTTCTACCATCACTGCGCCAATGTCAAGATCGTTGGGGGTAAAAAGAGTGGCAAGTTGCCTCCATTGAAAATGAGTTGGTACAAGAGTAACAAAGGTTCGTCGGCTAATGGTGATGGTGTCCCCAAGGGCAAGAAGGCTAAGGGTCCTAATCCAAAGGAAGAAAAACTCAACAGGAGCGGATGGTTTGCCTATGGTGGTGGAGCCGGTAAAGATGGTCTCGAGCTTGGAGTACATTAGTAGAGATCTCCGGTCAACCACTCATGAGTATGAGTTAGGTAGAAGCGTCCCAGGGCTCCACTGTCTGCCTTGCCAAAGTTCTTGTTGACTTTGGAATCTAGCTCTTGTCCATGTCGGTTCAAATAAACAGCTGGCCTGTACCGACTCTACTCTTGATGATCCAAGCTGTCGTTTAGTTCTGGTTCTTGACTTGGGAACCACCAATATGTCGTTTACTCCTTTGACCAATTGAATTTGACCATTTCGTGAAGAGCTTGCTGATCTCTTTCTTCTTTGCCACCCTCCCTTCACCTCCCAAGAGCCTCTTGAAGCAGCCTGGTAAGGCGACTCTCCCTATTGCTTATCCCTTCGCCTACCCCTTCATCTCAAGTGTCTGTCAGTACTGACGTTGCCTTTGGCCTATCCACACCCAGCCTGCTTCCCTGCCAGTGAACCCCAAGAGGCTCTTTTCGCCCCAGCACGACGAAGTAGTTTGGTAAGACGACTCAAATTCAATTGGTTGCTGTGCCTTGCTGTGAGAGAATCTCAACGAAACATCTGCGCCCGTGCGGGTCTTCCTCACACGTGAATTTTACGGGTGTTCACATTCACGATCAATTTTTCCGGCTCATGTCTTTCCTCACCAACCCCTCGCAGACCTTGTTGAATCCACTTCCGCATCAGCCTCCGTCCCTCTTGCTCGTACGTCGAATCTCATTTTAGCAGCACTGAGTAGCGTCCTGCCTCTCTCCTCATGGTGTTCCAGCCAGCATCCGCTCACCTGCCGACTAGGGTTGTGGCAACGGGTGCCTTTACCACTGCGGTGGTCTCGCAAAACTTTCTCAGGGCGACCGCTCGATCCAAGACCAGCCTCACGCAAATCGACTCGCTTCGTGCATCCTATCCACTCAAGCTGCTCTCACCAGCGTCTGCCAATACCACTATTCTGCCTGCAGCTTCATCGCCATCATCATCAAACCAGGAACATCATGGCACTGAAATAGCATCGATTACCACCAAATCGCCACTACCACCTCCACCACGGATTGTGTATATGATCACATACGGAGGCGGCCTGTTAGCGGACGACCATCCTGATTTACAGCTTGTCGTACAGCGCCACGCACGGCTGTTGGTCTTGGGCCAGGGCAATACCAAGATCTACAAATCTCCGACGCCGGATCACCCTCCTGCATCGCAGACGTTGCACAGCACAGTCGGGCCAGGTGCACTCTTCTTGTTCCTGGGTCCTGCAGTAGTGGCATGTGAGGACTCGAGCGTGTTCTTGAGACATGAGATTGTACTTCAGGCGCAGCGATCCCGTACGAAGACCATTGAGCAGAGCAGGATAACCGCAGGACAGGATGAATGGGATGAGGACGATGAACTTCCAAGCTGTGTTGTCTTGGATTGGATCGCAGGAGGGCGTGGTGAAGAAGAACGGTGGAAAGCGAGAAGGGCGGAGTGGCGGTTGATTGTTCGGTGGGCAGAACTTGATCCCGAGGGTATATCCGTGTCTCCAGATCCTGCGGACTCGTCAAAGGCAGATGCGGCAGAAAAACGAGAAAAGGATGAGGAAGAGGAAGAAGTGGAGGAAGAGGACCCTCGAGATGTTGCGGACAGGCTGGCAGGAGGACCCGTCATTTTCAGGGATGGATTCTTGATCGAGCATAACCCACCATTGCCTTCACACACCCGCGTACCGTTGTCAGAAACCAACGCCACCACATCAACTACATCACCGGGACCTGCACCGGCACCGGCAGCACCACGGCCAAAAATGACATCGTATGCGCCCTCTTTGTATCCTCACTCAACCATCGGGTCGCTCTTCATCATGGGCCCTAAGACACGACGTCTCCAACGGTCGATCCTCAATCGCTTTGAACATATGACAATCTACCCTGGCCAGAAACCAGAGCAGCGTGCAGACCACCCTATCCTATGGAGTGTCACTGTTGTCCAGGTCCCCCGTCCTCCGGAACCCAATTTGAGACCACCCTCTTCCTCGTCCAAGCCTATTCCGAGGAGGAAACACCAAAAGATGAACGCCATGGTTGTCAAAATGGCCTCACAAGGGATCGAGCAGATGCAGGACTTTATGACTTCGTTGTTCGAAGAGCATGCAGCAGAGATGGATAATAGGAAGAAAATGATGGATAGCGACGATGAAGAGGAAGAGAGGAAACCGGCAGGACAAGATAATAACGACCAAGATCACCGTAGAAACGACCACAGTCAGGAGAAAGATTCCGAAGAAGGCCTGACAGTCGTCGAAGAGTTATTCGGTGGAAGGGTAGTATGGGAACGTGTTTTCCAGTAGAGCCTACATAAACCAATCATGAACATGGCTGTTGATCAGTCCAATGAATATCCACAACTCGACCGCTCCTGGAACCTTCTAGTACCTGAGATAGGCGAAAAAAGCATTGTCTGGTATCAATGTAAGCCTAATGCCTTTGAGGGAGCTGTATTTCTGGAGAAAGGATGATACAGGTGTATTGTACTGGAGAGGAGAAGAGGACAATGGGTAGAACAAGATCTTTCAGTCTGCGAGGAGGCAGGTGATGACAGTCTTTGTTGCAGGTTTCTAGAGAGTGTATTTAATGAGCATCGTCGCGCTTGGAGATGTAATCGACGGCTTGGGCAGCGGACTTGATCTCATCAGCATCCTTGTCAGGGATCTCAATTGAGAACTCCTCCTCAATAGCCATGACAACCTCGACAGTGTCCAATGAGTCCAGTTCAAGATCGGCGTTGAAGTTGGCCAAGAGAGAGATCTATATCGGAACCAAAATACAAGGCAAAAAAAGCATGAGCAGCATGTAAGGCTGAGCAAGTCATGTCGGCTTGGATAAATAGAGGATGAAGGAACCACGGTCGATGGATGACGACTCGACATCGACATGCTCTATTCAAGACGCGTCGTTGGCTTCAGAGCGCAAATCAACTCAACACTGATTGGAGAGTCTGTTCTTGTTGTCTGACAGCTGCGCGCGGCTAATCTCTGATCCTGCAAGATCTGATCCGCACCTCAGCCCCGAGATCCTGACAAAGCAGATCAGCACTCCCAGGGTTCTGCCCCACGATCTGAAAAGGTGTTTCTTCACGATCTTTTGTTTTGTTTGGTTCCTCCCGAGTGCAGCTCCGTTGTTTGATCGCACGCACATACTCCCATAGTGTTGTTGCGGGTTGATTTGCAGAATCACCTTCATTCCCTCGCCGGAAGAGAGAGAAAGAAGATCAAGGTAGTGAATGCGAGTGTGCTGGCGAGGGGGATGTTACCTTGTTCTTGTCGATCTTGCTGAATCCGGCCAAGATATCCAAGACACGCTTCTCAACATCGGAACGGGCAAGACCGGCAGAGGCGTAGGAGCGAGCAAAGTCCAGAGCCATAGCGCTACGAGCAACGACGGCAGGGTTCTTGTAGAGGACCGCTGAGCGGTAGATAGCAGCGGAGGGACGGAGAGCTCTGAACATGGTTGATATTCTGGACCTGAGGGATGGTTGTGTTGTATGCTTGGACAGACGATCTAAGAAAAAAGGCGGTGGAGAAACGCCGAGGGTGGGGTTGTTTGCCCGTCCAGCATCCCCGAAAAGTAACTCACGCGTGGGTTCCTGGTACGGTGACGCAACGGTATCGCAATCCCTACTCATGCCCACACTCAGCGGGGCCTTCCGTTCTCTCTTCTCTTGACAAGACCTACAGAGAAAACAGTTGGGACCGATGTTTGCACGGAAAGGAATCGTTGCCATTGCTGCCGCCTCGTCACGATCGAATTTGATCACTCCCATCAAGCACAGGGATCAGTCAGGAGTGTTGTCAACCAGGATATCTCGCTACTTTTCCTCGACTCTGCCCAAACCCGCTTCCCAGGCGCCAGATCCCACATCCCGCGTGCCTCGCCCCATCCCTCTTGATATCGGCAATGGACCCATGGCTTCCTCTTTCTATGAACCATCGATGTCCGCCACAGCCACTGCTGCAGCTGCTGCAGGAACAGGATCGACAAAGAGAAGCTACAGAAGTAGTGGATCTATATTCGATCGCTTTGGAGGACCCATCATCAACGTCATAATCTACTCGACCACTGCATCCTTAGCTGTTCACCTGCTTTACCATTACCTCGCGCTGGAGGAGTACAAGATCTCATCCAACAAGAAAATTGCAGATCTGGAAGCCGAGATCGCCTCCATCAAGACCAGCCAACAACAACTATCACATGCCGTTAAACATCCATTAGGTGGACGAGGCGAGTTTGTGTGAACGCCAACTACCATAAGATCCCAATAAATTGGAAAAGGTAAAGGAAGCCCGCTGTATCATGTAGAATTGACCTCTTTGAATTGTCCATCTCTAAAGTGTTTTTTTATTCGGTAGGGCTGCCATGTTCTATGCAGGTGCTCCCCCGTTGGTGATTACAATGGTATAGGCGATGCGAAATATGATATTACATGCAAGGGGAAAAGGATGTTGTCATTGGGTGAGAGAAGCTCAAGAACCCCTTAGTTCTCCTCACCAAGACCCAAGACATGGGCGATCTTGTGGAAGATCTCAGTGTTGTCCTGAATACCAGAGAAGAGCTCAGCACCAGGACCAGAGGCAAAGATGGGAACATCCTGGAGAGAGTGGACACCGACAGCCTCAGTACCACCCAAAGTACCAGGCTTGTTGATGCCGTGGGGGGCGTCAGCTGGGTTTGCCTCGTAGACTTCAAAGTGGTGGTGGGAGGAAGACTTGGCAACGGCAGGGACACGGGTACCATTGATGTTGACCTGGAAATCCTCACGGTGGGTGGGGAAACCTGCGGTACCAGCAGCAAGCGTGTAACGGACATCCCAGTTGTCAGGGAAGCCATCACCGTCAGCATCAAAGTACGAAGGCCAGCCAGAGTTCTCATAGGTACCAATCGAGTTCCTCTTCTCGATCTGCTCAGAGTCATCGAACGAGTTGAAGTACTGAGTGTCGACTGAACCATAGACATCAAAGGAGTGAGCATGGTCGGCGGTGACAAGGATCAAGGTGTCCTTGTCAAGGTTGTTCTTCTTGAGCCAGTCCTTGGCCTTGCCAACGGACTTGTCCAGCTCGAGGAGATCAGCCAAGGCTCTGTCATAGTCGAGAGGGTGCATCATCTTGTCAACGGAGGCAGCCTCGGCCAACATGAACCAACCTTCCTTACGGTGGCGCTTGTTCAGGAGCTCCAGGGACTTGATAACCATGTCGTCCAAGTTGGGCTGGTCAAGAGCAGATTGTCCATTACCAGTGGGGTGGGTGGCAGCCTTGTTCAGATTCTGCTTGTACACGTTACGGTCCAGCCAAACGTCCAAGTTACCAGAATGGAAGATTCCAAGCAAAGGATCGCTGCCCTTGTAGTTGAGGAGAGCAGTCCTGTCGTTGACGACCTTGTAACCGCGCTCGCTGGAGTAGGTGGTATAGTAGTCGGTGCCGTTAAGAGACTTGCCTCCGGTCTGGCTGTGGAAATACTTTCCACCACCTCCGAGAAGAACGTCAGCGACAACTGGGTTGGGACCGTGAATCATTTGGTCGACAATGTGGGCCTTCTCGTCACGGTTGCGTATGTGCGAATAGACAGAGGCGGGGGTAGCATCCTGGACTTCGGCTGTGGTGACGATACCGACACCTCCAGCACCACCGTTCCTCTTGGAGCGACGGCGCAAGAGCTCAGCGAGCAACTCCTGCTTAGGATCGTCGAAGGGGCTGAGAGACGAGTCGGGGTAGACACCCAAGGCACCAGCAGAGGACTTGTGACCAGTGTTGTAGGCGGAGGCCGAGTTGGCTGAATCGGTGATCAAAGAGTCCAACGAGTGGGTCATGATGTGTCCCAGGTGAGGGAACTGATCCATATGAAGGTGCTTCTTATATTTGCCGTTGGTGTGAGGCTGAGAGATCAAGCGAGCAGCGGTGATCATGGCTGTGGTCATACCATCACCAATGAACAAGAGGACGTTCTTGGCCTTTCGCCTCGAAACAGGATTGACGGTCCAGACGGCCTCAGTCTTCTTGCCATCGTTGTATGTGAGAACGACCTTGTAGGTACCAGGCTCCTTGATTGCTACGCTGCGCCAGGCAGTCGAGGCGACGTGGACAGGTGTGGCAGCATTCGTATCACCATCCTGAGCCTTCCAGTAAGCGGAAGCATCCTTGTAGTAGGTAAAGTCCCAAGACTCCTGAGCAGTAGGAGCGACCTTGGACCACTTGGAGAAGTCAACCGCCTTGGGCTTTCCGTGCTTATTATCCCTGTTACCGCCATGGAGCTTCTCAATGGTCAAAGAGTAGTTGGGGTTGGGCTTGTCATCATTCTCGGCGTGGACCTCGACGCGGACATCAAAACGGGCACCGGCGAGGAACTCTGCGCTAATTGCGACAACAATATGAAGCAATTGTTTGTCAGAGCAACAACTCGAAGACTCGTGCTACACAGCATCTGAAATTGATGTGTGTGGGGGAAAGAAGGTAAGGAGTTGTCATGTCGAGTGTGCAGCTTTACCTGTCTGGTGGGAAGACACATCCAAGGGTAGGGCAAGCACCAAGGCGCTTGAACTGACCAGCAGGATCAAGAGCGGCAACGGCCGAGATGGCTGTGGCAATTGAGAGTAATGCGATGGAAACTACTTTGACCATGTTTGTGAAGGGTGAGGGGGAGGGAGAAGAAGAGGAGCGGTGGTGCGGGATGTGGATGAGAAGTGTGAAAGGAGTTTGTGGACTAAAGAGGACGAAAGGAGGTTAAAGCTTGGCCATTTATAGTGCAAGGGCAGAAGGGACATGCATGCTCCCATCTGGTCCCAAGACAATAGGTGAGAATAAGAATGAATGTACTATCCCCCAACATGATTGAGTCCAGTGTGGTGAGCTTTGTTGTGCAGTTGTGCATTGGAAAACTGATACTATATATATATAATACTACTACTTCTGGACTCAATTGACACCTCGAACAGGGTCAATGGCTGCATAAGCTGCTCGAGTCTTCCAGTGGAACACTGAGCTGTAAGCACAATATGATCGAGCGGTAAAAATGAAGACGTTTTGTTCACATCCATCCTGTCGTCCTGTCATCATATATCATCCTGCCATTGTGATTCGCTGACAAGCAACTGCCAGTGGATTGGCAGCCAATGGTTGAGTTCGACCGTTCCCTTGTACGACCGCGTTATCGTGTCCCAGGACCGAGTTTGGATGCATGCAGTGCCATGACACAAGCTGATAGGGTCAGGGTTCTCTCTTGTTCACTTCTGAGCTTGACAGAACACTACTCTTGCCAGGCTCTCGCTTTCCCATTTCGTGTGCAACTGTCCGAGGTACTTTGCAGTCGACGCGTTTCTGGGTACCTTTTGTCCAGATGGCTCAATTCTCATCTTTGATTGGCCGTCCATTGTGCCCACAAAAAAACTCAACCATGCAATTGGCGTCGCCGGTTGTCGAGCTTTCAATCCCCGGAGCAAGGTGGTGAGAAAAAAAAGTAGCTCCATAAAGAACATCTCGCTGGCAGTCTTCCCTAGTCTACCAAGAAAGAGTCACCGCCGTGCATCCGAGAAGGCTTGATTGTCATAATGACGATGGCATGGACAGGCACCGTCAAGGTCTCACCGTTGCTAAGGTACCATGTTTTCTGCGAGAACGTGCTGACCCAACCTTCGCTTACCTCGAGCCTATATTTTTTTTGGCTTTGGTCAACGCTCTGATTACAACGCAACACCCAGAAGTTCATTTCCCGAGTACGCACGTTGGTATGAGTGGAGCCAATGAGAGACGCCAACGAGCCCATCTTGTCCTACGCTTCCATCATCCCTCGTGGTTACAACTTGGATTTCTCTCACGGCACCTTGGCTGAGACCAGCCAAGTTCACTCATTCATATCCGGTTCCAAGTACTTTGTTTTGCCGGCTTTATACTATATACCAAGGGATACGCCTGGAGACCATTCTGGCCCGTCCACATCGATCAGTCCATGGGTGAAATGATTCGCGGCTTGATGACTAGGGCCTTCGCATCTACACTTTCCCCCAAGGACGAAGGGACAATCGCACCACTGCATCGGACGCTCCCTGATCTGCACTAGACGTCATGCAGTTCATACAGGCAGAACTTCGCCAGCGGTTCACCCACGCTGTATAATAG
>Ga0247824_10000297_pt1 | contig 22984 bp, 13 predicted proteins | sample 13C_PalmiticAcid_FD_194412 | JGI IMG/M metagenome (GOLD analysis project Ga0247824, IMG submission 194412) | Soil microbial communities from agricultural site in Penn Yan, New York, United States - 13C_PalmiticAcid_Day48 | ecosystem: Environmental > Terrestrial > Soil > Agricultural land...
TGTGGTTGCCGCCTGCGTGGTGGTCTATACGGCCATCGTGGAGGCGTGGAAGGCCATCAAACGTCGGTTCGGGCTCGGCGCGCCGATCTTGACCGTCAGTGTGGAGAGGGTGGTGTAGGGGTGTGACGGGGAGAGAGTGGGAGGATGGTAGGGGGAGGGCTTGGGAAGGCCTGAATACACACTCATTTCGCATGGCAGGTTGTGGGTGGATGGGTGCTAGGAAGGCTCAAGATTGGAACCACGGGTCGGCCAAACCTGGCCCGGCTGTCTTCGCTTCGTTCGCTCCTTGGGATCAGATTGACGCTTTGTTATTATTGTTGGGTAACATAGGACACATATATCATAACGCTCGTTCTCAAGTTGATACCGTCGGCCCGCCCCTCACGCCTCAAAACACGTCATTTGCCATCCCCTTTGCCGTGACCTCAACTCAGCCGCCGGCCTCGGTTCCATACTTTTTCTTGTTCGGTATTGTGCTAGATAATCAGTTAGGGTTTGGAATCATTAGCATAGAGCTTTGCATCCTTGGTTCGGCAGGCCGGAGTTGAGTGGTGGTAGGGCCAGAACCTATACTTAAGTCCCTTTGTTGTGTTGTTGTAGCGCTGCTGGCACCGAGTAGTTCACTGCGCAGTTGGCTTTAGGGGACGCATCGGGTAATAGTCACAACATGATAATTACAATAGAACACGTTACTCATCTACAAAATGTCCCTAGTCCGCTGTCGTGACGGCAGTGACCTGGACTCCCTCTGACTCACCCCTTCCCAAGGGCGATAGTCCGCCCACAGTAGCAGCAAGCAGCCCAGGCATGCCTACGGCGGACCGCATGTGCGACAGCGAAGGCGTCCTCGACCGCGGCGAAGACTTTCCCTGGATGACGGCGCTTAAGGCGCGAATCCTTCCCCCTCGGACCTTCTTCAAGAAGGCCAAGCTATCTTTGACGTCCAACAGGGCGTCACCCAGCCCGTTTCCCTCAATCACTAGGTCTGGCACGTCGTTCCGTTTGGCCCTCCTCCGCCACGGTCCGGGGATCGAGTGTGCCGCCTTGCGGACCCAGCCGTCGGGTACCAGGCGGATCAGGATGCCCACGGGGATGGACATGAAGCCGAGCACGAGCGAGATCCCCCATTGGGCGGCCGTCAACCTCTTGACGCCGAAGGCATCGCCGGCGAAGAAGATGATGATGATCTGCCCGATGACCATGATGGCCATCATAATCATGAACAGGATGTTCTTGTGCAGCCCTTCAAAAATGTTGAGCTTGTTGTCGATGCGGCGGCTGTTGACCAGCTTGAAGATCTGCATGAAGACAAAGACGTTGAACACCAGGGTTCTCTGCTGCGCGTCCGGGTATCCAAACAGCTGCTGGCCTGCGAAGTGGAGGGTCAGGGTCACGGCCAGCTGGTATATGGACTGGCCGATGATCATCTTCCACATGGTCAGGTTGATCAACGAGGCCGTGCGCTTCTCGGGGGAACGGTCGAAGAGGCTGTCGTTCGGGGGATCCGTGGCCAGGGCCAGGGCTGCAAAGGTATCCATGATCAAGTTAACCCATAGCAGCTGGACAGCGTTGAGCACCGAGCGCTCCTCGCCGCTGGCTACGGCCGACACGAACGTGAGGATGACAGCGGTAATGTTGACCGTGATCTGAAACTGCAGGAACTTGCGTACCGCGTCGTTGATGGCGCGCCCCCACGCGAGGGCTTCAACGATGCTGGAGAAGTTGTCGTCCATCAGGATGATATCGGACGCCTCCTTGGCCACCTCGGTACCTGTGATCCCCATCGAAAAGCCCACATCGGCCGCCTTAAGCGCCGGCGCGTCGTTGGTCCCGTCGCCCGTGACAGCTACCACCTCGCCGAGCGCCCTCAGGGCCTTGACGAGCACCCGCTTGTCCTCGGGGCTCGACCGCGCCAGCACAGCGAGCTCGCGCACTCGGCCGAGCCGCTCACCTTCGCTGAGCCGCCGGAACTGGGCCCCTTCCATGACGACGCCGCCGCCCTCGGCGGGGAGAATGCCGCACTCGCGCGCGATGGCTCGGGCGGTCTCGACGTTGTCGCCCGTGACCATCTTGACGGCCACCGATGCGCGGTGACAGGTGCGCACCGCCGCGGCAACCCCCGGACGGACAGGGTCCTGGATGGCCACCACGGCGAGCCACGTCATGCTGTCGAACACGTCTTCGAGCAAAGGTTGTTGCTGCTGCTGCTGGAGGCTAGGCCACTCGTCAAAGTCCCTGTACGCAAAGCCGAGTGTCCGGAACGAGAGGGATGCGTAGCGGGACACGGCAGATGAGATGGCCCCCTTGGAGGAGTCGGGGAGGGTGTCGAGGGAGAGCACACAAGTCGGTTCCGGGACGGTCGTGGTACACTGGGCGAGCACAACCTCGGGCGCGCCTTTGACGAGAAGGCGGTATCGTCCGTCGACGAGTTGGATCACGCTGCCCATGCATTTCTGGCGCGAGTTGAAGGGGAAGATTTGCACGATGTGGTGGTTGGCGCGCTCGATGGAAAGGGGGCCCATGGCCAGGCGGGTGCGGGCAAAGTCCAGGAGGGCTGTTTCCGTCTTGGTGCCGACAAACGGTGACCTGCCGCCGCTGCTGTCGTCGCCTTCGAATGCTGTGGAGTTGAGCGCGATGGAGTCCTTCATTAGGTCCCGGAAATCGGGGCAGACGGTGGCTGCCAGCTGAGATGCAGGAACCTGCCGCCGGCTGGCCGGTTCAGATGCTTTCCCAGCTGACGTGGGGCTGAGGGGTGCTTTTGCCGTCGAGATAGGGCTCACGGGGGTTTTTGTCACTGTGCTGGGACTCCCAGGGGCCAATGTCTCATCATCATCGTCATCGTGATCGGGAGTGGAGGCACCGTCAGGGGCGGCGGTCTTATCTCCAAACTCGAGACCTCCCGCGCCCAGCGTACCCCCAACCACCGTCATGATGTTCTCCGTGAGCGTCCCGGTCTTGTCCGAGCAGATGACGGTGGCGTTTCCCATGGTCTCGCACGACTGCAGATGCCGGACCAGATTATTCACCTTGGTCATCTTCTTGGTGGCGAAGGCGAGGGAGAGCGTCACGGCCAGGGGCAGCCCCTCTGGGACGGCCACGACGATTACCGTGATGGAGGTGATGAGAATGCGGAGGAAGCTCTGCGCTTTCTGGGCCGGTGTGGCCGTGGTTGAGCTGAGCCGAGCGAGGAACTCAATGAACAGGACGATGAACAGAAGCAGGCCAGCCGCGCTGCCGAGCTTGGCAATGTGTCCTGCGGACTGGAGTCAGAAAACAGGAACCCAATGTGCGGTTGTCTTAACTTACCGGCCAGAACGCTCAGCTTGGCCTGCAACGGGGTCATGCCGGGATCATCGCGGAGCGCCATCATGGTCCTCCCGTGGCTCGAGTTTGGCCCGACTGCCGTCACCAAGAAGGTTCCGACACCGTCCAGGACCTTGGCTCCGGAGAGCATAAAGGGGTCGAGCTTATCGGGATGTTCGGTCCCATCTCGCAAGGCCTGTGCCACGGCCTCGGCTGGCGTTTTCTTGACCAAGTCCGACTCGCCTGTCGCCGAGGACTCGTCACAGCTCACGGTGTAGCCGTCGATCAACACGCCGTCGACAGGAATGACGTCCCCCTGCTCCAGGATCATGACGTCCCCCACAAGCAGGTCGTGGACCGAAATCGTGCATGGCTTCCCTGACCGGATCACCTTGACGGTCCTGTCCTCCTTTTTCTGGTTGAGCTTGCGGAACTGCTGCTCCTTCTGCCAGTCGTTTGCGGCGCCGACGATGACGACGATGAGGATGGCGATAATGATGGCCACACCCTCGACCCACTCCACCCTCGCGCCCTCGTCGTGCTGCTGGCTAAAGGTCTGGTAGAGCCCCAGGGCAAGCGAGACGACGGCTGCGATGCTGAGCAGGATGAGTACCCGGTCCTGAAGTGCGAGCCATGCCAGCTGGAGAAACGACTTGGGCTTTCGCTCAGGAAGACGGTGCTCCTGGAAGACGCGTTTCCGGTCGGCATAGTGCCCCTCTTGGTGGCCATGGTGCGGGAGACTCTGGTTTGCGGCTTCGCCGATCACGGCTTCTGTCGTAGGCCTGGCCTTCTTCTCATTCTTCGTCCCGGCTCCCTGTCTAGTCGCCTCGTCGAAGGTCACGAGTCCGGGTAGGGAGGTCTCATCAACGCTCAGCCCAGCGTGCCTATCCGTCCTGAGGCCGCGTTCGAGTCCTTCAATGCCGCCCAGCGCCTGCAGGGCGGGAAGAGATTTCGGCTCGATCAGTTTGGACAACTGGCCTGGCGAGAATGCGAACGGGTTGTTCTCGACAACGAAGAGATGTTCTTCCCCCGGACTCGGCTCCAAGGGCTCTGTTTCGCCCGCCGCCGAGGGCGCCTCTGACGAGGATGGGGCTCCATGGGATGCTGGATTGCCGTTCATGTGCACGAGTGGGATGCGGATGGGTGCGGTGCACCTCGATAGCAGAGGCAAAGGCAAGCCCCATGCGTGCCACAGCTCGGGCACAGAACACTAGATAGGGAGAGAGGTGTTAATTGCCTCAAAGCAAGGGGCAAATCCGATGGCCACAATGTATGGACGCTTTGGATCGATGGCCAGCACAGCCCCAAAATGACGTCGAGGCCGCTTTCGCGGACCAGAGTTGCGACGACAGCGGCGGCAGGTCAAAGGCGACAAGAGGGCTGTGCCAACAAAACAACCTGGGATAAACCGCGCGAGTCGGGCTTGGCAACCGACACGAGCTCCATGACTGAATGATGGCTCCAGCAATGATGCCAGTCATGATCCTGCCAAGATTCTCGGGATACGCCACCATGGGACCGAGACCCAGTCTTCGCTGCCCTCGGTCACACCCCATGGTTGTGTCGTGGTATCGTGATCCATCCGCCCACTGTCCTCTCGAATGCAGAGGGTGGCGGCATAGGAATTTCGTGCCGGAATGGCTGCTGCCCCGTACCGCCACTTGAGTGAAAGGAACAGAACCGGATGCCACGAATGGATCGACCCACAGGGATGGTAAGTCACCATGACGATGGTAGATGGATAGGAGGCCCCAAAACAACAAACAGACGAAAAGTGTGATGCAGAACGCGAATGATATGACAGTGAAGACAGGCGAGGAGCAGATGTAATTATATTGTGTGTTCAGTGAGGGAAGAGGGAATGATCATCTCTTCGATAGCTGTTACCCAATGCCATCATCCACTTACAAAGAGGGTGCTGAACAGCAAAATACATTTGATTTCGAGCTCGTAGTAGGGGAATGTATCTAAAATTGATTCTGGCTCTAGAGAGATCAAGTGTATTGTAGTGCTGGCGTGCCATCCACGGACCAGCAACCCAAAACGGCCTAAAAAAAGGAAACGGAAAGAAGGAAAGAGAAAGAAGATAAAACAAAATAAAGGCAATCAGAACAAGGAGGATTAGATCGAATTGAACCAGAAAACACAGGAAATAGGGAAAGAGGAAACAGGAAAAAAAAAAGTCCCTGGAGGAAAACAACTAAAAGGGGCCTGCTGCATAGGGTTAGGGTTAACCACCACCCCGAGCACCCCGTTGTCCTCTCTGAGAAGATCGCGTGCTTCTAACCATCTCCTTGAAGCCTTGCGGTTTGCGTCCTCTGGCGCTTCCACAGGGCAGTGAGACAAGCTGTCATTCACCTTCCGCTTTCAGGCTAGCTGGGATGCCGGCAGATCGGAGTCGGGGAACGAGGTGACATGTGTGTGACTCCAACAATTAATATGGCCATGCCGGCCGTTATTCACCTCAAGTATTCCGTACTGCTATTCGCTGTGTATGTCCAATCCCCGCAATTGACCCCCTGCGGTCGGAATGGATCACCTTCACGACCTGCCTCATATAACGTTGAGCATAGCCGACGGGAATGCGGAATGCTGTGGCACGTGCCTGTACAATGTTGATGGCCACTTGGTTGGAGGTCGGAATCGAACCATGCCGGCTTGTCGACCTCAACGTTGCCCGCCGCCCTGAGTTCAACGTAGCCTCGACTGTCATGCATCCGTTTATCGCCACGCCGCCCAAAACAAGACGCTGAAAATCGCGACATCTGCCAAGATGGAAATTCACGAGGACCTCGCCATCGGCCCTGAAACGCCCGAGCTGGGTGTGGAAAAAACGCAAGTTCGCTCGCACCGCGATGAGCTTGACATTGGATCCCAGATTCCGCACGAGCTGCTCGAGGAACTGGCGCCAAACGGGGAGGGCGAGTACATCCTGGACAAGATCAACAACATGACGGAAGAGGAGGCCGTCGCTATCATCCAAGAATCGCACAAATTTCACGCCGATGACTGGAACTTCCCAAGCGAGATGCGCGAGCGCATGCGGCGGCTCCTTGAAGGACCCAAGCAGTACGGAGACTTCTACGACCGAGACTTGAGGATCGACGCCGTCATGCTGCGATACTCGTCCCCGTATCCTGGTGTCCGCGCTGTCGCAGAGATCATCGACGACTCGGGTGTGCCCGTCGAGACTGTGCGAGCCTACTTCCTCGGCATCTCGTGGGCAGTTATCGGAACCTTCATCGCCACCTTCTTTAACAGCAGGTTTCCTTCCATTTGTAAGGCTGGCATTTCATAACCCTGGACGACCACGGACAAGAATACTGACCAGAGTCAAAGCCCTCAACGGGTCTGTGATCCAGATCCTGCTGTACCCCTGCGCCAAGTGTCTCGAGTGGCTGCTCCCAGATCGGGGAGTCACAGTGTTTGGTGTTAGACACTCGTTGAACCCAGGAAGGTGGACTTTCAAGGAGCAGATGTTTGCTACCATCACGTACAACATCGCCATATACACGACAAACTCTTATGGCATGGTGGGTTGAAAATCGAGCCCGTCGACTGTTGACAAGAGCGAGACTTGCTAACGGAACCGAGCAGATCCTCGTCCAGAAAATGGACGTCTATTATGGCCTCGACTTCATCAACTTCGGCTACCAACTGATGCTGACGTTGTTCGTCCAGCTCATGGGGATGGGCTTCGCCGGCTACCTGCGGCGGTTCAGCGTCTACCCTGTCAAGGCCCTGTGGCCAACCATCTTGCCCATCATTGCCATGAACCGGGCCTTGACCCGCGCCGAGCCGAGGGAAAACATCAACGGCTGGACCATCTCGCGGTACAAGTTCTTCTACATCTGCACCGCCTCCATGGCTGTCTACTACTGGCTTCCGGGGTACCTGTTCACTGCCCTGTCAACGTTCAACTGGATGACTTGGATCGCCCCTGAGAACCTGACGCTGGCCATTCTTACCGGGTCGTCCCTCGGGCTGGGGCTCTTCAACCCCATCACGACATTTGACTGGAACGTCGCCACGAGCTCGTACGCCGCCCTTGCACAACCCTTTTTCAGCACCTGCACCATGTGGTTCGGCTCGCTCCTCGGCGGCCTCATCATCCTCGGCATCTTCTACAGCAACATGTACAACGCGGCCTACCTCCCGATCAACTCGAGCTCCGCCTTCGCCAACGATGGGAAGCCGTACCGCGTGCAGGAGGTCGTCGTCAACAACCGGCTCGACGAGGCCAAGTACCAGGCCTACTCGCCGCCCTTTTACTCGGCCGGGTTTATCCTCACCGTCGGCGCCAACTTTGCGTTTTACCCCGTATATTTTCTCTACATAATGGCGAATCAATGGACGACCATGCGTGAGGCCTACATTAATTTCTACAAGGGGTTGCGGCACGGCAAGGGGAACTACGAGGATGCTATGGATGCGCACTCCCGAACAATGGCGCGGTATCCAGAGGTTCCCGACTGGTGGTTCCTGATCATTCTGGCCCTCGCTATCGTGGTAGCATGCGTCTTTCTGACCATCTTCCCACTCGACACGCCTGTCTGGCTCATCTTTCTGATGATCGGCGTCAACCTCGTCTTCGCCGTGCCGCTGTCCTTCCTGTCGGCCACGACAGGCACCAACCTCGGGCTGGGCTCGCTCATCCAGGTCCTGACTGGCTATCTCCTGCCAGGCAACCCAAATGCCTTCCTCTTTGCGCAGACGCTCGGTTCATGGGCCCTGGCAGGGTATGCTGATAACTACGTGCAGGACAATAAGCTGGGTCACTATTGTAAGATCGCCCCGCGGGCCGTCTTCCGCAGTCAGATTGGCACCATCATCATCACCTGCTTCGTCGCGGTGGCTACGCAAAACTTCATCTTCGAGAACGTCAAGGGCCTGTGTACCCCGGACCAGCCCAGCCGGTTCACCTGCGCCAACGACGGGGCTCCGTTGTACGGCAACTCGCTGATGTGGGGGCTGTTGGGATCGAACAGGATGTTTGGGGCCATGTATCCGCTGTTCAAGTGGTGTTTCTTGATGGGTACGGGCGTCGCCTTGGTGTTCCTTGTTGCACAGGGGCTTGGGCCAAAGTACTTGCCTGGGGTGAAGGAGAAGCTCAGGGGCAAGCTGAGGCCGAGGACGTTTGCCGTGTTGGACAGGACGCTGTTCCCGTTCATCGCTTCGCTGCTCTGGCTGAACCCGATTTTGGTCATACAAGGGTTGCAGCACTGGGCGCCGTCAAACATGGCGTACAAGACGCCTGGGTTTATTCTTTCCTTCATTTTCATGTACTGGCTTCCCAAACATCGGCTAGCGTGGTGGGAGAAGTACAACTACGTGCTGTCGGCGGCGCTGACGGCCGGGGTAGCGATTAGCGCCTTGATCATGTTTTTCGCGATCGGGTACAACCCGGTTAAGCTGGAGTGGTGGGGGAATAAAGTGAGCTACGCGGGGGTGGATGGGAGGAGTGTTGGCATCTTGCCCATCCCGGAGAGGGGCTACTTTGGGCCAGAAAGGGGCAGTCTTCCCTGAGCTGATGGACCTTGTTATGGCAGACCGGCATACCTACCAGTCGAAGCCCTCAGGTTTCAACAATGCCCAGACCCCTGAGAGGGGCCTTGGTCTGAAATACAAGCACTTTCAACTCAGGGGCCAAACAACTACTTCGAAAGCAAGAAAAGAAGAGATTCGAGGAGAGAAGCGGCCGGTTTACTGGTCAAAACCTCTTACACATAGGGCCATTCGTTGCCCTGCAACACCATGACACCGGTACTGACGAAACCAAACACACTGCCTAACGCCATCCCGAACTGGAGCTTAACACGAATGCATCACGATAGTAGGAGAGATGACAAAACTGGCATCCACAGTCCCGGTCGAATCCCGTGAACCAGCAAAACTTGTGTGTTGACACCCCACTCCGGCTCCCCACACCATGCACACCCACCATGGCATTTGACGTCCTCCTTAACAGACAACACCGGCAACGGGGACTTTTTACCTCTCAGGAGCGGAGATAGCTCGCGGCGCCGCCCTATATTATACAGGCGGTTGAGTGATCGACTCGGCGAGGCATGGAAGAGTGTGAGAGAGGGGAGAGGAGAGACGATGGCCCCAGGGGGCTATTTCCGGTGGCGCCGTGGAAAACTGAAGCAGAAAACGACAAACGGATGGACTTGGAGCGGGAACCTGACAATTGGGAGACAACGGGTTGTGAGGGAGAGATATTTTTACCGAACTAAGTCTAGTTAGCAGTGTGCTAGCCCCGACTTAGATGATAGGACATCGCTTCCTTGCCATTTCACGATGTCGACTCGGGCGAATTTTGTCATTCCCGTGGGGGATTTTACGGCGAGGCCCCCTGCTCCCCGAGTCCATCGCCCCCGAAAGGTCTAACACCAAAGCCCCTCTTGCCCGACCGATAGAATTGGGAGGATTTTATGGGTTCTCCCCTGTATCCCCCTCTTAATACCAACATAGATAGAGGAGATAACGGCAGCTCTTATAATGAAATCAACGTTCATGATAGCAATAACAATAGTAAGGACAATACCTAAAATGACCTTGACACCGATAATGACGTTCATGGCAAGGACAACATTCATAATGAGGATGGCCTTAACCTCTGCCTCCTCAAGGAAGCACTTTAGGACGATCCTTATAAAGGGGCAACAACGAATCGGATGATAGATAAAGGGGACCTGCCCTGATTTTACTTATATTATGCGGTCCCAGACTTCATTGAGAACTTCATACTTTGGGGAAATTAACGTCTAATATGTTGTTGATACTGATGCTGCCCGTTTTGTTTGCTGCCCGTTTTGTTCAACTGTTTTTTATCAGGTCTATGTCAGAGAGTGCAACGAGTACGGAGCGAGGAAACTTCTCTGCTTATGAGAGACGTAACTAGCTGTTATCCCCTACTGCATTGTTGCATGCAGACTCTCATATCCGTATGTGTCCATTGCTCGCACATAATATTCCACAGGAGGAACACGGTATTCGCGGGAGGGAGCCTCTAACTCTTAGGCATAGGTAAACTTCTTTTGTTCTCCCGATTCCCCCCATTTATCCTTTTTCTCCCTTTCCTTCCAATTTCCCTTTTTCCCACCTCTCTGGTTTTTCTCCATTTTTCCGCCCTTTCTCTCTTTTGGGCTTACCAAAGGCAGCATCCCTGCGATCGGCCTGCCGTATATAAATGGATCCCGATAATCCACGCAACCCTCAAACCAGGAGTGTTGAGAGCGGAGACTGAAGGAGTGGATGATGGTCTTGCGCTTCCAGCCAAGACCTAGCGCAAGACCTGCGGGCGAAGAAGGACATCTGAGCCCTGCATGTGGCAGTCGGCCGCCTGGTCATCATCCATCAAAGGCACAGCCCCTCTCGCAAATACGAACGACGGGGTTCAGATGAGATCCGTCCTGCAGCACCAGGAACCCCCATCAGTCCCCTGCCCGAACAGGATGAGCCGATGAGGACGCCGGCACCGACGCCACAAAACCCCTCAGTGGGCACCAGCCAGGCCCTGTTGCTGTCCTGCCCGGGGGATGAGTCCGCGCAATTCCCGCCGTCCAATCCCAACGCGAAGTGCGTCAGCCGCAACCAGAGGAGCCATGGCGACGGGATGGGACGTTGGCTGCCTCCCAAAGCTTGGCCCTGATCCCTGGCGCGCACTCGTGGACTGCTGCACGTCTCCCGTAAGGGAGCATCACCCGGCATGTGCCTTGGGGTGCATGGAAGGCAGAGAGGATGCGGGCGTGGGGGGTGAAAGCGGTCTGCGCGCTGGCAGATCCCGGCCAATTTAGGGTTTTTGCAGTGTCCACTGTGCGGAGCTTGTTAGGCGCCATGGAGGATGAGACATCTGCTAAGAGCTACGGGAAGCACAATCCCATGTACACTTTAAACGGCGCTCCGCCCCTGGCTCTGCAATGCCCTGACCACCTTGTCCGCCCTTAGGTAACCGGAGAGGATCCCTTGCTGTGTCCGTGGATGCGCCGAAAGGGGCAAAACGGCACCTCGACCTGGACGAGGGAAATAAATCACTCAGTTCCATCACTTGTTGTTGGTCTCCAGCATCGCCCAGGCCTGGCTGCGTCCACACAGCCATGCCCAGAGCAGGCAAACCTGAGGTAACACTCACGTAATGCGTCCCCTCCACGATGGTGGTTGGGACTCGAAACCTGTTCCCCGACCCGACGCATGGGACAGCAGGAGATGAACGAGTCCAAGTCCAGAGACATGGCGAAGCTGCTTGAGTCGCCATTCCTCGAGGTACCTGCTCATCGTGCTGGGTACCCTCCCCTGGTTGCGTGACGGACGCGGCACGGGACATCCAATCGCAATGTGCATCCTAGGGCCATTATGCTGGAGTCCTGGACGTGACCTGGAGCGTCCGGATCCTCCTCCTCCACGGGAGGACAACTCTGGTCTCCCGAGGCTTGCCGCGGTCTGCAGCCTGAACAGGATGGCGCGAGTCCCCTTTGTGGGAAGGGGTTGGGACTGGATCCGGCATGTTTGGACTGGAAGTGGCAGATGGGCAGTCAACCATGGCGGCTGCGTGGTATAAAGGAGTTCGCTGACGACGGGTTGAGGACGAGGCTTGCTATGCTTTCCACTCACTCTCCGCTGCCTCGACACTTGCCTGCTTCGTCCGTCCCGTTCTTGTGACTGGCGGGAACTTTCGCTTCTCGTTTACCCCCTATTCTTTGCCCAGACACCATGGCGCCCTCCGACCCCCCCGATCTGGAGCCCGCCATCTCCCGCCCGACGGGCATCACCTTCGACAATGGCACCAACGACCCGCGTGACACTCGGGACACCCGTGCTGGCAGGTCGTCGACGCGCAAGAGCCAGTCTCGCTCGCGCTCCCGTCGCCGCTCCCTCAGCACGGGTTCAGGGGTTGCCACTTCTCCCTACAGCGGCGTCCCGATCGAGTACCGCACTCTCTCGATCCAGGTCGCCGAGTCCCAGGCCTACGCCGAGGATGCCGCCGACATCAAGGGTACCACCGCCGCGGCCAAAGGGAACGACCAAGACTATTTTGCCCACCTTCGTTTTCACCAACTCGCCGCCGACCGGCTTTGCCAGCAACTCAATGTCTCTTCTGTTCAGGGGCTGTCGCACGAAAGCGCCGCCCGCCGCCTGGAGCGTGACGGCCCAAACACACTCCCCCACCCCAAGACCAACTACGCGAAGAAGATCTTTTGGTACCTCTGCGGCGGGTTTTGTTCAGTGTTATGGGTGGCGGTAATCGTCTTCTTCCTCTGTTGGCGGCCCCTGAGCAACCCGCCGTCGGCCACCATGCTCGCCCTCGCCATCCTCGTCATCATTGTCATCGTCCTGCAGGCGGGCTTCTCGGCCTTCCAGGACTGGTCGACCGTGCGGACCATGAGCTCCATCATTGACTTGTTGCCATCCGAGACGCTGGTGATCCGCGATGGCAACAAGACACGCATCCCGGCCACCGAGCTCGTCAGCGGCGACATCGTGCTCCTCGAGATCGGAAACAAGGTCCCCGCCGACATGCGCCTGCTCAGCCACTCAGGCGATATCCGCTTCGACCGATCCATCCTGACTGGCGAAGCCGAGGAGATCGAGGGCGCCGTAGACTGCACCGACCCCAACTTCCTCGAGAGCCGCAATATTGCCCTCATGGGGTGCATCGTCTGCAACGGCAGCGGCGTGGGCGTTGTCATCCTCACAGGGGCGCGGTCCGTCATGGGCCGCATCGCCGCCGCCACGGCGGGCGTCAAGGAGAAGCCGACGCTGATCCAGCGTGAGATCACACGCTTTGTCCGCATCATCGTCGCCCTCACCGTCGTCCTCGCGCTCCTGATCCTCCTCGCCTGGGCTGGTTGGCTGCGTGTCAAGCACGCAGGCTTCATGGACGTCGTGTCGATGCTCAACAACGTGATGGGATGCGTGGTGGCCTTTATTCCTGAGGGCATGCCCGTTGGCGTCGCGCTCGCCCTCATGATGATCGCCCGTCGCATGAAGGCCGCCAACATCCTGCCCAAGGGCCTGACCACCGTCGAGACCCTCGGCTGCGTCAACGTCATCTGCTCCGACAAGACGGGGACCCTCACCAAGAACGAGATGCGTGTCGCCTCGGTGGCCTTGGTCGACCACGACTTTGAGTCACCCGACAATGTCCATCGGGACCTGCAGTCCGACGCCCCGAGCCCGAGCTGCATTGCCATCCACCGCGCCGCCGACCTCTGCAACGATGCGTCGTTCGAGCCCACATCGCTCCATCTTCCTCCCAATGAGCGCGAAGTCCAGGGCAACGCCACCGACTCTGCCGTCTTCCGTTTCGTGGCCGGCGCGATGAAGAACGATGCCGTGACCCAGACGCAGAGGCCGAGAGACTTCGAGATCCCCTTCAACTCCAAGAACAAGTGGATGCTGACCATGTACCGGCACCACATCGACAACGGCAGCACCGCAGACCCCGGCTGCAGAAAAGGGGACGAGTACCGGGTCTACCTCAAGGGCGCCCCTGATGTCCTCCTGCCCGCCTGCTCGTGGTACTGGTCTCACAAGACGCAGTCGGTACAGCCACTGGACGCCGCCGCCCGCTCCGCGTTCAAGTCCATCCAGGACCGTCGTTCCCGCAGTGCTGAGCGTGTCATTGTGCTCTGTGAGAAGACCATGCGGCCCGTCAGCAAACCCGGCACCAACGCCTTCAGCGAAGAGGTGGCTGTGGATGCCGTGGCCGATCTCACCGTCGTCGGCATCATGGGCATCATCGACCCCCCGCGCGCCGAGACGGCAGCCACGGTGTCCGAGTGTCGGCGCGCCGGAGCCCGGTTCTTTATGGTCACGGGCGACTACGGCCTGACTGCTGCCGCCATCGCGACCCAGGTGGGCATCTTTACCGGCGTCCGCGGGCCCGACACCTTTGACCAGGTCCGCGCCGCCTCGGACACGATCCTCTCGGCCACCGAGGCCGGTTTTGGGCCTCCTGTCCCGACTGAGCGCGGCAGCCTGCTCCTCGAGGGCCACCAGATCGCCCGTCTTGCCGCCGAGGACTGGGACGTGGTGTGCCAATACCGGGAGATTGTGTTTGCGCGCACCACGCCCGAGCAGAAGCTGCGCATCGTCACCGAGTTCCGCGAGCGCGACAACGTGGTGGCCGTCACGGGCGACGGTGTCAACGACGCGCCGGCCATGCGCGCCGCGGACGTGGGCATCGCCGTCGTGACCGGCTCCGACGTGGCCATCGAAGCCTCAGACCTGGTCCTCATGGACCGCTTCGATGAGATCGTCCAGGCCATCCGGCTCGGCCGGCTCGTCTTCCAGAACCTGCAAAAGGTCATTGCGTACCTCCTCCCGGCTGGCAGTTTCAGCGAGATCTGGCCGATCCTCCTCAACGTCCTGTTCGGCGTCCCGCTGCCCCTGTCATCCTTCCTCATGATCATCATCTGCGTCTTCACCGACCTGTTCCTCTCGCTCTCGCTCATCATGGAGAAGGAGGAGTTTGATCTGCTGTCTCTCCCGCCGCGCAACCACCGGCGCGACCACCTCATCACGCTGCGCATCTACGGGCAGGCGTACCTCTTCACGGGCGTCATGGAGACGGTCACGGCGCACGCCATGTTCTTCCTCTACATGTGGCGATACGCGCGCATCCCCGCATCGGCCCTCTTCTTCGCCTTTGAACGCTACGCCGACGGCTTCTACGGCTACACGGCCGACGAGCTGCGCCAGTTCAACACGACGGGGCAGTGCGTCTACTTTGTCACGCTCCTGATCCTGCAGTGGGGCAACATCCTGGCGGTGCGCAACCGCCGGCTCAGCATCGTGCAGGCCAACCCGATCCGCGGGCCGCGCAAAAACCCCTGGCTTCTGCTATCCATCGCCGTGAGCCTCGCCATCGGCATCTTTGTTACCGAGGTGCCTGCCATCCAGACGCTCTTCGTCACAGCCTCGGTGCCCATCGAGTTCTGGCTGATCCCGCTGCCGCTGGCCGTCGGGATCCTGTGCATGGACGAACTGAGGAAGCTGCTGGTCCGGCTGTTTCCCAACGGCCCGGTTGCGAGGGTCGCCTGGTGATGCGGGTTGCAGGAGGGGAGGGGAGGCAAGGGGTGCAGGTCTTGTCGGGGAGCAGGCAGCTTGTCAAACTGGCGTCAAGGGGGGGAAGGATGCGGTCCATGGTTACTCAGCGCACAATTTGGGTTTCTCGAGTGGTTAGCAAATATTATTGAGTTTGGGATCCTTCCTCGCGTGATAATGGCTACTTTTCGGTCTCCATTTCTATTGCTGTATTGCCTTCTGCAGCCATTTCTACTGCCATTTCTCTGGCTATTTCGCAGCAATGTATTACATTGGTGTGGTATCTGTGTGTGTGTGTGTGTGTGTGTGTGTGTGTGTGACAGAGAAAAAAAGAGAGCAGCGCCCCGCAGTGGTGGCTGCCAGGGAAACCCGAGGCGGGGGAAAAGGTACTAGTAATAGAGAGAGATAATACTACTACTTAGAGTGACCGTATTATAGTCCTAAGACTTCTTACTTCCCAGTACTTTACCTAAGGCTAAAGTCTATAGGTAATTCTACAGATTACTGGTTATTCTAATCGATATCCTTAAACCCCTGTGTTATCATTCTATTATCCTCTCAGGCACTGCAGAGAGATGCCTCATGTTGCCCATCCTGTCCACAGCACCAAACTTCCTCGAGTCGGCATGGGTCCACCAAAAGACTGACCGCATGAGCAGCTTGACCGGAGCAGGCGCGGGCGGCCAGCTTTGCCACATGCCGCCCTCGTACTGCGCATCGATATTAGAGAGGCACAAGATGGTTCCTGAGACGCCCAACTCCTTCTAAAACCGCGGGTCTTGTTAGCAATCACACTTCCACCACACACAACACCAAAGCCAGGTAATCGGAACGACGTACCATGGCCTTCTCGCCCTCCTCGTCAAACAACTTGGGCAGCTCCGCCATCTTGTCCCCGTACTGGCGGAGCCCCAGGATGGTCGGGATCTCGTCGCTCAGGTGCTGGATTAGGGCGGGGCCAAACGCGTCGATGATGCCCACGACCCTGCCACCGTCGTACGCCTCCTTGCCGGCAACCACGTCGCCCGCATAGGCCTGGAGCTGCTCCAGCCCGTCGTGGAACCGCTTGTGCTGCTCGACGTTGGTGTCCATGACGCCTGGCTCGCCCGTCATCTTCTCGATGGCCGGGAAGAACATGGTCTCTTCGCCGTCGTGGTGGCTGTGGAGCCCGTGGCACCAGCCGAGGACGTAGTTCGCGAACGGCTTCATGTCGGCGGGCTGGATGTGCGGCGCTTGGAGGTAGATGGAGTTCAGACCGCGGATCAGCATGTTATGGACGAGGCACATCTCGGACGCGAGCTTGTCGAACATGTCGGGCTGAAGCAGCGGGTTAGTGGTGGGGACAATAGACGGGGCGGGCATATCGAGGTTGTGTACCTTTGCATCGTTGTTGGCGAGGAAGACAGGGGTTGGGATGAGGGAGAAGGGGTGGTCTGCGTAAACGGGGGCCATGGTGAAAACCGGGTGTTAGGGCTCGACAAGAGAAATAGTCTGCAAGAACAACAAGTGCAACTGTTGGCTGGTGGTTGTCTGGTAGGTAGCCGAGACAGAGGAATGAGTGGGCATGGCGATGACAGTGTTTGACGACGGTCATCGTCAATATTTGAATGCTTTTTTGCCGAGTCGCGAGGATCACAGTCCGCAGCCAGGGACAGCGCACAGAACAAGCAATCTGTCCCAATTTGGAAGAGTGATCGTAAACTCTCGCTGTCGTTCCCCATTGCAATAGCCAAGAGCCCCTGCGCCTCGTCCTGGCGATGGCTGGCCCCTGCGGCAAGCTTGGCCGGCCACTCAGGCGAGAGCACTCGTGATGTGGCGTCCAGGGGCTGGTTTGGCTGCGCAAGAGCACGCTTCGCCATGGCCGTCAGCACTAATTGATCGGGGAACCTGTTTGCTATCAAAAGACTTCCTCCTTGGGCCACTTCCGAGCTAAATCAAGACACACTTGGGGGGCTGGGCAAACTGGAACAGAGTTCCGGAAGCCCTGTGTATTTCCAAGTCAACACTGGGCAAGGGACTAATCGGCTTGTGACTATGGTCACCCATGGATGAAGACAATCCCAGTCCATCACGGACGGGGACAGAGACGGGGAGTGAGTTGTCGCAACCGGCGGACCGCCGCGCTGAACGAGTGATGTTAATCGATTGCCTGGAACCCATGACGGTGCGTCTCTGGGTCGACAATGTCTACGTAGTAGTTTACCCTTTACCCCTTAGTCTTGCCGTCGTATCATTTTCATTGACACTGTCAGTGCCGTTGAGATCGCCATCGACATCGCCACGCCCGCGGGGCTCGCAAAGTTGATGGCCGTGTCTCGCCGAAAGCCGGTCGACACCCCCAAAGTGTGGAGGGGACAACATCGAGTGAAGCTGATCCAAGCGCGGTGTCTCGTCGGCTAGGCTGCGCAAACTATCCAAACACAAGCAACTTAATTAGGTAGGCATCCCGTCAGAGATATCATGGACCGATGGCGGCTGTTGGGCAGCGGCGCGCCTGTCGGCAAGGAGTTGCGTTTAAGCTTTGTCCAGGCGTGATCCTCCGTTCTTGGCTCAGCGTCTCGAACCTCTTGGCTGAAGCTTGTGGCATCGCCAACCCAATAGTGTCTCGGACCGTTCCGAGGACAGTGCTTGACGTACGCCGTCGTGCAGATCGGTTCAGCAAACAGCCAGATTCATTCCGTCGGTATCGTGCGATCATCTCCTTTCTGAGGTCGTGTGCGGGGACATGACGATGGCGGGGGAGTGCAATACTCCGGATCCAGGCGTAATTATCGCGCGGGAATCGACGGTCTCGGATACAGACGCCGGAAGCCTCGGATCGCTGGGTCTGCTCATCTCTCGGTCTCTCGGAGGGCGTGGGATCTTCTGCGTCCCTGCAAGCGAGCGAGCAAGGATCCAGCTCTGGTGTCTTAGTGCGTGGAAGATAATTGGTGATAAGCGGCGGGAAGAACTCAATGACAAACAGGTTGCTGCCTCCGGTTCCGACGCTGTGGGACGCCCAGCCGGCGAGTTGACGCCCATGCACTCCGCAGTTATCCACCTCTCCGACTGGGTGCTTGTCCAGTGCCCGCCCGGAGTGCAACAAAGAGCCAAAGATACGGCTGCCATTTGGCGAACCCCCCGCGTTATCTCCCAGGGAGCGGGCTTCTCCCACGAGATAACGGGCCGACCCATCCCTAAAGAGGGAAAGACGCACCTCTTCAACACCGGGCCGGCATCTGGTGGAGGGGTTCCGCTGTGGACCTGCATGGCCCAACGCCCAATGCGGAAGTTGATCGGCACAGCAAGATGGCTTAGTGCTGGACAGTTGCTGATTGTCGACCCAAGGACGACTCCAGTCTCACCTTTACGTACTCCCCGGCCTACATCTCATGATGCCATGTGTCAGGGATAAAATCAAACCGTAGTTATCAGGAGAACTAAGTCTGGCATGGGGCCCTCGACCTCCACGTGGTGGTGAGCGACTCGGGAGGGCCCGAGACAAGAAACCGGGGACCGAAAGAGGGAGGGCGTGTGGGGGTGACTGTCGGGAATCAGGAGACGGAGTATCTCGGGGTTGAGGCTGCAGGCGTGAGATGGGCGTCGCGATGTGCATAAGATGGGCTCCCAGGTCGCCCCTGAACGCCATCTCTCGCCGCTCTTCATCACCCGCAGACATACCTTTCAGCTCATCCCAGTCACACAACATGGCTGGCCGTACTCTCCCCTTTCTCTTACTCGGCGGTGCCGCCGCTGCCTCGGTTGGCCTTCCTGTCCAGCTCGAGACCCGGTCGGCGGTGAACTCTCGCCTGGCAAACGTCCACCTCTCGAGCGCCAGGGCTGTCGATGGCCCCATCACCGTCGCCTATGGTGACTGCTCGTCATCGACCGTGCAAGACACCCACCACCTTGTTGGCAAAGCGGAGGTCGATGCTTCAAACGCGAAGCGGCTGGTCTGGATCCTGCCAGAGGAGACAGAGACCGGGGGTTGCCTCTCGGCGTGGGACTCGGCCGGCACCCTTGTTGGTCGCAGTGAGCCACAGCTCGTGCACAACATCCACAAGCGGAATGCAGAGAAACGAGCTTGTAAGTGCGAAGACTCTGGGCTGAGAAAACAACACCGGATTTCAGGGGCTAACCCTAACCCTCAGCCATCGCGATGAGTGGGGCCAATGGCATCGACACTCTCGGAGCCTGGTTTAACGGCGTCGCTCTCCTCAAGGACAAGGAGCCGAGTCCGGTGGACGTCAAGGAGGCCAAGTCCAAGGAGATTGCCATCGTCGGCGCCGGAATGTCGGGGCTGATGAGCTACCTGGTGCTGACTCAGGCCGGCATGAAGAATGTCAAGATCATCGAGGCCGGGCAGCGTCTTGGTGGCCGCGTCCACACCGAATACCTCACCGGGGGGCCGTTCTCATATTCCTATAATGAGATGGGCCCTATGCGCTTCCCTTACACGTACACAGACTCGTCGACGGGCGAAACCATCAACATCACGGATCACCAACTGGTGTTTCAGCTGGCGGGGGAGATGAACAAGCTCAACCGCAACGACAAGAACCTCAGTGTGGACTTCATCAAATGGATCCAGAGCAGCAGCAACGGCCTGGTGTACAAGAATGGATTCAAGCTGCCGTCCGGGTTGCCGCCCACGGTTGCTCAGGTCCGGGCTGATCCATCGCTCACCGGGCCGGTCAAGGTCCAGTCCGACTCCACCAAGGCTCTCAGCGCCGAGGTGGACAAATACCTCCCCGGGTCCGACTTTTACACTGGGCTTGCAAAGAACATGTTCAAGGCTCACAAGCAGTTTGTCGGTGCGTGCTGGAACATTCCTCGCCATGCCCCTGAACGATCGTTTGCTGACACTTCGTCCCAGAGTCGGGCTTGAACGGCCTTGGCGGAGACACCTGGTCTGAGTTTGCCTTCATGGTCAACTACCTCGGCGGCAGTCTCAATGACACGGATGTGCTTGGTGGGGGGTCGGCGTCGTGGTGGAACGAGGCAAGTCATCCAACCCCCTCCCGCTCGTGCCCGTTCAGGGGTAAAAAGGGGCCCGCCACTAACACGCAAGCCAACAGCTTTACGACAACGTCTACTTCAGCGCCAGTGACTGGCGCACCATCAACGGCGGCCTCAACCGCCTCCCACTGTCATTCCACCCTCTCGTCGACAAGGACACCACCATGAACCGCCGCGTCGAGCGCATCAAGTACACCACCGAGACCCAGGGCAAGGGCAAGACGTCGACCAAGGTCCCGAAGGTCCAGCTGACCTGGCGCGACGTCTCCAAGTCCAAGCCCAACAAGAAGTCATCTGAGCTGCAAACGTCGACCTACGACTATGCAGTCATTGCGGCGCCCTTCTCCGTCGTCCGGCAGTGGCGGCTCCCGTCGACCCTCCCGACCACCATCTCTAACGCCATCAACCACCTTGGCTACGAGAGCGCCTGCAAGGTCGCCCTCGAGTACCGCACGCGCTTCTGGGAGCACTACGCGAACCCCATCATCGGCGGGTGCTCTACCAGCACCGACATCCCAGGCATTGGCAGCATCTGCTACCCGAGCTACGATATCAACGGCACCGGCAGGGCGACGATCCTGGCGAGCTACTCGACCGTCGGGTGGCCCGAGTCGCTGAGCGAGGAGGAGCACGTGCGCCTCGTGCTCGACGCCATGACCGAGATCCACGGCGAGGACACGCGCAAGCTGTACACGGGCAAGTACAACCGCCGCTGCTGGGCGCACGACCCCCTCACGTCCGGCTCGTGGGCGGCCCCCAGCATCGGCCAGCACCGGCTGTACATTCCCGAGTACTTCAAGACCTACGATGGGGTAAGTGGTTTCTGGCGTTTTTTTCTTGCTCTACCCGAGCCCTGGGCTGACGTGAAATGCAGTTGATCTTTGTTGGCGAGCACACCAGCTATACCCATGCCTGGATTGCCTCGGCTCTCGAGTCCGGAATCAGGGGTTCGGTCCAGCTCCTTCTTGGTATGTTTTGAGCCCATTCCCGCGTGATCTGCGAGACAATGAGCTCGGCTAACAGGCCGCGAAACAGAACTCGGCCTGGTGGATGAGGCCAAGGAGGCGGTCAACAAGTGGATGGCAAGGTGGATTGAAATCTAAACTGTGTGCGCCCGCTGGACTGAGTGGGTAATTAAGTCAGTGAAAGTCGACAGACAAGCCCAGCGGGATGGAGATCAGGGGTAGTGCATAATAGTAGTTGATGTATACGGGTACCTTTTATTTAATTACAAACTTCACCATGGACTCTTCCAAGAACCCCCAGCAGCAGCAGAAGAAGGACACCGTAAGCACCACCCCTCCCTCTGCGGTGGCGCCTGAGTTGCAGATGCCCAGGCAACCGTGCTGCAGCATTATGCAGCCTGGATTAGGTACAGACGTTGACCGCACGCCTCGATGATCTGCTTGGGCACGCCGCTGTCGCCCTCAACGGCGATTATGGTCTTCAGGCTGCCGTGGATAGTCTCGTTGACCTTCAGGGTGTACTCTAGCAGATCAGTGACCTCGTCGTCGGTGCCAAGCTCGTTGAAGAACTCGAGCGTCTCGAGCACCGGGGGGATGCCGACCGAGTGCAGGCGCGGCTTCTTGGACGACTTGCCGAACAGCTGGTAGTCCCAATTGATGCGGAGCGTCTTGAGCTTGGTGAAGTCACGCATGCGCAGCGGCTTGCGGCCGGTCAGCGCGGGGAAGTCGATGGTGATGCTCTCGAGGGTATGGCACTGGGGCCGCAGGGCGATGATGTAGTCGCCAATGTTGTCGGAGCTCTCCTCGGCGTCGGGCGACGGTTCCTCCCGCTGGGTGAGGACAAACTCCTCCAGCCCTTTGGGGAACTCGAGCACGTCGCCCAGGGCGTCGTCGCTGACATCGCACTCGACCAGATGCAGCTTCTTCAAGGCCGTCTGGTGAGGGCGCTCGATGAAGTCAAAGCCGCGGTAGTCCAGCTTGGCGCGGCGGATGACCAGGGTCTCCAGGGTCGGGTGGGCAAAGATGTGGATGTTCTCTCGGAGGTCCCAATAGGCATCGCCGGGGCACTGGTAGAAGAGCGTGCAGGACTTGAGGCAGGCCAGGTCGAAGGGCCCGTTGAACAGGGCGCCAATGCCGTGCAGCAGGTTCACGGGCACGGCGACCTCGAGGATCGCCAGGTTGGACATGGTTGATATGGTGCGCGACAAGGCCTCGTAGCGCGACGGCTCGTAGTGCGAGCCGTGGATGTGGCCGTCGAGGCGCAGATGCGACAGCTCGCTGGTGGGATACTCGAGGCTGACATCCTGGATGGCGGAGCCGCGGCGCATGCGACGGCTGAGCGAGTCGCTGAAGCGCAGGTGGTGCTCGGGGTCCTGGAAGCGCACGCGTTTGTACAGGATGGCGTCGGCGATTTCGTGCCAGGGTTTGTTAACACGCGACACGCTGCACAGGTCGTGGCGGGAGATGCTGGCGACGGCCTCGAAGATCTGGACCAACAGCTCGTCGGGCAACAGGGCGCCGGGGCGGACTGTCTTCTGCTGCTGCGGGGGGGCTGCGCGCACATCTCTGGACGGCATCCTGACCTGAAGTTTCGGGCGCCGGCCTCTGGGGGATGCTGCTGCGAGGCGAACACAGAGGTAGACCAGGTCGACGACAGCGGGGCCGCTGCC
>Ga0247824_10000298_pt1 | contig 22949 bp, 35 predicted proteins | sample 13C_PalmiticAcid_FD_194412 | JGI IMG/M metagenome (GOLD analysis project Ga0247824, IMG submission 194412) | Soil microbial communities from agricultural site in Penn Yan, New York, United States - 13C_PalmiticAcid_Day48 | ecosystem: Environmental > Terrestrial > Soil > Agricultural land...
CCCCCCTTCCTCCCCCACCACCAGCAGCATCTGGGGCCGGCCCGGGGTCAAGCTAATCCTGGACGGCATTCCCTGGCATTCGAGCCTGGTCTTTGTTATCGACTGATCGACTAATAAGATCGAGCTGAACGAGTGCATGTTCGATTATGCTCGACAACTCTCCCAGTGATCTACTTCCAACACCGGGCATCTGATCTCCTTTGCTCAACGGGCACTATCTGCAGCGGTACTTGGTCTGCGTTGACCACCCCGGCTATCGTTGCATCCATCAGTCGCTGGTCGCATCTCGTTACCCTCCAGACGCCATCTTTGGTCTTTCCCGCGCCACGACCTGTGGCCCAATACCTCAACATCCTCCGGTTTCGCGCATCCCATCCCCCCTGCCAATAAGCCACCAGCAGCTCAAGCTGTGGCCGGCACAAGCAGGCGTTTCCTGGACATCGAGTTCCCCGTTCTCTTCATCCCTTGGGGAATGGTAGCATCCCGCAGCAGGGTTGATGACTCGCCTTGGCAGCTTAGGGGAATCGACCGTCATCCTTCGCCACCCCTTGCTCTGACCTGAAGGAGTCCCCGAGCCAGAGCCACCTGGGTCCGACTGCGCACCAGTGCCGCTGGGGTTGCTCACGGCTGTATCCGCCACAGGGTTAATAGCATCCTCTTGTCCTGAGGGGTGAGATTCCGGGGGAGGGTATGGTTATCTTGGCTGTGTCCATCTAGCCAACGAATACCCAGTCACAGTTGTATCCCGCCCGCACACCCACGCTCGTACCAAGAATCGACCGGCTTCGCAGCAGATCAAAATCCTGCCATCCTCCCAGCAGGCCTTGCCTATCGACCCAGAAGCGCCGAGTTCCTGGCGCCCTGAAGCTTGACGGAGAGGAGGCACCCATCTCACACTGGCGGTCCGCTCGCTCCCGGTGTTCCACAAGGCCCTCTCCAGAGGAAACCCTAACTCCACGAAAGGGTTGCCACCTGTGGCTTGTCAGGCCTCTTCCTGCCCGGGTTGTGCGGAGACCTAGCCCAACCCAGTGCTACGCCGGTCACCCCATACGCTACAACCACCCTCTTCAAAACCCCCCATTGGGCGCTTCTTTCGACTTCTCGTTCCACCAGCATCTGGGGTTTGAGTTCCTGCCGCCTACCCCAGCTCACCCCCTTCCTGCAGCAGATCAAGCGTCTTATTATTGACCGGGGATACCTCTATGATGGTATTTGCCCAGGAGGGTTGGGTCTAGCAGTAAGGCAAACATCTGACAAGGGTCTGTTTTTCTCGACCCAGGCCGACTGCGACTACTTTTCTTCCTCTTTGCCCCCTGGGTGAGGTCTTCCCTCTACATTAGCTTCGAGAGCCGCTGGCCTCGGGACTCTTGACCGAGGGTCGCGCAACTCTTGAATCACCTGGCCAAGAAACGTGGTTTCCTCGGCCCCGACGCACTCATCGATCCGCCTGCTCGTGACTACGGACGCGCCATATCTGCGCAACCTTGGCCCTTCTTGCCCCTCGATGTTGCGAGTAGACGGCACCATTTCTCACCAACAAGACACGAAGAAGGAGCGTCCCAACGATCGTCATGAGCGACTACTACCATCATTTCCTCTCCTCGATGGTGGGGGTTGGAGGACCGCCTAACCCCAACCAACTCGATGGCACTGGGCAGATGCCCCAGCCTCCAGTTATACCGATGGGCGGTTCTCCGGTACCAAACCCCTACCAAAGCTTAGGATATTTTACCGGATTTCCAGAGCCCATCATGTTCAATGCGTCCAAAGCGCAGAGAAGCAGGAGAAAGTCCGCGCCGGGTCTTGATCACATCAAGCATCGCCGCACAAGATCCGGCTGCTACACTTGCCGTAGCCGGCGTGTGAAGGTAAGACAACGCTAGTCTCCTACCCCCGAGATTTGTCTGACATGACTCCAGTGCGACGAAACCCATCCCATCTGTGAAAGTATGTTAAGAAATTTGAAACTCGGCGGCGACGGACGCCACCGCTAACCCAGGCATAGGATGCAGGAAAGGAAAGAGAGAGTGCATCTATCCAGAACCTCCAGCCGCCAAAGGTTCCGGAAGCAAAGATTCAGCCGGGGCAAGTCAGCAGGCCAGCCCGAGCTCTTCCCGTGGCGACGACGACGACGAGGGCGAGCAAGACACGAGATTGGACCCGATCATGGACGAGGACGAAGACGAGCCCGAGAGTGCGACATCACAGAGCTCGGCACCAAATTTCCCCCTCCGAAGATCAAGCACCACGTCTTCGTTCGGTCACCAACGGGTTGTCGCAGGGCGGCGGCACGGGTCGGAGACCCCTTCTTATGATGGAAACAAGAGCTCATCCCCCGCGTTGTCGGCCGGCGCCACCGGTGCTCACACACCCGCCGGGGTCCCTTTCCCAGACGTGTCGACCGTGACAACGCCTTCCCGCCCGGACTGGACATTCCTCCCGCACGAGCTGCAGTTTTATCTCAGCTACTTCTACGAAAACATCACACACCACCACTACTGTGTGGTAAACGACTATGACGACTTCTTTCGGTCGATCCTGACGAGCTTGGCGATTCGAAACGAGGCTCTACTCTATGCAGTGGTGGGCTTCTCTGCGTACCACCACGCCATGCGGAATCCAAACGGGCGGATCCATGAGTTTCTGCAATACTACAGCCGCAGTGTCACGTTGCTTCTGGAATGTCTAAACAAGAAGGAAAAGTACAGCGTAGGAACGTTGTTGACGATCCTGCAGCTTGCCACGATCGAGGTGAGCCGCGCAGCCCAGATATTGGCAGACCAGGGCATGCTAACACAAAAGGAAGGAATACTTGGGCGACTGGGTCAACCTCATGGGCCACCAAAAGGCAGCCTTTGAAGTGCTTACGCAGCTCTTCACACCGCAGACGGCAATGCAGTCCCCCGTGGGCCGCGTGGCCGTGATGTGGTACTCGCGGTTTGACGTCTTCATCGGCATCATGGGAAGCGTCAGGACCTCCTTGTCTCCGGATTGGTTCTCGACACCGGCGGAATTCTACGAGTCCCGCGCAGCGGCCGAGCCTCACAAGGTCGGGTGGAAGATCGAGGCGTGTTCGGCACGACTGCGACAGTTTTCGATGGAGATGTCGCTCCTGTTTGCCAGGGGCGCACAGCAGGAGATTACAGAAGAGGAGTACGTTGCTGAGCATCGCAGGTTGTCCGCCGCGTGGGCCAGCTGGAGGAACAGCTGGGATCCCAGCCTCACCGACACCGCGTTTCTCGTGAACGAGTTTCCCGGCAGTTCGAGCCCAGACCCCGACGACATTGTCAACCCGTTTGCACCAGGGGTTCTCTTCCGACCGCCGCTGTTTGCCTCGACCCTTCTGACATGCGAATACCACTCGGTCGCGCTCATGCTCAGCAGCCAGAGTGCCGCAAAGCTCTCAGACGAGGACCAAGCAAGGTCAATGGAGCATGCCTACGCGATATGCCAAATCTATGAAACGGTGGAGCTCTGGCCGCAGAGCCCGCCGGGGAGCCTGATCATACTGCAGTCCAACCTCGCAATCGCGGCACTCTACATGCGACGAGATGCAAAGGACCGCATGTGGATCAGGAGGAAGTTTGCCATGCTTGAGACGATAGGGTAAGTCCTCCTTCCTGGGCCGAAATGGAGTCGTGCAAAGGAGGTCGATGTCTAGCATGACAATCATATTTCCCGAGGCTAAACAGACAACAGGTACATCTCCCCCATCACGATGCGCACACGAATGGCCGAAGTCTTTGACGACGAGAGCTGCGTCCGGTGGTGGCTCCCAAACGACGAAGGCTTCAGCCCCCTGCTGCAAAACATCCGGGCCATCGCAGACGAACGCAATGCCATGGCGGTATCGGCGCAAAGGGAGGCTCTGCAGCAGATGCGTAGTGTGTTCTCCAGGATGCAGATCGGGGACGAGCGCACTGAGAGCGACGGCAGTGCGCCAACTGGAGGGAAGGGGAAGCACGCAGCGGCTTGAACAAGCGGACGGGGTGTCATGCATTGAGGTTGTCACACAACGCAGCCTGGGGTGCGCCAATGCAAGCACAGTGGGACGAGAACAACAAGATTGCAGAGGGGTGACGCTTCATGGGGTCCTCGACAACATCACCGTCGTTCCGACCAACCGGGCGCTTACCAGCCGCATCCTGGCGCTTTGGAGACTCGGGACGGTGGACGGGCGGAAACTGTGGGCGCCAATGACGGCATGGGGTGACGTTGGAGATCCAGGCGGCTCGCGATGCGGCTCCTCTCCGCTCGCTGGGCCAAGCGGTTCCTGGACAATTTCCTGGGACCCGATAATGCGGCACCTGCGACGTCAAATCTCAGATTGCTAATGCAGGGGCTTGGGCGCTTGGATCGCCCCTCGAACCGTTTTCGACGACCTGAAACACACCTTCGGCACTCGGGATCTCCTCACCACCCCACACTCAATCCACAATCCTCAATCCCCAACCACCTTTCTGGGCGCTGCTCCACACACGCATGGCCTGGGCCGCGAACGCCGACACACTCATGGACGAACCGGTTGTCGCCGGCGCTAATCATGCCAGAACAAGCCGGCCGACCATGCGCCGTCGTCCCAACTCACCCACTTGGGCCTGCACTACGGACACGCCGCTGTTCAAGACCCGCGGAAGTCGGGGAGCACAGCCGTTAGGCCTGGACGCGGTGCTCCGCGTCGTATTCGTGCAATGCGGCTGTTTCTGAGGCTTGCCTGATCGGAGACACGTTCGACTTCCAAGTCGCCCGGCAACGAACGAACCAAGATGGCTCCCGTCAACGTTCACCCCCAACCCCCTCACCTCTCACTGCACACACACACACACACACACACACACACACACACACACACACAGAATCCGTCAATCTTGGAATAGTTTCACTTTCTCTTCATGTATTTATCCATTTTCCCGTCTTTTTGGTCTCGTATGCCCTTCTCCCTGTGGTTATACTTTTTTGGCATCAAATCTTTGTTTTGTTTCTGTCTCATTTATATTGCGGGGGGACATGTTTATAACAACTCACACCTAATACTCTTCCCCCTTTCAGACCCTTTCAATGTTTATACATATTCTTCCATCTCTTGTCATTTATCTTGTTTCCTTGAGGTTGGACCACAAAAAAGACTTTGTCATCATCATCACCACCACTAATGCAACAGATCACGCGATAGAGGGAAACGCAGCAGGCATATACACAAAAATGCATACACGGGCAGGGGAACAAATGGTTGGCTTTATTGATTTGGATGGGAGCATGACCGGCCGGGGGTTGGCTTTGGCAAGGGAAAAGTCAGAGGTTGTTGATGAAGCGATGCCATGTTACCGGGGGAAGCGAGAGATAAAGGGGGTTTGGGCAGGGGAAGAGAAAGACACCGAGCAAACCCATGTTTTGAGTCACGGGGAGGAAGCGGTTGGGAAGTTGAGATGTACCCGAACGGGGAGAGAGAGATGGATTGCATCTTTCATGTGGAGGTGATCATTGCCCTGTTCATAGACTTTATTCCAGTGTATTAGTGTACATTTTCTACAACATTGTAATCAACTCATCTTCATCATCATCCTCATGTTCCCTTGACATCTACTTTTACTGGCGGTTGTTTCCTGCCAAGTTTGTCAAATGGTCGTTTAAAAGGCATTAAAATCTCCTCGCGCAACATGTAATAGCATACAAGACGGAACAATGGGTATTATTAGGTAGAAGCAGAAACCTCGAGCGACATTCAAATCTTGATCCAGCTTTGTTCTCAACCTCCCGTCTTCTTCCTCCCGTCATCTCCCTATTTCTCCCCCTTTTCTTTTTCATCCGGCACGTCGTTCTTCCCCTCCGCCTCGGTTTTCGGCTCGACAGCTGCCTTTTCCTCAGCGGCCTCATCGTCAGTGCCGGCGTCTTCCGCAGCGGGTCCGGTCTCCTTCTCCTGCGCGGACTCGGCACCTGCGGTCGTCTTCGACTCGCCCTCTTTCTTTCCCTCGACAGCAGGCTCCCCTGCCTGCTCCTCCGTGTCCGCTGGGTTAGCGGCGTCCGCTCCAGCTTCCGCGGGGGCGGTTGAGGCGTCGTCTCCACTTGCATCGTCAGAGGTGGTTGTGGACGGCGTCGCCTGGCTTTCGGTCTCAGTTTCGGTGTCTTCCGCTTCTGGTGCAGGTCCCTCGGCGGCGGCGGCACTAGCAGAGTGCTGCTCCTCGGTGGGCTGATGCTCCTCGGGTGAGACGGCAGACGGGGCTTCTTTGGGTTCCGGCTGAGACTCGGGCTCGGGAGCAGGGGCAGGTTCGTGGTGGGATTGGAGTTCTGGTTCCGGTGCAAAATCATCCTCCAGCAGTGGGGCCTCCGTCTCCTGCTTTGCGGCTTCGGGTTCCGGGCCTGGTCTCGGCTGGTTCCCCGTTGTTGCCATCTCCGACGGCGGGATCACGCTGGATGGCCGCATCGGCTGCTCTCCCGCTGCCACAGGCCTGTGTTCCACAATCACCGGGATACTGGCCGATTCTCCTTCCTCCTCAGCCCGCGAAGAGATGCGCATCCCGCCCAGCCTGTTGGACAGATCGACGCTCTCATCTTCATCTGCCTCGGGCACGGTCGTGACTGCACTCCCCACCGAGGGGCTACTCTTAATGTGCCGCCTCGTGTTGGTCCTGCTCATCGCCGAGTAGTCCCCGTCCTCGCCATCGCGCTGGCTGGGCGGCTTCGCAATCGAGATTGGCCCGAGTTGCGGGTGCTGCGGCTGGTGCTTCCGATCGGTGCTCTTGTCCTCGACATCGCCCGCGCCCGAAGTGCTGTCGAGGCCTTCAGCCTCGGGTGGCAGTTTGTAGTTCTCGGCCGGCAGGAGGTCATAGACGTCGCACACGGTCTTGAAAAAGACATAGAGCCCGCTCTGGCTCTCCAGAGACCAAAACACGCCGCGATGCTGGAACCAGGCGTGGGCAAAGATGCGGTGCAGGCGACGGAAGACGTTGACGAGATTCTTAACGGCCGTGTTCTTGTCATGGGCGTCGACGACGAAGCGGCTCGGGAAGATCTTGGGGTTGGTCACGACGTTGGCAGCCCAGTCGAGGGTGTGGCAGCAGTAGTCGATGGCGCAGCAGCTCTTTGGGGTGTCGTGCACGGCGCACAGAAACTGCCACTCGCCGGCGCGCATCTCGGGGCACGTGGCGGCGCTGCATGGGGGGGTATCGAACAGGAAGCCGACGATCAGGCTGTTGCACTGGGCGATCAGGAAGCGGCAGAGCTCGTACAGCCACAGGGTCTTGTCGATGCCCGGCGGCGGGGTTGCCAGCAGCTTCGCTGTGTCGCGGCTGATGGGCGTCGTGTGGCTCGCCGTGTGGTAGTAGTGCAGGGCGGCCAGGTGTTCCTGGAGCTGGAAGGCCGAGTCGAGCTGTGTGGGCGCCCGGGTCAGCTCAGCGCGGTGTCAAAGCCAGAAAACGATGTGCTGACCTCATGCAACGGAACAAGCGGCGGGCCAGCAGCCATGTCGGCCGACTTTGTGCCGGGATGGATGCGGCGTTTGGCATTCGTGTCGATGGCGGTCTGCTCGATCTGGGCAGCCTGGCGGGCTGCATTGGGGCCCATCATGGGCGACTTGGGACCGATCTGGATCTCGGCGGGAGGCGGTGGGCTGGGCAGCCGGGGGGAGCTCGGCGGCAGCGACATGGCGATTCCGAGGTGCGATTCGAGATTCGAGAGAGCGAGTGGCAGGCGATGTCCGCAATGGTCGTCGAGACCCCGCTCGGTGATGGTGCTACCTTGGGCCTTTGCACCTGTGTCACTGTGCGACCCGAGCTTGCTCTCCACGCCAATGGTCGAGATGTGCGCGTGTCTGCCTTTCTTGGCAAGGCTCGGCGGTCGCTGTCTGGCGACGATGAACCGAATAATGGAAAGCGGCGACGCAGCGAGGAAGAAGCGCGCAAGGTTGAATGTGGAGATGTCTAGGCGATTGGGAGCTGTGAGAGCTTCGCTTCTGGCGGTTCCGAGACTGGAGGCTGGAGCCTCGTTCCTGACAACCCCTGTCTGGGACCCACTCCAGCTCCCGCCCAATTTCTGCGGGTCTGGCCAAGCCTTACCTCTTGTTCTGCGCCAAGGGTCTTCGCCTCTGGACCAAAACACCACACCACCACCCAATTGACCATTAACAAGATCTCGAGTCCGAAAAGTTGTAATTTCCGGCTTTTTATCATCCTGGATTTTGATCTCGGGTAGCCGTGGAAATGGCCGTCACTGCTATCTCCTTTCTAACACCTGCATTGACCATCAATGGCCCAGACAGATATGACGTGGCTCTCACTGGCCGACGAGAGTTGGACTCGATCCCCCACTCTTGAGTTCCGCTCTGGGCCGAGCCAGCCGCCTCGGGAAGCAAACCCAAAGAAGCACAGAATAACGTTGTGATAGAGTTTCTCCACCAAAACCAGCGCCCAGTTTGCGATGCTCGTGCAGTCACTTTTGCCGACGTCAGCAATGGCCGCCCTCGCACTCGCACTCGGATCAGCGCACGGACCAAGCAACCTGACGTGCTTGCACGTTCGTCCCGGGGAACTGTTGTTTGGTCTGCAGTCCTGTGGTAAAAGGTGCAGACAACCCCTGCGTCTGTTGACACTCCGAGGCACCCGGCCCTGAGCCACGCTCGCCGTATCGTCAGACATGCTCGCATCAAGCTGTCGGCAGTCAGCCGCATGACGCGGCTTCCACGCGGCAGCTTCGATTGGGCTGCCCTTGGAGATGCAAAGCTCTGGCGTTGGATCGAACACCACCCGGGCGGATCTGTGAGGCTTGGAACTTTGTACGAGCCGCAGAGGCAGGGCTCAGCACACGCCTGTCAGCTTGTCCTCCCGCACTTCTTGTCGTTCCGTGCCTCCCCTGCCCCCCACAAGGTACTCACACGAACCGCGAACCGCATTTCGAACACCACCCAGGTTCAGGGCCCACAAAAGGAACAGAGGGAATCCTGGGACAGTCATTCCTACAGACATGGCATGTCGAGGCACAGTCCCTCCGAAGCCAACGGATGTCTTGACGACGCGTCCTCTATTCGAACCGTTAAGATGATAAGTAATGCAGTTCGTGATGCCGGGCTGAACGAGGCTTCCTTTGAACTCCCAAGGCGCACAAATCCCCAGCCCGCTCGTCTCTTTTAATCCCTTCTTTTCAGGTTTTCTCAGGCTCCTGGACTTCCCGGCCCTCCCGGACTTTTCAAACCCACAGTGGACTCTTCTACATACCTGGTATACAAACCTAATCCAACTCCCTCGACGTCGACCGTGAACGAAGACACCCAACAGAGACCACTAAACTTCTCACTGGGTGCGGCAGGTCCTCACACGCGAGCACGATGGTTTGCGCTACGGGAACGCCGGACTGGAGCGGAGTGACGCTCGAGACGTTCAACCGGACGCTCCTGCTGAACCCCATGCTGTGCACATCGTGCACATGTCCGCTCGAGATCGATGGGTACATGCTCGGGTACATGTCCTACTTCCCCTCGCTGGCAGGCAATGCCCTGTTTGCCGCTGTCTTTGGCCTCTGTCTGCTCGCGCAGATCTACCTGGGTATCCGTCACAAAACCTGGGGGTACCTGATCTCCATGTCGGGCGGGCTGATCCTCGAGATCGTCGGGTATATCGGCCGCATTTTAATGCGGGACAACATGTTTACAAACTCGTACTTCATCATGTACGCCTCGTCTCCCGTCCTCTTTCGTTTTCTTCACCTCCATTGCGATGTCTAACTAGTGGGCAGGTATCTCGTCTGCCTCACCATTGGACCTGCCTTTCTCGCCGCGGCTATCTATCTCAGCCTCTCACGACTCGTCGTCATCTACGCTCCCGACCGCGCGCGCTTCAAGCCGCAGGTGTACACATACATCTTCATCATAGGCGACATTGTGGCCCTCATCCTCCAAGCGGCCGGCGGCGCCGTGGCATCCCTCGCCGAGCCCGGCTCGCCCTCACTCCAGGGCGGGATCAACACCATGGTCGCCGGCGTGGCCTGGCAGGTTGCCGTCCTGGCCCTGTTCGCCCTGCTCAGCTTCGAGTTCTGGATGCGTGTGCGCTCCCGCGCTGCCCAGCCGCCCCTGAACCCGGCGTTTGCGGAGCTGCGGGCACGGCGGTCGTTTCAGCCCACCTTCATCGCGGCAATTTTTCTCGCTGGGATCTTCATCTTTGTGCGCTCCGTCTTCCGGTGCGCCGAGCTGTCGGGCGGTTTCGACGGTCCTCTGGCGAACGAGGAGGTCACGTTTATGGTGCTCGAGGGGACCATGATCGCCCTGGCGAGTATCCTGCTGACGGCCTTCCACCCGGGTCTTGCCGTTGGCTCCGCGGCGTGGTCGGCTGCGAGCTGGAAGATGGGGAAGCACGCACAACCAAGCCAAAACGATGTGGAAAAGAGCGGGAGGGATACGGGGAGTGAGTCTCAGTGAGAGGCGCTGGGAGGGTTATAAATTGGGAGGAAAGGGCCGCATCATCGCGGTAGTCTCTAGAGTTGGGGTTGATTATAGACCACTTAATACTAGAAATAGATGTGTAGAAAAGTCCATGCATGGCATTGCTCCCACTCAAACCCCCTTCCACGTCGTAGCTATCCACCTCCAAGTGCCCACCATCTCCGCGTTACGTAATCCCGTGCCGGTCATCACATGCATTTAAAAGCTGCACTGCCCCTCTATCCAGCTTCATTACATGCATGTAACCCGTCAAACCACCCACGCAACCCGAGTCTCAACCTTCTCGAGAGAGCTCCAAGCCTCATCAATAATATTCTTTGTCAATCCTTTCTAAGAACTGATAAGTCTTTGTTTTCGAACAAACGAGAATGGACTGGGACGATGATGCTCCGCCGGACTTGGTCGGCGCCGAAACTGGGCTGGAACCCGAGGAGAAGCCTGTCAAGGTGCCCATCACCATCGTAACTGGTGAGTGTCTTTCCAGAATCCATGTGCCCCTGTTATGGGTAAGCCAAACTCTAACGGAAACGGTCTGTAGGATATTTGGGCGCGGGCAAGACGACGCTCCTGAACTACATCCTGACCGCCGAGCATGGCAAGAGGATCGCCGTCATCATGAATGGTGAGAATGGCCGGAATCAGGATGCTTGTATTTCTCCCCAGCTGACTCATCGGTTTGTCTAGAATTTGGCGACTGTGAGTTGAACTGGGTTGGGTTTGCTAGACTCGTCTCCCTGCGGCTGACACATGAGGGCCAGCTTTGGACATCGAAAAGTCCTTGACCATCAACAAGGACGGCGAGTCCGTTGAGGAATGGATGGACGTCGGCAACGGGTGCATTTGCTGCTCTGTCAAGTGAGCTCCGGGTGGTCTTTCAAAAGGGATTTGTTTGTATTGACGTGAGTTCGCAGAGACACGGGCGTGAACGCCATCGAGTCGCTGATGGAGAAGAAGGGCAAGTTCGACTACATCCTCCTCGAAACGACGGGGCTCGCAGACCCAGGCAACCTGGCGCCCATGTTCTGGATGGACGACGGACTCGGCAGCACCATCTACCTGGACGGCATCGTGACGCTTGTCGACGCCAAGAACATCCTCCGGAGCCTGGATGATCCGGCAGGGAGAGTCGAGGGGCACGAGGATAGTGACGACGACCACGGGCCGGTCATGACAACCGCCCACGTGCAGATCTCTCACGCCGATGTCATCGTCATCAACAAATCCGACCTGGTCAGCGAGCAGGAACTGCAGGCGGTGAAGGACAGGATCGAGTCCATCAACGGGCTGGCGAAAGTCTTTGTCACCAGCCAGAGTGCCGTGCCCCAGCTAGACGGGGTCCTGTTGGACCTGCACGCCTACGACAAGGTGGAGGAGCTTGACCGTCCTGGGCTGGGCCACAGTCATCTTGACAAGGTACGGAATAGTCCATGGTTTGCTTTAGCGTCAAGGGGCTAATTCTGTCAGACCATCTCGACCATCTCAATCCATCTCCCTGAATTGGCCGAGGGGCAGCAGTCGGCACTAGATGCTTGGCTGAGATCAGTCCTGTGGGAGAACGTGCTGCCCGGCCACAAGCCAGCAGACGGCCCGGCATATGACATCCACCGGCTCAAGGGCCGCTTTTTTGAGAAGGCAGGAAACGAGAAGATCATCCAGGGCGTCAGGGAAATTTTTGACATATTTGACAGCCCTGCACAGGAGCCAGATGTGAATGGCTCGCGGGCAGGGAAACTTGTTGTTATCGGGCGCCATCTGGGTGATTTTGATTTCCAGGGCAGTCTGGAGAATGCTCTGAGAGAGGGCTCTCCGACATGAGTTGGTTTTGAGAAACTGCGATCAAATCCAAAGAAATTGCCGAGGTCTGCGGACAAACCACTGCCAACAGCCGACGGTGGTTAGGCGACGCATGTCAAAATACCCCTTAAAATTTCCGTCACCTTTTGACAGCTCAACATCTTACTTTTGGCTCCTGAGACCAAAGGAGAGCACAAAGAGCCAAGGAATGGAAGTTGAAGTAACGTACACCGTGAGTGGATAGAATACGTATGGATCTTGTAATCCTTACAGCGTGCACGGGCCTCACGCGGCCCGTGTTGCGTTTGTGGGGAGCCTTGCGCTAGCGGCAAGTGCCAGCCTTGGTTCAAGCGTTTGCGACGCACGACGACTTCGTCTTGGATTGGTCTCACCAGTTTCGACCATCCAGCATTTGACCGATCCTGACGCTGTTTTCGCGTCACCAACAAGGACACTACGACTGGGTCCCCGAACGAAACGAACGAGGCTCCCCCGAACGACGTCTCAATGATGAATCGACCAGGTATAGTGGCACTTCCCGGTCCGCGTCCTCGCAGCATCTCAACCCCCCCAATGTGCCCCTCGCGTGCTCCATCTCGATCGCCAACTCCCTTGTACCGAACTCCGCCGCTGCAATATCAACACTGCCGAGACTTCTCGTCAACGTACAATTGGCTGGGGCGGAATTCGGGAAGACGAGGAGAATGAGCTGGTCTTGTCAGGCGCCGAGGTCCTTGGACAGGTCTTGCAACCCCAGGGGCTTTCTCTCCTTGTCAAAGAACTGCTCCAGGGACTAGGGCAATGGCGCTTCTATTTGCAATGTGGAGGCCAAGCTCTGCCCTGCCCGACAGCGCTGTGCTAACCCATGCGCGGTTGGGCTAGGCGTGGCCTTTCCGAACCGCCTTGGGTGCCCTCTCTGTCGCCAGCCCTCTATTCACGTTCCATCACGACCTTCGATTACATGAACCAGATATGCTGACGCGCCATTGGAATATTCAGGGGCTGTACCACAGTCACTCCGCATGCCGGGCGGGTTTGGAGGCCAGCAGCAGCAGCAGCAACCCTCGGGCCGCGCCGTGTCGAACAGGTTACCGAACGGAAAGATAGGTGAGGAGGCACACAGCGCCGTCGCGCTCTTAGGTGCGGCGCTTGTGATAATGGCTGACATAGGGTGCAGGGCCAGTTGGTAACGCGGCAGGATGGGGCTTCGGCGGGATGCCCATGGGAGGGAGCTCAAGCGTGCCCCCGGGCGCGGCCAGACAAATAGGAGGAGGGAATGTCAGCTTTGCGCAGAGCTTGTCTGGGTCACAGCCCGCCACGCCGTTTGACTTATCGTAAGTTGGATTTTATTTTGTTTTTTTGGGTGCGGGTTCTGCTGGGAACGAGTCTTGGAAACCTTGCCCGATACCTTTATCGTCCGTTCTCGAAACTTTGCGGGTGCGCAGACTGTCGCAAGCATCCGTCAAAGTGAAAGAGACATTCTGTGTTTCCCTCAGATTTTCTTGCATCCTTTGCTCAAATCACCTCCCTATTATGAGCTGTTGGTTGCGCACAGGCGGCTACAACTCCTTCGCGACTTCTTCGCTCTTGCTATCACACACTCCCTTGCATCCCGTTCGCTTTTTCATCAGAAATCGGCTCTCAAGATGGCACAGCCCCAACCAAGCAAGCCCAAGCTATCCATCAAGTTGAGGGAGACGGCGGTCGCTGAAGGGCCACAGCGACCGGTCGAAGGGATGCCCTACGCGTCCATCTTGAAGGGGTACTGCGGATATGCCCCTTCCTTTGATGACCTTCCCATCCCTTGACCCAATTTGCGCCTTCCGATCTATGAACTGAACACATGCTAACGGGCCACCCCTTCTAGGGAATTTCCGTCCCTGTCCAACACGTCCCAGCTCAACTCGGCGAGCCAGTCATCAATGTGGTCAGCGCAAGGGCCTCGCAACCTGGGTGGCGCAGTGCACCGGGGAGGAGGGACTCCGATCTCGTCGCAACAGAATCAGCAAGACGACCTCTTTGCCTCACGCCTCTCGTCTGCTCAAGGGTCATTTAGGTTCGGGAACCAAGGGAGCGCCGCCCAAGCATCGCAAGGGCAGTCGGGTGTGTCGGAAGAGTTCCCGCCGTTAAACAGGACAGGGAACGGCGAGATTGGTGCGCAGGAGCGGGGGGCGAACTTGATGTCGAGCTTGGGTTTCGGCACTCAGGGAGCGGCGTCCGGGCCAGCTATGCAAGCGAACCGGGCAGGGAACGGTTTGTTGAGTGCTTTGTCGGCAACGTCACGCGGCGCAGACGTTCGCTCACCCACGGCGATAGCACGGCCCCAGGACCCTCGGAGTCCGGTTAGCGACGACGAGCCGGTCCAGAAGCCACCGGGATACCGCGAGGATTCGGTGGATTCCTCGGGCGGGAGGAACCCTCTCGGTGCAATCGGCAACGATCCCCCAAGCGGCAAGGGCAAGGAGGAGGAGAAGGCACCGGCCAGCCAGGTGCAGGATCCACTCGAAGGAATGACGCCCATCGACAAATGGGGCCTGAAGGGCCTCCGAACATTGATGAACAACTTTCCCGATTACAACGCGCTGACATGTGGGCTCGACCCGGCCACACTGGGCGTAGACATGCGCTCCACAGAGTATGTGCGCACTCGACAGAGGAGCGAGATGAGGTGCTAACGCTTTGCAGGATGCTGTCAACAAAGGTCTACTCGCTGTTCGACGACATCCCGCCGCGGTCGCCAGTACCAAAATTCCGCCTCCCTGACTGCTACCAGGTCAAGAACGTGCAGCCGATCGAGGCCAAGATCTCGAGCTTCAACGAGGAGACGTTGATGTGGATCTTTTACAGCTGCCCGCGGGACATCAAGCAGCAGATGGCTGCGGCCGAGCTCAACAACCGCAACTGGAGGTGGCACAAGAAGATGCAGATGTGGCTAACCAAGGACGACGTCATGGTCCCCCAGTCTCTCGGCCCTACCCACGAGCGCGGCTACTACGTGGTCTGGGACACTGCCAACTGGCGTAAGGAGAGGGTAGGTTATTTGAGTGTCTTGGCTTGACATGGACCTTTCACTGACGATTTCGGCAGCGGGAATTGATGCTGCACTACGCGGATCTTGACACCACCCCCAGCGCCCAGTTGCAGAGCATAGGGGCCTAGGCCTTTTGTGGTGGCGCCAGTGAGATACTGGGTGCATGTGCGCATCTCCGTGAATGAAAATGCGGATGGGATACGGGGGTTATGTTATGTGTGTATGTAACTAGGTCATTGAGCCTCCTAGAGAAGGGAGCTATGATGGAGGAATCGGCGCAATATGAATCGAGAGAGCTTTCGCTGCGACCTGCAGCTCTGGCTTCGAGCTGCTGCAATGTGGCGTCGCAAGTTGAGTAACGTGGCACACCGGCCCCACTCGACAAGCATGCGGCGGCCTTGGCAACGATGCGGTTCCAGGGGCCTCCACCACGCCGAACGACGCAACCAAACGTGCCACCTTCGGCTTCTGACTTTCTGTTCAACACCATCACCGGCACAGCGCAAGCAGACCGTTTTCAGCCCCACAGATGCGCGAAACCATCTCCCCATTTTGACATCACTGGTTCACCATAATTTCAGATTCACGGGCCGTCGGAACCTCTCACTACTCCGGAGTTGCATCCCCAAGAACCGCCACGGCGTCCGCGCCTGTTCGCCTCCGGCCCACCCTCTAGCTCACTCACCTTTGAACCCGACACTGCCGCCCCCTCTTCCCGCCCACGTGCGCAGCCTTTCCGCACCCGCGTCTACACACACGCATTCTGACTCCCGATTCTAATCTCTAATCGCAAGCGAGCAATATCGGTCGCGCCTCGGCCACCCAACACCCCAAAACCCACGCCAATCCCGGCACTCCCGGCACCACCACGGGGCACAAAGCCAGCCAGCCAGCCACCATGGCCGACGCCGCCTCCGACCAACAAATCAACCTCCCCTCGCTCGTCGTCATCCTCGTCCTCTCGGGTCTGGTCCTCCGGTACTTCTTCTTCTCGCCGTCGTCGTCGTCGTCAGCAGCAGCCGCAGCAGCGCGAGGATCGGGGGGCAGGGGCGACCCAGTGGCGCTGATGCGGGCGCGCGAGGCGGCCGTCGAGAGGATACAGCAGATGTTCCCGCAGGTGGACCGGCGGGCGGCGCTGTGGGATCTGCAGCGGACGGGGGGCAGCGTGGCGGCGACGACGGAGAGGATCCTCGCGGGGCGGTTGGAGACTGTGAGTTTTCTCTCTATTTCTCCCTTACATGTCTGATTGTTGGGTTAAATACTAATGGGCTGTGTTCGTACAGCCTCCAGTGACATTCCAACCGCCGCCTCCGCCGGGCAGCAACAACAACACCAACAACGGTGCCGCGACACAGCCCAAGGCGCCGGCGGGACCAGCTCATCCGGATCTGATCACGAGGTACAACCTGAAAGACAAGATCGACGCGTCGTCGACTTCTGGCGGGGAAAGCAGCGCTGAGACAACGGGCGGGAAGGGCTCTGGGAAGGGGTGGAGCTCGAACCGCGATGAGCGGCAGTCGCTGCTGCAGAAACGGAGGGACCAGATGATCCTCGAGGCGAGGAGGAAGATGGAGGCCAAGATTGCTGCTGAGAAGGCGGCTGCCGGGGGGGCTAGTTGAATGGGGGAGGTGACGGAAGGATTTGGACATGGGGCAGAACATATACGTGGTGGACTCGGAGCTCGGATGTGGCAAAGAGAGTCATTATAAGTAATGAATTACAAGGAGCCTCATTTAAGGAGCAAGATTATGTATTGGTAGTATGTAAAGAGTGGTGCCGTGGTTGTCCATTCCTGCGGTTGTGGTACTCATGGTGAGATCAGATTGCCTCATGGTGGCTTGAGAAGGAGTGCCATCAGGAATAGGTGTCGGTGTGCTTGTTCCACCCGTGTTGTACAGACCATTTTAGACTAACATCGCTACAGGGTCAGCTAGGTGTTTCGTCAACTGCCGTTAGGCTGACCATGACCTGCATATCGCGTGCAGAAGACCAATCTGGTCTCAACCTCGTGTCGTCCATCTTCAGACTGGTTTCGTCGCAGACATGCGGATGACGAAAACAATCCGCCCCCACTTGCCGCTCCAGGACCCAATAAAATCCGGGTTCTGGAGCTTTCACATGCTTTTGAAGATCCTCTCCATCCTGGCGGGACACGAACTGAAACATACATTCGGGGTCTTGGTGGCCCACTGTTTGCTTACACAAGAGGACGCCAGCGAACCGGCCTGGTTGCCGAGTGGGCAGTTCTCACATTCCTTGCCCATGAAGAAAAGCCTAGGGGCGGTTTGAAAAGCCCTGGGCTCGCTGGGGCACGAACATCCTGGGCACGCACGCCCCTCCAGAACCAGTGTGTTGTTTTTCGTCAGCTCTCGGCCCCAAGACTGCGCTTGACACCATCTAGACTGCTCCAATGCAGAGGGGTGGACACCGCCCATGCATCCTCCTGTCACTGCTATGTTCTGTGCATATGCGGGTAGAATTTGAATCCAGCCGATAGCCATGTGGACTCACTGTGACGGCACCCTCCTTCTCTCCTCCTTTTCTTCTTCCTCGGCCCCGCCCGTCCTCGAATCCTCTTCCATGCCCATGGACAATTCACTCTCAGAACGGATCGGATTCCGCCAAGACGAATACCGCCACACGAGACGCTCTCGTGTGATATCCAGCAGCAACATGGCTTCCTCGACCAGCGCTTACAGCGAAGAGCGCTCAGAAGTCCAGTCCTGGACAGTGCTGAGGAGGGTGGGCTCGATGCTCCCGGAGCAGCTTCAGGGCCCCATCCGCCAGTTGGCCATTACGGCCGCCCCCAGAGCAAACCGGGGGCCAACGGGACAACAGCAAACGCGGAGTGGCGACAAAAAAGGCAAGCAGGTCGAAACACGCGCTGGCGGATCCCGAAACCAGCCAGCGGTGCCCGACCGCGGCACCCTCGACATGGCCTTCGCCAGCGGGAAAGGCTTTGTGTCGATGCTTGCGTCCGTCGCCGCTGTCGTGCGTTCGGCCTCGGGGGATTCGGGGATCGACTGGAGGGCCGGGAGTCAAGGTCTGTGCCGTCTTGAGCGCTGGGAAATGATCAAGAGGCTAACACCTCGTCACAGGCCTCGATCTGACAATCAACGCGAGCCGAGAGTTCCTCGCCGCCCGGGATGAGGATTACGACGCGGATTATGAGCGCTACACGTACATCAGTGCCACTCAAAACCTTCTCAGGGGTCTCCCCCGCGACCTCGACCCGGACGAGGCGACCATCCTGCTCCAAGCGATGCCAGGAGCGTTGGTCGCCGCGATGGCGCCCCTGCCAGACAATGGAGAGCAGGGCACGGCAACGTGCGGCGGCCGGAACATCGTGCACGTCTTTACGCTTGCCTTCATGTGCTGCGCGTCGTACGTCGGAAATTTGGTCGGCCCCAAGATCATGGATTGTGGTCACAGGGCAATCCAGGCCGAACATAGAAACAGATATATCCCGAGCTTGCTGACGGCGATTACCGGGCTGCTTCAGATCTTAGGGGGTGTGCTCCTCTGGGCCGGAGACTCCTGGCCCTGCAGGCTTTTCTGTTTGTTCCTAGGGTATGCGACGCAGGGCGTTCGAGGGGCGGTGCACGAGTATGGGCAAAGAGCCCAAAGGCGGGATGAAGGGGCCAGGGGTCAAAAACGCACACGGAGACGCTGAAAGGGGTGTCGTTGAAAAAAGTCTTCTGCTTGATGGGGTGGCAACCAGAACTGGATACAGCAGGGCGTGGCTTAGGGTGTTCGGGGTGGGTGTTTTTGGTGGCATCATTTTTGGGTTGTTGGTAGAAGAAATAGACTCCACTGGCGGATTGTCCCGGAGCGTGTGCCCAGGGATTAGTTGAGAAGTGTTGACCGACAGTTGATGAACTTTTCACGTCCCATGAGACACGCAGGCTCCAGGCGACCTGCACTTGCAACTTGGAGGTTGCGAGCAGCCGTGGTGGGTCCCGCTGAAGTGGTGGGTCTTGCTACCTCGCTCACTCGCCCCACTTCCCAGCGGGTCTCAGCCGCGACCGACGCGCTTGGCGATAAGATAAGAATTTGGCCGCCGGGACCCCTGGTGCAGTACTGGAAATTTTCTGCTCGTTGCTGCACCCTCTCGTCCATCGCCGTCCATCTCCCATCTCACCCTCAACAAACCCTGCCAACACCTCACCTCGCCGCCCTTCCCCCACGACGGCATCTGTTGTGCACTGCCACATCCACATCCAGGGACCATCACCAAGTTGCCAACAACTGAATTGAGGATTCCGCCGACGAGTGCGCGCAGACAAAATGATGAAGACCAGCCTTTTACGGCAGGCGGCCGTCAGTCGCGTCGCCTTTGCCGCGCGCCCGGCCCGGATGCCGTTCAGGGCTTCTTTGGCCATCCGAGCTGCCGCCCCCGTCCACCGTCCCGTCAGCTCCCTCCTCCGCTTCTACTCGAGCGAGTCTGCTGTCCCCGAGTCCGCCGTCGAGCACCAAGAACCCGTCACCCGCTTCGAGGACCTGCCCCGGCTCGGCGTCCACGAGCGCATTGTCCGTTCAATCACCAAGGGCATGAAGTATGAGAACATGACAGATGTCCAAAGCATGACCGTCAACAGCGCCCTTGCTGGGAAAGATGTGTAAGTCGAACCCGCCGTCGTCCTGAGATATGATTCTCAATGGCTGACACCTGCCGGCTTAGCGTTGCTCAAGCCAAGACTGGCACCGGCAAGACCCTGGCTTTCCTTGTTCCCATCGTCCAAAGGATCATCGCCGAAGACCCGGAGCTCGCGGAACCGCGCCGCGTCAGGGCCCGCTCCGACGACATCCGCGCCCTCATCCTCTCGCCCACCCGTGAGCTTGCCGAGCAGATCGGTGTTGAGGCACAGAAGCTGTGCCAAGGAACCGGCGTTGTCGTCCAGACCGCGGTTGGCGGCACCCAAAAGAACATGATGCTTCGAAAGACCCGCATCGAGGGCTGCCACTTGATGATCGGCACCCCGGGTCGTGTGCATGACCTCCTTTCGGACCCGAGAAGCGGCATTGACGCCCCTCGTCTTGCCGCCTTGGTGCTGGATGAGGCCGATCGTATGCTAGACGTTGGCTTCAAGGCGGAGCTCGAGGACATCATCAGGTTCTTGCCCGCTCGGGAGGATGTGCCCCGCCAGACCCTTCTCTACTCGGCGACCTTGCCCAAGAACGTCGTTGGCCTGGCCAGGCAGTTTATCGACCCCAAGAACTTCGAGTTCGTCCAGACAGTCAAGTCCGACGAGGTGCCGACCCACGAGAGGGTACCCCAGTTCATTGTCCCCTGCCGCGGCTTCGAGAACCTTGCGCCGACCCTGCTCGAGTTGATTCGCCGCGACGTCGCCAAGGCCCAATCGGATCCCTCCGCGTTGCCATTCAAGGCCATCGTGTTCCTCCCGACAACCGCCTCGGTCATGGCCAACTCATACATCTTCCGCCGCTTGAAGTATGCGGATCCGACCATGCCCAGGATCCTGGACATCCACTCCAAGCTGGCCCAGGGATCGCGGACCCGGAGCGCCGAGGAGTTCAGGAGGGCGGACTCGGCCATCCTCTTCTCCTCTGACGTTTCGGCCAGAGGCATGGATTTCCCCAACGTGACTCACGTCATCCAAGTGCATCTCCCTCAGGATCGGGATCTGTACATCCATCGCATCGGCCGGACCGGGCGAGCCGGCAAGCAGGGCCAGGCCTACCTCATGGTCTCGGATGTTGAGATCCCGGCTGCGAGGGGCCGCCTTCCCGGTCTGCCGATCCAGCGCTGCACCGAGTTCGAAAACGCGACGATCGATGTCTCCAAGGAGTCCGAGCTTCCCCCGCTCTTCCAGGAGATCCAGAGCGCCGCAAAGAAGGCACCGTTCGAGCTCTTGAACGACACCTATAGCTCCTTCCTCGGTGCCGCCATTAGGGACGTTGACCGTCAGGACATCGTGGACGAGGTCAACAACATGGCCAAGCACACTTGGGGCATGGAAGAGCCGCCGGCCGTCTCGCCCAGGGTCCTGCAGCAGTTTGGGCGCCGCATCTCGGGGCTGCGGGCATTTGATGGTCCTGCACCCCGCCAGAGTCGGAGTCATGGCGGGGGCTTTGGCGGTCGGGACTCGTTCGACCGCGGCGGCCGTGGCTTCTCCGATGACGGGTTCGGCAGGATGGAGCGCGCGTCCCGTGAGGAGGGCCGTCCCAGGTACGGCGGCGGTGGCGGCCGCGGCGGCCGCGGCCGTGGGGATTTCTCGCCCAATTTCTAAAACCTGCGAGGATGCGATCGGCACTGTTTGAGTCCTTGTCGCTCGAAAACTTGCGTGGTTTTGGGCGCTGTACCTGTATGATGACATATTCTGGGCCTTGTGCATTTTCCCCCCTCACCCCCTACCATGAGAGAGGGCAACCATGGAGTTGCAGGCGCGTCTGGGGATACCAAAGCCGCCTCCGCTTTGGAGAGGTTGGACTGTCACACAAAAGTTGGGGAGAAATGGCATAAGGAAACGTGGGGGGTTGTATATCACTGTCAAGGAGTTGGCCGGTTTCGGGACTAGAGATGGGGCATTCGCGTCGTTTGTCAGTTTCTGTTTTGCTGTCGGGCGATTTGGCTTGGGGGCAGGCACACCCATCTCTCACCTCTGGCATTCTTTGTCTTGTACATATAGACATGGCTATCTTTATTTTAGTTTGTACGATTAGGAAGTAATGAAGGCGTATATGATTTAATTCATTGTCGGCGAGGTCTCGATATCAGATGTCGAGGGTGATGTAGGGATCGGTGGTCTTTACTCAGGTATGTATTCCTACACAGTTTTCGAGAACAAATGAGATAGCAGGACAACCCCTCCCCTCACGTCTTGCCAGAAACGCCAGTTCTTGTTTTACCGTCCGAACCCCCTTCTAGTCCCCCTGCTATGGCCAACGTCATTCCCGTCATTCTCTGCCCGCCTCGGCCACCGCCGCCTGTATCCTGACCCGATGTTTCCAAAGCCCATTACTCCCCCAAACCCTTCCCTCTTCCTCCTTTGCATCCTCCTCCTCCTCCTCCAGCGGGGTATCATCTTGTGCTTTTCTCTACACACATATAGTGTGACATGAATTTCCTTCCCTTCTCTCCCTTCAAAACATTCGAACTGCCATGCCAAAACACAACAGGTAACAAAAAGTTACAGGAAAAGGTAACAGTCAGTCGGCGCCACAGCAAAAAAAAAACCAAAACAAAATACAACAATCCATCCTTCATCCCCCGTCACGTCACCCCCGCAGCAGGGTATGCGCGTCCCATACCAGCACGCGCTGGTCCCACCCGGCCGACGCGAGCCAGCCGCCCGTGCCGAACAGGCACCAGTCCACGCCCGTCGCAAACTCGGAGTGGCGGTTCATGACGCCCAGCTGGGTGCCGACGGGGATGGTGTTGGGCTGGGGCTGGGGCGCGGTCGAGGCGTCGCTCCACACGCGCACCGTCATGTCGTAGCTCGCGCTGGCCAGCACGTCGCTGGCGTGGGGGCTCCAGGCGACGCGGCGCACGGCGTACTCGTGGCCGAGGAGCACGGCGATGGGCCCGCCGGCCGGGTTGCGTATGTCAAAGGTGCGCACGACGCGGTCGACGCCGCCCGTCGCGACGACGGTGTCGCGGTACTTGTTCCAGTCGTGCGTCAGGATCTCGGAGGGCACGGCGCCCGCAAAAGTCTGGCCCGTGGAGAGGAGCGGGAG
>Ga0247824_10000300_pt1 | contig 22929 bp, 16 predicted proteins | sample 13C_PalmiticAcid_FD_194412 | JGI IMG/M metagenome (GOLD analysis project Ga0247824, IMG submission 194412) | Soil microbial communities from agricultural site in Penn Yan, New York, United States - 13C_PalmiticAcid_Day48 | ecosystem: Environmental > Terrestrial > Soil > Agricultural land...
GGTTCAGTGAGAGGAGGAGGCGGGAGGGGAAGGGGGGCACGAGGGTGGTGGTGGATGAGGGCGGGATTCCGCATGCTTTTTGCATAAGTAAGTGCTACGGGGGTGGTTCGCTGAAGTCGGATGTTTGGCTGACTGGTGGTGATGGGCACAGATCATAGCGAGGAGGTGGCGGAGAAGGTCGGGCTTTGGATTGGGGATATTGCAGGGTTGTGAGGAACGCCGGATCTGGAGGCCAAGCCGACGAAGGTCTGAGCCCGACATGGCGTCCATCGGATCAGATCGAGTTCAGGGAGCCACGGGACCAATACCCGGCCTTCCACAGCACCAGCTCTCCCAACCCAGGCATATGGACGGAAGTTTTCCGTCCTGGTGTTCCATCCAGCCGAGAGCTGGGGATCCTGGGGCTTCTCGTCGATTACTGATGCTTTCAAATGCTTCAGCCGAAGCCTAATGCGCCTCTATTTCCCTCCCTGGACCTAGGTGATCAAACCGCGTTGTTCAGCTGGCTCGGGCCGGACCGCAAGAGCAGGGGCATCCCATTCCAAGTCTCGGAAGAGTTCCATGTCTTCTTGGGGTGGTTTGCCGACTTAAGCTCGCGCCAATGTGATGCCGAGCACTCGGCGTCGACGCCGCGGAAAGGGAACCAGACCATTTTTTACGATCAACCCAATGAGATGGGACCCAGCGGAAAGTTCTTTCGCACCAACGCCTGGTGGAGCGAGCGCCAGTCTGGGACAAAGGTTGCAGCAAGTTTAGGCACCCGAATTCTCTCGCTCGAGATTGGTCGCGCCCAGCTCCACCAGACAAACGCGACTCCAGGTTCAACTGTCGACTGCAGCGTTGAACCATCTTGCTGGCAAACCATTGATTCCCAACGGGGTAGGAGACCGCTTCCGACGACTTTCGGAGATGCAAGTTGATGGAAACTTAGCTTGATCGGTGGAAAAAATCAATCGCCATTGGGGTATCCTATCGTGAACGCCGTAAACCCAAACCCCCTGATTAAGTCATTACATTGCCCGTGGACAGGGTCGTCCAGGCTGAGATCTGAGTCGTCCAGGCGGTCATCGCCCCCCGTCTCCCCCCAGCTGCCTCCATAACCCATTGGGAATAACGCCGAGCCGGATGTTTCTGTGTCTGCCCAGTGCCCCTCCTGAGCTCCTACAGGTATTGGCCCGTGGTTGCGGGTTTCTGACACACTTCGCTGCTGATGGCTTCTTCGTCAATGAGTGGCGGTCTGGCGTGGTAGTATGGTGATTCAGCGCCCAAATCCCACAACCCCGACATGGCTTGTGCCAGCATCGCGTTCTCGAGGGTCACCTCCGGCGGCCGTTCTGGCGATGTCGTTTTGTGCACGGAGATTCCGAATCCCGGGGACTCACGGCATGGCTTCTGATCGAACTCTTGTAGTTCCACGGTCGCAGTGATGTGCCCAAGTTTCAGGGCCGGAGGGGTCGCTGGTGGCTCTGCTTTGTCTGTCGAGTGTCTACCGTCGCGCCAGAGAGCGGCCATGTGAGCGTATTGCGGTGTCAGCTGGCCAACCGTTTGCCTCGATTTCCTTCGCTTGCTGTCGGCGTAGCTGCAAACGAAGAAGAACAGCAGAAACGAGTGAATCACCCTGCATCTCGGATTAGCCCAGCCCGTAAAAGTTGCTGGCCCGTCCTGCTTACATGAGGACGATAACCAGGCATGCGCTGGAGATCTCCTCTGCGGCCGTGCGAAAGGTAGAGGGGAAGTCGATCAGGCCGCAGATGATGTCCACCAGCAGTATGCCCATCGAAATGGCCGCCCCGACGAACAAGATGCCGTCAACCACCACGTGGATCTTGGGCGGGATCCCGCCGTCTCGGAGCACACAGGCCGCAACGAACTCGGCTACGTTCCAAAGTGCAACCACAGGACACTGTAACAAGCAGAGTCAGCGCCGTCTGACCCAGAAACATGGCGAGAATCGGCATCAGTACGGACCACCACTAGGAGAGGCACAAGCCGTTCGACCGCATAGAACGGGCCATGCCGTTCGGCCACGACAGAGGCGATGATACTCGTCACCGACACGGCGATGGCGAGAGAGATGGCCCGCAGGATAAGACAAGTGACAAAGACGTTCCTGCCGAGGCCATGGTAGTCGTTGAGTCTCCACTGTTTGAGCTCTTTCAGCGAGGGCTTCGTGGTTGGTGGTGGGAGGGAATCGAGCCAAGCTTCGACGAGAGGGTCGAAAGGAGGAGGCGGCCGGGGCGGCGTTGATCGCAGGTTGATCCTCCACATTGAGGGTGCAGTCCGCGGCCTATGACGGAGCTGGGGGAGCTGGGACGACTCTTCTTAGGCTTTCGATGCCCAGCATGTCGAGTTTGCCGACTGTGCGTTCGAGTGAGGGTTGAGAAGAGCCTTGTCCCTGGCCAAGTTGCCTTGTCACACGGAGTGTCCAGCTGCAGGCGTTGGTCGGGCGATGGATACGGCCCCCTTGATCGGTGGAATGGAACCCTCTGCCGTGGACCGGTCGTGTCAGCTGCGAGGAATGCCGCATCTGTCCATCGCGTGCCAGGCCTGGAATCGACTGTCGAGGATAAGGCTGAGCTGAAGTGCGGCTGGTGCGTGTATAATGGAACCCGGAGTCTCAGGCAGCGTATCTGCATCCTTTAAAGGAGAGTCTAAGTCCCGCAAGGGCTTGGAGCAGCCGGGGATATGCCGGGGATGTGGGCGCTCGGTCTTGACAGAGCGGATGAGACTTTAGGCACCCGCGAAACGACCCCCTGTCGTGAGCTGCGATTGCTCCATACCACAGCTGCACCGGTCCCCCGGTGCCCACTTCGTGGATGACAGCCAGGAACTTGTGGTCATGTCGGTATAAAAGCCGAAAGAGCCCGCACGTTTTCCCAAATACGGGCTGTTCCTGACATTCCTCGCTTCTCGTATTGAAGCAAGGCATCGCCATACCTGACGTTAAGGGCGCTCCGACGGTCAAATGCCGCGCCCAGGAGCCCATGGCGCTGGGCATTCCTGCCACAGTAAGCACCACGGGTCAGCACCCTCGGCGCCGATCACTCGTCGGCTCGCAACATCTGGTGGGTCTCGTTCGGTTCCGATGGGCTTGTGAGGTATTGGTGCTGGATCCGAGTCGCGTTTGACCCTCCTTTCTGGGTAAGTGATGAGGCTCATGAGAGATGATGCTCTATTCTCGGTCAACCTTGCGCCGGAACCATGCTGTACTCCACTGCGCAGTGCATAATGTAGGTAAGGTAGGTAGTTGAATGACGTGCATGGAACTCCAAACCGAGACTACTCTAAGCCTGACGGTGGCCGAGAGACAGCCGATTTCTTCGGTTTTTTTTTTTTCCAGATCAGATTGTCCGGTTCCAAGATGGTAATCGTGCGACAACTTGAGGAGAACCTCTGAAGTACCCGAGACCTGAACTTTTGCTGCATTAAAGCAGCATGTCGTCGAGGTTGACATAGAGGTCACTAACGGCATTCACTGGGAAATGACCGACAGGTGAAGCTGGGCTGCTTGTGGAGCACAGGTCGACCGTGCGCAATTCCAGGCTGGGATGAGCGTTGAGCCCATCAACCTCGAAACACCAACTTGAGCCTCCTCCGGCTGATTTGAACATGCGTGACCGAGACATCGTCGCCTTCAATGACAACCAAATAACCTCGGTGCGGACGAACGAGTAAACATCCGGGGGATGGGTTCTCCCTCTCTCGGTTGCCGCCGCTGTGACACTGCACTGCATGCTGTGCATGGCGCCTGAGGGATTGAGGCTGGAGACGAATGCTGACAACAGGCGCAGTTCGATTGGCGTGTGATTGGTGAGGCGATGTTTGACCCTTGAAACTTTGAAACTTTTGCCCCGCACAAAATTATACCAAAATCACGTGAAGTCAGTGGTGGAGCCACAGAAAGGACTGTGACGTCAAACATCGAGGGAACAATGTCAACGGCCAAATATCACGAGAAAAGCAGAGCGGAGGAATGACTGTTTTCGGTGTCATATAACTCAATGTCTACCTGCTTGGGAACGCGTGTTTCGCAAGAAATCCTGCTTCAATTTCTGCGCAGGACGAGACCTGGGAGAAGCACTTTCTGCCTTGGTGCCTGATACTGTGTCAGGCTGCTATCGGTTATCAGAAATTTCAAAAAATATCTTGCCCCACCAAACCCAACACCCCCACCTTCCCAGGGTCTGATACCAACCCACCAAAGGCGCAGCAGCTACCTTTCGCCTCCCCCATCAATCTCGGCCGGGAACAAAGACGAGTGCATTGTGTTGCTCTTCCCGTCTCCAGCCTTTGTGAAGTCCATCCTTTTCTTCTTTTTTCTTTTGCGTTTTTTCCATCTCGCAACCCACTTTACCACCAAGCCAGACTGCAACCATGGCACCCTCCTCGTCCAAGGAAAAGCGCCTCGCCAAGCGCGCAGCTGAGGGGAAGGAGAAGAAGACGGTTGCCTCCCGATCCAAGGCCAACTCCAAGAATGTCAGCGCCGCCGGATCTGTAAATGGCGACGAGCCGGAGCTTGATGCCAACGGAAACCCGATCGAGTCTGATGCTCCCGCCACCGGGGCCGACAAGATGGACGAGGTCAAGCGTCTCGCCGACCAGCTGGACAAGCACGGCCTTTCGGACCGTGTCACGACCGGTGTCCTGGCATCGACTGCTGCCAGCAAGGACGTCAAGATCACCAGCACGAGCTTGGTGTTCCACGGTCGGGTGCTCATCACAGATTCCACTCTCGAGCTCACCATGGGCCGGCGGTACGGCTTGTTGGGCGAGAACGGCTGCGGCAAGAGTACCATGCTGAAGGCCATCGCCGCTCGCGAGTACCCGATTCCCGAGCACGTCGACATCTATCTCCTGAACGAGGGTGCCCCTCCCAGTGACTTGGGCGCCCTGGAGTGGGTTGTCAAAGAGGCCGAGAACGAGATGGAGCGCCTCGACAAGTTGGCCGAGAAGATGCTCGAGGAGGAGGGCCCAGAATCCCCGGTCCTGATGGATCTTTACGATGTAAGAAGACGCTGCCATGTCCTTTCTTTAAGTGGCGATAGGAAACTGACCGCGTGTTTAGCACATTGACTCGATGGACCCCTCGACCTTTGCGACTCGTGCCTCGCTGATTTTGACGGGTTTGGGTTTCAACAAAACCACTATCCACAAGAAGACTAAGGACATGTCCGGTGGCTGGAGGATGCGCGTCGCCCTCGCCAAGGCCCTGTTTGTCAAGCCTAGCCTCCTGCTCCTCGACGACCCTACTGCTCATTTGGACCTCGAGGCCTGCGTGTGGCTTGAGGAGTATCTGAAGAAGTGGGACCGCACCCTCGTGTTGGTTTCTCACTCGATGGATTTCCTCAACGGTGTCTGCACAACCATGATCGACATGCGGGAGAAGAAGCTCATCTACTATGGTGGTAACTACGACTCTTACATCAAGACGAGGTCCGAGCAGGAGGCGAACCAGATGAAGGCGTACCAAAAACAGCAGGACGAAATCGCCCATATCAAAAAGTTCATCGCCAGCGCCGGTACCTACGCCAACCTGGTCAGGCAGGCCAAGTCTCGTCAGAAGATCTTGGACAAGATGGAGGCCGACGGCTTCATCCAGCCCGTCCATGTAGACAGGGTCTTCACCTTCCGCTTTGCCGACGTTGAGAAGCTGCCGCCCCCGGTCTTGTCCTTCGACGACGTGACCTTCTCCTACTCGGGCGACAAGAAGGACGACCTTTACCGCAACATCGATCTCGGTTTCGACATGGACTCACGTACCGCGCTGGTCGGCCCGAACGGTGTGGGCAAGTCTACCCTTCTGCGTCTTATGACGGGCAAGCTGTCTCCTACGTCTGGTTCCGTGACGAGGCACACCCATTTGAAGCTCGGCCTCTACTCCCAGCACTCGGCTGAGCAGCTGGATCTCACCAAGTCGGCGCTCGACTTCGTCCGCGACAAGTACAGCGATAAGTCGCAGGACTACCAGTACTGGAGACAGCAGCTCGGCCGCTACGGCTTGACGGGCGAGGCCCAGACCTCGCTGATTGGTACTCTGTCTGATGGCCAAAGGAGTCGTATCGTCTTCGCCCTGCTGGCCATCGAGGGCCCGAACATGCTGCTGCTTGATGAGCCTACGAACGGTCTGGATATCCCGACAATCGACAGTTTGGCGGACGCCATCAACGCATTCAGCGGTGGTGTCGTTGTCGTCAGTCACGACTTCAGGTAAGCTCCTCCGTGTCCCTGCCCTTCGCACCCCAACATGGAGTGCATTTGCGGCACCATGCTGACAGTTCTTCAGGTTGCTGGACAAGATCGCCAAGCAGATTCTGGTTTGCGAGAACAGGACGATCAAGCAATGGGACGGCTCAATCTCCGACTACAAGAACTACCTGCGGAAGAAGATGATCTCGGCGGGCGCTGTTTGAAGCGGCTGAGGAGGAGCGTTTGCATTCAAGAGAGGGGCAGAACGACACCCAAGCCGAACAGCGGCGGGCGCGCGTCATGCGGGCCACGCTGCAGGCGCAGCATAAGGGGGTCGGCACGGGGCGCAACGAAATCGCACAGGAAGCGCTCCGAGCGGAGAAAAAAGTGATGGTTGGATGAGTATAGCGGTGGTTACTTGCGCGATCATGGTGCTTTTTGGGACGGGATAGACTGTGACCCTTGCCTCGTGTTGCACACTTTCCGCCATCATTACATAGATGCATCGGTGGCTAGGTAGAACCGAGTAATGACGGGGACGGGAATGGACCATTGCTTCTTTTTTATGACTGGCATCTCGTGCGACTGTATTGTTCATCGTCATGGCCAATCGTGCCAGGCTGTCATTTTGGTTGTTGGGTTGCCATCTGCGAATTGAGTGAGCCCGTGTTTGTCAGTCTGAGGTTTTGGGCAGTGAGGTGCAATGCCCCACACAAACCCCAGAACCCAACCCGGGCCCCAAAGCCGTGGGTGGATCCGGCCTGAGGCCATTCCCAAACCTGCGTCACACTGTTGCCCATCGCATCCGCATTTGCCGCGGCGCAGGAGAACCTGAAAAGGCGACAACCGTGAAAATTGTAAATGGAATGGCGATTCGGGTTCTGGTGATCATTCGGAATCTTTGCAGCCCAAGGCCCCAACTTGTCATCCTGTCAACCACCTGAGATCAATCCCCGATGGAATGGCTGCCAGGTGGTCTCGAAGGTTTCGTTGCACCCCCGTTTGGTTGGTTCGAGCCCCGGACCGCCGGCAAGAAAGCAGGGCTCCACCAGCATGCTCCTTTGTTGCACATCCCAGCTTGCAGCCCCAGCGGGTAATTGGCACCAGGGCTGAGGGCCGTTCCTGACGCTGCAGGGGAGGGGTGGGGTTACCGTGTTAGCGAGCTGCTCCCGTTTGTCCCAGGTCATCTCGAGGCGGCTGCTTCTTCTCGACCCCAAACACGGCGAGTTGAGTCGTGTTGAATAGTAGAGGAATCATGACATAAAAGCGCGCAAAGCATGCATGGGTGAATCCACCAAAACACTCGCGGAGCATATCCTGCAAGGTCTTTCGCTGTGATGACTCGAGGAGGCAGCAAAGAGATCGATCTCGAATCCAGAGGGCTGGGGGCACTAACATAGGGCAGGGGTAAGCCGAGTAAGGGGCTGACGTCTTGCCGGAGTGGCACCCACTTTGCTCAATCGGTAGGCCGGGTGGACCACTGGATGGATCACCTTCGCGAGAGGTGCGAGGAAGCGGGTGTCAAAGGGGCATTTTGGGGGAAAGACTCTGCACGGCACACCAACGCAGCGAGGGCAGATGTGGCCAAATCGAGAAGAGCGATCCGGCCTGGCAAACCCACGCCTGGCTCATGGATCCCCAACCACCAAATCCATCCTTCCCCAGCATCGCACCCTCTTCCTCGCATCATCACCATCGTCACCCATCACCACACCACTGCACCCTCCCCCAGGATCGCCGGCAGCGCCGCCGTCCAACTTCAGGGACCGGGCCCGTAATTCCTTGATTGCCCGTTTTTGGTGATTCGCCTCTGTTTTGCCCGTGCAGGTGCAGCCCCCTGCACCAGACAACACCGCCGCGTAAACCGAGGCGGGATCGTGCCTACTGCCGACCGCGCGATTCCATCCGATCTGTTCACGAGCCTCCCACGACACCATCGTCGCGACGCCCGCTGTCGCCGTGTTCAACAGCGCCTCTTTTTGTCTGCCTTTGACATCGACACTCGCATCGACTCTGCACGAGAAACTCGACTCGCCCCCGTTCATGCAGCCACATCGCCGCCGACAGCCTCGGTGGTGCAACTAGATCGCACCCTGACAATTGGTGTCCTGATTCCCGCCTTGATCTGCGCCGACGGAGTGCTCGATGGGCTTGCATAGACTGTAAAAACACAGAATTACTTGGTTGAGGGTAGGAACTCCGCTGAGAGTGCCTAGCCCACAATGGACCACTTTTCGACTGTGCTGCAGCGGCCGCCTCATTTCGACGAGGACGGCAGCAACGGGGCCGTGGGCGAAGATCGAGGCCCACGCGGGGGATTGCGCGACATCCTGAACCCCGTGAGCTCGACGACACAAGCGCCAGGGACGCCTGGGGCACCTGCGCCGCCTCGACCACACTCGTCCTTCAGTCTGCGATCCCCGACCCAACAGCCCGACTACCACCACCCGAGCCCCTACGCCGCGGCGCCATCAGCAGCGGGAACTCAACCATCAGGCTCCCGCTCGATTCTCAACAATCCGTTTGGGCCTGCATCCACGCCGTCGCTGCCGCCGCCTCTGCAACCTCCGCCGAGCATTGCATCGGCATCGGGATTGCAGCACCCGCCTCGATCGCCTCTGCACGCGCCGCCGGCATACTATCCATCAGAAACTCGAGATCGCGACCCGATACGCGAAAAGCAGGGGCCGAGCAGCTTCTACGATCCGACGACCGACAGCAGTCGAGAGCGTGAGCGCAGAGTTTCAGAAACGGGCTCCTGGCGTGCAGCAACGCAGACCTCTCCGCCAAAGGTAAGCAACCAATCTTAGGTTTGGGGAACGCTCCAACGCCAGTGCATGGCACCAATGCACCAAGCCTCTTCCACTTTCCTTTGTCCCCGACTGAACCCATCCCTTGCCCCATCAACTTCTGCCACCATCGTCAGATCCTCTTTTACCCTCTCTTCCTCACCTCCATCGCCAATTACTGGGAGGCCAACCGTCCACTTTTTTTTCTGTTCGCCGCGCAGAGAGCGTGACTTCACGCTTTTCTCATTTACCACTTCAACTTCCCGTTCCAGCCGATCCAACTGACGCGATTTATTTTTTTCTCGACACGGCTTAGACCCGCGACCCCTACAATTACTCACAATCGTCCTCGGAATACTACAACAACGGGACGTACGCATCCCCGACGACCGCGTCTTATCGATCCCGGAGCCCCATCACGCACCCTCATCCTTCCTCGGCTGTGGGATCCACAAGTCCATCCACTAGACCGCCGGCAATCACATCGCCCAGCGCGAGACACCTCGCGATGCCGAGCGCGACCACAAACGGGGCGGCATCGGCGGTTCTGCCAGCATTGGCACGGACTGAGTCGCCCGCCCCGCGATCCAAGACACCCGCCACAGGTGTAAGCTTCCCGGGGTGATTGCGGGATTGATTCGACCTGCTAACAGTCCTCCTAGACTCCCAGTCGTGCGGCAGGCGTCATGTCCTTCTCCAACATTCTCTCAAGCTCCGAACCCGTGTCCAAGCCTCGACCCACGTCGCCCGTTGCCGTCGATGACACGCCCACCTTGACACACAGGGAAAAGACCGAGAAGACGGTGAAGGCGGAAAAGGAGAAGAAGCCAGCCCGGAAGAGCATCAAGGCATCTCGCCTCTCGGATATCAAGGGCACCGAGTCGACTCCGAAGATACCCCGTCGGCCTGCACCCAAGCCTGAGACCCCGTCCACGGTGCGGATTCCGGTCAAGAGGTCAGCCAACGGGTTTCCGAAGCACAAGGTCTTCTCCGCCGAGAAGGAGAAGAAGATTCGGGACCTCATGGAACAACTCGACAACGAAGACGTTGATGAGACCGACTTTGAGGAAGAGCTGCACTCCTGGAAGGAGCGTGCCCTGGGCCGTCGACAGGAGATGAACCGGCGAGACGTGTCCCGCCGGCCGGCCCGACGGAACGACTATACTCTGGTCGAGACCGAGAGGCTCCAGTCACACGCCGATTTCGGCAAGTCGAGGTACTTCGAGGTCCACTACGACGAAGCTCTCCAAGAGGTCAGGGAGCAGGAGTTGTTTGCCGAGAAGGAGCGGAAGAAGGACATGCAGCGCAAGAGGCGCCGCGAGAAGTCGATGGCAACCACCATGGATCAGCGAGCTGCGGCGCTTGCTAGAGCATCCGCCGCCCAGGACGAGGCCGAGCGCCAGAAATACATGCGCGAGGCCGAGCGCGCCAATAAGAAAGTCCAACAGACCAAATACATCTTGCAGAAGGGTCTCAAGGGTCCCGCTCGAAATATGGGCCCGATCGAACCGAATCTCGAAGGCGGCACCATGGCCACATTCTCGGCCGAGAATATGGAGCCAGGCAAGGCCAAAGGCAAAGGCCGTGCCGGCGGCAGGCTCAAGAAGTCTAAGGAGCAGAAGCAAGCAGAGAAGGAGTCGGCCGAGGCCGCACAAGCTGCTCTGGATGCTGGCGAGGAACTGCCCACCAGGGAAGAAACCGCCAAGATTCGCATCAAGTTCAGCAAGTCTAAGGCGCCCAAGGACGATGACAAGGAGAACAAGGAGCCGAAGGAATCCAAGGAAAAGGAAAAGGCTGTCGAAGAGCCTAAGGACTCGCTCGAGACCAGGTTCCAGTCTAAGGGCTTCAACCAAATCTACGACCAAATCTGGCGCGACCTTGCCAGGAAGGATGTCAACAAAGTTTTCAGGCTTGCGACGGATTCTTACTCGACCAAGGCATCGAATCTCAAGAAGACGGCGATCCTGGCGTCCAAGGAAGCGAAGCGATGGCAGCTCCGGACCAACAAAGGCACCAAGGACCTGCAGGCCCGCGCCAAGCGTGTCATGCGTGACATGATGGGCTTCTGGAAGCGGAATGAGCGTGAAGAGCGCGATCTCCGCAAGGCTGCCGAGAAGCAGGAGCTGGAGAACGCCCGGAAGGAGGAGGCGGATCGCGAGGCCGCGCGGCAGAAGAGGAAGCTCAATTTCCTCATCTCGCAGACCGAGCTGTACTCTCACTTCATCGGCAAGAAGATCAAGACGAATGAGGTTGAGCGCAGCACCGATCATCCAGACGAGGCCGTGGAGGACAAGGACAGGATTCCAGAGCACACGCTAAACATCGACGAACCCACTGGGCCCGTCGGCTCCAAGGTCACCAACTTCGAGAACCTGGATTTCGATGCCGAGGACGAGTCGGCTCTTCAGGCCGCTGCCATCGCCAACGCGCAGAACGCGATCGCGGAGGCGCAAAAGAAGGCACGCGAGTTCAACAAGGACGACAACAACATCGACGAAGATGGCGAGATGAACTTCCAGAACCCAACTGGCATGGGCGACGTTGAGATCGAGCAGCCCAAGCTGCTCAACTGCCAACTCAAGGAGTACCAGCTCAAGGGTCTCAACTGGCTGGTCAATCTGTACGAACAGGGCATCAACGGCATTCTCGCCGACGAGATGGGTCTGGGCAAGACTGTGCAGTCCATCTCGGTCATGGCCTACCTCGCCGAGAAGTACGATATCTGGGGTCCCTTCCTTGTCGTCGCGCCTGCATCAACCTTGCACAACTGGCAGCAGGAAATCACAAAGTTTGTGCCCGAGTTCAAGGTGCTGCCATATTGGGGTACCGCGGCCGACCGCAAGGTGCTGCGGAAGTTCTGGGATCGCAAGCACACGACGTACAAGAAGGATGCGCCCTTCCATGTCATGATCACGTCCTACCAGCTTGTCGTCTCCGACGTCGCGTACTTCCAGAAGATGAAGTGGCAGTACATGATTCTCGACGAGGCGCAGGCCATCAAGAGCTCCCAGAGCTCGCGCTGGAAGTGCCTGCTGGGCTTCCACTGCCGCAACAGGCTGCTGCTGACGGGTACACCGATCCAGAACAACATGCAGGAACTGTGGGCGTTGCTCCATTTCATCATGCCGTCTCTGTTCGACTCCCACGACGAGTTTAGCGAATGGTTCTCCAAGGATATCGAGTCGCATGCGCAGAGCAACACGAAGCTCAACGAAGATCAGCTCAAGCGTCTGCACATGATTCTCAAGCCGTTTATGCTTCGCCGTGTCAAGAAGCATGTCCAGAAGGAACTGGGCGACAAGATCGAGCTGGATGTGTTCTGCAACCTGACATACCGCCAGCGGGCCATGTACTCCAACCTGCGCAACCAGATCAGCATCATGGACCTCATCGAGAAGGCGACTCTTGGCGACGATGACTCGGCCAGCTTGATGAATCTCGTCATGCAGTTCCGCAAGGTCTGCAACCATCCCGATCTGTTTGAGCGCGCCGACACGTCATCGGCCTTCTCCTGCGGCTACTTTGCCGAGACAGCGTCGTTTGTTCGAGAAGGTCCAAACCCCACGGTGGGGTATTCGACCCGAAGCATGATCGACTACGAGCTGCCGCGGCTTGTGTGGCGTGACGGCGGGCGTCTGCACAAAGCCGGCCCCGACAACCCGACTGCCGGCTTCCGGACCAAGTACCTTGACCAGATGATGAACATCTGGACGCCCGACAACATGCGCGAGAGCCTGGAGGGGACGGACAACTTTGCATGGCTCCGTTTTGCCGACACCAGCGCTCAGGAGGTCTATCGTGCCAGCCACAAGGACATCTTCGCTCGCTCCCTAGACCTAGCGACGAAGAAGAACCGGCTAGCAGAGATGAATGTTGTGTATGACGAGCCCGAGGACGAGCATTGGACGCCGGCACATGCGTTGTTCAAGATCAGGGAGCGGGAGGATCGCAAGCCGTTGGCCGAGATTACGCAAGAAGGTGTGCTGGGCAGCCTTATGAACGTGGCCCGGTCTACATATGATGATGTGGGCCTTGGGCGGCTTGAGCAGGCTGCTCGGGTACGTGCCACGGCTCCGCCGATTGACGTTTTCTGCGACAGCCGTGGCTCTGTCACGGAGCGCGAGAATATCCTGTTCAACGCGCCCATGCGCAAGGCGCTGTTTGGTCCCACGCCTGTGGAGGAGAAGGCGTTCGCGACGCAGAAGGTGCCGCTTGAGCTCCTCCCTCCTCCTCCACTGCTCCCCGCTCCGGACAAGGAGAGACAGCGGTTCACCAGCATCACTGTTCCGTCGATGCAGCGCTTCGTCACGGACTCTGGCAAGCTCGCCAAGCTGGACGAGTTGCTGCGGCAGCTGAAGGAGGGCGGGCACCGCGTGCTCTTGTACTTCCAGATGACCCGCATGATCGACATGATGGAGGAGTACCTGACATACCGCAACTACAAGTACTGCCGTCTGGACGGCTCCACCAAGCTCGAGGACAGACGCGACACGGTTGCCGACTTCCAGACGCGGCCGGAGATCTTCATCTTCCTCTTGTCCACGCGTGCGGGCGGTCTCGGCATCAACCTCACGACTGCCGACACGGTCATCTTCTACGACTCGGACTGGAACCCGACCATCGACTCGCAAGCCATGGACCGCGCCCATCGTCTCGGCCAGACGAAGCAGGTCACCGTGTACCGCCTCATCACGCGCGGCACGATCGAGGAGCGCATCCGCAAGCGCGCCATGCAGAAGGAGGAGGTGCAGCGCGTGGTCATCACGGGCGGCTCGTCGGCGGCGGGTGGCGGCGGCGTCGACTTCTCGGGCCGTAGGGCGCCCGAGAACCGCAACCGCGACATTGCCATGTGGCTCGCCGACGACGAGCAGGCCGAGATGATTGAGCGGCGCGAGAAGGAGCTGCTCGAGAGCGGCGAGTATGACAAGATCCAGAAGAAACGCGGGGGTGGCGGCGGAAAGCGGAAGCGTGGTGGTGCCGCCGGTGGAGGGGAGGCAGCGGCGGCGGTGAGTCTGGATGAGATGTACCATGAGGGTGAGTTTGCTTTGCTCCCTCCCACCTCCCCTTCACTTTATGCTAACCCCACATGTCCAGGCGAGGGCCACTTCGACGACAACAAGGGCTCCGGCACGGCCACGCCCACAACAGGAGGAGTCGACGACGGGCGACCCGGCAAGCGCAAGAAGATGGGCGGCAAGAAGGCCAAGACGACCAAGCAGCGGCTGGCGATTGCCGACGGCGAGATTGACATCTGACCAACCCATCGACCCCCATGCGGAAAAGGAAGAGACGAGTAATGAAGGGGTTAATAGTCCGGCGGCGGCCACATCCTTCTCCCTCGGGCATGCCATCTCCAGATGGCGTCGCTCTACGGGGATGTGTTGGATGGATTGGGTGTAGTTCTGTAAGACTAGGAGGAGAGGGACGGACGGCAGGGGTGTGTGTGTTTGTTACTGGGTTCTGTTTCGTTTGGCATATGATCTACGCACTGCGCATGCAACGGGAAACCAAAAAGAGGTTTTTTTCTTCTCTTTCTTCTTTTTCTGCGCTCGTTTCTTTTTTCTTAGGGATGGATGGACGGATGGATGGTTGAACGGGTCATTAGTAGGGACTGGGTTTCCTGGGTGTTTTTGGGTGGTGGTGGTGGATGAGAAATGCGAGGGGGTTGAGGTAGGGATGGAATACATACAGCACAAGCGACTGCGAGAGGTTCAACTTTTCTTTTGTGGCATGTCTGATGCAGCTCAGGTTGATGGTGGAGGTGGTATAGACTTCATCATCTTTAATCTTCTGTCCTCGTGTTTGAAGTCGTCCTTGGTTGGTGAGGTGAGAGGTGATGGGTTGGCGCTTGGGGTGGTGGGGCGGAACCTGTGTGTGTTGGTTTCCCAGCCTGGTTCATCTGCATTTGAGATTTGAGGCAACTTGGGTGGCTTTAACAAGGTGATTGTTTGTTTTAGAAACATGCCATGGATGGGTCTGTCGTTGAGATGCTATTCTATTCTTTCCTCTCTAAACCGCAGCATCACCGTCAACTTTTACAGCCGTGTCCCAAGACAACAGTTAACAAATACATTTTGCACCGCTCGGCGGCTGGATGCCGAAATACCGTGGGGTGTTCTCCCAAAACGCCTTTCCCCGAAGCCATTCCCTAAACAAATGCATCAAGAACGGATAAACCTGTCAATCACGGGCTTGGCGGCGGCGAGCCATCCTCGCGCGCCGAAAAGACAGATGACACGACACTCAGGGCCTCGGAGCCCGAGCTTGGTGTATCTTCGCCGTTGAGAGGTTCGAACAGTGTGTCGGGAAGAGGCTCACATCGCAGTGTCTCGTCGTCAGTTGTAGCGTTGGCCTGCACCGACCACTTGCTCCCGTTCGATGACGTGGGTGATGTGTCAAAGCGAACCTTGGCGGGTGCCGTCCTGGTGCTGGGGTGGAAGCCGCGCATGGCGCTTCGAGTCATCTCCGTACCTGTTTCCAACAATGCTTGTGTCTGTATGGATAGCCCCTCTTCCTTTTCTTTTCCTTTCTTGGATTGTTGTACGTGTCCTGCATCGCTGTTTTTGCCCGAGTATGCCGGGCCGCTCCCAGGGGCTGCCTAAGGCTCTAGGGCGTCCACATCCGAGCCCGGGGCGGGGGGTACTGATGCCGGCTTCTCGGCCTCCATGGTCTCTTCCTTCTTGGTATTGCGGCCTTCGGTTTTGACCCACGAAGCTCCGGATGATGACGACGGGGTGGCCGCCGGAAGACGGGGCCGTTGCTTGTTATCATCACCGGACGGGGCGTCGGAACCTGGGTCGGCAGTGGCCAATAGGGTCAGGACCGAACTTCCAATGGTGAAGATGACGACGCCGAAAGCCCAGAAGAAGAGCGCAAGGGCGGATGAGATGAGGAGGATGGGGGCGATGACGATGATGGCGAAGCCGGTCCAGAACAGGGTCAGGAGAATGAGGGTGGTGGAAACGATGGTGAGGATGGAGAAGAGGGAAGCGAGAACAAAGAACGAGATGGGCATCGCGGAGAAGGTTACTTGGGTGACCATGAAGCTCTGTTGGGACGAGTCAGCCGTTGGATCAGCCATGGCGTCAGCCGTCGGGTCAGCCTCCCTCTAGGCCGATGCAGACCATGGCGTGATGAGAACCTACGAATAGCAGCGGGCGTGCTGCTGCAAACTCCTTGACTCTCGAGTAGACGTTCTGTCGAGTCTCTGGAGACACGACACGGTCGATGAGGCGCAAGGCAAAGTCGAGCATCTCTGCTACAGCGGGGACTGGCATGTTCATGGGCGAAGCGTGAGAACTTAGAAGCCGGAAATAGCTGGGATCTGGCTACTGCCCAAAATTGATGAGGATGGGCTAAGCAATTGCGGAGAGGATGGATGAAGCTGGGAGATTGGACTTGGGGTGGGATTTGGAGCTGAACTGGGGGGTTAGGGATTGGGATTAGACTCGGGCAGAAGTTGTTGGGGATGCTGCGGCCATCGCGACTGCCCGAATGCTGACGACGCGACGTCCGCTCTTCATGACGTGTGGAAGGTGAAGATCGTCGGGAGGCCGCGGGGCTTAGCCGGCAGGGGCCCCATGCCTGCAGGACCCTTGTGAAACAGCCTTGGAGGCCGCAACAAGCCAATGGATGCGCCGTTTTGTGGTCCTCTTCGTTTTGTCTTCAAAAGGCAGCCCCGCCCCCGCAGCGTCTGCCAAGGACTCAGACTCCCCTTCTCCCCTGTCAGCAACTGCAACTAAAGCCAGAGCTTCCTTCCACTGACACCAACACCCGAAACCCCATTCGACAAACACCAACATCATGTCGGCGCAGGATTTCTACAACCAGCAGGGCCAGCAGGGCCAGCAACAGGGCTACGGCTACAGCAACGCTGGGCAGCAGCCCTACAACCCCCAGGATCCCGACAACCAACAACACCACCAACAACAGGTGAGTTCAATGCCAAGCCGAGCCATCCGGTTTATCCGTGGTTGTACTTGTCTGCAAGAAGTCCAGCTAATCAAGCCTTTCCCACTTGCGACAGCAGGGGCAGTACTACCCTCCGCCCCAACAGCAGCAGTACGGCAGCCCCCCGCCGCACCAACAATACGGCGCCCCCCCGCCTCAGCAGTACGGTGCTCCTCCGCCGCAGCAGTACGGCGCCCCTCAGCAGCAGTACCCTCCCTACGGCGCTCCTTCCCCGAGCACCTCGCCCTACCCGAACGCCCCTCCCCAGCACCAGCAGTACAACGCACAGTACCCTCCTCCCGGCCAAGGACAGGGGCAGTTCAACCAGCAGCAGTACCCGCCTCAGCACCAGCAGCAACAGCATGGCTACGGCGGCGCCCCTGGGGCTTACCCCGGAGCACAGCCGGGACCGGGACAGCCTGGTGATCGTGGCCTCGGCGGCTCGCTGCTCGGCGGCGCTGCCGGTGCTTTCCTCGGCCATGCCGCTGGCGGAGGTGGTGGCACTGGCCTAGCCGCCGCTGCTGTCGGCGCCATCGGCGGTGCCTTTGCAGGGAACAAGCTTGAGAATACCGTGGGTGGGAAGTAAGTGCAACCCCTTAAGCGTCTGTGTGCCTTGGAGTGATGTTGATGATGGTGTTCTCCAGACTCGGCAAGCACAAGAAGGAGAAGAAGTACAAGGAGCACAAGAAGGACAAGCACCACAAGCGGAGGGGCTCAGGTTCAAGCAGCTCAAGCAGTGACTCGGATTAAGTTTAGAGGGCATGGGACAGGGTATTGGGTGGGCGGTTAGCAGGCGTGTTTTGCTGATTACCATCTCATTGGATTGGGATCTGTGTTTTTGATTTCGGGATTTCTGATGCTTAGATCTGGTTCTACATCTCTTTTCACTTGTCCAACCACTCTTCTCGACTGGCCTACAAGATGTCAACATGTTTCCCTGCAATGCTTCAATCAGGCGGATTCTCATCGAGTAGTGTCAGTTTGCTGCATGGTTCGACAGAAATGTCTGTCTCATTGCATGCTGCTTGGGTGACAAATACTTGCGTGGGTTGGCGAGCGCTTGAAAGCAGTCCGGTTGGAGACCATCCAACTGCCCGGTCCAGGCATGTGAAATAGCAGCGGACAAAGGACGTGCCAGGACAGCGCCCGAGGGTCTTGCAGATTTGCTCATCTCTCTAGCGGCGTTGGCAAGTGGCATGGAAAAGAACATGGTTATCATTCTCCCGCTGCTTAATGCACATTGGTGGTTTGCCTGTCCTCTTCTGCCTTGTGAACCCATTGACTGACTTAACTACACCCCCCTTTTTTTCTTCATTCGAGTTTCTAACCTGATTGCACAATTTAAAATAAACCCACTGCTACTTGCACTGCACATGCGTCATGGATTTGAGGAGCAAGCAGCCTCCCTTTATTGAACTGGCCTAGCCAGAATCTGTAATATTTGCAGGGTCCCTCAGGTTTCTCGCACGTCGTGTACATGATCATGTGCGGTTTATCATTCCTTCACTCGGCCGTTAATACTCTTTGTTCTGCTACCATGAACTGCTACCCTTATCTGCGCCTACCAGGCAGTATTGTTCATGTGAGGAACCTGACGGTTTATTGTTCTTCGTCGGAGCTTCTGCGCGTTGAGCATTGATCCACGTGTGCACAGCATCAGCTGTCATCCATGATGCCACACTTTGTTGACAATGGCACGATCTTTATGGGGTCTAGATATCCAGGTATCCTCTATCTAAGTTTATCGGTTGGCCAAAGTGACACTCTTTTCTTGACGATGGGTGTTGGACCTCGTCCGCACCAGCCTTTCCCAATCTTTGTCATTAGTTTTTACACATCTCTTCCTCTATTTGTGGGCTTGCTTGTGTAGGTCAATGGACATCAGCACATGGCCGTGTCTACCTACCTTGCTTGATACATCGTACTTGAATATGCGTTTGGGCAGCTCGGTTGCTTCAGTTGGTCCGGCATTGTTTCCAACAAAGCTGGTGTATTCTTGCCACTGTTGATTAGGTCATCCCACTTTCTTGTGCTTTATACCCTAGGCTCTTTCAGGCCCAGCCTGTCAAATATCTTTTTGACACTGCCATCGTTACGGTAGTCATGTTTCTAACATTCCTTGTATATCACCCAGGTGTACTTATTTCGACCTCGTGCGTCTGCCTTTGAACAAGGTGCCTCTTGCAAAGCCACAATTGCTCCTCAACAAGCAATGGCATTCTATGCCTTGAAGTGATGATCGCGCGATGCAAATATTGATCCCTTCCGTCGAGGGTGCTGGGTCTTGGAACGCGTGCTCTGCTAGGGACACAACTATAAAAGCTGAGGTGCTACCCTGCGGTGTATGCTCTTCAAGCCACCGCTATCCACAATGACTCCTCCACCACCATCGTCAATTTCAGCATTCACAAGACTTCAAAGGCCGTCACACAGCACCCAGCGCTACATCTCACCATTCCCCGGCTCCGTTTTCTTGGCTCATCAAGTAGCCCAAACTCGACCCACCATCTGCTCCATTGATACATTCGAGATCGAGAAGCCAAACCAGCACGCCTTGCACCGTCATTTACGACTCTGCTCTGGGAGGCTCAGAACCCCACCATGATGAAGTGCGACCTATGCCACCAGGATTGGGTTGACGTCTGGCACACATGGTGGGAGCAAAATTGGGCCCCTTACAGGAATATGTTGCGGTCTGATCACCACCTAACACTCCAAATGACGTCGCTGAAAGAGGGTTATGATGGCTGTCTTCGGAACAATCGTCAGCTGTGGGTAAACAAAGATCTTGGCCGCGACGACGACATGTATGAACAATATGAGGGTGCGATCGTGGATTACTGGGAAGAAGCAAAATCCTTGCTCGACGAGGCCTGTATACAAGCGCGCTACATGGATGATCCAAATCAACCTCTACACCTTTCCTATGAAGGCGACACCTCAGGGGCGGTGGTAGTGGATCTGATTCTCAGCATTATGGCGGCGGCGGCGGGCCTAGTGCTCACCATTCTGGGGCTGGCAGCTCCAGCACTGGCTCTCATTCCAAGAGTGGCAAGTCGCATGGCCACGAGAGCAGTAGCTATGGCCAGAGCAGCATGTCCCATGGCAAGGGCAGCGGCATTTCCAGTGGCAGCCATGGCCATGGTCGTAGCAGCGGTCATCGCTAGAGCAGGTCTCTCTAGAGAAAATTAGGGGCTGAGGTTGGTGGCTGGTGGGCGAGGTGGCTCTGGACACGCATTTGAACCAAGTTCATTTTTTAGACAGCTGAGGGTGGGGACAGAGATGAAGATAGGAGAAGTTACTTGTTAGTAAAACATTGAATTTCCGCAATTTCCAGGACCATTGGGCACATCATGAGGATCCGTGAATGCGGTCAGCATCAAAACAAAGGCTGAGTCGTCCTCGAAACGTCGAGGCAAACTCAAGTGCCTGCTTACCGAGGCTTCACATGATTGCTGACCAACAGGCCCCAGAGTCAGGTACAGAGGTGCCCAGGGCTTGTGAATTGGGACCGACGGCATGGGCCCAACCACCTTTTCAAATGAATTACCAACAACCGTCGGCTTGAAGGGGTCAGGCCTCCTCTTTTGCCTTGCCTAATCTGGGTTCCTTGTCAGCGCATGGTTCTTTGTTTTTGCAGTTAGGACTGTAGATGCATACTGTATACGAGGCAGCCAAGTCACTCCGCTCAGCAACAGGCGCCTCAGAGGCGTGATCTGGATGGCATAGTCCTAACAAGTCTAACTCGTGGGAGTTAGCTGCATGATCCGATTGCAAGGCCAACTAGATCCGAGAGTGTCAGGCTCTCGAGTCGCTGCAAGTGATGTCAAGTTGGGGATTGGGTACGGACAAGAAGGCCGTGGTTGGGTTGGCACTATAATAGCCGTGATATATTCTTGTCCAACATGTGAGCTGTACCATGGGCCTTTGCTCGGTTCTGTCCAACAAGAGTGTGACTATTTTACAGTTGGCCTCCGTTAAAGAACGCGCGACTCCTGAAAAGCTCAGTTACGGGTTCTGTCTTTACATGATGTGCTCACAGGATCTTGCCTGGTGACTTGAAGGGTAAAGAGGCATTCTTGTCATGTACCTTGATGTTTGTTTCTGGGTGATATTGCTGGGAGGAGACTGGTATATAAACCTCATTCAACCTCGTCTCTCACCACTCATACTCTGTCACAACAGCATCCGAATTCACCATTTCGCAGTACTGATAACCAACACAATTCACCACTTAGGCCACAACTAACACGATGTGTATTCTGTACACCAAAACACGCTGGGCATGCAACTTGAATGGTTGCAAGCCAGAGGGCAAGAAGCGCCCGTCCAAGCCCTACTACATCACGCCAGCACCATTTCTCGAAACCTGCCCGTCGTTTGATGTGCAGACCAAGAAGTGCCCGACTGGTAAAGTAGAGAACACTGAAGACTTGTTCTACAGGACTTTGCAGTGCCCGACACACCACAATAAGATGATGTCCAATATGCAAGAACAATGGGACCAGGAATGGAAAGAACTTTGCAAGGCTCATCCTGAAGCCACATTCCGCTCTTGGGTCAAAAACTGCAAATCGGGAGCCTCTGAGAAAAGGAAGAAGCATTCCGTGAATTGGAGAAACAGGCGGAAAGGGAGAACGAATAATTCTATCAAACGGCTTGCAACTGGCAAAACGAGTCCATTACCCAGACCCGGCAAGAGGTAGAGGGCATGTGGGCGGACCACCAGCTCGAACTCGCTGAAGCTCAAGCGGGGCAGGACGCGATTGCTGCCCAAGAGTGGGAGGATCCAGGAAACCAGATGTGGCAGGATTCAGCCCAGGATTGGGACTACACAAGCCAAGGTTGGCCGGGCTCCACGGGCTACAACTGAGCTTGGACACGACCACCTATCCCCAAATCTTTGAACACGAGCATGGCTGACACATGCCACACAATACTAGGGGGATTCTACTTGGTATGCCTAATTAGGGGTTGGAAATATTTCTTTTGGTGACATGGCTGGTTCCATCACCTTCGTCCATTGTTACAGTTGTTACACCCGAGATTGAGATAGAATACACAGTTGGAGGTAATACAGTAGGCACAATCACTTAGTTGTCTTAGTTGCAGTCTTATGTTCCCGCTTGTTGATCTCAAGGTGCAACCTCTCTGCCTGTCTTTGCACTCTCCCTGACCGCCTCGATGATTCTCAGCACCTGGGCCGCCTGGGTCGCCGGCACGGGCACGTCCTCCTCCTTCCCGCTCTCCACCGACTTGGCGAACAACTCGTAGAACTTGAGGTACGTAGCAGGCTCCACGGTAGGGCAGACGCGGTCCAAAACCGCGCCGTCCTCGGCCAAAAGGCACAGCCGCCCAAAGCTCTCCTCCTCTTCCCTCCCAAACTCAGCATCCGTCGCCTTGCCCCCGCCCCTGAGCTGGTTCTCCTGCGGATCCAGCCCCGTCTTGTGGTAACTCCCCTTGGAGCCCCTCACCCAGAACCGCACCTGCTTCGACTCCACGCTGACCACGCCGATCCGCACCTGCACCACCACCCCGGTCTCCTCATAACTCAACACAGCCGTCACGCTATCCGGCTCATCCTCCGGGCCTTCAACACCCTTCACCAACCTCCCCTCCCGCTGCCGCACAAACTTGCCAAACACCCCGCTCGGCATGCCAAACAGCACAAACACCTGATCGAGCAGGTGCGTGCCCAGGTCGAACAACACGCCGCCGCCATCCTTCATCCCCATCCCGCCCTTCCACCCGTCCGCCGCGGGCGCCGCGATCCGCAGCCTGTCAAAGTGCGTCTCGAACTCGACCACGCGCCCGAGCGTGCCCTCGCCGAGCAGGCGCTGCACGGTCAGGAAATCCGAGTCCCAGCGCCGGTTCTGGTAGACGCACAGCACGCGACCCCGGGCGCGGGCCAGGGCCGCGAGCTCGTCGGCCTCGGCGGCGGTGGGCACAAAGGGCTTCTCGACGAGGACGTGCTTGCCGGCCTCGAGGGCGGCCGAGGCGAAGG
>Ga0247824_10000302_pt1 | contig 22895 bp, 16 predicted proteins | sample 13C_PalmiticAcid_FD_194412 | JGI IMG/M metagenome (GOLD analysis project Ga0247824, IMG submission 194412) | Soil microbial communities from agricultural site in Penn Yan, New York, United States - 13C_PalmiticAcid_Day48 | ecosystem: Environmental > Terrestrial > Soil > Agricultural land...
CGGGAGAGGGAGGCGGGGAGTGTGTTGAGGGGTTTGAGGTTTGGGATCCCGTTGGAGTACAACATTGAGGAGCTGGAGCCGAGCATACGGGATGGTTGGGCGAGGGCGGCGAAACTGCTGCAGGACGAGTTTGGTGCGCGCGTGGTCCCGGTCTCGCTGCCCTCGACGAGACATGCTCTGTCGGCGTACTACGTGATTGCGCCTGCCGAGGCGTCGTCGAACCTGGCGAAATACGACGGTGTCCGGTACGGCACGAGGGATACTGAAGAGGCGAGCGATGCCGCCGGTGGGGTTCTCTACGCTGCGAGTCGCGGCAAGGGGTTCGGCGACGAAGTCAAGCGGCGCATCCTTCTCGGGTCGTACACGCTCAGCTCCGAGGCGATGGACAACTACTTCATCAAGGCGCAGCGGGTGCGCCGGCTGGTGCGGAGGGATTTCAACCGCGTTTTTGCGCTCGACAACCCGCTCCATGAGAGGGAGACCTTTGACCTCACCGACCTCGACGAGAGCATCGTCATGGAGGACAAGTGGGGGCCTGAAGAGGTCGACTTCCTGCTCTGCCCGACAGCGCCGACGCTGGCGCCACGGCTGGAGGACGTCATGAGCCAGACGCCGCTCGATGCCTACATGAACGATGTCTTCACAGTACCTGCGAGCTTAGCAGGGCTGCCCGCTATCAGTATACCGATGCCGGTTGCGTCGGATCCGGCTGGGAATGCCGCGGAGGCATCTGGTACGGCAGGACTGCAGTTGATCGGGCAGTACTGGGATGATGCCCGGCTACTTGCCGTAGCAGATGCCGTATCAACGACTCTCCAGAGTACAATCCCGGCGAGGTGACAACAGCCCTGCCATTTCACGAGCAAACCTATGAAACGGCACTGGTTTATCTGTGTCCGAGCCGACAGGAAATAGAATCTGCTCTCCACTGGGCGCCGGCTCACGATGGGTATCCGGTCCCAGCCGAGGACGGTCTATCTGAGCTGTGGGTTATGACTCAGTTCAGTTACATTCGTGCGGGGATGATTGTATATGATGTATTATTACGCGACTATCACAAGTCTCTTGTACACTATTCCTGGACATCTGTCTCCTGCAAAGCAGAGGGGGTCGATGGTGTATGGGTCACGGCCACCCTGCTGGCGGTAATTTCTACTAGGCCATGGACAGCGACGGACGATGCCGCCCTGGCAGGGCCTGGTCTTCCCACCCGTGTCATTTCATCGGAATCCCGACATCCCCGTTCGTAAAGGGCGGTTCCTGCGGCCTCGAGTTACGATATCGAGGTTGTGTGTCTAGCCGTTGCTGTAACCATCAGTGCTCCGCTGTATGCGAGGAAGGCTCGGTTTCCTGAAGTGGCGTGCCCGATGTTGCTCAGTAAGAAGCAGCAACGCAGCGGTCAAGTCACCAACCTGACATGCGCTCGTACTTCGCGAACTGTGACCTTGTGCGGCGGACCAGGATCACAAGGGCAAACCTGGTGATCCTGGCCTCATTGTGAGCTCCACGCTAGATCTCAAGGGCTCCTCTCGCCAGAAGATCGCCGGCCCTCCGGAACGTCGATGTCCATCCTGTCGTGGTTTGAGCGCTCCCTCGCGGACCCTGACCTCGACCGCGATCTCCGCCGCGAGTCCGACCGCGATCTTGACTGGGACCTTGACCTTGACCTAGACCTAGACCTGACAGACCCACTATCGTGGTCATGATCATCCCCGTTCGCGTCATCCCCGTTCTGCATCGCCTCGTCCTCCTCTTCCAACAAATCTTCAAGCGTCCCGAGCGGGCTGACGCGCGGCTCAAGCAGCTCCAGATCTTCCAGGATATCCCGTTTCCGCATTTTCCACAGGCTCGTTGCGCACACGCGGTCCTTTGTGAGCAGATCGTCGACAAACACGTCCATGTACGTCAGGCTGGTGCCGTTCCTCCCCTTCCTGCGCAGCTTGCGGCGGTCCTCGAGGAACGGCTCGAGCTTGGTGAAGACGTCCTTGTCCGTCCGGGTCAGGCGGATGTAGAACGCGGCCAGGGCGCGGAGGTACTTGAATTTCTCGCCGCCAAAGGCGAGGTACTCGTCGAGGATGTCGTCGCCGGGGGCGAGCTGCAGGAGCTTGAAGGCGAGGCAGAGGAAGGGGGTCGGCTTCTGCACGGTGCCGGTGACGCCGCCGATGTGGTCGACGTGCTCGACGACGCGGTCGACAATGTCGGCCTCGTTGACGCCGAAGCACTGCTCCTTGTAGAAGTAGCTGTCGACGATGCGCTCGCGCACGGCCTTCTCCATGATGGTGGCCGGGTTGAGCCCGTTGGGCGCCAGCGGGCCGGAGCTGCCGCGCTCGTCGAGGAAGCGCCGCTCATCGGCGCGGTGGAATGCGGGTTTGCTCATGATCGGCGGACGTCTTGTGCGCTTGGTGTTGTCGAAATGCGGCGAGGGTAGAGTTCTGGTTGAATTGGTCGAATGTTTGCGATCAACATCCGCCCCCAAGGCTCCACCTATTTTTGATGTCGAGCACCGGAAAGCCTGCTTCCCCGGAATTCTTGGCATGGGTGTGGCGGCGATAAGCGATAGTTGCCCGTCCAACCCACATTTCCTTGTTTGTGCAACGAGGGGCAAGGGGATGTCATCGATCCGGATGTTGGATTTATCTGTTTGTTGCAGATTCCTACCCGTATTGGGATTTCAGATGCATTTTTGAGTTGAGTCGAACACGAGAAACCGTACCCAGCAAACCCGGAGCGAACGTCGCAAAGTGTTGCGATAACTACTAAAGAATGCTCCTCACCTCGGGGCAGGTATCCGTTGCCGTTTCGTCCGCCATTAGTATGCAATTTGCCGCCTCTTATCTGCTGCCATGTGCCGTGGCACAATGCGCTGCTTGGCAGGCAACACCATTTAAAAACTGACCAAATACTAACAACCACTCTAGTTTTCCTTTGCACAGCTGCCCTGTTTCTCAGCGGGTATGTCCTCCAGCAGCGAACCCTCCGCGATCTCCGCGCGGCCATCAAGCCGTCGCCCCGACCTTCACCAAAGCTCTTTCTCCCAGATCGGTTCAAGCAGTCAACAACAGAGCTAGCAGACGGCACCATCATAGTCCTCGATGACGGCGACGGCGGCACAGGAGAGGGGGGGGAAGCGGTCGTAGAGGTTAAGCCAACGTTGGCAGACGAGACGCCGGGATCAGGACACAGCACCGAGAAACAGCAGCAGACCGATATCGAGGCCGACGCGGACGGTCCTCCATCGACGCAGCAGCCTACCAAGACGGCGAAGAAGCAGAGCAAAACCAGCAAGAAGAAAGCGAAGGGTTCTCCCGTGGAGGAAGACGAGTCGGGCCAGCCACAAAAGCCCATGAGCAGAGCGGAACGGCGGCGGCGCATCAAGGAGGAGATCATGAGGTTGTCGCAGGGCGAAGAGCGGGGCTACTACCAGCGACGGCTGTGGTGATGTGATGGGACTGGATACAGAGGGTCATGGTTCTCGAGGTTGGTTTGGGCGCATGTCAACCTCGTTTGGGTGTGGAAGGGTGCATATTGTCTTACGAACATGGGTGGCAACTTTTGGATTTTATGTGTCATGACGAAACACCTCTGGCGTTTTTTTGGATTGAGGAAACGAAGGATGAGACTAAATGTACATTTTGTTTTGGTTTGCCGGTCAACCCAAACAGAGAAAGGAAAGGCATGGAAGGAAATGGGCCCGGTTATCATACATCGTGTCGGAGGGCTGTCCCGCCAGGGGGATCAAGCCTCTCATTACCTTTTTGGGTAGACATAACAGAAACACTTTTTTCGATGTTGTGGAGCTTGACAGGCATCGACTGTTCAGGTCCTTGAAACGGACGTCTTCTTCTTCACTCGGCGTGGTGAGAGCGATGGTGAGGGGAACGAAAACCCAAAGGTCCACGAGGGTCGCCGAGAGGTATTTGAGGAGTCGGTCTCGGAGATGTAGTCCCGTTCGTCATCGCTTCCGGGGGCGGAAACAAGCCAGAGGCAGTCGTCAGGGAGGAGGCCGGGTGTGAGAGAGGTCCCGCTCTTCAGGACCTGGGATGGGGCGAATCAGTCATCACTCAGCAACAACATTTGACAGGAGCATTGAGAAGAACAACAACAAACGAGACTACCGAGAATGAGATGGAGAAAACGGAACTCACGTGGCACAGTTTACATCGCTGGCCAAACTTGCCCACAGTGTTGGTGCATCGGATCGAGGACTAGTAGCCCAACGATGGGTGTCAGCCAAGCTTCACCAAGAGTCATAAGTTGTTTCAGAGGACCCCACATACATAGTAGTTTGCGCAGTAGCACACATCCATGATGGCAAGTGTGGGGAGGGGTCTGTTGAGCAACGACGTGCAAGCTGTTTGGCAGGGTCCTCTGACGGGAAGCGGCACTTGTAGGGTGGGTTGGAGCAAGAGGCCAACGGGTCCGCGGTCAAGATGGGAATGGCAAGATGGAGAGGATGCGACACGATCAAGACATTCATTCAAGAGGGAGCGTGAGAGTTGGGGGGGTAGATATACGTTGGCAGACGGGGCGAGGCGCAGAGATAAGGAGTACTTTGGTTGATCCCATACAACCAGGCAAGACACCTCGTTCGGATCTGCGACAAGTACTTACCAGGAGCGCCCCAAGTATGGTTATACCTCCATGAGGGGAGGAACTGGGAGGGGGAAACACGGGAACGCCTTGTGCTTACGAGGGGGCTCGCGGCATCCTTGTCGTACATGCCGAGCTAATGTGCGTTCGCCTGTAAGTGCCATGGTTGCTTCAGCCCGCCCAGTCCAGGCCAGCCGAAGGCGGGAGAGCGAAACGGAAAACGAGATGGTGTCGACCCCAGAATACACCAATCTCGATCGATTCAGAGCCCAGTACCAAGAATTAGCGGCCGTTGACTCTGCTGACTGTGGCCCATCGCGTCCGCCCATCCAAGTATCCCCATCTCTGGTTCTGGCGGAGTGGAGACGGCGACCACGACTCAGCAGCCAACGGGGGATATTGGATGTATGTAACTGTATTCAAGGCCCTGCCTCTTGGCCAATCTCCGCGGCTCGGCAATCTGGAACTTGAGACGGCGCTTATCGAGACGAGGTGGCATCCATGGTGGTGTACCCGGTATCATCGCCCCGAGTCGGAGGGTTCTGGCTCCCAAGAACCCACATTACGGGATTCTCCTGCATGCTGCTTCGTATCTCCCCACGCCCGTAATCACCAAATCAGACAGGCCAAGCAATGATGTGTTAGCTGAGTGTTTCCCCCGTCCAGCTAGCTGCATGCGCCCAAGCACGCATCCCGCGCAGAAAGTGGCGGAACCGATCCCCTTCCCAATCCCACCTGCAGGGAGCCGTGGCAGTTGTGGGTGTGCGAGCATTGGATTCAGGTTGGCGCCGGGAACGGTTCCGGGGAACGCGGCTTGCCTGGGCTTGGCGATCGATCAGCGATTCCTGGGGAAGCCAAGCTGCCAAAATTGCCAAGGGGGGTCCAGCCCGCGGCCGAACCCATGGCAAAACCCGCCCAGAGCCCGCCAGAACGCTCAGAATGTGATGAATCGCAGCAATTCTCCATGCAGGACAGCGCCTCGCCGTTTCTGGCGGTCAACCTGGGGACCTCGGGGCATTCTGACGACGCCATGACGGGAAATGCCACGAGAAGTATGCAGTCTTGAGAATCATGAAGTTTCTCGGCTGCAGAAGTTGCGTTGGCACACTGCCTCTTCGTAGGCGCATCGAATGAATGGGGAGGGGGAGGTCTGACGGAGAATCGAGTCCGGAGCAAAGTCCAAATGAGACGAGAGTGAGACTCGAGCTACGAAGAAGCCCATCATTGTTGACAACAGTTGGTGTCACCCGTCCACGTGCGTCGCCTGCAGTCTATGCATTATAATTGCACGAACCTGTCTCACTGCTGGAACCAAACAAGACTCGGAAACAAACGAGACAAACTGGCGGGGCTCGCGGGGAAGACCAGGCTGGTGTGTGCTACCCCGCTCTGTTCATGGGAAGCCTGAGCTGAGAACGGCACCGGTTCTGGATAGAGATCGCCATTGTGGCTGACCGTGGCGTTCTGTCACGCAAGGGGCCAGCAGACGCAGGCTCGCAGGCTCGGGGGCTGGGAAACACCCGTCCAGGGGTATGGTGGTATTCTGTGCTACCTGAGTTACACGCATTCGTCGTCGGTGTGAATACTATGTAGCGCTGCATGGAACATGGCGTGTCTGGGGTTTGAGTTGTTTGATCGGACGCCTCTCGGGTCATGACCCACGGCCGGGCCGTCGATTGTAATAAGAGCAACGGGACGTTCGGCACAAGAGCCAAGCAAAACCTGAGACGACAAATGACTTCCATGAGGCACCGGTGGCAGGAGACAAATGGGGATGCCCAATTCCTTGGGTTGATATCATCTACTCATTACATACAACACCCGACCCCCATCTATTGCTTTTTAGAAGAACTTGCTGTCCTTGCACACGTACATATCAACGTACTCGTCCACCGCCATCGACTCGAGCTTCTGGGGGTTCTGGCCGAGCTCGATGAGCTCCTGCACCTTGTCGGCGCTGAAGTGGGGCTCCAGGTGGCGCTTGTACTTGGCCAGGATATGGGGCTTGGCCTCCTCGCGACGCAGGCGGTGGCCGAGCGGGGCCTCGACGACCACCTCGGGCAGCACGGTGCCGTCGTTGAGCTCGACCGTCAGGCCGTTGCTGATAGTGCGGAGCGACGGGTCGTGGTAGTCGGCGGTGAACTGCGGGTCCTCGACGCACTTGATCTTCTTGCGGAGCGACTCGACCAGCTCCGAGGTGGCGGCCTCGGAACCGTCGGGGTAGTCGCCAGCCGTCAGGCGGCCATAGACCAGCATGACAGAGCACATGTACTGGATGCAGTGGTCGCGGTCGGCAAAGTTGTCCATGGGCTTGAACTGCTTGTCAATGATGCGGATGCAGGCCTCGTGTGTGCGGCAAGTGACGGCCTTGATGTCGGCCGCAGACTTGCCCATGCCCTTGAGCTGTGCATGGATCTTCTCGGACGCCTCAACGGCGGTCTGCGAGTGGAACTCGGCTGCACGCGGAAAGAGTCAACACTAGGCCCGTTGCAGAACACAGAACACGGGGAAACTCAGGGACACGTACCCGGATACGACACCTTGAACAGCACGTTCTCCATGACGTAGCTGCCGTAGGGCCGCTGGAACTCGAACTTCTTGCCCTTGAACAGGACGTCGTAGAAGCCCCAGACGGGGGCGGAGAGCACGGTGGGGATGCCAGACTCGCCCTTGAGAACCTTGAGGGCCATGTTGACGGCGCGCTGGCAGGCATCGCCGGCAGCCCACGACTTGCGGGACATGGTGTTGGGGGTGTGGCGGTAGGTGCGCAGGCTCTGGCCGTCGACCCACGCGTGGGTGATGGCGTCGGCCGTCTGCTTCTCGCTCAGGCCCAGCATCTTGCTGACCACGGCCGTGCTGGCAACCTTGACCAGGACGACGTGGTCGAGGCCGACCTTGTTGTACGAGTTCAGCAGAGCGAGGCAGCCCTGGATCTCGTGGGCCTTGATCATGGCCTCGAGCACATCACGGACGGTGAAGGTCTTGCCCCCGGCGATCTTGGTCTTGCCGGCCTTGTTCGTCCGGGTGATCCAGTCGGCCACGGCAAGGATGGCACCCAGGTTGTCGCTGGGGTGGCCCCACTCGGCGGCGAGCCAGCAGTCGTTGTAGTCGAGCCACCGGATCATGGCGCCGATGTTGAACGCGCCATTGACGGGGTCGAGCTCGAAGTCGGTACCGGGCACCCTGGCGCCCGAGGGGACAGTGGTGCCGGGGACGACGGGCCCGAGAAGCTTGGAGCACTCCTTGAACCGCAGACCCTCAAGGCCGCAGCCGAGCGTGTCGAGGAACACCCACCTCGCCGTGTCGAACTGTTTGGGGCGGCCGTGTCAGCGTGGTGGCTTGGGGTGGAGGCATTTATAAAGCAAAAAAAGGGAGAAGAAAAATCCCCACTCACGGCCAGCTCCGAATCAATGGGCTTGTTGTGCACATAGCTGGCAATGTCGAGGATCTCGGGGTCGTAGCCCTTGCCCGCCGAGGGCGAGGGCGCGGCGGCGCTGGCAGACTGGAGGGAGGCCATGGTGGAGAAGCTGCTGCGGGTGTGTGTGGCAGCAACGGAGAGGGGGGCGGCAGCGTTCTTGAGGGCGCTCAACGGGCGCAGAGCCGATTGCGGGCACGCGCGGTGGAGGCGCAGTGATCTCGTCGCCTGGCGCAGTCCGCGGTTGACAGCAGACATGGTGCTTCGGGGGTGGGTGACTGCGCTTGCGCCGTGGTCCTGGGGATCAATTGGGATGAGGCCAATGAGATTCCGCAGGCTGCAGTCGTCAGGACGATGTTTACAGAGATGCGAGGAAAGAAAAGCTCCTTTCACGAGCAGCCCGTGACCTTCTTCAATGGGGAGCTTAGACCGCTTGAGCGGAGGTTCCAGCTTGGTTTTGCCGCGGCATGCCGAACCACCCCACACTTGGCGCTGGAACCATCCCCAGACAAACAGGGGAGCATCTGAAAATGCCAAGGATCTCTTTTGCCTCTCCCATGATCTTACCTAACCAGCCCTTCCTCAGTTGGGTTAGGAGCACATACTGTGGTAGAAGGTGAACAATTTTGAAAGGGGATACAAAACGCAACGGGTGGAACATCTTTTCGCTCCTTGCTGAGCCGTGTATAGAGCCTGCATGCCTTTGCCATTGCCTCCTTCGCCAAGGCATGGACAGATAAGATGCCCATACATGTCCAGCCTGCATAGGTATCCCAAACCCCAGAGAGCAGCCGACTCAGACGATGGAGGTCGGCACGAGCCATATCAATTCAATCAGTTAGTGGCATTCTTAGCCGACCTCCCCCTCCCCTGATCCTTTCCCCCGCAATCCCCGTCGGCTCCGCACTCGGTTCACAGAAGGCCCGAGCAGCGAGCCGGTGCCAAGCCCGTGTGAGTCCCGGCGAGCGCGCCGTGCTTGGACCAACCGGAGCCAACGCCCGCGGCTCGCCAGATCTGCTGGTATCCGCGAGATCGCGAACCGGAGCTGCCCCCCAGTCCCGCCAAGGAGGGTGCCGGTCTTGAAACACGCGCTACTCATCGATAGTTCAGGTTGCTGTCTCTCGGGCTCTAACTTTCTTCAGAAGAGGGTTAGGGTTGCTTCCTGTCGTTTGTCAGCACCCTGGCCAGCAGTTAAATCCGTGGCTCCCGTCCCTAAAGTCCGCCAGGTGCTCGCACTTGGCCCGCCACACCCAAGCGGCGTGTCGAAGGCCCTCCGCTTCCGATTTGCCCGCCGTGACCTCAGCGGGGTTGATAGAGCACGGGAAGAGGTGAATCGTGTTCATGTCCCAGCATCTCAAGAATCAAGAACTAGAATCTCAGTTTTGATTGAAACCAGCTTGCTGCCTGCCTGCCCATCAACTTGCTCGCGCTCTCAGTTCTTGCCTCGGGTTCTTATCTTGAAACACTATTGCGCAATAAGCAGTCTGGACACACCCTATTTGCCGGACAGGATCCCAGCCATCGTTCCGATCTTTGTATCTCTCTAGTGACACCCTCAACATCACTTACCGCTTACGGCGCAGTACCTCGGGGAAAGAGCATCACCATGAGCAGCAGCCAAAGCGCCGGGAGCAGCGACCACGAAGACGAGCCCCGTGACACACAAACCCCGAACGACTGGCTGGAATGGCTGCAACAGAATGAGGAAGAGGAGGAGGAAGAAGGTGACGAAGACGAGGATGACGAGAATGACTATGCAGGTGAGCCGGGATGTCCACGGTACCCACCGTCATGTCCGCATCATGCTGACCACTTCACGTAATGGCCCAGGCGGCGGTATTGAGCTCGAGGTTCTCATCGAGGAACTGATGGAGGGAGTCGCGGACCAAGGCGAAGGCTCTCACGCCCATGAAGACGAGGAGGGGCAGGGTGCCGCAGGACCCCAAAGGCGGGTTGTCAGGATAGGAGGCGGTATGCTCAACCCCCCGGTCTGATCTGCTGATTGCACATATTGATTGTTCCTAGGCCGGGCAGGGCGCCCTTTCCTGACCCAACGGGAGTTCTTGGCCTTGCTTCGGGGACAGTACCTCAACCCGGCGATTGTCGAAGATGAGGATGGCGGGGGTCGGCATTTCTCATGGAACATTGGGAACACCGCCGGCAACAAGCGCTTCCCCAAGGTTCCGAGCGAGGAAGGCAAGAAGTTGATGGAATCTGGCGCGTTCGGCGCCTACGACAGGAGCAAGCCCAGCCGCAAGGCTCTGGCTCGCCGGCTTTTGGACCGGGAGCTGGGCCTGGGCGATCCGTCTGGCCAGAAGCTCAACCAAGGCCTCATGGCTCAGGTGGGAAACAGAATCCCACATTCTCCGAGCGTTGAAAGCTAACGCTATGCAGTCGATGATACCATCCACCAAGCCCGAGATGGTTATCCACTACGAGGACCCCGTGTGTTGCGGGCAGTTTTCTGATGACGGCAACTTCTTTTACTCGTGTGTCAAAGCAAGTAACAGCACAACCGACTTCTTAAATTCTGCGTCTGCGGTAGTCCCACAGTTTCTGACACCCATCTAGGACTTCAAGGTTCGCTTGTATGACACATCAAGTCCCTACAACTGGAGGCACTACAAGACAGTCAACTACCCCTTTGGACAATGGACCATGACCGACGCCGACCTGAGCCCAGACAATAAGTGGCTTGCCTTTTCTTCGCTGCAACCCCACGTGGGCATTGCAGCCACCGATCCCAACGACACGGGCGACCCTTATACGCTTGACCTTGCGGACGGTTCCCACCATGGGAGGAACGAGTACATCTTTGGCGGCTTTGCCATCTTCTCGGTCCGCTTCTCGGGGGACGGCCGTCACATCGTTGCTGGCACGGGCGCCAACTCGATCGTGGTGTACGACATCGAGCGGCGAAGGTCGCTGCATCACGTCAGAGGGCACACCGACGACGTCAACGCCGTGTGCTTTGCCGACAAGCTCTCGCCCCACATCCTCTACTCGGGCTCGGACGACTGCACCATCAAGGTCTGGGACACACGCAGCATGGGCGACGGGAGAGAAGCAGGTGCCTTTGTCGGCCACACCGAGGGGCTGACATACATCGACAGCAAGGGCGACGGCCGGTACATTCTCAGCAACGCCAAGGACCAGAGCATGAAACTGTGGGATCTGAGGATGGCCATGTCGACGTCGCAGTTCCACGAGTCGGACCCCACGGCGGCCACGAGGAACCGCGACTACGAGTACGACTACCGCTGGCAGGACTACGAGGACTACCAGTGGTTCCAGCACCCGCACGACAACTCGCTCGTGACGTTCCGCGGGCACAAGGTGCAGCGGACGCTGATCCGGTGCCACTTCTCGCCGCCCAACAGCACCAACTCGCACTACGTCTACTCGGGCAGCCACGACGGATACGTCTACGTCTGGAATCTCGACGCCACCCTGGCCGCCAAGATCGACGTGACGGCCGCCACGAGGGGCGCCATGTACAGGCCGAGGACGGAGCGGCGGCACCGTACGCATCACCGGGGCGGGCATGGCTGGGCGTCGATGGTGCGAGACGTGGGTTGGCATCCGAACGCGCCCATGTTGGTTGGTAAGTGCACCGTTCGCCTAAGAACTTCCCAGGAGACAACGACAGCCTAACATTGGACAGCTTCGGCGTGGAGCGGACCGGACCAGGACGGCGGAACGGCGTCTTTGCATTCGTTCAACGAGGGTGAGAGTGACGAGGGCCAGCCGATGATGGGCATCTTGGTGAATGAGAAATTGGAGCCGTATGATTCCTAGGTGTTTTTAGGGGGTATTATGTGTAGGGTGGAGAGGTATGATATCTGTGTTTTTTGTGTTCTTGAACTCGGTTCGACTGGTGCAGGAGTAGGTGGCTCGGTTTCATGTGTATCCAAGCATGCCAGGTATTTGATTTGGAGTCGAGGTTGTTGGATTGGGATATTGGGCTGGCTACGGGTTGAACATACCAAGCGGATATATCTGTGCAATAAATCCAAGAACTCAAAGGTAGTGCTTTTTATGTTGTTGTTTTACTAGTGTTTTTGTATTTGATAGTTCCTCTCCTGAGTGTTGCTGGGGGTATGTTTTGGCCTTCATTGTCCGTAACCCCTAACCCTGATGGCCCACCTCAGGAGAAGATAAGCAGTGCGCACGGTTGCACAGGGGGCTTGGCGCGTTGCTGCAGCCTTGCCACGGGCTTTTGAAAGGCGGCGCAGGCCGAGAGCTTCAACTTCCATCTCTTGTGCAACCCTTCTCTCCCAAGTACTGAACCGTTTCAAACCCAACGGTCAGGCCACACGATTTCACCGCAACACTTTCGACACCTCTCTCCGAATTCGGGCATCCCCTGACACTCCGCTGAGTTCTGGTACCATTCGATCGAACCCAAAAATACTCGACACCACCCCTTGCGACCGTCGCGACGCTCGACCGAGTCATCGATGCCCATCGTTGTCGGCCATTTCCATCTGCCCGCTGAACAGTGACCGCAAAGCTTCTCCCGTTCCCTTAACTATCACATACAGGGAAGGGATATTAACAACATAGCCAATTGCCGCGCTGCACTGTGAACCGTGCGTGAGCGCGATACGAGACGCAGGAGTTCGCGGTTCGCTCAGAACAGAATCGGGGCTTCAGCGGCCATATTACCTGCCTGTACTTGTCTGGAGGAACAGGGACCTGGGGAGAGAAAGGGAGGAACACAGAAGATCAAAGCAAGAAAGCCCGACTCCTGTCAACAAGACTGCCAGCACAGAGCTGCGTCTTGGATTCTTTCCTCAAAGGGCACGACCTCTATCCTCGGTCATCGTTGTGTGTTAGGGATTGGAATGTACGTATGACGAGCCTTCTACTTCCTGCTGTTGTTTCTTGCTGTTGTTTTATGCTTCTGTTTGATATTGCTTTTTTGCTTCTTCGTTGCTCTGCTTCTTTGCTTTACTTCTCCCGTTGTCCTGCCCACCTTGGCCTCGGGCACCACCCCCTGATCCGGCCCGGAGCTCAACTAGCCCGGCCTGGTCTGCGGAGCACTACCCCCGTCCCGGCGACGATGAGATGTGGGAAAATTGTTATCCGCTGCTGATAATGGAATCATGCGCTATAGACGTTCCTGTATTTCTAATTCATAGCCAGGCGGCCAATTCAAATTTGAATCTTCTCGCAGGAACAGGTTCCAACGCCTTGACACCTTCCGATCGACACCTTTCGAACCGCATACATCCACCATCATGGCCGAAGAAGAGTTTGAAATCGACGTCTATGGCGACTCCGCCACTGAGCATGGCGACCATGGCCACGAAGAGGACCGCGGCTACGACGCCGAGGACGCTCATCACGCCAACGGCGACGACGGCCACGAGCACTACCATGAGGACTCGAGACATGACAACATGGATGACGGCGGCGCCGATCAGCACGAGTCCAACGGCCTGGCCACCCAGCGTCCCCAGCAGGGCGTGAAGCGCAAGGAGGGTTCCGACGAGCGTCCCGTCGACCCCGGCGCCACCACTGCGCTCATGATTTCGGAGCTCAACTGGTGGAACACTGACGATGACATTCGTGGCTGGGTGAATCAGGCTGGGTGCGAACACGAGCTCAAGGACATCACCTTTAGCGAGCACAAGATCAACGGCAAGAGTAAGGGGTAAGTGGACTGTACCCTGATTCGGCGCTGCAAGGATGACCCTGCTGACCCGCGCCGACAGTCAAGCCTACGTCGAGTTCACTTCTCAGCAGGCTGCCACCGCCACCAAGCATCGCATCGACTCGCTGTCCAACGAGTACAGCCAGCCCGGCCAGCAGAAGCGCCACAACGTCATCTACTCCGGACCCTCCCACAACCCCTTCCGGACCCTGCCCAAGGACGCCCCGAACCGCGCCGCTAAGGACGGACAGAGCCGTGCGGCCCCGGGTCAGTCGTACAATGACCGCGGCGGCGGCTTTGGTGGCACCAACAACTTTGGCGGTTTCCGCGGTGGTCGTGGCGGCTTCAACGGTCCCCGTGGCGGCGGCGGCATGAACCAGGGCGGCTTCAACCGCAACTTTGCGGGCAACAACATGAACTCGTTTGGCTCCAACAACATGGGCTTCAACAACCCCATGGGCGGCGTCGGCTACGGCGGCGGCTTCAACCGCGGCGGTGGCATGATGGGCGGCGGTATGCGTGGCGGTGGCATGCGCGGCGGCCGAGGCGGTGGCGGCATGGGCATGATGGGAGGCATGCCCATGGGTGGTGCCATGCCCATGGGCGGCATGGGCGGGCCGATGGGAGGCATGGGCATGATGGGCGGCGGCATGGGTGCCGGTATGCCTGGTAAGTTCTACTCTCATATGTACAGCCCGCAACACTTCGGCTCTCTGTACGTGCCATACTGACCCCGACGACAACAGGCTTCCAGGGCATGCAGCCGGGCTTCAACCCGGGCTTCTTCGGCGGTGCCGGCGGCAACCAGTCCAACGAGTGGCAGAACCCCCACGGCGCCAAGCGTGCTCGCGGTGAGTAGGACTACACCCGAGGCAAACGGCGCTACTAGTGGACCGGGTTCGCCACTGTTGCGGGCGTATTCGGTCATTTCGAACCCGTCAAAATCGGTTCTCCGTTTCTCCCCTCCCCACAAGGCGACCACCCAACAGTTAGTCGACAGCCGGACAACGACAAAGGGGTTGAGAGCCTCGCCGCCTAGCTGATACCACGCAGCAATACCAAAGATCGGGGTTTGCGAGCCCATCTATCAGTTTGTATGATTTGGAGGTGAAAGGTGACTGGCTGCGTTTCTTCTCAATTGGCGTTTGGGTTTCGGTGGGATGTGTTTGAGTTTGCTTTCCCGTGCTTTTTTTGCTATGCGGTGTTTTTGGTCTTGGTCTTGGTCTTGGTCTCGTTCAGATATCTTGGAATCAACCATCTGTGGCTCCATGTCTGTGGTGTTCTGTTGCTTGTGGGCGTGTTGGTGTCGGTTTTGGGAGTTGAGATGCATGTGTAAAGCTGCCAGGCGTAAAGGGGTTTTTGTTGTGCTCTCGAGGAGGCAGTGACTCTGGATTTGGCTAGGTCTGACAGCGTGTGGCTTGAGCTTCCATGGTGTAACGGTTGGGAAGTTGGCTACGTGATGTGGAGTTGAGCGTTTGCAAAGCCTGCGAAGATACCTTTTCGTTTCCAAGGTTCTAGTTTGGAGCTGTAGCTGGAGGTGTGGTTGCGCTTCTCGGCGCCCGATGATGTTGTCAAGTAGAGCGTTGACGACCTCTGGATTAAGGCTACGGGCTGTCTGGTCATTCCACAAACTCGATGAATCAAAGATCAAGCCTCGAGGCGATCAATTGTTTGGTCTACCACCTTTCGGATCTGCTGCCACCTTGTACGAAGCAACTCTGTCTGCTCCGGATGATCGTCCTCGAGGTCTCCCAACTCCTGCACCGTCTTGTCCACCATACCTCGATACTTCCTCAGCACCTTCAGCAGCAACCTATCCACTTGCTCCTGCAGCACCTCCCCCCCATCCTCCCCCTCGAACACCAACCTCTCCCACTGGCCCACCGGCACGCACAGCAACCTGAGCGCCACCTGCGTCCTGTAGCACACCGTCTTGGCATCCAGTACGTAGTTCCCCAGGAACCCCCGCTCCTCCAACCGCTCCTTCTGCTCGCCACTCAGCTCCGGCAAGACGGCGTCATCCAGGCACACCTCGTCCCACTGGTTCTCGCCGAGCACGAACCCGTACTCGACCAGCAAAAAGTCGTTGGAGTGCTTGCCGTAGCAGATGTACACCTCGTCGCCCTCGTCGTAGGCGCGGTCCGCGGTGACGGTGTAGCTGTCCGGGCCGAAGGCGACCTCGCAGCCGGCGTCGGCGTGGTTGAACAGGTCGGCGACGGGCTGCATGATCATGCGGTCGTCCCGGGGCAGCTTGGCGGTGCGCGGGGTCTCGTGGTAAAAGGTGCGCGTGTTGACGAGGAGCCAGGCGTAGAGGTAGTCCGGGCGGGCGATGACCAAGGACGCGTCCAGGGCGGCCGCGTGCTGGACGGCGGCCCAGTCGCGGGCGAACTTGGACTGCTGCTTGCGGAGCAGGGCGAGGGCGGCCTTGGGGAGGTAGGGGTGCAGGGCCGTGTCCCAGGCCAGGGGCATGCTGGCGGAGACGGAGTCGCGGGAGGGGAGCACGGCGTTCCAGAGGCTGTACTTGGACGCGGGCTTGTCCAGGGCCAGCTCGGCGGCGAGGATGGCGTGGACCTTGGTCCCCTTGGGGAGGGCCTTTTTGACTTTGGGGCGGACTGTTTCGATGGTCCTGAGGGCGGATGTGGGAACACTGAGGATCAGTTCCTTGGCCTAGAGAGACATTAGCTGTAGGCCCCGAGAAAAGGGAAGTGGCAGTATGGTTTGTATATACCTTGATCGGCTTTGTAACGACGATACCGATACCTCTGCCAGGAAGTGAACGCGGCGCGATGCCATTCAGTTGAACACCACGGTCTTGGGCCCAGCGGAGGAACTCGTCGTAGGTCTCCATGATGTTGTCAGTTGCTCGTGAGAAGGCAACCTTTCTCGCTGAGCAACTTGGTTGTTGTTGGGGCAGGAGTGAGCCTGAGTGCTTGGGTGACTCAAAAGTTGGGGATGTAAGTGCGAGAAAGGAAACAGCGTCGGATTGGTGGTGGTTATTGTGATGCACATAGCAAGGCAAACAATAGAAGGGAAATTTGAATGTTCTATACCGGTCTCATATTTTACCTGAATATTCTCTAAGCTACAAACCACCCCTTCTTTCCAGTATTTTAGAGTCATAAGTTTCTTCACGTTGCCGTTCGATTCCGAAACATGGCGATTTTCTTTTCTCAAAGCACACCTTCAATCGTATCAGCAATTCAGGGTTAGGGTCTTGTTTCACAGACAGAGCTGGCAATCGGCCGACTTTCACCGAAAGCCCGAGCTCCAGCCCAGAGCCGGGATCCATCGAACCATCTGGCCGGCGCCGACCTGTTTCTTTCTCGACCGAACAACAGGATGCCGTTCTGGTGTTCCGGACCCAACTCGTCATGGAGGTTTGCCTCGGACGCACAGCAGCTCTGGTAGCCCGCAATAATGGGTTTCGGCCTTCCGCCGCAGCACTCACAATAGCACCTGCCCACTCCCGGCACTTCTCCCTCTCGAGCCTCAGCCGCCCACCGCCCAACTACCCCGGCCATGTACCGCTCTCCCGTATTGAAAAGGCCGCTCTGGCAATTGGCTCCGGGCTGATGTCCCTTCGCGACCCGCGACGAGGAGGCAAGCTTCTACTACCCCTCCACTCTCCTCCCCTCTGCCCTGGCCTCCCCCACGCGACTAACACCCGCTCCAGACCTCATCGCCGCCTTCGCCGAAGCCACCGCGACCCCGTACTTCATCTACCGCCTCCGCGACGCCATGCTCGCCCACCCCACCGGCCGGCGCATCCTCCGCGACCGCCCGCGCATCACCTCGACCTCGCTCGACCTCCCCCACCTCCGCTCGCTCCCCGCCAACACGGTCGGCCGCACCTACGTCGCCTGGCTGGACCGCGAGGGCGTGTCCCCGGACACGCGCGCGCAGGTGCGCTACATCGACGACGCCGAGTGCGCCTACGTCATGCAGCGGTACCGCGAGTGCCACGACTTCTACCACGCCCTGACCGGCCTGCCCGTCGTGCGCGAGGGCGAGGTGGCCCTCAAGGCCTTTGAGTTTGCCAACACGCTGCTGCCCATGACGGGGCTGAGCGTGTTCGCCGCCGCGACGCTCAAGGAGAGCGAGCGGAGGCGGTTCGCGGGCATCTACCTCCCCTGGGCGCTGCGCAACGGCCTGCGCGCGGACGAGGTGATCAACGTGTACTGGGAGGAGCAGCTGGAGAAGGACGTGGGGGAGCTGAGGCGCGAGTTGCGGGTCGAGCCGCCGCCGGATTTGAGGGAGATTCGGAAACGGGAGAGGGAGGAGCGGAAGAGGAAGCAGGCGGCTGCGAGGGCGGGTGTATGAATGCCGTGAAGGAAGGGGGGGAAAGGGTTAACTGTACGAAAATCATGTGCGGTCGTGATCGCGTGTAGAATTATGACGCTGTACGATACCATGGAAATATAGCAACACGGGGCTCTGCACCCTGCCATCCATCAGACGCTAAAGAGTAGTGGTCATAACCCATAGATATCTGAACCCGGAATTACCCACCAACCCGCTCTGCTTACAAGTCCAACAAATCATCGTCATCCTCCCACCCCTTCCTCCGGCTCACCACGATCTTCTCCTCTTCCTTGTTGTCCGCCATGGCGTTGAGCAGCTCCTTGAGCTGCTCCTCCGACACCTTCTGCCGCAGCTGGCCCGACTGCGCCAGCATGATCAGCCGGTTCTCGATGTCGGTCGCCCGCTGCTCCTTGACGAGCCGGATGCGCCCCAGCCGGTCGGCGGCCTCGGGCTCGAGGATCTGGTTGAGGATCGACTTGCGTGCTTCGGCTGTCGGGTCGGGGGTTAGCAATCGACGGGGCGGTTTGAGAAGAGGGGTTGAATCGGTTCGATGGTACCTTCTTGTTGTCTGTCGGATGAACTCTGTCAGTATATTGAGGGGTAGATTGGAAAGCTGGAGGCACCCACTGCCTTTGTGCTGCCTGCTCCTGGCTGCCGTTCCCACCTCCCGCCGACTTGCCGCCGCCCTGGGTCTTGAGCTGCTCCAGGCGAGCTTTTCTGATCTGCCGATGCGAGTTAGTTCGGAGCTTGACCCGGGTCCCTAAAATAATCGGACCTGTTCTAGCTCTGCGTCCTCCATCTTGTCGAGTTCTGTGGGATGTGTTTGGAGAATGCGGGGAACAGGTTGAATGCCGTTCGCCTTGATCGCGGGGTCTTGAAGTTTTTGGTGGGGTGGTTGCGAACCGCTGCAAGCAGCACGAAACGCAAGCAATGAACCGCATGGGAGAGTGCAAGCAATAACATTATTTAGGCAGCCATGCCCTCAAAGTTCCCATAGTCTAAGGTAGGTAGGTTTCTATCATACAAGATTGAGTGTCGTACAAATCCTACATGCGAGGCGCCGGTCTCTCCTCCAAATTTTACAGTGTAATTTACAGATGCTCTCCCCCCTCTCCAAGTCATAGCTAATCCGCCCGCCCGGCGCAGGTTTGTGTTGTTCAGCAGCCGCCTTATGCTGAGTCTTCCGTCTCAAACGGTATGTCGCCCTCCAGCTTCCCCAGCGTGACCACTTGTTTTGCCTTGACCGCCCACATGATCGAGTCGAGCGCCGTGACGCTCGCCTGCACCTCGCGGCCTCGTCTGACGAAATAACCCGACAGATAGTTGATGTCTGTGTCCCATCCTCGCCCAATCTGCACCCGCAACTTGCTATCGGCAGTCCGCCGCAGCATCAACTTGTGGAACACCTCGTCCCGCAGTGCGCTGGACACTGCGAACTGCTTGAGCCTCTTTGACTGTCTGCATTCTGGCAACCGAGATACCAGGCGCGACAGCTCTCCGATCAGTCGATCCATCAGCTGCCTCGCGTACGGGTTGCTTGTGAGCTCGCTATACCTGCAGTCCAGCAGTGCCGCTAGCGGGTCTACGATGGTCCGAAACGCCATGGACGGCAGCTTGTACCGGAGGAAATCGGGCATCGGGTGGCCTGTCGCGTTGAGTCCCGGCATCGCCGTCAGAAGTCGGATGAAGTGAGTCGCCCTGGCCGTCCGCTCTATGGGTGGGTGGCGCTTGATGTTGAACCGACTCGCTTCTTTCGGGGGCGAGAACAGCGATAGGTAGAGCCTTCCCGGCCGGATTTCCGCAACCGAAAACCTGCTCTCGCCATGCCCCAAGCTCGTGGTGAAATGCCCGAGGAGGAAGATTGGCCGCCTCGACTCATCCGGAAAGTAGGCTTCAATCAGCGCCTCCGCGACTCCCAACCCATCGTTGACGAGGCAGATGGTTGACCGGTGATCAAGCCGATGCCTGATGTGCCCCAGGGCTTGGAGAACCTCCGCAGCCGGCAGCGTCACGAGCAAGTTGTCGATTACACGATTGCTCCGAGAGTCAGCCGGATCCTCCGGTATAAGCTCGGCCTTGACCCGACGGCGCGCAATGCTGGTGGCACCCCGGTACAGGGTCAGCTGTTTGTCGGCCTGGTGCCACTGCTTGTAGAGGAAATGCCTGTGTATCAAGTAGCGGACAGGGGGGATGGTCTCGCAGCCGGCCAAAGCATGGGCGATGTATCGTCCTGCCAAATCTAGGCCCATGACATGTATTTGATCCGAAGGCTTAAACGCCGGCACGCCAACCGGAAGCCGCGGCCGGGCATGAGCCTGCCGCTCTTCTGCATCCCACAGGGCAAGCTTGGACTGGATCCGGTCCAGCTCCCCCGACCTTTCTTGTTCTGCCGGCATGGCACCCCCAGCCTGGTCCGTGGAGATTTCGGCTCCTGAGGGTATTGTCGGTACGACATGATCAGCCAGGATTGTAGCCGGCGTGTCTTCCGCGGGACCGACCGCCGGGGCGATGTGGCCGTCCTGGGCCGCAGCCGGAACATCTTCTGAAGATCTCGCTGGCGGTAGCACCTCTCTTCCGGCTAGCGGAAGATCCACTGAGCCCGCAGTGCGTTCCAGATGTGGTGGGCGAAGGGGTTGTGTATGCTGGTTGATGGGCGGAATAACCATGGGGCCAAAGGTGCCCAGAAGATGCACAGGGAGACCCCGCGGGCCATTCCACGGCTTGTAGGTGCTGGTTCTTTGCGCTGAGTAGCATCTCGACGTGGCGAAATCGCGGTCCAACAACCGGCGCATGGCCCCCCGGCCCGCGACGTCGTTATTGAGTGGCCATGGTATACACCTGTAGGGTATTTGCGCGAACGCCCGCGGTGGCGGGCGACTGCCTTGAAGGAGATACAGATTGCCGGTATTCACGCAAAAACCTGGGAGCGCATGGCAGGGCGGGTCGGCGTCGCAGATTCGTGAGAGGCCCGTCGCAGGTGGCTCTCGATGGCTAGGGGATGTGATCCGGCATTGGGGAGACTCGGTTGAAGCGGATGGAATCGACACTCGGACTGTGTTCGGTGGTCGTTGGAGTCTGGGCGCGGTCGGCGGTCATAAGGTTTGAGTCGGCGGAGGGACAAAACCGTCGCGACGGCGGCTTCTCTGGTCGAGGGCGACGAGAGCTGCAGAGACGCGAGCTCAATTTTCTTGCTCCCGCGATCATTGACCAGAAAAAAATCACGGCTAACTGATTGGTCCGTCAGGGGGTCGAAAGCCGAGGGGCCCAAGGCTGCTCCAGCGGGATCCACCGGCGCCACAGCCGCTAACCCATTCCAGAGTTGGAACTGAACTTCCAAGATCCCGGCCCAGATTTTTGGAAGGCTTGAAGGTTTCACTCACATCAAAGGCAACAAAACCACATCCCAAGCGTGAAGCAAACGAAACGTTATTTGGTTTGCGGGTGCACCCAAACAACATCAGCATCTTTCAGCACATCAAAACTAGCCTGAATATACCCACAATGGATGTCAGCGACATCACGCCGCAACTGGACCAGCTCGAGGAGCAGCTCAACAAGGCACAAGAAGTCCTGGGGCCGCTGCTGGGCGACATCGGAGACATCTCGGGCAAGCTTCCACTCTTGGACAAGGCCAAACTCTATGTATTGGTGTCATACACAATAGAGTCGCTTCTCTTTTGTAAGACTTGTTCGTCCCTTCTTCCCTACAACTACCTGGTGCTAACACCTGGTGCAGCCGCCTTACGCCTGAATGGGGTGGAGACTAAGAACCATGCCATCTTCACCGAGTTGACACGCGTAAAACAGTACATGGACAAGATTCAGAAACTTGAGAACCCCCCCGCAGAGCGTGAGAATGCAGTCAACACCGAGGCGGCAGCCCGGTTTTTGAGATCTGATCTTGTAAGACACCAACGCCCAACTGCTCGTGTGTCTGTCCATGCATTAACATGACAACAGAGCGACAACAAAGACATCAAAGCAAAGTTGACGGAGCTCATCGCCAAGGAGCGGGAGAAGGCAGCAGCCAAAGCCGCTGAGAAGAAGCGCCCAGCAGAGGACTCGGCCGCCGAGAACAGCCCGGCTGACGCAGGCGAGAAGATCTCCAAGCGACCGAAGCGCAATGGGGGAAAGAAGAAGAAATAAAAGATCAACTGAAAGTCACCGCAGCAAAACACAGCAGGTCGGGGAAGATATCTCGCGTCGAGGCGGTCCGATCCGTCGTCGAGTCCGACCGCGGAACCCGCGTGACTGGGACTGACTTGAGCAAGCCTCTCCAGAGACATGTGCAGAGGTGTTTGGGGTGATTATTGGGCCATCCGTCGTGGGAAAACACCCAATCGGTCCTGCCCTCTACCCAGGGGTTGTTTGAGATAGGCCAGGGCCAGGGACTCAACTGGTCTTCTATGTGCCCAACTCCCCTGCGTGAGCCGAGGGATGAGGGCTCAAGGCACACCGGCTTATCATGGGACTTGGGACTCAGAGTAGTTTTTAGAGAGCGCGAATGTCTCGATTTGCGAACCAGCAGGTTCTTTCGTACCGAGAACACATTCTCGCGCTGTGCAAAGTTGACTGCGAATCTCGTCTCAGAAGCTTGACAACAGGGGTCGCAAGAGCTCAGCACGGTGATCCCCTAACCCCGAACGTTGAACTCGGCATTTGGCAACCCCGGCCGACGCAAATCTGGTCCCACCCGGCGATCTTCTATTGGCTTCTAGACGGGTGTTCCGGAACGCCAGCAAAGCAGTGGCCAATCGCAAAATCGCGTCGGCCTCCAACACCTACCGGCAAAATATCTCCATCTCCAAACCACTCGCTCCCTCCGTGTCGCAACAACATCGCTCGTTGAACCGTCCGTCTCGCCGCGCACCCCAAACAAACCCCCCACCCGCACATCCAACAACATGCCTCGCCAGTCCAGGTCATCGG
>Ga0247824_10000303_pt1 | contig 22862 bp, 19 predicted proteins | sample 13C_PalmiticAcid_FD_194412 | JGI IMG/M metagenome (GOLD analysis project Ga0247824, IMG submission 194412) | Soil microbial communities from agricultural site in Penn Yan, New York, United States - 13C_PalmiticAcid_Day48 | ecosystem: Environmental > Terrestrial > Soil > Agricultural land...
GTGCGGAGGCACAGTGTGTTTGCCATCTTGCCGCAAGAGGTTGTGTGCACAGACTTTTGTCCACAGAGGGACAGGACGGGCCAGAGACCAGCTCCTCCCACACCCCCACACCCCCACACCCCCACATATCGCCCACACACACTCAGGCCTCCTGCACATCCTTCTGCATTCACGACTTCCATCTCGGGGTTGTTATCCAGCTTTGAGGCGTTCTCGCGGCCGGAGCAGTACGGGCAGGAAAAGCCTTATTCCCATCTAACTTTGACTGCTGACCAAGAAATCCTGCGGTTTGCCCATCAGGATCGGAAGGACCGGGGAACCTTCTTTTGGTCAATACAACAATCACGTTCAAGATTCTCCACACAATGAGGATCAGGGCCTTCCAGCTGCAGACTTTTTGGTCTTCTTCAGCTGTTTGTCGTTGCATTTATTTGGGTCGTGAGTGAAACTCTTACCACGGCGGAAGTTGAGGGACAGAGAGAAGGAGAGAGAATTCCGGAGTTGCGAGAGAAAGGAGGAGGAGGAGGAGGAAAGGAGGGGGGTGGTAGAGGATTTTGTGCCTTCCGTCTCAGTGATGGACAAAGAACTAATGTTCCTTCCTGCCCTCTCCAGTTCGACGTCATGACCATGCAGGATGCTCCCCAATAGCGCAAACTTGAGCATAATTTGAGAGAAACAGCGCTGATACTGGAAGGTGCCCGTATTGATATATTGATTTGAAGAGGACTGTGGGAAGGAATTGCAGTATTCGTATTGCACGTCGAAGACAACTTGGAAGCTAACCTTCCGCCTCTGAAAGCTTTTAGCCATGAAGCACCAGACAAATCACCAGCTGGACGAGATGGCGACAAAGATGACAGATTCAGACGGTGAGATAACTTGAAGGTATCATTCGATTCTCTTACGCCGAGTCACTCTGCCGACCTGCTTCCCGCGCCTTCTCGGCGGCGATCCGCTCGGCCCTCCATTTCGGCCCCCAGCGCATGATGACCCACAGAAGGGGCGCCATGAAGAGGTTCAAGAGCGCCAGGAGAGTGTAGGCCCACCCGCTCGACATGGCATTGGTCATGGGCACGATAGCGGCGGACGCACCGGCCCCGATCCAGCACCGCACGAGGTTGTTGGCAGCGGTGGCCGTCGCTGGCGCCTGTGGGTAAACGTCAACCATGAGGACGCTGAGCATGGTAAAGAAGCCGTTGACGCCGAAGCCCAGGAAGAAGAGCATGACGAGGAGTCCGGCTACGCTCGTGCGGGACCAGAGCAGCCAGCCGTACACGATGAACGCAACGCCGACAAGCGCGCACATGGGCAGTGCAACCTGGCACCGGACCATCTCGATGGGGAAGCTGCCGAGATCGCGGCTCATCTGCCTCGCCTCGCCAACACTGATCCCGAGCCGGCGCGAGTGGCGGGCAAAGTTCCAGTCGGCGACGTGGCCGACCGCGATGGCGGATAGTGCGGCGCTCACGCCGACGGGGATGAAACAGAGGCCGATGTGGAGGTCGTCAAAACCGTAGAGCTCATGGAACTGCGAGGGTATGGCGCTGACAACTGCAGAGTACCCCGCAAACACGATGCCGTTGGCGAGGAGAACGATGCCGGCTTCTTTGTCGGCGCAGATCCTGAGCGTCATGAAGGGGTTGACGAAGCGACTTCTCCTCACAGCCTCACCCGGGCTGTTTCCAACCGCGCGGGCGGCGTCTCTCCTGCGCTGAGTCGACGGCAGAAAATCCCACAGGGAAACGTTCCAGCCCCGCGGCCGAGTTGAGCCGTTACCGACGACGGCTCGCGCTGTTTCTGGAAGGGCAAGGCAGACCATCATGGTCACAACACCCGCGCAGATGACCAGAAACCAAAAGATGGACCGCCAGCCCAGGTAATCGCTGAGAATCCCGCCGATCGTGGCACCAAGCGCGACACCCACCACGCCCCCAAGAGAAACATATCCAATGTATGCTCCGCGCTCAGCAGGACTGGCAATGTCGGAGACGACGGCATTCCCCAGGGCGATGGTGCCGCTGCTTCCGGAGCTCTGAAGACACCGGAGAACCATGAGAGCGGCAAACTGGTTCTGCAGCGCGAGGCCGATGTTCGCAGCCATATAGATGACGAAGCAGAGCAGGTAGACTGGACGCCGGCCGATGCTGTCGGAGAGCGAGCCGGTGAAGGAGGGGGCAAGCCCCTGGAAGATCATGTACATGGTGATGGACAGGTTGATGAGCGTGGCCGACACTTGGTAGTCCCGAGAGAGAGAGTTGAGAGCCGGGAAGTAGATGCTGGCACTGACAGGGCTGATAAAGCTGGCGACCGAGGCCACGAGGACAATCCAGCGCTTCTCCCCTGTGTTGAACAGACTGTAAGGGGGTTGTGCTGGTGGCGCATCTGCGTCAACCACGCCCTGTTCTTTGTCTCGACGGCCATCTTTCTCGCCTCCCGTGAGTTCAGAAACAAATGAGTTCCCGGGGAAGGGCTGTGCCACGGAATTACCAAGCCCACTGGGATTCTGGAGTTCCAATGCCTCCGAGTTGAAACTTCTAACGGCGTCTTCGCCCCCCCTCTCTGGAGTGGGATTCGTTCTCGCGCCTTCGCGGCTCTCTTCGTCTCCATCGGTCGGCATTGCGTGTTTCCTGTGTACTGCAAATGTCAAAAGCGCTGGAATCCAAAGTCTAAACCACGACGTGTGAGTTATGAGACTACACTCCGAACAGACAATTAAGGCAGTCGTCATGCGTGCGAAGGTTCGACCATTACCGCGGCTTTCTCGAGGGGCGGCTATGACCGGCACCGCGGTCTTTGATGTTATTTCCCTCTCATTCCCGATCCCCGACTTCGGGATCCGCGAGATGGTTAGCCTCGTACTTCTCCTACTTGCAAAAGGCTAGATCGGTACTGCATATTCCCGAGATCCTTCCGTGCAGTAAAGCACCACGACTGATGTATCAGACAGGCCTAGCCTTTCTTTCTCAACCTCGCAGCTTCTCTTCAAGGCCGCCAGTGTCGCGGCCCCGCAAGGACCTGCCTTGACCCCCAATTCCCCTAATTCCTCGACCGCATGGTGCGCTTCCGCATCCCGAACCAAGATGGCACCATCGACCCCTGATCGGAGAAGAGGCCAAGCGGTCGTGGACAAGGTCCCACAGTTCATCCCACACATGATACTATTTTCGGTCGGAATCCTCGTCATCGTGCCGCGCTCGAGAGACGTCTTTAAGCATGCCGCCGTGTCTGGCTCGACCGAGAGCACAGTGGCCGCTGGGCTGGTACGCTCTTCTCTTGCCACGCTCCTGAAGTGCTGCGCCACTGCCTGCGCAACCGAACCACATCCTACTGGGACAACGACATGCGTGATCGCTTTTCCTTCCGCCATGCAAAGGACTTGTGTATCTGACTCATCCAGCATTGTCTGGTACCCTTCAACCACCCACTTACGCTCGATCAGCAGAGATACTAATGGTAACCAAGCACAGGGTTCGGGGAAAAGTTGAACAAACCTGCGGCACGGTTTCGTAGCCTTCCCAGCTGATGTCCATCACCAACAGGGACCCCTCAGATTCCGCCGCCCCCTGAGCAGCCGCCACCGCAGCGTCGTAGTCGCCATCCACAACCTTGACATCGGCGCCTTCACCCCTGATCCGCTCTCGGGTTATCTCGTGCATGTGGGCCGGCACGTAGACGGTGGCGGGAACACCGAGGTAGCTTGCCATTCTCGCCACAGCCCGGCCCCAGTTCCCTTCGGTGCAGGTGACGAGTCGAAGGCGGAGCCCTTGGTCCCTTGCCAGGAGTCCCAAAGAACTCAGATCCAACGACGACCCGTTTTCCGTCAGAAGTGACAAGGCATCAAGGCCTAGCCGGTCGGCCACGGCGCGGTACACGGCCCATGACGCACCGAGAATCTTGAAGGAGGGGAGGCCAAAACGCTGGGATTCGTCTTTGACAAAGACATGCCCAAGGCCGAGATGCTTGGCCACCGAAGGAAGGCTGTGGAGCGGGGTTTCTGCGTAGTGTGGAAGGAGTCGGTGGAATGCCCGCACAGGCGACTCCAAGTAGCCGCTGTCGACAGCGGGTTTGGGCAGGGAGTACCGCCATGCTCTCGCAGCGGAGTTGATGTAGACCATGGACGGAGGTGCCATCGTGGGAGATGTCGGGAGTGAACAACAGAGTCTCTGGGTTTCCGAAGACGTTCGTGCCTCAAGGACAAGAATAGCGCTTACAAACGGCTCTTCCTTCCTGCACCTGCTTGCTGTGCGGGGCTAGCCAGCATCAGATCAGAGCCGCCGAGCCCGAGACAAGTCAGGATTGGGCACCCGGGCCGGTAGCGGAACCGGAATGGGCTCCGTCAGACCAGTCCAGGGTCGCAATGGAGGTTTGTGTTGGGTGCTGTTGAACGTGGCATCGTGGCTTTGAGGACCAACGGATGCGTCCGTACGCTTCAAGGGTTGTGAGATGCAGGATAAAAGAACGGTCGACGGTTTTGATGTCGAGCTGTCGGGGAATTTGAAAGATGAGGCCAACCCAACCAGGGAAGGTGGTCACTTCCATGGAGATGACTGCAGGTGACGGCGACTGGCGGCCCGGAGTCACTTCTTCACGCCGCACTTGCCTTTCATCCCTGGATTTCATTTCTCATGTCAGGTTCAGAGTTCAACGGTTGCCCTGCACAACATCAACCGCGCAGCACACACCACACAGCCGCCTCAGCGTCTGGTAGCGTTTGAAAGTTCGGTCGGACTGATAGTGAAAAGAGCTGATTAGATTTCCATTCCATAAAAACGAAACCCCAGGTCATCCACACAGCACCATCTCCAGCGCCTCCAGCGCCACCGCGGCATCAAGGCATCACGGCATAACAGCATAACAACATATAGTAACGGCAGTCCGGGATCACCTCTCCAGCCGCTGCCTGCTGAGCTGCACCGCAACGTCCGAGGTCCCGCCGTCTATAAAGTCGTTCATCATGACAACCAGCTGGTCCAGCTCGCACGTCTGCAGGACGTGATCCTTGCACCACGGCAGCGTCTTGGAGTCGCAGAGGCCCTTGGTCGCCAGCAGACAGCTCGTCGTGACGCTCGCCTCGAGCACCGAGTAGACCACCGCCTTGGTGATATTGGACGCCGTGGCCTGGCACTGGATGTTGATAAACGCCTTGCCCCTCTGGTTGTCCGCCGTCAGCACCCTCGGCAGCGCCTCGACGATGCTGTCCCCGTTCAGCGTCGCGTTGCCCTCGTCCGTGTACGTCGACAGCGAGTCGACGCTGTCCAGCATGATCAGCCGCCTCTTGTCCCGCCGCAGCTGCCCGATGCTCGAGCGCTTCATGTCGTCGAGGTTGCCCGCCACGATCTCGCCGTTCGCCTGCCGCAGCGCCTCGTCGAGGTACTGCCGCTTCTCGTCGTCCGACGGCTTGGCGCACACGTCCGGCACGCCGTCCCAGCGCAGCTGCACAACCACAATCTCGGTCGGGTGCGCCAGCAGGAACGCCACCACCTCCCGCAGAAAGGCGTCGTACGCCATGCCCGGGATCGCACTGTGCTGGAAGTAGAGCCGGTCGGGCAGCGCGCCCGTGGGGATGATGGCGTTGTGCAGATGGGCCGGGCGGAACTCGAAGTACCGCGCGCCAACCTTGAGCATGGCGTCCAGGCTGTCCTTTTGCGTGATGGCTAGGCTGAAGATGATGTTGGGCGCGATGAGCGCGATGGCGTCGCGCGAGAGCTTGTCCGCAAGCTTGGTCAGGATCCGGTTGTCGTTGATGAGCGTGCCCACGACGGCGCCACCCACCCGCCGGAGCACCGCGTCGCTGCTTTCCATGCTGTTCATGCCCACGTCGTGCGCCGAGGGGAGGACGAGCCGCGTGAAGGGCTTGTTCTCAAGCTCGGACCCGGGAGGTGCCACGCTGCCGATCCAGTTGGCATAGCTGGGCGTTACGGTGATGTAGCATTGGTGGCGGTTCGGCAGCACGTCGTGGCCTTCGCCGGCCTCGTACAAGCCGTACGATATGATGAGGTTGTCGCCGTGGAAAATGGAGCGGGTCTCGGCGATGGACTCCATGGTGCCCCCGCTGGCATTCCCCGTGACGGCGTTCACGTCAATCCATTGCTCCGTGATCTGGTTGCCGTGCTCGAAGACCTTGAAGGTGAACCGGCCTCTCTTGTCGAAGAAGCTCTTGATGGCGAAAGCCTCCACCTCCAAGACGACATTGGCGAAGCGATTCAACTCATTCACCGTGACGGTCTGCCCGGGCACTGACAGCTCAATCGAGCACCCGGGCACCGCGATGTAGGTGAACGCATGGACTCCTTTACTGGGCATTGTTACGGCCTGCCCACGGCGATCTGGTCAATGGCGGGACGGTGTATGTGGGGTTGGAGTCTTGGAGATCCCCTCTCTTGCGGTTTTCGGGGCGGCCAGGGGGCATTAAAGGCCGCGCCGCACTGCGCCAAAGCTGAAACTATCGAATTTGGCGCTTGATCCGCCGCCAATCCCAGCCGCAGTGCCGACTTTGCACAGCGTCGCCAATCACCGCGCCTCGTGCCTGTGGGTGTGGAGAGCCGCCGTCAGCCCTGGCCCGGCTGTGCTGCAAGCCAAGCTTCCACGATCCAGGTGCGGGGGTTCACCATGGCGGCAGAAGGAAGAAAGTCGTCTTCTCTTGCTCAGATTCTCTGCTCAGTGTTGGCCCTGACTGTCCAAAACGTAACCAGAGTCTTGTCGGGTAACCCCTGGTTTGACTCGTGGCTGTGGAGTCGTCGTGTCAGAGTCAGGGGTAATTTGAAGGGTCCTCTTCCTGGGGTCAACTTTATCTCTCTCCGCAACAACATCAGAAGCTCATGCAATGATAGCCGCTTGCTTCTGCTTGAATGACCGTCATATCACTGCGCTCGTGAACTGTGCAAGCTCTCTGATTTACGAGTCAACTTTTGCAGTTTCAGTACTGAACGTCTTTTTCAAAAGTCATTTCTACCCTTGCCTGCCGCCCCCTTCGAACCACCGCTTCGCTGACCGCAGAAACATGCAGGAACGTATCACACGGCCCGCGCGTGTCTCATAGACGCAGTCAGCGCCGCTGTGCTGGGCCCCCAGCTGCCCATCTCGGTATAGCCACATTCAGAGACTGGCAATTCACGAAGCTTCGCCGCAACCACGCTTCGGGGTTTGGAGTGGTAGTACCATGTTGACTGGGGGCGTCTGGTAGATCACTCATTAGAAGCCAGTACAAAATTCGCAGGCACCTTCTTGTTTTCCTGATCTGTTACATCCTTTGATTTGCCTCTTCGCCATCGGTTTTGTCCCCGCTGTGTTTTTTTAACTGTTCGAAGAGATCCAGGAAAGCTTTTAATCTCTAGACGCTTAAACTGCCTTCTAATTGCCAGTTGCAATCAGAACTCGTCATGGCCGAAGGACGGACACAGGTAAAGCTTCCTCACAAATCGAGTAATCCAGTTCCATGTGGAGATTCGTCATTTTCTTTCTTCCATCCAAACTTCTGCCACTCAAGCAGCCATAACCGTCCAACGGCTGATAGTTCCTACAGTTCATGTCGAACCCCAGCCTTGTGGCCCACAATCCTCCACGCGCACCTTATCACATCGTCAATGTGATATCCAACCACCACGGAGGGGCAAGGCTTCTGCCGCCAGTAGGCCACGAGCAGGTGTCAAGTACAAACGTCTTCGGCAGTGCCCATCAGCGGAACATGGCTGGGTGTTCACCCATATCTTACACAGGCCAGCTTGGCGAGAGTTGTCGAGGCATGGGTACCAATGGAGGCCCGGCCCAGCAGCCAGACCCAACCGGTTGGGGCCATACGGCGCTGGATGGCCCGCAAAGCGGCCGTCAGACATCACCTCGGCCAGCGGCTACAGCGAGAAGATGGCTGACCCGGATCAACGCCATACCGGAAACCGAGTCGCGCGTTGGCACGAGCCCAAGAGGCAACAACACCGCCGAGGAAGACCTTCATCCGACGGTGAACAGCGGCGACACTCAGCCAGCCACACAGTCCCGGTCTCGTCGGCGAGCCGCTCAACGTTGGGATTGGGAAGGGGATCGGCAGAATGACGAGCTGATTCAACGCGGGCTGGTGCGTGGATTTCAGGTTCTTTGGCACCGGGGGAAGTGACTCAGGAGTTGTCATTCAGGGTAGGTGTGTATCAAGTCTTTGTACATAGCGTCTCACTTTATATCTTGAGTGCCATAAACGAGGATGTTCAGGGCATAGTATGTCAATCCGCCCAGTGCTCCCTCCAGAGATTAAAGTGACTTGACAGCAGGATGATGAGGCCAGATTCAGTATCAATAATTTAAGGACTACGCATCTATTGAGCCGGGTACCGTACTCATGCTACCTATTTACCTCGCCTTCTGGCTTGACATCCAGGATAGCACCTGAACGTTAGAAGAATGATGGCGTCGGAGTTACAGAAATTTGCAAGTTTGTTCCTCGTCCTCACTAAACCAAAGGAGAGGTGTGACATATGATACGATTCTGTTTCAACAGCAGAATTTGTTGAGAAAGTCGCGAGAATCACGTACATGGGCGATTTGGTGTACCAAACAAAAGCAATGGTTCCTTCAAGTGAATACTAGCGTCTGCTATATGCTCTATCCTATAGACCCAAGCAGGTCTCGCACCCTGTGCTCTCCCCTTGACCGCCGTCGCTGATGTATTTGCCGTGATACTCAGACGTCTCTGGGACATCGGGAACCCTTGCAAGGAAATCTTGGGTCCATAGCTTTGTGTCTCGAAGCGGCAGCGGCTACACCGTGGCATCCCTGGCGGACAGGACAAAGCGCTCATGCAACAATATGAGCTATAATTCGGCGGCAATACGAGCTGACGGTGGATCTGTCAAACGCATCTCAGGGGAAGGGGGGTTGTGGAAGAAGCAATAATCTGCAGAAACGTTAACCTCCATTCTGAAACACTGTGGATCTGTTGATACATGGATGTTGCTTCTATGTTAAGCAGGGAGGCAGCCCGAGGGTTGTTCGAGGTATGGAGACTAGACATGAAAGCAAAGAGCTTGATTGAATCCCCCATCCGTAGTTACGCCCACCGAGGCTGCTGAAGCGCTTCTCAGAACATTCTGTTGGACGTGGTAAGCTGTGGAACCGCTTGAGACGATTCGAACAGTGTCTTTGCAGAGTGTGAATGTAGTCCAACCCACAGTTCAAGTCTAGACCATCAAGACCATGGGAAATCCCTTGAAACTTGAAGTGATCAACACAACAGCCCCACTTGCCGCTGATGTTCCAGTCCATCCCATCCCTTGACCCGAGCTCGCCGAGGAAAAACCACGCTCTCGGGTGGTTGGGAAGGGGTGGCAAAAAAGTAGCGGGGTGAGGACCCGGTTCTCGGCTGTGAGAGAGGGGTTTGTTTCGAAGCAGGTCCCCGGGAAGCAAGACAGCGAGAACGAGAGGTTGAGTGACAAGCGGGCAGTAAAAGCAGAATGGACATTATTAAGTATATACGATGGCTTCTGAGCCGAGCCCGGCAGTCGCAAGCAGATTGACGAAGCCTTGCCCCCAGGACAAACGAACCATAATACTTTGTCCAAACAAAACAAGGGATATTAGCGAACACGAAACAACCCGGACTACACACCGGACACATGAAACATCAAACCCCTATCAGGCGCCATTATATTTTCGCATTGACACCATCAGTCGTACAGAATGTAACAGAAAAACATGCTCCCCCTCCATCTAACCAGAGAAACCGACCTTGACCTCAATCACGGTCTTGCCGGGCACAATGTTGAGTCCAATGCCATCGAGCGCCTCCATGCCCTTGGTGTAAGCGTTGGTGCCGTGGCCGCCGGGAAGAATTGTCGAGTCGATGCCACCGTGGGACATGCGGCAGCCCGGGACGTCCATGTCGTATGCCTGGGCGACGAGCGAAGAGCAGTCGGCGCCGGACCAGCCCTTGTTGCTATCGTTCGCAAAGTCAAACTCGGCCCAAACACCAGCGTACTGCCCATGGGTAGTGCGGGGGACCTCGTTGGCGGCAAAGGCGCAGACGCCCTGGGTGTTGGTGTCGGAGACAACGGTCTTGGTCTCGCCCGGCTGGAGGGTGAAGATGAGCTGCTGCTGGCCGTCGACCTTGAACATGCCCGTGAGCTGGCCGTCGGCGCCCATCTTGTTGGCGCAGATGACCTGGTACGGCTGGGAGGCGACGTTGGTGTACTTCTGGACGTATTGGTACTTGCTGGCGATGCTGTTGGGGACTACCATCATGTTGGAGTTCCATGGGCAGCCGCTGTTGGTGCCCGTGTTGCCAGTGTACATGATCTGCTCATACGTCACACGCTTCGACTTGCTGGAAGTGCCGCCACAGAAGGGGATGAACTCGGTGGACTCGGCCGACTGGCTGCCCTTCGAGGGGGTCGCAGCTGCGGCTGCGACAGCAGACGTCGGCGCCGCGGCCGGAGTGGTAGGCTTGGGGATCGGCTTGTTGTGGATGTTCTTCACGTACACCGGGTCGCCATCGCGCTTGGCGTGGGCGCTGCGGTGGAGGTGGGCGTGTCCTGACGGGTGGGCAGCAGCACCGAGCACGCCGGCGAGCAGGAGGAAGTGGGTAAGCTGCATGGTGGATGTCGTTTTCTTTCTTTTTTATCCCGGATTCGTGGGCTCCGTCGAGGAAGTCCGTCGGCCTGCCGAAGCGCAACAAGTGGGTCTTTGTGTGTGTCGCAGATGCTGTGTGGCCGTGGTTTTCAATCAGTGGCTGCAATCGCGGAGTGCAGAGAGCGAGATATCGCTTGTGGGCGTCCTAAAGGAGTGAACTGAGATGCGAGATCTCGAAAAGAGCGGATGGGGGCGCGAAATGCGTCGTTTGTTGAAGGTTGCAAGAAAGGAAAGGAGAGTCCGCTGGCGGCGGGAGGTTCAAATTGAAATGCTGCTGCCCAGGCAGGGGCGGTAAAATGAGCCGAGAGCTCTGTTCCTGAATCATCCCGGTCAACCGCCCTGTTAGCCCGTGCCCCTGGCGAAGGCCAGAACAGCGATCCAAACGGGCCTTGTGTTATGAGTGGTCGCTCAGACCCACACCTAAACAGGGCTCATGCAGGTCCCCACCCATTGTCATTGGCTGCCAGGCCATTGACACTTTGAGAGCACACAGTTTCGGCTGCCACACCTGCCCTGCTGCCGCAATCATGCCCGACCATCTCGACGTGTTGCCGTTGTGTTGGTGCCACTGGCCTCTGCAGGTTTCTCCACCCGATCTCCTCTGTGGACCAACACTCGGGTTTTGAAAATGCCAACGATGGCCTCGTTGGGCGTGTGACTAACGACTCCGTGGTGGGGGACGCGTGGCCGAGAGGAGAAAGCGGATTTGCTCCGGCCACCTTGCCAGGCCTGGCCACGAGCGCCGATTCTGATGTGGTGGAGAGGAAACGAATGTTTGCTGGGGGGGTAGACACTAACGTGTTGGACGCCATTTTAGGTCGCATGAGTGTTAGCAAACAACTCCGGATAACCCAGCGCCTTGGCTTCATCAGCTTTGATTGCAGAGTCGTCTGAGCCGGCTCGGCATTGGGTCCATTCTTTGTTTCATCAAACGCGCTCGAGGCCAAGAGGAACCTGGCCGCCCATGATCGGACAGCCTGACCGGAATCCTCACCAACTGGCTGTCGGCGTCTGTCAGCATCTAATCTTCCATCCCAATCTTCCATCTCATCGTTTTCGGTGCCACCATGCGCCGCGATGTGCCGCAGATCGGGCCCGCAGGATGCAGCGAGACCGCCCCAAAACGTCCAACCCCAACCCCACAGCCAGGACCACAGCACGGGCCACTCTGGCATGCGCTTGGGAAAACGGCCTGAGAGTCGAGGGAACCTTTGGGAGACAGGAGACGTGAAAGTCAGTTGAGTCCTTGCCAGCTGGGATTTGGGAGTTCAAGTCGCTTGACGCCCCTCTTTTGATTCAAGAGTCAGCGCATCACTGCAATACACAATCCACAAGTGACCTGACAGCAGATAACCACGACGTGTGTGTGCTCCACCATCACCCCGTCATGGCCAAACTGCCTCTGTGTGGCCCAAGCTCTGTGCCCCGCGACCTGTTTTTCTCGAATCTAAATTTGGCGATTGCAAGCAGCTCGTCGCGAAACGGGCTCGGACGGGCAGGCTGAACAAACCCATCGTTCTTGCGATTTCAAAAAGGATTCTTTGACCTCATCACGAGACCGGCGGAACAGAAGGACGGAAGATTTTCTGCCCATTCTGACCCGAACCCGAAGCAGACCCCAACCCGACCTGAACAACGGCCCAGGGCGGCCTGGGATTGCGTCACAGTCTTTTGTCGATTGTTCTTCTCGAGTTCCTGATCCGGGATCTCATTGACGGCGAAGCACAGCGCCCCGGCCAGCTGTTGCTGATTCGATCTCCCCACACCATCACCCCATCACACCAACATCCCACCATGCCGCTCGACACATCAACCTACAACCTCGCGCTCCTGCGGGTCGATGGGCGCAGGTGGAATGAGCTGCGGCGCGTCCACGCTCAGATCCGCACGCAGGCCGCGGCCGACGGCTCCAGCTACCTCGAAATGGGCCACACCAAGGTCATGTGCGTGGTCACCGGCCCCAGCGAGCCGGGACCGCGCCGCGGCGGCGCTGCAGGCGGCGGAGGTGGAGGCGGCAGCGGCGGCGGAGGGAAAGCGGAAGTGGCCGTCAGCATTGTGATTGCCGGGTTCAGCTCCGTGGACCGCAAGCGATATGGGAGAGGCGACAAGTATGTTTCCGCCTGCCTGCTTGTTCATCGTCGGCGTGTTTTGCCCCGCAGCTGACCAAGTCCCTCTCTGCTGAACACAGGCGCACCCAAGAGATGCAGTCAACGGTCGCGAATGCGCTGGCAGCGAGCCTCCACACGCACCTCTTCCCGCACAGCCAGATCAACGTTTCCCTGCACGTCCTCTCGCAGGACGGCTCGCTCCTCGCAGCGCTGATCAACGCGGCCACACTGGCGTGCGTCGATGCTGGTATCCCCATGACCGATTACGTTGCCGCATGCACCGCCGGGTCGACATCGACGTATGCCGCCAACGACGAGGGCGCCGACCCCCTGCTGGACCTCAACCACCAGGAGGAGCAGGAACTGCCGGGGTTGACGGTGGCGACGTTGGGCGACAGCGACCGCGTGGCAGTGCTGGTCTGCGAGAGCAGGGTCCAAGTGAGCCGGTTGGAGGGTATGCTCGCGGTGGGGGTGGATGGGTGCAAGCAGGTCAGGGAAATCTTGGACCGAGTGGTCCGGGAGAAGGGCCGCCGGATGATACAAGAGGGGACAGTGGAGAAGGGACTCGGGCTGAATGACATGGACGTGGACTAATGCCAGTTTTGCATTTGTTGTTGAGATCTGGTTTACAAATCAACTGCCTACCATGGCGGACCGCTCAGGTGAGAAATACCCGTGCTGCCTCCACCGCCACATACCTCGTGTTGTTGTTTTGTTCTTTTTTTTTTCCTACCGCTAAGGGAGATAATCACAATTTCGCCCCCTGAATTCCCCGCTAACGAGACATGCAGAACATCACAGAAACGTTTGGCTCTCTTGAGGCCCGGTATCAGAGTTCGTCGTGCGCAGTCTCAGGCTCCCCAGTGGGGTCGGCGGCTTGGGTTGACGTGGACTCGGTGGAGCCCGTCGCCGCGTCGGCGCTGGCCTCAGGGGTCACCGGGGTCGCGTCTTCGCTCTTGCCAGCTTCGGTAGCATCGGGAGTGGGCTCTGACGACGCCTCTGGCGTGGCCGTTGACGAAGGCTCCTCCACCGAGATGGCAACAATGCCCTCGGGCAACTTCTTCTTCACCCCCTCGCTCAGGCGGATCGCGTCAATCCAGCTCTCAACGCTTTCGTGTCCAAAATCAGCGGCATCGTAATGCCTCCACCAACCGCGGCGGGCGTTGATGGCGACGATTTCAACATCGCCGCTGAGCTCGAGTGCCTTGAGGAGGGGCGCGGCGCCCTCGTTGCTCTTGGGGACCTCGTAAAAGGGGAAAAGGTGCCGCTTGCTCTGGGCGTGTTTGAAGGCCAGTTCAGAGAGGCTGCCAAGGGCCTTCTTGGCTTTCTCGTCTTCGCTTGACGAGACAAACGCAAGCACGCAGGTGTGGGACTTCTCAGTCAAGCACTCCTTGATAAGCTTCTCGGGCGAATTGATGGCGGGAATCGGCAGCGCTGTTTCGACAATGACCGGGGCTTCCTGCGTGGCGGTCTCCGTCTCGGATTCGGTGGTGGCGGACGAAGTCTTGGAAGAAGTCGTCTTGGCCTTGGCCTTGGACGAGGACTTGTCAGATGCTTTGCTGTCCTTCTTCTGCTTGTCCTTCTTGCCGTTGTTTTTGGCTGACGAGCTGGCCTTCGGTTCTCCAACCTGCGAAAGGAATTTAACCAGGGCATCTTTCTTCAACTCCCCATCGTAGACAATGGCGGGGGCATCACCGCCCGGGAGGAGGAGCAGGGTAGGAAACTTCTCAACGCCAAAGGTCTGAACAGTTTTGGCCTCCTTGTTCCGCGCCTGACCGATGGTGATGACGCCAGCAAAATCGATGGCGATGCTCTTCAGAAGTGCAGAGGTAGTTCCCTTCTCTGTGAAGAGGATCGCCTTCGGCGTCTCCTTGTCGCTCAAAAAGGTATCCAGCGACTTGTCCTCGACCTTGATCACATAGTTGTTGATTTGCTGCACAACCGCCTCGACAATGGCACTCGCTGTCCGCTGGCCTTGGTAGTCCTGAACCATCGGCTTGCCTCCACCCTTCTTTGGCCGGACGATTTTCAGAGTTGGGAAGCCCTGGACGCCCATTGATCCGCAGAGCTGCTTGTTCGCGTCATCGTCGCAGTTTACGGCGGCTACGTTGGCCAACCCTTCAAGGTTCTTGGCTGCCTTCTCGTACGCGGGTTTGAGGTTCTTGCAGTGGCCACACCAGGGGGCGTAGAACTCGACGATCTGGGCGCCATACAGTCAGCATGTCGAACAAGGGAAGATGCCCTGGACGAGGCGCCGGCTTACAGAAGTGTAGCCGCTCTTCGTAATCAATCTGTCGTAGTCCTTCGCATCGACCTGCAAGACGGGCGATTTCTTGGTGTAGATACTTGCGTTGGCGCCAGGGAGCGCAGACAGCAGGGCAACTGCCAGGGCGCAGAGTGTGGGGTGATGCATGATGCAAGCTCGACACGACACGAGAACAGCAGCGCGAAGCTCTCAAGCGGCTGAGCTGCGTGGTCGCAGTGGGGTATTCACAAGGAAATTGACAAGGCAGTGATGGCAACAAAGCTGCTAATTCATCGAGCTGGGATGCGGAAGCCTGTCAGGGCACACGCAAATATTCTGATGACCCTGTGGTGAGAGGAGCAGCCGGTTAAGAAGAATTCCAGGCTGGCATCTTTCCATGTTCGGCAAAAGAACACATTTCCAATGCCGCTGAAGCTGTGATCGAGAACTGCCTGAACAAGCAACGCCCAGCTCGCCGAGTGACCAAAGCTCCCTTCCCCTCCTGGACCCCTGCACCTTATTGGTGGGGTTCAGCGGGGGACCCAGAGCGCAGGCGACCTCCTGGGAGCTCAGGCAAGTGACGCCACCCACTGAACCCCAACAACAACGGACCTTGGCCAAGCAGAGCCACTTTCGCTCTCCCAAGGCAACAAAGTTACCGGCAACTCTCCTCCCTCCTCCCCTCCTCAAAGTTGTCGCTGCCTAGTGTTGTAACCTCTTCTCCAGCACTGCGCTTCCCTCGATTACATTCGCCTCTCCAGCGCGTGCTTGCAACCCTCCCGGCTTGATCTCAGCGATCTCAGCCGTCCCATCTCGCATCGCAATGGCGGACACAGTCCCTACGGCCCTCAGACAGGCCGATATCAACATCTGGAAATGCGCCACCAAAGCTGCGCAGCTCCAGACGGTGAAGCCCATCATGGCGTATTGGTGTATGTCGTGCGCCGGGCCCCTGGAATGATGGAGTATCCTAATGTCCACAGGCGAATACTGGGCTGTCAACCAAATCCTCGCGAAGCAGCTGCACACGACCGACGAGAGCATTTTGCACTACACGACCAACCTGATGGACAAACTGGAGCAGGTTCGAATGCGCTGGGAGAAGCCTGCTATTCCGTGGGGCTAACCGAGAGACGGGCAGACCAAGACCGAGTACGCGAACGAAGACGCCATCACAGACGACACAGCGGGGCAGGCATATGTCGAGCAATTTGCGCAAGAGACACTTGACCGAGCAGAGCGTGTGGTGAAGGCGAACCGGGTCACTCAGTATGCTCGAACCACTCTTTGGTGCTGGCTTGCGCTTACAGGACGTCAGGCAAACAGCGACAACGTTCGACGCCGCAGCAACCTTTTTCCACGTCGCAAATGTCTGGGGTCCGGTTGACCAGGAGACACAACAGAAAATAAAGTATGCCAAGTGGAATGCCGCGCGGATTGTCAAGGCGATCAAAGAGGGCGTGGACCCCAACGAGTCGAACCCAAAACACGAGGAGGCGCCACCACCGGAGCTGGACCCGGCGGACCCGGCAGTTCAGAGTCTCGGGGGTGTGCCGCCAAGTGCAGGACCGAGATCTGCAACAGTAGAAGACGCCCCGGACGCAGATCTCAGGGACGCCGCAGGCGTGTCATTGCCGCATAGTCCCGTTTCGGCTGGTCCATCACCCATGTCCGAAGGCGGGCTCCAGCTCCCGGGCGTTCCTACCGACCTCAGCCCGCCCGCAGATGCCGGGTACTTCGGGCCAGACACCACGGTTTCTCCACCATCACAACATTCAACTCACTTCCAAGCCCCGCCTGACCTCCCAGCCCCGCCGACCGGGTGGACACCTTCGCAACCGAGTCCAGCGACGAGCCCTCCCCCGGCGGCATGGTCACAACCTCCTGTGAGCCCGCCCGCCGGCACCGGCTTTTATCGCCCGCCTTCAGCTTCAACGACAGGACCGCCGACGTTTGCCACGAGCCCTCCATCCACAGCTGCGGTAGCGTCGCCCCCGGTTAGCCCACCCACAAACCCCTATCACTCGAATATGGCTTCGACAGCCGGCGCAGCGAGGCCAACGGCTCCTTCGGTAGCTCCGCGGACTGGGTATGCGCCAGTTCAGTCCGGAGGCTCTACGGCGGATGAGGCAGCGATGGCCGGGGCACAAAAGCATGCAAAATGGGCCATCTCAGCCCTCAATTTTGAAGATGTGCCCACGGCAGTCAGGGAGCTGAGGAGGGCATTGGAGTTGCTTGGGGCGGCCTAGGGCGAAAGACGGTAATACGAGATACGTAATGATGATGATGTTGCAATGCTCGCACGAGGCATGGGGATGTTTGGATGTTGGAGGATCTCCTGTCTCGGGGGACAAGATCTCTGAATGGTGCACTGTGTATACCTACCCGAGGCATCCTTCCGTTCTGCCACCAGCTTCAAGGATCACACTGTCTCACTGCATCTCACGTAGCCGCCGCAACGATCCGTCTGCTACACGACAGACCGACCAAGCACAGCTCACGAACACCAATCTTGCACCGTTTGGAGAGGAATTACACGCTCTGCTCCCAGCATGGCCCAACAAAAGCAGATTCTCATCTTCCTCCCGATGCTGACGACGCAGCAGAGGACCGACGTTGTGGTTCGGACCGAATTGGCTGCTTGGATTATTGGATTACTGCACACCTTGGCTGTTGTGTATTCCAGCGGCCGAATCAGAGCTTGCTCAGAGACAGACTGGAATCGGAGCTGATACGCCTTGGCGAGGAGGTGAGGCTGGCGTACATGCGGCCTTGTGGATTCCTCCCAGACCGGATCCAAGTCATTGGCCATGGCCCCTTCGTCAGCCGCACAGTGTTGCCCAAGGTCCCGGGAGTGACGCTCGAGGCGTGGGGGTCTAGATCACGATGTAAGTCCCATCCTGCCTTGGGTTCTTGTATATAATGCTAGGGTTTTGGCCCCCATTGGCGTTGCGATCCCGAAGTGGCGACAGGTATTGAGAAGGCGAGAAGACGAGGTCTGTAGCGTCCACACGTTTCGTTCTGGTGAATGTGATCTTCCAGAGATTCCTGGTCCTTTTATCTCTCCTTCTCTCTCTCAGCAACCAACACTGTTAATGTCGACAAAGCAAACGGGTGAGCTGCAAACAAAACAGACAGTTCGGGGCGTACTGCGGTGGCTGATTTCCTACAGTTGTTTATCCACAACGCCCATATCGAAAAGCTAGATCCCAGTCAGACAAGATGGATGATGAAGAGAGCAGCTACTCGTACGGGAGTTCCTCAACAACTCCATCAACTGCTGGGAAGGGAGACTGGCGAACACGGGTTTACACTCCCCTTCCGGTTCCATCATCAGGGGGCAACAGCGAAAGTCAGGGTGCTTCATGTCGGGATAAGTGAGAAGTTTGAGAAGACACTGAACGCGACACAAGGATCTTAAGGCATAAACAAAGTTTCCAGAAGTCCGAAGTCTGCGTGAGATCATCACATGTGATCACACACCTAAGTGTTTGTGTTGGCAATAGTCTGGAACAAAACGCTGACAGCGCGCGACCTTGTGTACCAGTTGCTGTGCGCTTCGTTGTATCAAGTGTCAATGAACTTCTCGAGATTGGCTGACCTCCCAGGTAGTAACAAGAAACTCAGGATCCGTGGAAGTTTAAAATCCAGCTTGTTTGTATTGACGTGCCCCTGGAAGATTAGAGGTGTAGAGTACCTCGTAGCACTGTTCTTTCTCGAAGCTGACCTGGCAGCAATGACTCGGGAGTGGCACAAAGGGAAGACAATGTACATGTGAATAACAATAACGGCAGTTGCCAGATTGCCGGACTAGACTTTCCATGTTTCTTTCCAGGCTCTCTGTCAACTACCTAAGTACTTCAAAGTGCTCAAAACTCCGTTATTCGCAACCAAAGCATCATAACCTTTTCCAGCCACTTGGGTTGGTTACTTTCTTTCCGTAACCCAAAAACCATCAACCTCCTTCAACTTTCCGTACCCTCACTTTCAATTTCGACTTTTTCCTTAACAACAAGCAACGACAATACACCCACCTCCATTCCAGCGACAGCTGCAACACGATGTCGCCGCCTCTCTCTACGACCGTGGCCGCAATGCTCTTGCTTCTGGGCGGAGCTGGCGGCCATATGGTCATGAACACACCGACTCCCTACAACCTGAACATTGTGCCGCTGCTGCAGGTTGACCCCATCAGCAGCCCCCAGTATCCGTTCCCTTGCCACAACCAGTACGGCTTCACCACTCGGACCCCGGTCGAGGCTGGCGGCGCGACGCTGGTCAACTTCACCGGCGGCGGCCAGCATGGCGGAGGTTCGTGCCAGTTCAGCATCACGTACGATGAGCCCATCAACGGAGGCGACTGGAACAAATCTGCCAGCTTCAAGACCATCTACAGCATCATCGGCGGCTGTCCGGCCATCTTCACCAACGAGGGGCACAATCTCGCCCCGGCGCCCGCAGACCAACACCACCGCCAGGATGGCAAGCACTGTGGAAACGACTCCGGAATCGACTGCATCCGCCACTTCATGATTCCTATTCCCAAGTTGTCAGTAAACTCCTTCCATATTTGTAATGATTCCGACCGACTGACCAACACGGACAGCCTCAAGAACGGCCCGGCCACCTTTGCCTGGACCTGGTTCAACAAGCTGGGAAACAAGGAGATGTACATGTGAGTGTTTCTCGCAGCTGCTTGATCTGGCAACTTATTTTCTAACCACACCGCCTGCAGGAACTGCGCACCGGTCAACATCACGGGCGGTACCGGAGACGAAAAGGAGATGGCAACGCTGCCTGACATCTTCGTTGCCAACTACCACAATGACATCGAGGTCCCCAACTGCATCACTGGCACAAGCGGCGACAAGGTTGTGGTGAACTTTCCCAAGCCAGGAAAATACGGCCGTATTCTTGCGCAGCCCCTCGAGCCCGAGATTAAACCTTCTGGCTACTGCACGGACATCCCGCCCGCGGTCTCGCTCCCGACATTTGAGCCCAGCTCTCAGACCACTGCAGCAGGTGGCGGCAACAGCACGGCTACGATCGGTTCGTCTGGAGTGGCGAGCTCGACTACCGGCCTCACGGCCATCACCCCCATCACCGAAGGGAATTCCATCGCCGCCACAGCTACTCCGGCGATCGAGAGTACCACAACCACGGCAATGGTGACACCAACCACCAACATCCCAATCACTGAGACTCGGAATACCACTGCACCCAGGCTGAGCACGACGACGCCCCCATCAATCAGCATCCCGAGAAACTTGACGACAACCGTCTCTGAGTCGACAAGCACGAGCCTGGCTCCTCCCACTCGCTCGCATCCAAGTGTCAACAAACCCAGCGACAAGGCCGTCGCCTGCCCCACCCATGGCGGGCTAGTCTGTCTTGAGAAGAGCATGTTTGGCATCTGCAACTGGGGTTGGGCCGTTCCACAAGAGGTAGCTGCCGGCACTGAGTGCAGGAATGGGACCATTGTGAAACGGAATGCTGGCGGAGACCACGGGTATGGCTCGAAGTGAGGAAGATGAAGGTAGAGGAACAACCGCCCATCAACCCTCAGGAGTTTGATCACAATGAAGAAGGAGAACAATGGTCCCAAGATTGTTTGTAGTTTGCCTGGACGTTAAGACCAAGAGCACATGCAATAGACCCGTAAACCCCCGTCCACACATCTGAGATGGGTACTATGAAGGTGCCATTCTGTTTTGTCCCACCCATTGCTGAAGAGTAACCCCCCAGGACTGTTGTGTGCTACTAGAACGGGCTTCATTGTGCATGAAGCACTATCAACAATCGAGTGCCGGGTAAGTACCAGGTTCGTAGTAAGCACAACGTAACATGTCAGCAAACACGGCCCACGCATTGGTCTGGCACTGCAATACACCCTAGGCACCAAAGGATTTGGGCCCCATATGAGAAATCCACTGACAAGGCCAGCCATCCAAGACATTACTACAAGCAGCATTTTGGGAGTTACGTCCAGCCCCGCACGCACCCTAAGCAACACTCATCATTATTTGACCGAACTTGCCCTAAGCACCCCTTCAACATGCCGGTTGACTTTCATCTTGGCCCGACCGAGGGCGCCACTCGTGCCGCTGCTGCCTCCTTTGCCCAGCACGTTCTTAAACCCGCCCGCGCCGAGTATTTGAAGCATGAGGAGCACCCCAAGCGATTCCAGGCCACTCAGCCGACTTACCAAGCCGCTGTCAAGGGCGGCCTCATCAAGGGCCAGATCTCACCCGCGCACGGCGGCAACGGTGGGAGCCTTGTCGAAGCGGCCATCATGGTGGAGGAGTGCTATGCCGTCGAGCCCAGCGCAGCGCTCACCATTTTTGCCACGGGTCTCGGGCTGACACCGCTCAACATCGCAGGCAAGCCTGAGCATGCGGAGTTTCTTGCGCCCTTCCTCAGCGGGGAAGGATCTCCGCTGGCGTCTCTGGTGTTCAGCGAGCCTTGGGGGGTGGCCAATGCCCTTGAGAAGGGGGCTCGCGGGTTCCAGACCACGGCGCGGCGCGATGGCGAGGACTGGGTCATCAATGGCGAGAAGATGTGGGCGACCAACTCCGCTGGCTGGGACTTCAAGGGTTGTGATCTGGCTTGCGTCGTCTGCCGTGATATCACCGACGGAACCGCAGACCCCGAGAGTGACCCCAAGGACCGGGTCATGATTATCATGGTCACCCGCGCCGATCTCGACCGCAATGGCCCGGACGCTTTCCAGGTCCTCCGCCACATCTCAACGCCTGGACACACGTCTGTCTCGGGGCCACACGTGAGATACACAAACATTCGGGTGCCCGCCAAGAATGTGCTCTGTCCGCCGGGACAGGGAGCCCAAGTTGCCTTTGGATCGTTTGATGCCAGCGCAGTGCTCGTGGGTGCCATGGGCGTGGGCCTCATGCGGGCAGCCTTCGACGCTGCACTGGCCTTTGCTAAAGGTGACTCGCGCAACGGTGCTGTACCTTTGCTGGAACGCCAGGCGTTTGCCGACTTGCTGTCAGGCGTCAAGATGCAGACCGAGGCAGCACGAGCCTTGACCTGGAAGGCAGCCCACGCCATGGAGCATGGTCCCGGCGACTACGACGCACGACGGGAGCTGGCCCTCGCCGCCAAGGTCTTTTGCAGCGACGCGGCGGTAAAGGCCTGTACCGATGTTATCAACGCTGTTGGAGTGTATGTCCGCACCATGACCCCTGACTGTATCTTGGAGAAAGGCTAACCTGGGCATGACAGCTCGGCTTATGACTTGGAGCAGCCCTTTGCCGAACTGCTGAACAATGCTATGGTGTTGCCCATCTTTGACGGCGGCAATGTCGGAATCCGGAGACGTCACCTGCAGCAGCTAATGCTGTCGCCGACTTATGATGCCTGGGCGGCGACATATGGGCCGTCAGATAAGCAATGAGTTGGCATGGGGCAGGGAGAGAAGACATGATCATAACGAACGGTAATCGAGACATACTAGGAAGAGAAACACTGGTCAATGGACTTGGCCCCTCTCTCTCCATACCCATCACCGCCAGAAACATCTGCCGCCGTCGTGCCCTAAGCGACAACCACATACGCGAGGCGACGCAGCCCGCTTTGGGGTACCTGCCCACAAACATGGTTCAGAACTTCCGTAGACAAGACACGGCACATTGAGTGCTGTCAGTTTCCACCTCCCCCCCATCCCCATACTCACCACAATTCTCTGCCCCCTGCCGCAGAAGCCACACGACCAGCCCCGCAACATACCGTTCTCGATCACCACCCCCTCCTCCTCCTCGAGCCGAACAAGAATACCATGCCCTCCCAAACTCATTCAGCAGCGTCGGCACCGCCATCACCCACGCCCGAGTCCTCACCAACCCAGCCGCCCCCAACCCTTCCACCTCAACCTCCAC
>Ga0247824_10000304_pt1 | contig 22853 bp, 20 predicted proteins | sample 13C_PalmiticAcid_FD_194412 | JGI IMG/M metagenome (GOLD analysis project Ga0247824, IMG submission 194412) | Soil microbial communities from agricultural site in Penn Yan, New York, United States - 13C_PalmiticAcid_Day48 | ecosystem: Environmental > Terrestrial > Soil > Agricultural land...
GCATGTGAGGGGAGTCTCTTTGTATACATATACCCACGCTCGTTCGCTATAACAACCAGATGCAAACCAGGCGGCAACAGTTGTATCGTCTTTCCAAAAACAAAAAAAAGAAAAAAAGAAAAGAACAAGAAAACACAACCTCTCCTCATCGACAACGTCTATTTGCGTTTCTAGAGATCCCTCCGCCTCTGCCAGGAAGGAGCACTAGATGGGAAGAGCTAAGGCAGGCGACGGTAAACGAGCCGAACGACGAAGAGCAGCGGATGAGCGGCCTGTGCGACGCTCAGCCAGAGGACGGAAGCAGGTGATATAGGCCCTCCACTGGGCCCGTATCATGATCATGGTGCTCCCTGTGTTGAGCGAGGACAGCGCGGACGTGGACGCCGAGACGAGCGGGCAGCCGTAAGGACTACTAATAGTGGCGCTACTAGTTCTACTGCCGCTGACCACCCCTAGACTTATCATAGAGGGTCAGAATATAGACAGACACCCCTGGACATCATACAGAGCCAGCCCGAAAGCACGGCACTTTCGGGAGCATTAATGCATACCGAATACTTACGTATCCACGGCCGACAGGAGGCAGAGGTGGCACAAACCGTCTATAGAGGCCCAGAGGGCGGACAGACCCCCTTCACATCACGCAGAACAAGCTCGCGCAGGCTATGCCGAGGCCTAATACAGAATCGGTGGAGGAGACCCCATTCAAAACACTACTGCTCAATCAGCGGGGCGCGAGAGCGAGCTGGGCGACGGCCCACAGGCGGTCATGGCCGATGCTGTAGTTCCGAAGGTTGATCACCTCCATGCCCGAGTCCAGGTCCGAGTCGATAAACGCAGCAAACTCGGCCTCCTAGTTACGGAAGAGATTGTAGTTGGCAAGGATAAGTGTAGGGCCGTAGGAGAGGTCGACGACGATCTTCCGAGAACAGCTGCCGGGTAGGCACGGGCACTGGATGCCGGAGGCATAGTTACCCGATGGGCAGTCGGCACGGGCGTCCCTGTCGACGAGGTGTAACCCGGGGTTATATAGGACTTCATCCTACTAACTGAGGAAGCGGTACGACACGACCGTAACGCCGAGGGCCGTGGCTATCTGGCCGAGCCCCATCTCGTCCGTAAGCAGGGCCGTGGCGATGCTGCGGTCCAGCATGCTGGACAGCACCCTGGTCACCGCCTATAGCTAGTGGAGGCGGAGGGCCTTCTTTATGCCCGGTGGGGCGTAGGCCAAGTCGGGCTCCCGGATGGCCGCGCGGTTAAGGCCGTACAGCTCGCAGGTAAGGCCGAGGATGATGTCGACGGTATGCTCGTCCATACCCTCGAGTAGCGAGGGCTACAGCCTTGGGCTCGGATGTTGGTGGCAATGATACTTAATACCCTCGGCTTCGACGACAAAGAAGCCAGTCGGAGAAGAAGCCTGCCCTTGGGACGGCCAACGCGGCGCGCTGCGAGGCACTGTCCGGTCCTCCACTCACCGACCGCTCAGAGTCCCCTTGGCGCCATCGACCTCGCTTCTCGGGCAGAGCGCGCCAACTCGCTCCCCGCGCATGCCTTTCCGGCCGGCGTGGGGGTTCCCTTCATCGTGCGGAAGAATGAGGCGGGCGGCTTAGGCGGAGAGCAAAGGGGGTGGGGGGTTGCCCACATCCATCTCGTCCTTAAGGGAGCGGGAGCCGGGCCGAGGGTGGCTGCCATATTCAGTCCCTTTCGCAACTGAATCAGAACTCTGTAAACAAACGGTCGCGGTGTCATTAGCCACGACTGCCGTGGGTGAGATATTTCGGGGGAAAGGGGGTGGTTGGGGGTTTGGCAGGACATGGCAGGTGATGAGTTGCACTCTCATTGGGAGCCTGATTGCTCTCTACGCTACCTACGAGCTGCAGGGAAGTGTCAGGGATCCTCCAACCGGTCAGGTCGACTCGCCACGAAGCGCGTCAGAGGGGGTGCCACACACAAATCAACTACATACACCCAGCTCGGCGGATGTATTGGCCACGGCGCCTCGGTAGCCCCTTCCCCTCCACGAGGCAGGCCGACCGGTGTTGAACTCGACCAGGGGCGTTTGTTCCTTGGTTCCTTGGGACGCTGGCACGCGAAATCCCGTGACACTCACTTAATTCGGCTAGGCTCCTCGCTCCATCCGACCGCATCCACATACAAGCAGTCCTCACCCACACATTCCACGCCCCCAAGCCAAGAATGGGCGAACTGGCGACGATCCATCAAAACCCCTTGCACCATGCATTACGCACCGCTTATCGCCAACGACGCTCGGGAGTTGCCAATCACCAACTGGGACGAGGAAGAATTGTTCATTGCAACTTCGAAAGTGGCTCGTCTTGATTGGCTGCGGTAGAGCAAGTGCGGGGTAACCGGCCTTTAACCGGCTGGAGTGGGATCATCCGAGCTTCGCGCTTGCGACCTGCCTGACACCTCCCTTTGACGACCTACAGCGGAATGATTTCGTATGCTGGTGGTATTGCCTAGGCGTTCCTTATCCTCGAGGCAATGTTCTTGGGAATCTGAAATAGATTCAGTCATTCCTTCATTACTAGCCCCACCTCAGTCCTCAACTCTGCAGCGGCTTCCCCATGCCGCCGTACGTAATCATCTTGGTGACCTGGTACTCCCCGATGCCGTACAGAGAGCCCTCGCGGCCAAACCCGCTCTCCTTGACGCCGCCAAACGGCGACGCCGGGTCCGAGATCAGCCCCGTGTTCACGCCCACCATGCCTACCTCGAGGTGCTCGGCGACGCGGTGCACGCGGTGCAGGTCCTGCGAGAAGAAGTAGCCCGCCAGGCCGACCTGCGTCGCGTTGGCGATACGCACCACCTCCTCCTCCGTGTCGAAGGGGAACAGGCCCGCCACGGGGCCGAACGTCTCCTCCTCGGCAATGGCCATGTCGGTCGTCATGCCCGTCAGCACCGTCGGCTGGAAGAAGTTGGCCCCCAGGTCCGGCAGCCGGTGCCCGCCCAGCACCACCTTGGCGCCCTTGGCCTCGGCGTTCCTGACGTGCTGCTCGACCTTGTTGATGGCCCGGCCGTGGATGAGCGGGCCGTGGGTGACGCCCTGGTCGAACCCGTGCCCGACCTTGAACTTGCGCACCTTGGCGGCCAGCTTGGCGGCGAACTCGTCGTAGATGCCGCGCTGCACAAAGATGCGGTTGGCGCAGACGCACGTCTGGCCCGACGAGCGGAACTTGGAGGCGACGGCGCCCGCCACGGCGAGGTCGACGTCGGCGTCGTCGAAGACGATGAAGGGCGCGTTGCCGCCCAGCTCGAGCGAGAGCTTCTTGAGCGTGCTGGAACACTGGCTCATCAGGAGCTTGCCGACCGGCGTCGAGCCTGTGAACGAGACCTTGCGGATCGTCGGGTCGGTAGTAAGCACGAGCCCAACCTCGGGCGTGTTGTAGAGCGCCGTAATGACGTTGACCACGCCCTTGGGGATACCCGCACGGTGGGCGAGCTCGGCGAGGGCGAGCGGCGTGTAGGGCGTCTCACCGGGGGCCTTGCAGACCACGGTGCAACCCACGGCCAGGGCGGGGCCGGCCTTGCGGGTGATCATGGCCGCGGGGAAGTTCCAGGGGGTGATGAGCCCGCAGACACCCACGGGCTCCTTGATGGTGAAGATGCGGTTGCCCGGGACCGACGAGGGGATAGTGTCGCCGTAGATGCGCGGGGCCTCCTCGCTGAATCACTCGAAAAAGTTTGCGGCGTACGTCACCTCGCCCTTGGCGTCGGCCATGGGCTTGCCGTTCTCCCAGGTGATGAGCGTGGCCAGGTCGTCGGCGTTCTCGACCATGAGCTCGTACCATCTCCGGAGCAGCTTGGAGCGCTCGCGCCCCGTCCTGTGGCGGAACTCCTCGAAGGCAACCTCGGCGGCCTCGATGGCCTTTTTCGTGTCCTGAGCGTCAAACTCTGGGCAGGCGCCGATGAGCTGGCCCGTGGCTGGGTCTAGACCGGGGCGTGAGCGGGCTGCGCCAGGCTGAGACGGGCGGGCGGGCGTGCGTGTGTGCGTTGCTTACCGTGAACCTCGAATGTCTTGCCGGAACTGGCCTTCACCCACTCGCCGTTGACGTAGCACACGTCCTGCTTGAATAGGGAGGGATCTTGGAGCTGGGGGCCATGTTAGCCGCCGCCGGGTGTCCGCATGGCATGTACCTGTACTATGTATGCAGGCATGCATACGAAGACAGGGGAGAGAGTCAGTCACCTTGGGAGCCATGGTGGACGCCAGGCGCCGGAGGGGGTTGACGATAGTCGGGAGTGCTGACCGCCGGAACTGCGACCTCGTTGCTGCAGCCCGCGAGGCGGAAAGCAGAGTCTTTTGTAGAAAGGCCATTCCGGGAGCCAAAGCACCATAGCGCTGAGGCGGGGGATCGGCTGCACCAGCAGCATGCATCAGTGGTGCGAAGCGCCCCCGCACGGATGTCTCACAGTGAGGTCACGCAGACAACCGACGGTGGCTCCAAGGGGGATCCCCGTCTCTGACTGATTCAGCCCGTTGCCCCTCTACTGGGACAGAGAGACGACGCGGGGAGACGACACGAGACACGCGCCGCCCGCGGCTACGCGACGCCCAGCCTCAAGGCCTCGCCAATCCTCTGTCCTACCCTGATCATCATCGGATACTCCCACTGCTAGTAGTTAACTAAGACTTAATAATGGGAACCTTAGTTTTGCGACGGAAGGGTGCCTTAGGTTTTCCATCCTCCCAACAACCTAGCAACCAACACCAAGCAATCTAAAATCTTAGGAGCTGGAGCTATGGACCGCATGACGCTTGGACACATGCGCGACCGCCAGCAGCCAACAAGCAACAAGGGGCGTGGTGGTTGCTGCCCCGCCATCCAGATCACCCAGCGGAATTCCGGCTGCCGCTCGGATTCTTCAGCGCAAGGGCAATACACCCCACCTCGCAGCACGACAGGCATCAAGGCTGCAACTCCTGTGGGGCCTCATTCGCCGCGCCACAGACACAATTCCATCAGGCAGGCGAGCGGGCCGGAAGGCGGCAGTCATGCAATAAATTCTGGAATGGAAATCATATCTAGTTATTCGTCCGCCAACTTCCGGCCTTTCCTCCTCCTTGCTACCCCAGTGAATGAGGTGTCTGGGGTGACGGCTTGCTGCTCAGCATTGCTCGACTGGCTGCCCCGCTCGTCAGGTATAGAAGCGCAGCTGGCATCTGACTGCATCAAGTTCCCTAAATCCTAGGAATGCCCGGTCACCTCGGAAAGCGGTAAGACATCAAAGTTCAACTCCGACGGCAACTGATTGATGGCAGAACAGATGTTCTCGAAATGCTTAGGCTTCCATATGTCGTAGACGTTCTTGGTAAATTGGCACGCTGTCCACTTTCTCCTCGCCGTCCAGCTCTGTGAAGTCAAAAGTACGAGTCGGGTGCCGGCAGTACTTGGTATCTTTCCCAGTTATCACTGGGTAGTAGCCGTAGAGCCGTAGCGACCGGTGGTCATACGAGACGGAGAAGGCGAGGATCTTCCGTTGACGTCCTCCTCGCGCTTAACAGCACGGAAGAGTTTGACGATACCCCGCACTGCAAGGGTCATGCTGTAGGCATTCTGCCGGTCTGCGATGTCGAGCGCCACGGCGCCGCATTTCATCTCGCAAGTCAGGAATGGGAAGTACATATAACGTACTTTATATGCGAGCGGCGAATATAAATCAGCTGGACGCCGCTGTCGGGATCCAGGTGGTTGGTGGCGGTGAAATCGACGGTGGCTTGGGTGATCTTGTCGACGATCTCGTCGCGGGGGGTGGCGCCCGGGCCGTGGAGGCTGACGAAGATCTCGCCGCCCCAGAGGCCGTCGAACACGAACGCGGCGAGGTCGACCTTGGTTACGATGCCAAAGTTGGTGTTGCCACCTTTGAGCGCTTTGAACAGGTCGGGGCGGCTAGTCTGGTTGGCGTTGACGATCTCACCGCTGGCCAGCAGGAGCTCGTAGTTGAGGATGTTGTCGACGACCCAGCCCACTTTGGGCTGGAAGAGCGACTGGCCGCCGCCGAGGGAGATTCCGCCGACGCTGACGTCCTCGCAGATGCCGCCTGGGAAACCGATGTTGCTGCTGTTAAAGGCGTTGTAGGCTTGCCCCAAGTGGTCCCGGCACCGAGGGTCACGAAGGAGCGGTCGCTGGCCAGAGCGGTGTGGTTAAGACGGGAGAGGTCGATGGAGACGCCGTCGTCGATGCTGTTGGCGCCCTTGTTGGCGTTATGACCACCGCCGCGGACGGCGAACTCGCACCCGTTCGCGACGATGGCCTTCATGGCCTTGGAGACGTCCTCGGCGGATTGGGCCATGACGACACAGCCGGGGTGCAGGACCGAGGTGCCCGACCAGCGGTCGTTGATGAGTTGGTCGTACTGCGAGCTGTCTGGGTCGAGGAAGATGTCGGGGAGGGTTTTCTGAAGATCTGAGCACTGGAGGCGGATAGTCAGTACGTAGGTAGGCAAGGCCTCCAAGAGAGCGGCACTGGCCAAAGAGAATGACGTACGCAGGCCGGGCTGCTGGCAGTTGGGCCAGCTCGGACACGCCTGATGGTGCCAGCAAGCGCGAGGACGAAGGCGAGGCTGACGCGGGCCATCATGCGCGTTGCAAAGACTGTAAACGATATATTTGGAAGACGATATGTGAGATAGCAAGAAGCGTAGAGTGGAAAAAAATATGGCGAGGATGTTGGATGGATGCGAAAGAGATACTGCCCAAGTTTTGGACTGAAAAGACAGAAGTGAGGTCAGTGGCTGTGGTGGATGGGGAAGAGCGACCGAGTTACGAAACTGCGAGGCCTTCCCTTTCCTCATTTCTCATTTTGTTTCCGAGGATTGTATGCTGGAGTCCCTTCCAACTCTCGGCCACCGGCCACCAGTGTTTGTGATTCCTGATGCTGGGCGCTAGCAACAATGCCTAGGGTTTCGTCGTCGCTAAGGCGGGCAATGGCGTCGACGCAAATAGGGTCCATGATGCGCGAGAACGTGCTGGAGCAGCAAATATTAGCGGTTAGAAGACGATAACTAGTTATACTGCAACATCTTACTCTTAATCGCAGCGGGGAGATGGCAGGACCTGCGGTCGCTGCGTGGTAACCTTGGATCCTGTAAACCTGGCGTTAGCAGGTAAGGACCGTAATGCGCGATAGTTTCTTCTAGTCGACTGACAGCGAGCTACCTCTCGTATAGCTTCCAACGTGGTGTGGAATTGTTGTTAGTCGGGGGAATGGCGATGGAATTGTGGTCGGAAAGGTAGGCGGAGGGAAGGCGGGTGACTGACTTGACAAAGCCCTCATAATGCCACATCTCCTAGTGGAGAAGGTGTTGTGTAGGCCCTGCGCTTACAACGCTTTGCACAAACACTAATATATAGGGACTGTTGCTTTGCAGATGGTTGGAAAGCCCAATCGCTCGCTACTAGAAACTCAGTTAACTAACGTTAATATGAACTAGTTAAATAACGTATACTTAGGCAGGCATTTTAACATCGTCGAGCCTCTCGACGCCGTTCTTAAAATAGTTCAAGTGCTCGAACTGCAGTTCCTCCCGTCGAGCTTCTACCTCTTTCCAGACGGACGCACCACTTGAATGAATGCTTCGTATCTTTTCTTTTCATGCGTCACGCTCTTCCATGCGACGAGGAAGGAAATGATCCTGATGAATGACGAGAAAGCAAACCATTGCAAAACTTTCAGCAATCTTTATTTAATCTCTCAAGCTCTCGGGTGCACCCAGTGCTGGTCCAGGCATGGGCCAAACATCCCGTCCAACACATGGGTGCCTGGCAAGCCCGCCCTCATCCCCACCGACCACTCCCTTACTTACAGTCCAAAACCCTGTAACTCTGAATCTGCGCACTAGCTGGAAACGCCTTCCTCTCTCTCTGGCACATAGTATATCTCCAGCCCCCCTCGAGCCTGCGGCAGGTATGCGTACCGCCATAGAGAACGAGGCAGCACCCCTTGGAACCCGCGTAGCTGGGGTCCCACGAGATTTTGGACGCGCCCGGGTCGGCAGATGAACCGACTCCGGCGAATTGGTGGCGAAAGTCTTGACAGAGAGAGAGATCCTTGGTCCCGACGCGGAGGTACTTGGGATCGCCGTTGGAGTTCATCGGGCCCCAGGTCATGCGCCACGCGGGTACAAGAGGGGCGCTGGCTAGGAGAAGGACGGCGCTGAGCTTCATATTGGCGGTTGGGTGTGTCTGGGAGGTAGTTAGCGAGGCCGCGGGATGGTTGCACGCGGTCTTCCAGGTTTGGTACCTACCCGGTCAGGAATTTCGTTGATGTTGAGTGAGGGGTTGTAAGTGGAGTGGGGATCCTGACTAGCAGAAAATCAGATAGGAACCATTGCTGTGTTCTTTTATTATCTATAACTATCCAAACGCAAATGGAATGGTATCTACTCATCTTCCTCGGAGAATCCAAGTCTCTTCACTTCCTTACCTATTCCATTTCAACGATTCGCCGAGGTCATTCGAGATTGACATCAAGAACTTATGACCCTAGTCCTCGGGTCTCGACCCCTTCATGCTCCCCAATCCACATGTCATCCCCGCATGTGCAAGCATTTTCCCTGGCCGACCCGTACTTCTCTACGCACCTATGAACGTTTCTCCTCGAGATAGTCACGCAGGATTTCATCACCGAGGAGTGCTAGTGATGAAAGAGCTTAACTATAGAGTTGTGACGTTAGTGCGCGATTTAGACTCCGATTTTGCTTCGGGGCTTCGAATTATCTGGGACAGACGGTGACAGGTTTCACTTGCTCCCTGTACCTGAGGCTACGTTACCTACATAGTAAGGTACGGTATTGGGCAGATTCGGCACTTTGAACACTGGCATAGCTAATCACCCTCTCCCTCCCTCTCCCTTCATCCTCTCCCTTATAATACACTTGCTAATTTACAACCCTCCATTCTCAGCCCGTAGGATGCTTGAAATCAGTGTGCACCCGAATCCCATGCAACGGCGCCGCATCCCCGCTCAAACTCTCCCCCTCGCCCTTCCCCCGCTGGCTTGCCACGGTACACCCATACCCATGCTACGGCCCGGCATTCACCGCCCGCGCCGTATCACCCAGCATCTGGTCATCTGGCAGGAGGTAAAATACCGCCCCCCCGCTACTCTTCCTAGCCTTCTGCAGTTCAATTTCGGTACGGTCCCTCATTGAGCCCGTGGCTGACTGGGCAAAGTTCTTGGAAGCTGAAGTCTTGGTCGTGCCTCCCCCGCGGGTCATGAGCAGGGAGCGCTTGATGCCGAGCTTGCCGGCGCAGAACGCTATAACGGGTCCAAGGATAGGGAGGCAGGCTGAGATGATGCCAGTTGACATTTCGATAGCGGTCCAGCCGACGGTGGGGGCAAGGGTATAGGTTGGGTCGTTGTTGCTATAGGAAAAGAGGACGCTGAAGCGGTAAGCCGAGGCGAAGACGACGCTGGGGTATTATTAGTAAATGAGCAACGATAATGATACGAAGTAGGTCAGATGAGAAAGGAGGAGAGAAGGGATAAAATTACAAGAACCCTAGACCAAAGGCAAGTATAGCACCGAGCTTCTCCAGCCTCTGCAAATGCAGTTTCCAAACTTGAGGAATAGGCAGGATCAAGATAGTAACGTCCGACAGGATCGTGGAGGTAGCGTTAGCGATCCAGGTACTGACTTGATCAATGCAATGGCCTGGTAGGTCCGGGTGCCAGAGCTTTTCTACCGGCACGCAAATGAAAATAAATAAAAAGGTAATGGTAATGACCCAGGCAATGATAAAAGCGCCGATCACGTAGGCTATCTTCTTGAAGTAGGGAAAGCGGAAGATGCGGTAGTACATGAGCAGGATGCCCAGCTTCGTCCACACGAGGTTGAAGACATAGAGTATCTCGGCCACGACGAGGAACTTGGCCATAAGGACGATGTCGTCGAGTGGGACCTTGTCTGCGTGGATGCCCATGCCTGCAGAGTACATGGCAAAAATGAAACCGACAACAAGAAGATTCCAGATCTGGGTAAGGGTGAGCGTTAGCAAAGTGATGATTCCCGTAGGGACAAGAACCCTAGCAACACGTCGGACGATATACCTGGGAGAATACGATCATGTAGTCATCCCACCAGAGCTTCTGGGCTTTGAGATATCGGCTGAACAACCGCATACCCACTGCCACAGTGGCCAGGACGGTCACTGAGACCACAACAGCGACGGTCCATGGTTGGAGGTTATAGGGGTCGTACCCCGGAATCCCTGGAAGTGCCGAGTCTGACATGATGATGTTGGGTGGAGTGGAGGAGGACGAGGGGCTCCGGCAGCCAGCAGACGGCAGGATTTTGAGTTCTCGCCCTCGCAGCAATATAAGTGCGACTGACACGGGATAGGGCAACATGCGTTGTGAGTTTGCCATTGCATGAGTAACTCTGGGTAATTAACTCTTGATAACTCTTGGACCTGTCAATCCAATGTAAGAGAGAGCTCGTTGGGTTTGGTGGGCCCTGGCCTTGGGGGAAGCGATTTCGAGGCGAGCAAGTGGTCGCCGACCTAAAAGCCAGGTCCGACCAATTGGCGTTGCCAATAGCCGATAGTTAGCATCCTGGACGCTACAAATGGAGGCGCGGCTTTGCTCGAGACAGGGGCAACCCAACCCAACCAGGCAACTAAACGGGCAAAGCACGATCAGTGGGCAGGGCACACCCTTTCCCTTCCCGAGCCCTCTCCTTGCGCGGTGCCTCGCTTGTGCATGCTTGGACGAGACATCCTTGCAAGAACCGGGGAACCCCTCTCCTCCCCTGCCCGGGCGACAGACCCCGAGGTTTCAGTCCTCCTTGTTCCCCATTCACCGCAGCCTTTTCCCACGCTATACGCCACCTCACGTTGATATAATACCTCATCTCAAGCACTTCTGACTCGAGCCGGAGAACTGCTACGATCTCGGGATTTGTCTGCTTAATGACGCCGATCTAGTGGGGACAACAGCTCAGCCCATCGGGCAAAGCCGGTTCCTGGTACTACAAGGCAATGCCGTCACAATCAGCCCATTTTCTGTTCTTGTCCTACCACGGACCTCCCACACATGACGTGCTCAGGTTGACGACGTTGATTGAAGCTCAGTTACCAAATCTCTCTTCGACTTCTTAGATTCGGAGTTATCGTGGGCCTCCCCGACATCCTTGTTTTTGGGGCTCGTCTCTGCGGCCCCGCACCGTGGGCGCTCTGCATCTCGTCGAACAACTTCTCAGCCCGCCGCGGGCATATTCAGCGGGTGAACATAAAGAAGAATCAGATCATCGGCTCTTCGCCCAGCGGTTAGCAGGAGCTTGCTCCTGATCGGCTATCGACGGGGATTGCGGCAGGACTGGCACAGACGCTTTCGTTGTTTGCCACTGCGGCCCCAGGGGTCGCGGGCAGAGAGCTCGGCAGATCGCCGTCCTCGACAGCGTTCGCATGGGAACCGCTGCAGGGGAGCATGGACGCGGATGTGGCTGTCTCCTTGGTTACTTACACAGTAGTAGTTATCAACGCTACAAGGTCCGACGAAAGAGGCGTTAGCGTGTCGGTCCATGCGGGGGCGGGCTGAGGGCGATGGAACGAGCTGGGGCGTGATTTCTGCTTCGTCGAGCAGCTGGGCCTCGTCGACGGAGGGTTCCGTGAGGTGAGGGAAGGGATCACGTCGACGAGCCCATTGCGGCGAAACACCAGACGACAATGCTACTGGCAGACCTCTCGATCTATGTACTTCGATGGCGCTTAATATCTGCCCTTGTGGGTCGTTTGTGGCAAGCAGTGTTAGGATAATCCAGGCTTCCCCAACTGCGCTCCACTTCACTTTTAGCAGCAGGATAGCTTCGTCGTACGGATACTCCTTCTCGACTCTACAACTCCGCTGCCTTGGGTTGGAACCCATTGCTATGAGTCAATAAGCCTCGGTCTTCTCATAGTTACCGTTCTTCCTTGGGAAGCCGCTCAATGCCTCGGACTCGCTCTCCAGCTTGCAACAAGAACAACAACATGAACAAGATTCAACCATCATAGTCGAGCTCCCTCCTGTGCCTACCACGCCTGCTCAGCTCGCTTCACTCAACTCTATCGACACCTCGTCCTCCCAACTTTGACATCCTTCCTCCCAATTCGACCTTGCGTTCAACGGCCACCATGTCTTTCGACTGGACACACCAGTTCTGCCTAGGTTGCGACAAGCAAGCCAACGGCGCCACTTACTGCTCGGAATCCTGCCGGCTGGCCGATTATAACAAGACATTACCATTAACACCGAGCTCTGCCGCGACCTCTCCGGCGTTGTGCGGCTCTCCGCTCGACTGGACCCTGTCCAGGCCGTCAACAACGACGAGCACTAAGTCCCTGGCCTATGACTTCGGTCTTGCTCAGCCAAGCACCCGGAGGGACTCGACCAGGAGCCAAACCCTCTCGCCGTCAGCATTACACACCAACCTATGCTCTATGCGGAGCAACTCGTCTGCAGGACATAACGCGGCGCAGCTGTCTGACAAGGCGGCGAAGGAGCTTCGCGCCTACGCCCGCTCGTTCCAATCCATCCGCCTCCAACGAAGACACTCGTACTAGACGACGACGGCCTCGAGCTACATCTTGCTCTCCTTCTTCGGCCATTATTTCTCAGCGACTATATCCCACCTCAATCGATTTCCCATCGGTTCTTGAGAAACACCACGCGACTCAACCTACGATATTTCGTTTGTCTTTTGGTTCACGGTCTTGTTGTAATAGAACAGAATTTTGCATACATCACCCACAGCATTATAAAAACATCTTGGAGGCCACAAAGGGGGTGGTTTTGCTACACTTTTGGGGTACATGTGCCACTTCGCGACCTTGTCCTTGTGGGGTAATATATGCCGCACTTGTCCCTGCTGTAGGGCTTATCGCTGCTCATCCTATCAGAGTCTTTAAGCTTTCAGATATCAGCTGAGCAACCGTATAACCACTGCCACAGTGTCCAGGACGGTCACTGAGACTACAACAGCGACGGTCTATGGTTAGAGGTTGTAGGGTTCGTACCCCGGAATCCCTGGAAGTACTAAGTCTGATATAATGATGCTAGATGTCAGAGTAGTCGATCCCCTCACTTTCGTACTTATCCGGTTTACGTTTTCCTCCTCATTGGATAATTCCCAGTCTAGATGTTCCTCACCATCCCATGCCAGGAGATCCGCGAAGCGAGACAGATCGGAATTCTACAGAATCTGGATCACGGGCCAGATAGTTACGCCGTTGAAGCTCGCCCCCTTGATATTAATGAGGTCCCACCGGAGATCCTCGGCCAGTCCTTCCAAACGTGGTTGCAAACTGCTGCCAGCTGATCATCAACACGCTTAACTAGCTACATTGTCTGCCTATCTCCCTCTCTATTCAAGGCGCCCGCCTAGTACCGGCAGTCAAGGAAAAGGGGTGGACAGAAAAGAGAAAAGGCAAAGGAAAACCGGCTAACTAACGTCACGGTATTGTACTTGTGCTAAAGCTGTCAAAACACTAGATTACAAACGCCGAGCCTCCAAGGGAGAATTCAAAGAGACAAGATAACTTCCTTGATACTGAGCGCCGACTTCCTCAACGCCTTCTGCTCCGACTTGCTTAGGAGCAGCGGAACATCCTGATACGCCCCGTGACGGTTCAACTTGCAAGGCATGCTAAGTGCAATATCCTCAATACCCGCGTATGTCCCAACACGCGAGACCGTCATGATCGCATCAGCGTTGGTTATAATAGGTTCGAGGATGCTGACCAGTACCGATGCAATACCATAGTTCGACTTGCCCTTGCGCTGGACAATCTCGTACGCAGCTTCCTTGGTCCTTCTTGCACACGCCTCCAGAACAGATTCGTCATAGTCAACACCCGCCTGTGCGCAATAATCCCGGAGCTGCATCCCGGAGATCGTCGCCAGCGACCACATAGGCAGCTGACTGTCTCCATGCTCGCCCACAATAATCGCATGCACGTTCCGCGGGTTCACCCCAAAATGCTTGCCCAACTCATGCCTAAACCTCGTAGTATCCATCGCCGTCCCCGACCCAATAACTCTTTCCACTGGAAACCCCGACAACTGATGCGCCGCATAGGTAAGCACATCCACCGGATTCGTCGCCACAACCAGAATAGTATCAAGCGCGTTCCGCGCAATGCGCGGGACCACATCCTTAAACAGCGCATAATTGGTCTTGACAAGGTCAAGGCGCGTCTGCCCGGGCTTGAGGTGGACGCCTGCAGCGATGACGACAGCGGCGGCGCCCGCGCAGTCCTCGTACTCGCCGACGCGCACGCGCGCCCGCGCGAAATGCGCCGCGTAGCTCAGGTCCATTACCTCGCCGTGCACGCGGTTCTTATCGATGTCGATCAGGACAATCTCGGCGGCTAGGCCGTTCAAGAGGAGGGCGTAGGCCGTCGTGACACCTACGGAGCCCGCGCCGACGATGACGATTTTCGTTGACTGTAACAGGGGTATTAGCGCATTGGACTTGGGAATTGGGTAAGGTTAGGATAGCTCAATTAACATTAGCTGCAATGGGTTGATGAGGTATTTCAAGGTGATTCCAATTTGCGTTGTGGCGGTGTAAGATGGGAACTGCTGAGATGGGTTGAAGTTGGGAAGCCAAGGGTCTACAGAGCGATGGCGTCGGGAATGAAAGACGTTGGTTGTATCGAGATGAATGTCTTATTGGTAAGGGCTGCCGTACGTGGCGGCCGAAAGTGGTCGCTCCGGTCTTGCACGTGCGAATTCCCGTGGCCCAGCTTGGCATGTTTCGGTGACGATGTGGCCCGATTGCGGAAATATATGCTCGGCGTTGCTCGCTGCCAGAGGTTTATCTCTTGGGCGATACTAGAGGCGGTCAGGAATGAGACTCAGATGAAGCTAGGCAACAACCCAGTCTGCTCAGCTGACGGGTACGACGATAGATCGAGCGGGATTTCAGGTTTGGTGTTTGCTACAACTGAAGAGTGCAACCGAAAAGGGATCGGGTGAGGTTGCAACGAACATTCGATGCCGCAGGACATCATCATCGCGTGATTTGGTAAACGACTTCGGATTCCGCAGAGTCCGTGTTCGCCGGGAATAAGCGGTCCACTCAGGATTTGATTTTCCTTCCGCAATGCCCTTAGCAACGTCATCATGAGGATAGCTCGTCGATGCGTCATCGTGACACACGGGTCATTACTGCATCCAGTCATAATGGCACGACCCATCATCGCAGGCATACACGAGGAGTTGCAACCTGTCCTGCTCGCAGCATGTTAACGCTCCGAGTAGTGTGACTCGGGGTCTGAAACGCTAAAGCCCTGATGCCTCCCATACTGAGAAGATTCTACTTCCCATTGACTCTTATCTTGACTCCTGGCTGGGTCCGGCCTACATGTTTCCGACGAAGTAGAGCTATGGCTAGATCCGAGAAGATGGGCACCACCAATACCAAGGGCGCCGGGGCTTTAATTTGCGACTTTGAGCATCTAGCGCGCAGTGATGTCGGCTTAGTCGGCGGAAAGAACTCGTCCCTGGGCGAGATGATCAGTACTCTGGGAGGTCAGGGCATTGCCGTGCCGCCTGGGTTTGCGACAACATCTCACGCCTACCGGCACTATATCGACGCCAACGGCATTCGAGAGAAGATAGGCCCACTGATCGCGGAATGGCAGGCGGGCCGTGAGAGTCTTGCAGAAACGGGCCGGGCAGTGCGCCGGCTGTTCCTCCATGGCTCGTGGCCGGCTGATGTGGCAGCCGCAATCACTACTGCTTACCAAAAGCTCTCGGCCAAGACGGGGATTGAGAACCTGCGTGTTGCGGTCCGCTCCAGTGCGACGGCCGAGGACCTGCCTGATGCGAGCTTTGCCGGCCAGCTGGAGTCGTACCTGAACATCTCGGGCAAAGACAAGCTCCTGGACGCGTGCCGCCGCTGCTACGCCTCGCTCTTCACGGACCGCGCCATTAGCTATCGCCAGGCCAAGGGGTTCGACCACGCAAGCATTGCCCTCTCGGTCGGGGTACAGCGCATGGTCCGCTCGGATTCCGGCGGGTCCGGTGTCATGTTCTCCATCGACACAGAGAGCGGCTTCGACAAGATCGTCCTCATCAACGCAGCCTGGGGGCTCGGGGAGAACATCGTGCAAGGGACTGTCAACCCGGACGAGTATCAAGTTTTCAAGCCGCTTTTGGGCGACGCCAGTCTAGCACCTATCATCCAGAAGAAGCGTGGCGACAAGGCGATCAAGATGATCCTTGGTCGGGGCCATCATGCGCCAACTCGCAATGTGCCCACCTCCAAAGCGGAGCGCGCCGCTTTTGTTCTCAGCGACGACGAGATCCTGCAGCTGGCGCGCTGGGCATGCACCATCGAGAGGCACTACGGTTGCGCGATGGACATGGAATGGGCCAAGGACGGCATCACGGAGGAGCTGTTCATTGTCCAGGCCAGGCCGGAAACGGTCCACTCTCGCCAGGACTCCGCCGTCCTCAAGACCTACGGCGTCAAAAAGAAGGGCCGTGTTCTAGCCACGGGGCTGTCGATCGGTGATGCCGCTGTCGCGGGTCATCTCTGCCTCATCGAAGACGCCAAGGATATTGACAAGTTCATCGATGGCTCGATCCTGGTGACAGTGGCTACCGATCCTGACTGGGTGCCAGTCATGAAGCGGGCAGCGGCCATAATCACCGACCACGGTGGCCGTACTTCCCACGCTGCCATCGTCAGCCGCGAGCTCGGCGTCCCGGCAGTGGTGGGCACGGGGAATGCCACCTACGTGCTGCACACTGACCAAGAGGCCACCGTATCCTGTGCGGAAGGCGACGTCGGGTTTGTCTACGAGGGCATCTCTGACATTACCACCACAACGGTCGATCTAACCGGCCTGCCGGCTGTCCGGATGAACGTCATGCTCAACCTCGCCAACCCAGCTGCAGCCTACCGCTGGTGGCGTCTCCCCGCCGAGGGCATCGGCCTCGCCCGCATGGAATTCGTCGTCACCAACGCAATCCAAGTCCATCCCATGGCGCTCGTCCACTTCGACCGCCTGAAGGACGGAAAGGCCCAGGAGGAGATCGCCCGGTTGACGGCCGGATACCAACACAAACCCGACTACTTCGTCGACAAGCTGTCGCACGGCCTCGCCGCCCTCTGCGCCACTTTCTACCCCAAACCGACCATCATCCGCCTGAGCGACTTCAAGACGAACGAGTACGCGGGCCTCATCGGCGGCGCCGAGTTCGAACCCCTGGAGGAAAACCCCATGCTCGGCTTCCGCGGCGCGCAGGCACTCGATAAGGTAATAAGGGGCCCTATCCCTATCGCTATACTGACCCCTATTAGGATACTAAGTACCAAGGAGGAGGTAGCGCTACTAGAGTCCGATATAAGCGTGCTATCTTACCTATAGGCTATAGCGGATACCTAGGGGATAATACTAACCTAGGATGACTATAGATAGTAGAGAACGAGCAGTTACCTAGACAATAAGGGGGGGCTAAGTATTATATTCCTCTAAAGGCAGACTAGCTACCTCCGGGAGAAGCTTACTGAGACCTATAGCGAGAATAAGGATGCCTAGGAGGAAGCTAGAGAGATCCGGCGGACGGTCTAGGATGCCCTCTGCTAGGTTAAGGAATCGGGATAGTAGAACGATAAGCTACAAGAGGAGATATTCTAACTTAACGATGCCCTTACTCGAGCAGGATACTAGTAGGAGGGACCTACGGACGACTATGCCTTAGATGTCTATAATAATAAAATCTATAACCCCGAGTACGAGTACCGCTAGGAGGTCGAGAAGCGGACGCTCTAAGGGCAGGAGCTACCTAGCTAGGACGACTTCTAGAGCAACTGCCCGTACTTTAGTAAGGGACGTACTACCGAGGAGGTCGAACGCAGCCCGGGCGGAGTATTCCGGTTCACGGGAATGGAAGAATGCGAGAGGCTCTACCTTGGACGTACGGACTATATATAGGTCCCGTGGTTCTAGTACGTCGCCGACTAGTATAGATATTATTTCAAGGAGAAGTTCGACCGAGGCTATTGGCCAGTTAGGACTACCGACGAGGACGGGCTGCCGGAGCCCCGTACTTGGGTCTTCGACTACGGCTATAGATACTATGAACTTCTATAGGCCTATAAATAGGCCGAGGGAGGATAGCTTAGCGTCCGACCTAGGAGGGTATAGCCGGAGAAGTACTAGGGCATATAGCTTACGAGCTAGTGCCCTAAAAGGCCTATATATTCTACTTAGTAGATAAGGCCTATATATAGCACGCCTACTAACAAGCGACTAAGAGGTAACTCTAAAGATAACGCGCTAGGAAGGAGGTACGGGAGGTACGAACGGCTAGGAAAGAAGTAATAGAGGAAGCCGAGCAGGTAGAAGGGAGCAAGGTAAGTCGTTAGGACGATATATACGAGGGGGATGCCTCTTAGGACTAGGACGACTTAGGAAACGACTCCAGGGCCTCCTTAGGCCCCAGCTAGCTCTAAGGACGCTATAAGGGCGATAGGTCAGCCGATATAGGCAGAGTTAGGTACGATAGATGACTTACTACGATCTCCTAGCCGGTATTATCAAAGTTGTAGCTATATAAAACGATAAACCCGACGACAGACTTTGGGTTACGGCCCGGTAGAACGGACTCTATATGTTGGCCTTAGTAGATAGAGGATTATAAGTCGACCTTATCTCGCTATCACTCGTTAACTAGCTTAAGATCTTATAGAGGGATAAGCAGCGGACATTTATCGTCAGAGGACTATTCGATATATAATAGGTCAGATGAGAGATAGAGCCGATTGACGTTGAAGTCGAAGGCAAGACGACGTTAGTCGTGTTCGATATTATAGACCTGGGGTCTAGGAAGGATATAATCCTAGGACGCCTATAGTATAAGGATTATAACCCCAATATCAGTTGGAAGGACGGCGGCTACCTACGACCTCGCTAGAGGGAGCACCTAGCTAACTCGATAGGAAGCATAGATAATGGATTACGCGAACGTTATACTAAGGAGGTATACTTTAAGGATCTACTATACGAGACAGATAGTAGCGGACAGACTACTACGGGCTTAGGAAGAAGCGGCAGTCATGGAAGGAAGGAGGGCAGAGTAACAAGAAAGTTACCCCCTGAGGATTTACTAGGGAAGCTGGGGATCGGACGACAATAGAAGATACGGACGGACGTCGAGGTCGCCGTCGTCTCTATCGATAAATACAGAAAAGCCGAGCTCGTAGAACGGGTTACTATACTCGAAGCGGCCTTCGTTATAGCCGGGAATAATAAGTTCGTATACTACTAAGACGCGAAAACGGACGCTAAGACGGGATAGATCCCGGCGGAGTACTAGGGACACCCGGCGTTCTATATAAAATATATAGAGGGACTCCTAGATTACGGACCTTAGGACTATAAGATTAAACTCAAGGAGGGAGCCTAGCTGAAGTTCTTTAAGGTATACTATACTAACGAACTCTAGGATATAGAGTTAAAGAGATATCTTGAGGCTAACCTCAAGATAGGGTATATTAGACTATCGATATTACTAGCGGGATACCTGGTTCTCTTCGTCCCTAAGAAGGACGGAAAGCTCCGGATATATATAGACTACTAATAGCTAAACGATTAGACGGTAAGGAACCGCTACCCCTTGCTACTTATCTTGCGGCTTTAAGACTAGCTAGCAGGTATATATATCTTTATATGCCTTGATCTTCCGACTATATATGCCTATATCCGTATTAAGAAGAGAGACGAATGGAAGATAGCATTTCGTACTCGTTATAGGTACTTCGAGTATTATATTATGCCTTTCGGGCTGACTAACGTACCTATGACCTTCTAGTCAGTCGTTGATTATATAATCCGACCGTTTCTCGATAAGTTCGTAGTCTGTTACCTGAATAATATTCTTATCTTCTCTAAGATACCTATAGAGCATAAGACGTATATAAAAGCAGTACTGGATATACTCTATATATAGAAGCTCTCAGTTAATAAGGATAAGAGCGAGTTCTATATTACGAAGATAGTCTTCCTTAGCTATGAGATCTCGCTAGGATAGATCAGGATAGAACTAACTAAGGTCAAGGCTATTAAGAACTGGCCTATACCGACTAATACGATAGAGGTACGAGGATTTACGGGATTCGCTAACTTCTACCATATATTTATTAAGAACTATAGCGATATCGTACGACCTCTGTACGGCTTAACGAAGAAGGACGTCGAGTTCTAATGGGGGATAGAGCAGGAGCAGGCGTTCTAATAGGTTAAGGACCTTGTGGCTAAAGAACCTATAATGCTACTGCTAGACTCTATAAAGTAGTATGAGATAGAGACTGATGCGTCGAACTTCGCGGTCGGTGCTTAACTTAGCTAACGAGATAATAACGGCAAACTATACCCGGTAGCATTCTTCTCTAAGAAGCTTAGTGGGCTGGCTCTTAACTACCCGGTCTATGACAAGGAGTTAATGGCTATTATCGAAGCATTTAGGGAGTAGAGGCTGTATCTTAGCGGAATGACCTATAAAGTCTAGGCTTTTATAGATTATAAGAACCTATAGTACTTTACTACGACCAAGGAGCTCAACGGACGTCAGACGAGATAGTACGAGTTCCTCTTATAGTTTAACTTCGTTATCTACTATAAGAAAGGTATAGAGAACGTACGTACGGATGCCTTAAGTAGGAGGCCGGACTACTTCGGCAATACTATGGAGACGTTACTGCTACTGTTCTAGCTATAGGTAGATGGGACGCTAAGGTACCCGATATAAGCTATAGCGGACGACGAAGAGTATAGGGCAGTCTTCCGGGAATAACGACTAAATAAGGGCATATTAGTCCTAATTAGTAACCCCGACAAGTAAGTTAGACTCGCTAGGGACATCTATAAGTCTAGACTCGGTGGATATATAGAAATTATAAAGACTATTATATAACTTAAGTAATAAGGCTATGACTTCCCGGGACTTAAGGAACGAGTTAAGGAGGCAATTATAGTATACGATACGTACTAAAGGGGCAAGCCGGACTGGTATAAGCCCTACGGACTCCTCTAACTATTACTAGTTATAGAGTGACTATAGAGCTCGGTAACAATAGACTTTATTACTAAGCTGCTACTCTCGTAGGATTTAACGACAGGTATAAAGTACGATAGTATCCTTACTATAGTAGACTGACTTACTAAGTGGACGTACTTCCTCCTATATAAGGAGATATAGTCGGCGGAGTAACTTATAGACGTAATCTACTAGTATATAGCTTTAGTATATAGGTAGCCGAGGGAATGGATTATAGATAGAGATACTAGGTTTACGTTAAGGTTCTAGTAAGCCTTAATAATACGGTTAGGGATGAAAAGCAAGCTCTCTACGGCTTACTACCTATAGACGGATAGCTAGATAGAATGGCTAAACTAGGTTATCGAGCAGTACCTTCGGATATTTATTAACTTTTAGTAAGACGACTAGGTCGAGCTGTTACTAGTAGTATAACTGGCGTATAATACTATACTAACCGAGATAACTAGAGTCATACTATTCTTTATAAACTTCGGTTATAAGGCAGACCTATACTAGGGACCCGGAGGAATAGTCCCTAGGGTAGCAGTTAAGGCTAATAAGATAAGCGTACTATATACGATGCTTAGGGACAAACTCGAGTTTATTAGGACTAGGATAAAGCAGTACTACGACAAGCATAGGCTCGAGGGTCCTCGCCTAGAGAGGGGGGATAAAGTTTACCTAATTTCATAAAACCTTCGTACGAGTCGACTAAGCAAGAAGCTAGACTTCAAGAAGATTAGACCATTTAGGGTCGACGAGCGGATTTCGAACAATAACTATCGACTGTTATTACTAGCAACTATACGGCTACGAACGTACGTTTTTCACATTTTACTTTTAGAACTAGCACCAAGGAATATACGGCTTACTATGGATATAGAAGCCGAGGACAAAGAGGAGGAATAGGACGTCGAGGAAGTCCTGGACTTATACGTTATAAACGGGCAGCTATAATATTTAGTAAAGTAGTTAGATTTCGGGCCAGAAGACAACTTATAGCAACTAGCTATAAACCTCTACTGCTCCGAGAAGCTTGAGGAGTTCTATCAGAGGAACCCGGACCGGCTAACTGCCCCGCCTCGAAAGGAAAGGGATTAGGGAGGGGGTTACTAAGGCCTAAGGCTTCCCAGTCGACGATCCCGAAGGTACTAAGCGACTATACCTGACCTATAAGGAGCTACTCCTTAGGTATAGGGATAGGGGAGTCGGGCTCTTCCTCTATTTCCAAACGATCTATCCTATGACGAAATACCTCAGCACTACGATTACGTAGCGTCTGCTACTGACGATGGAGACACATAAGGCAACTCAGGGTTTCTAATAACAACTCTTCTACGGCGGGGATTTCCTTTGCCGTCTTCTCTTGCTCCAATAAATTCGTCAAAACTAAGGAGTTAGTACGATATAGAAAGAAAGGGGGACTAGCGTACTTACGGACATCGGCTACGTTCGGGCTACTATAACGCTTGCCTAGACGGATATAGTATTAGTACTTGTTCGACCCCTCTATTATTATATAATGTCTCCGTGGCTTCGCGTTCCAATAATATTCGCAAGGTATAGCGACTTCGTGGCCCTATCGCTCGATTTTGGTGGTAAAGGCGAGACGTTCGCGTGTAAGGTCGCGGCGGGCTCTACCTATACTGTTAGCTATGATAATGGCATACGGAAGGAAGGAGGACCTACTAGAGGATAGCAGTAGGCGTTAGCGCTAAGTATAGGCAAAACGACAAAGGTCTTTCGGGACGAAAGACGTCGAGAGGGGGCATTATATTACGAACCAACTATAAAAGG
>Ga0247824_10000305_pt1 | contig 22844 bp, 16 predicted proteins | sample 13C_PalmiticAcid_FD_194412 | JGI IMG/M metagenome (GOLD analysis project Ga0247824, IMG submission 194412) | Soil microbial communities from agricultural site in Penn Yan, New York, United States - 13C_PalmiticAcid_Day48 | ecosystem: Environmental > Terrestrial > Soil > Agricultural land...
GCTCTCGGCCCGCACCCGCTGCCTCTGCGGGAACGCCGCCAGCGCGAGCGGCAGCGCGGCGTAGCTCGTCAACAGGATTAGCCCCAGGTTCACGGGCGTCGTCATGCGCGGGTTCTTCTTGAGCCAGTTGGTGCTCTGCAGGCGGACCAGCACCACGGCGGGGATCACCATGATGGGCGAGCTGTTGAAGACGCGGCTGGCCGCCGTCTCGGCCACGGCCAGCGTGGCCGCCTTCTTGCTCTTGCCCAGGCTCTCCGACGCCGCGGCCTTCTCCTCGGCCTCGAACTCGGCGCGCTGCGGCTTCTCGAGCGCCGGCGTCGGGCTGGGCACGCCCTCGTGCTTGGCCCGGGACGCCGCGGGGAACACGTCGATGCCCGTGCGCATCTCCTCGCCGCGCATGAGGAAGACGTTGAGGGCGCCCGCGCTGGCGACGGCGGCGAAGGGGACGAGGCGGGTCAGGAGGAGGCGGGTTGAGGGGGTGAGGCTCTTGAGGCGCGGGACGAGGCTGTTGAGGCCGACGGCCACGGAGCAGGAAGCGGTCACGGCGAGGAAGTAGGACTGGGCGATCTTGGACCAGGAGAGCGGGGTAGACTTGTTCGAGTTGGAGTAGTTGATGGCGACGTTGAGGGACTGGTTGGCGACCTGCCAGCCTATTGTGCCGCGGTTCTGTGGGGAAGAGGTGGTGTTAGTTGGGGGAGACCTGAGGGGCGTGCGGGAGAGGAGAGACGCACACCGAGACCTGGGGTCAGCATGCCGGCTGTGACGACCAGGTTGGACAGCACAAAGCAAGACATGCGGAACGGAAGAAAGACCGGCTCGCCGGTGTCGGGGTGAAGTGTCGAGTCGACGACTTTCTTGGCCTTCCAGAGCTCGGGGGTCATGGACGGTATTTGGCCCTGCTTGTATGCGATCAAGAGGTTCTTGGCCTGCTCGAGACCGGCGCTACCGACGAGGAGGGTCCTGAACGGCGAGGAAAAAGGTTAGCATCTGTCCCGGTCTCGAACCCAGTCCCAGAACCCCAATTGGTGCTGAACTCATCCCCCATGCCCGCGTTGGCACCATGACGGCCCCCAAGCACCAGGGCACGCAGCCGGCGCACTTGTCCCCCCCACTCCCTCGCCCATTGAGTGTTCTCACCTCGGGTCTGTGATGCCGGCAGTGTGCCTGACGCGTCCCCAGTATGTGCTGAGATCATACTGCGAGTCAGGGAGCGCCCGGCTGCCTGGGAGGGAAGCAGACATGTTGGCGCCGCTGTCTCGTGATGTGTCGCGAAGCGCAAAACGAAGGAAAGAAGGAAAAGAGAGAGAGATAGCAAGCGCAAACTGCAGGTAACGAATGCGAAACCAATGCGCTTTTAGTCACCCAGCCCAAGACACCCAAACCCAGCCGCTGCTCTTCCACAAATGCACGAGGTGATGCTGCGTTGCTCAAGGAAGGGAAGCGGTGAAACCGACTGCTCGGTTCAAGATAGCGGCCCTGAAAAATGACTCCGACGTCGGGTGGAGCACAGGGGTTCTGATAGCGGATTGCGGGGCATGGCGGTCTGGCCACAGCGGCTCATAGCGGGACGACAGGGAAGCGGCAGCGCCGGGGTGCCCCGCTTACAGCCGGAGCTCCAGGGCTGGGCGTGCGTAAATGGCTGAACCCAGTCGCAGAGCTCCGTCCTGGAACGCGTCGGCGCTTTTCCATCCACGATGCACCAGGATCGATTTGATCCGATCACAAGGATCGCCTAGCTCAATTCGGTCTCTCTCGCACAATGGCCTTCAGCCAGGGGCTGCTTCGGCGGCTGCCCTTCTCAGAATCGACCACCCCGTTACAAGCATTGACGTATCTGCTGGGCATCGCCCTCTTTAGCATCTCGTTCCTCGTCTTCCTCAACAGCAGCGTCTCGTTCGTCATCACCGACCTGATTGGCACCAAGGATGGCGTGGGCGACATTGTGGGCACACTCGGCTTCGTCGACGAGATCGTGGCCCTCATCGCGTGTCCCATCTGGGGTCTCGTCTCAGACCGCGCCGGCGTGCGATATGTGGCCGTGACTGGATACGCCGTCATCGGCTTGGCCCTGTTCCTGTTTGTCCAGGCACGCAATGTCTACCCGCAGCTGCTGCTTGCGAGGATATTCTTTGCCGTTGGCGCCACGGCTGCGTAAGTGCTCGAGGATTGGGAGACGAGAAGTGACACTTCGCTAATCCACGACATCCGCAGAGCCACCATGGTGACCGCTATCCTCCCGTCACTGACCGACGACACCGGCCCAGCAGCCGAGAACCCGCGCAAGCCGCTCACTTCCCCCAACGGGAGGCCGAGCGTTACGCTGTCTGTCGACTCCGAAGTGACCATCACCCCCGAGCGCTTCCGGAACAGCTCCAGCTACACTCCCCCAGAGAGTGACGAACCAGTTAGGAGCTCGGGCAACACGGGGAAACCCTCAGCGCTGGCCGGGTACGTCGGCCTCTTCACCGGCTGCGGCGCTCTGGTCGCGCTGTCGTTGTTCCTCCCACTCCCCGCCCGCTTCGGTCACATCGAAGGCGTCACGCTCGCCGACGCGGTGAGATACAGCTACTACGTCGTCGGCGCCGTCTCCCTGATCGTTGCCGTCTTCGTCTTCTTCGGCCTGCGCGGTCTCCGGGGCGAGGAAGGGAAAGGATGGCGCATGCTGCTCAGCCTGAAGGGCTCAACCCCACAAGGCACGGGCTCCGCGTCCGCACCCGTTCCCAAGAACGTAAGGAACCAACCATCCCTTTCCCCCTTGAGCTCAAACTAACAACCACCCCCCCTCCCCTTTCAGAAACTCCTCCCCTACTACCACCTCCTCAAATCCTCCATCCACCTCGGCCTCACCGACCCGGACATCACCCTCGGCTACCTCGGCGGCTTCGTCGCGCGCGCCTCCACCGTCGCCATCTCCCTCTTCCTCCCGCTCTTCGTCAACGCCTACTTCTTCAGCCACGGCTTCTGCCAGGGCTCCCCCAACGACCCCTCCCCCGAACTGAAAAAGGAGTGCCGCCAGGCCTACGTGCTCGCCTCCATCCTCTCGGGCGTCGCCCAGCTCGTCGGCCTCGTCTGTGCCCCGCTCTTCGGCTACTTATCGTCTGGCCGACGTGGGAGGCGCGTCAACTGGCCCATCGTCGTGTCGACCGTCCTCGGGATCGCGGGGTATCTCGCGTTCGCCCGGCTGCGGAGCCCCGAGTACAAGGACGTCGAGGGCCGCGGGGGCAGCCCCGTGGTGTTTTTGCTCGTGGCGCTGATGGGAGTGAGCCAGATCGGGGCGATTGTGTGCAGCCTGGGGTCGCTGGGCAAGGGGGTGCTGAAGGTGGAAGTGGTGAACGTGCTGGCGCGGCCGGACGGGGACCAGGAGACGCTGGTGGAGGCGGCGGACGGGGAGGGCGAGACGGCGCCGTTGCTGGAGAACGAGGCGGCGTTGCCCGAGGACACGGTGTCGCGCGTGAGGCTGAAGGGGTCGGTGGCGGGCGTGTACTCGTGGTTTGGCGGGGCGGCGATCCTGCTGCTGACCAAGCTGGGGGGGTACCTGTTCGACTCGTGGTCGACGGGGGCGCCGTTTTACTTGATGGCTGGGTTCAATGCCGTGTTGTTGGTTGCGAGCCTGGGGATTGATGCCGGTCGAGCGGCCCGCCAAAGACGTCGACTCGGGGCGTCGATGTTGTAATAACTCTCTCCTTACGAATGTCACGAGAATACGGTACGGGCTTGGGTCAAGGACTTGAAATACGAGGATAGATATTGGCCTAGATAGGACCTTGGGATGTTGAATAAAATGTATATCCCAGTTGAAAAGGATTATTCTCCACGAGTCACACAACCAGTCCCGTCACTTTCGTGGTAAACCAGGTAGAGCAAGGCCGCGCCTCCTCAGACGAACTTGCGCATTACCACCTCTTTCGTGAACTCCTCCTTTCCCCTTGACCCGTGAGTCGGCTGAAGATCAAAGCAGAGCCAGTCGTAAAGGCACATTCCCCTGGAATCAAACTCCTGCCCTCCCGAACGGGCGAGGCACCATCACTGGGGCCGTTGGCCAGGCGGCTCAGAAAGAACCGCTGTGCTACAAATCCTCCTGTTGTAGTAAGCTATCAAGGGGACATGGCATGGCTTAACGCTCTGTTAACGGCCAGCTCCAACGAGGCCCGGAGGTCACCTAGACGCCTCCGTCGGTTATGACAAAGTCAGGTTGTTTACGAGAGAAAAACGGTAAGACATACCGATCTGCTCTCTTGGCCTTGAAGAACATGTTGTGACACGGCTCGGGGACCGCTCAGCCCCCTCGACTTAAGCTCCCAAAGTTAGCTGTGAGGAGGAAACACCCCGAGACATCGCGAACACGCTGTAAAAGGGCCTCGGGGGGGTTACACAGGAGCTTGGAGCGTCACTCATCAGCCATCACATCACCAACCAGCGCGTCACCACGACAGACCATTGCGCAAGAAGGCATATAAACCAGCCCGGCTCTACCAGTACAGACTTTATTAGTCAGAGCAAACGGCCACCACAAACCTACTAGAAATCCCCCTTTTTACTCCCCAGGCGGCCAACCATTTTCAGAACACACATGACCAGTAAAACGGAAGCCAGGAGCCCAGTTCTTGTCAAAAGAGGAAAAGAGACGTTCGTTGTTTTTTGGGAAGAAGTATCGATGAACCATTTGCATTTGCCCTTTCCTTGCCTTGGGGAAGATGTGGCCCAACACGACCGACCTCCTGCGGTCCGAGTCCGATCCACATGCCGATTCCTTCCATTCCCGTATCCTTCACTGCCGCAATGACATCGCATGCTCTAAGAGCAAGAGCCCATATGTCTGGCCCCTATGGTGTCTTCCAGTGTGGAAGAGCTTAGTTGCCGCCCAGGCTGGGGAAGGCAGACTCATCATTGGTGTTGATGGGCTGGTTCTCCTGGCGACCGCCACGGCCGCCACGGAAGTCGCCGCGGGGAGCGCCGCGGGGGGCACCACGGGGAGCACCGCGACCACGGCCACGGCCAGCATCACCACGGGGAGCGTCGCCACGGGCGCCACCGCGACCACCGCGGCCGCCGCCCCGAGTGCGCTCAGGCTCGATGTAACGGTTCTCGAGCTCGACGAACTGCTTGGTCTTGCGCTCACGCTCGCGCTTGGCCTTGCCGCCGGTGCCGGGGAAGAGCTCCTCCTCGGTGTCCTTGGAGATGGGAGCGAAGTCCTTCCACTTGTCGTCCTTGACACCCTCGTTGGGCTTGCGGACGCTCAGGGCGCCAAGGCCGGCCTTCTTCTCGGAGAGCTGAGCAAGGTACTGGTCGTAGGAGATGTTCTTGTCCTCGGGCTCCTCCTCCTTAGTCTCGCCCTCGGCGGCAGCCTCACCCTCGGCCTTCTGCTCGGACTGGGCGATCTCAGCGCCAGCCTGCTCATCCTTCAGCTCGGCCTGGCCCTCGTTGGCGCCCCAAGACTGGGCAGCCTGCTTCTCAGAGTTGCTGCTACAGAGGATGTTAATGCTGGCCCAGCAGGACAGGGTCTGAGAAAAGCTTACTGAGGAGCATTCTTGCTGGGGTGACGGTCACCCTCCTCACGCTTGCCACCGCGGCCTGTGGGGTCACGATTAGCTGAGCTGCACACCAGCAAACGTCATCCCTCTTCAACGTGATGTTGACTTACCACGGTAGCCGCCACGGCGTCCGCCACGCGGGGCCTCGTCGGTGGGCTTACCACGGTTGGAGTCCCGCCCAGCATTGCGGTCGCGGAAAGCTGCATCGACGGTCAATAAAAGAAGCCCAGTTGTAGGTCCGGAGACTACGGGGCTACGCACCAGCCTCGTTGCCGCTCAGGTTGGCACCGCCACGGCGGCTGGCAGTGGTGACCGGGCCCTTGGAGGGAGCCAGGCCATCCGTGTTGCGCTTGGCCGTGTGGGTCGTTGTCCGATCGACGACCTTGGGGGCGGTGGGGGTCTCGACGGGCTCCTCCGTGTTACCTGCAGTGGAAGGTTAGTATCAAGGTGCTGCAATTGTTTTAAAGAGTCCGTCAGTCGGCCGGGCGGCCCGGGCGGGGAAGACGAACCGAAGACGTCGGTCTGGAGGGCATCGAAGCTGTTCTGCAGCACAATTGACGAGTCAGTTTCTGCAATTCGATGTTGGAGTGCTCGAGGGCGAGATAGCTCTCAAAGTGGTGAAGGATGCGCGATTGGCCGGGGGAAGCAAGTGCCGCAGCTAACATGCTGGGGAAAACGAGGGCGAGGAGAGCTCCGGACTCGAGCAGAGGAAGCAAACGCACCTTAACTTCGATAGCGGGCATCTTGTCGCTGTGGTTTATCGCCCTTCAAGGCGTGTCCGTTAAAAACAACCACAAGCTCCGGATGGAGTGTATTGAAGGGGAAGATCGGTGGGCGAAGCGAGCACCTAGCAGGACGAGCCCTGGTTCAGTGCGCTTGGTTGTTTCCGGTGGTGGTCCACGACGGAATTTTTCTGTTCCCTCGCTGGGTCGTGACAACGGCAAAAGATTTGGAGATTTTGGCCTGCCTGGGCCAATCCGGCCGGGGAGGGGAGGGGCTGCACGGATCACTTGCTGCCCCACCACCTGGCGGGAATGCAAGCCGACGTTTTTCCTTTTTCGAAATTCAGTGCGCGGGGTTCTTTTTGTTAGGGCTTCGATCTGCTTTGTTTGCTCGGGATTCTGTCTGACAAAACGTCGCATTCAAAGCAAGCGAGCGAGCCTCGAGACAGCGTGCCGTGTTCCAGCAATTACCTGTCCAAGATCCATTTCCGGAGTTGCGTCACAATCTGTGAGATCAACATCGGCAACTTTGCAACTCTCTCTCCAAGCAGAACAATTGCAACATCCAATTTTGAGCGATGGATACGTCATCCATCTCGCCGCTGGAGAAGCACAGACGGACTGGTAAAATGACGGGCCCATGAATTAAGAGAGCTTCTGTCAGCCGAGCGCCTGGACAACGACCCGAGTGCATCGCGCCGAACCTGGCGTGCATTTACATAAACGTGTACATTCGACTTTGCCTCGTAAAACTTCCAGGCGCCGCTTTGAGAGCAATTATTGGCATCAGCTGGCATTGGCTGAGCACTCCCTTCTCACACCCCGAACTGTTTGTTTTGTTTAGAAGCAACCCCAACCCCTGAACAGTTGTCCATCAAGCGTCGCGCCTCACAAAAACAACACATATGCACTGCCTGCTCGGCCATCAAGCCCAGGTTCTGCTAAACTGAGTGTCATTTGTTTTTGGATGTCGTCACATAACCCAACACCTCGTATCCAAACGCAAGAAGCGAAAGAGGGGAAAGCAATGCACGAAACGGGAGAGCAACCTACCGCAGCCCCAGGCCACCAGCTCCATCAAGAAAAGGCGAACAAAGGTGATACATACATTATAAACTTTTCGCTACCGTTAAAATGGGAAGAAACCACAGTACTCATGAACAACTCAGGTTTTCGGGGAAAGATGAAAAGGCGTCTCTCACAAGGGCAGAACACATCGGGGCATTAACCCCTCAAGCAACAGGCGCAGGAAAAGATAGGGGGCGGTTGAGTGACATGAATTTGAGAGACCCAAGACCGATGGCAACAGGGCTTTGTGCCGCCTCCCCGACGGCCCAAGTTGAAGGGCGCTCGAAGACCAGCGTGAAGACCAGCAGCGGCTTGCGGCCGCGCCCCCCGGACCACCGAGGCGAGGCGAGGCTGGAAAACCTGAGCGTCCGGCTGATCGGTCGCAGGGCGGCGTTGTTGGAAATATCGAGATCGTTGAGAAGTGGTCGTGATCGTCGTTGTCGTTATCGGGCGGCGAGTCTTCCTCCTCTTCAAATTATCCGCCTCATGTCACCCCTTGAAAGAGCAAAACTTTTGTTCAAGCACAATTGTGCATCCCACACGCAACGCCGAGCAAATATACACGATATCAAATCATATACGCCGCCTCCACCGTCGGGTATTATGTTGTTTTCCAAAGATCCGTGGACGTGAGCCGTGACTGAAAGAAGCTGAGTGGGGTTGGGTGTCGTTTTCTCGCGAAATCATTCTCGCTACCCAATGCAGAAAATGCTCCTGGGGTATCTCGGAAACTTTTGCCGTCTTTCTCGAAGTTGTTGCTGCAAGGAGCTGGTGGAAACAATCTTGCATTCCCAGCTCTTTTTCGTCTTTTCTCCTTTTTTCCTATGCTTCGCTCGCCAATGCTGGGCCGAAACTCGTCCCCGTGAGGCGCACCCTGGCGCCAGGGAACGGTGTCAGAGCGCGAAGCGATGCATCTCTGTGCTCCCAGAGAAGGTTTGTGCACCCTGCCGAGCCAGATAACCCATCTAAGACCCCACTGCATCGACGGCCCTGGTACTACCGCATGTTGCTAGTATCGAACGAGAACTGGGTGGGGAAGGCCATGCTTGCGCTCAGCCCGAATGGGTCGAAGTCGTAGTTCGGATCTAGCAACTGCGTCATCGAAGGGTAGGTGGGATGCTGAGAATGGGCGACGTTGTCGATTGGTGACTGTCCAGCGATCGGTTGATTGCCGGGCGGTCCTGTCGTAACTGGAGATGCGAGCGACATCGGTTGGGGTTCGCCGGCATACGCTGGGCCGGGATAGGGGCCGGGCCCGCTTGGTGTATCCGGGGCATCGCCGTCGTCCATCATCTCAGCAGCGGCATCATATTCCTGTTCTGTATTTGACGCATTAAAACCTAGGACGACAAAGTTCTATTAAAGGGGCAGGGGAAGGGAAAATAAAACGGGCCAACTTGCCGAGCTGCTCGATGTGATTTTGGAAGGAAGGCGTTGGGTAAAACGGAGCTGGATTGCCAGCAACACTTCCTCGTACATGGTTGGCCCCCGGCTGAAGTCCTGGCATCTGCAGCTGCCGCGGTCCTGGCAGGCCATGGATCGGGGCTAGGTGTTGAGTTGGCTGTGCCTTCACCCCACCCATGCCCGGCATCGACGGCCGCATAGGAGCGTTCGGATGCTCAGAGCCAGCTGGTGACGCACCGTGCTGGGAGCCAAAGGACGCCGTCCCGGTCGGCGAGTCCGAATGTGACGAGGGGGTTTGCCGGTTCTTGGGAGACAGAGCCGAACCGTGGGCGTGCATTGGAGGTGGCAGCGGGGACACGGGGATCCCAGGCTCGAGCTTCGGCGCAATGCCCGACGCCGACCTGCGAGCGTGATGTCGGTTCAGGATGGCCCGCTGAATTGGCGGCGGCTGCACCAAGTTCTGAGGCACATGAGTCGGGCCAAGATTTGGGCTGCCAGTTTTGGCACGAAGTTCAGCTTGCACATCGATTCCTGGGAAAGAAGTGAATTAGCAAATGTGTAAAATATGTGACAGTGTTCCACAGGGCGCGCAGAAGAGGGGAAAGGGGTGTGCCCGAAGTCAAACTAAGTCATCAAAACTGTACCTTTCTCCAACAGGATGCGTTCCAGAAGCGAGTTCTTGTACCGCAGCATCAAACATTCGTCGGCAGCATGACGATGAGCAGCCTGGAGGTTGGCTAGATTCTGCTCATGAGTTCGGATGGCCTCCTCGAGTTGCTTGATGTACTCGGTCCGGCGCTCTCGGAAGGCCGCCTGGGCTTGGCGATTTCTTTGCTTCCGTTCTTCAGACGTCGCATAGATCTGGCAGCTGCATCAGCATACATGCTCACAATGGTCCGGTTCATGTAACTCTCAGGGTCAACGTGAGATGAGACAAAACCCCCTCGGCATGCCTGGCCAGGACAAGCAGGGGGCGGGGAACCGGCCCGCAAGGCTCTTGAAGACGTACCGGCTTGCGACCCCCTTTTCGCTTCGGCTGTTGATTCTCAGTCTGCTGCTGCGGAGGCGCAGAGGGCGCCTCTCCCTCCGGGCTTGACTCCATTGACTCTTCGCTATCCTCTTTGGTCGGATCGTTCTTGTCGACAGACATTTTATCGGACATGTCCTTGACTGTCCGGAGAAAGGGAGTTGACGGTCTTCCAAGCCTCAGCCTTGCTGTAGAAGGCGCCTAGGTTGTCCTCTGACAGCGAGACTTTGAGTGAGGTTTGGTGCCAGCAACTGCTTTAGCGGGGACCACACTGTGCCACCCTGACAACAGCGGGCGTCTGCCCTGCGTGCGGGGCAATCGGCAGTGGTGCGATGCGAGTGTCCAGCGCTGCAACCACCTGGACTTGGGTCCCGGGTGACAGCACGACGGCAGAGGCTTGACGCTGTATCCCACGCACACCCAAGTAAAAATCCGAGGGTCCGGTCCGGGGTGTCTGATCTCAATGCCGGGAAGGGCGCCAATCAGTGCGTCATCTGGGGAAGTGTTTGCGATTGCGGGATCCGGCGATCTGGGACCGGGTCTGTGATCAGTCCCGGCGATAAGGTAAGGTTGGAGGATCGAGGCGGTTCCCCGGATTCTGTGTGTCAAAACCAGATTGTCGAGGGTGACTGCGGGAGGGTCAGAGATAAGCAGAAGGTCGTTGACAGGCCGAGTGTGTGTCAGGGAAAGAGAAAAATGGAGGGTTTTATGTAATGTTAATGCCGCCCGAGGTGGGAGGGGCCCGCAGACCGCCGCTAGCACTCTGGGGCCTGCGCAGGAACAAATAGCCAGCGCTGCCACCTCACCCCGGCTCTGTTTCTGGGCTGAACCAGGTCACCTGGGCTCTCCCTTTCGGGCCAGGCGCTCGCCCCCCCCTCGCCCCAGGAATTGGCGCTTTCCCACCCGCGCCAATGTTTCCGCCAGGGAGGTTCGAGCTGCGATTATATTAAATCCCGGGACTCGTCCGCGCGAATCGTTCTTGTGCCGGCTGGTTGAGAGAATGCCCGGCTCAACTTGCGTGGAACCACGACCGACTCCCGGCTCCCAGCGTTCGAACTCCGCCCGCCGTCGTTACTCGACCAGCCGAGGACTCGTGTCCCCACTTGTTCAAGCCCACTCTGGACAGCTGACCCTGGAAATTGTCCACCTGTGGTGCGAAGTGAGCAAACGACGAAGCCGATTCAGTCGAGCTGCAGCTTCGGAATTTGACTCGATATCCTTTGGCTGGCCCAGGCGAAGGTGGTGTCGCCGTTCGCGTGGTTCGGGCTTCGGGGCTCTTATTCGCTGGGTGATGCTTGCTCAGTTCCGTTCCCTCGGGGCAAGGAGGGCATTGAATTGTTGCTGGGGGGACGACAAACGGGACTAGAAACGAGGATCGGGGACCAATGCCGGAGTCGTGGCTGGATCAGGGGCTAACAATCTTGAGATTCCAGTGTACATGATCCTGGAGAGGCCGGCGAACCGTGTATGGAATTTCCAGCACAATTCCATCACCTAAGGAATGCGAGTTCGGAGGCAAGCATCGGACGGGGCTCTGGACCGGGACGGATGGAGGGCAGGCAAAGCCGCTTCGCGTTGTCTCGCTCTTTCCGCTGTTTCTTTGCACTGGGTGGCACACCCATTGAAGGGGAAGGAGCGAATGAAATCCCAGCCATGGCGACAACACACCAAAAGCCACCCAGACGACGCCAAGACGCCTCTGCATCACTTTCGCCTCTCCTTTTTGGACTGCATGGTTCGTCGACCTCAGTCCTGCAAGTGCTGTGCATCAATCCATCTGACAGGAGCTCGAGAGGAGTTCCTTAGCTCGACACATGGAGAGGTTCAACTTCCATGCATGCTGCACATGTGCAGCTTATGCAGTCGACACAACCTTTGTGCTGGTAAACGCGTTCCGTCGGCATCGAACCAATCCCTTGTCGACTAGGTGCTGCCGCCGGGGAACTCGACCCGCCCCCTGACGACGCATGCAAGCTGCATCACTGGTCCTAGAATCCCCCTCCCACCCAACCTCAAGAATCTCAACATGGTCAAGAGCTGTCTCATCCCAAGCGTGAATGCGATTTCGGTCCGGGCTTTGCCCTCCAAAAGAAAACACACACCATCCCACTCTCACCGTGGCCGACAGCCCCGCGGCGAGCCCCAACGCCGGGTTGCTTCCCCGCAACCTCCGCTGGCAGCTGCGGGTGGGTTGTCTCCGCTGGACCCCTCAACACCGGCGCCAGTTCCGGGCGGCATCAGACACCTCGAAGCTTACGGGAGGAAAGAGCTACCGTGTTGACACCGGAACGGCGTCTTTCACTGACGAGTCATGGGCAGACCGTCAACACGCCATTGCCCATAGGTGCAGGACGGCAAACGGTTCCACTATGCGGCCAGGGAAATAAACTCCTGAACCGTGTCCTCGGCAGGCTTTTGGGTCATCAAACTCGGTCGTTGTGGGCCTGGCCTGGTGGGAAAGCACGTTGCTCCTCACTCCCTAGGTAGGTGATGGGATCCCGACACCATGGTATTTCCTGGGCTTGTCACGAGCATCAACGCTCAACAGAATGTCAATGTTGAATCGAGCCCTCACCCAACAACCCTGTAGTTCGAATATGCTGCCACTTGACAAAGAACCGGCTAGATGCTGGCAGGATCGTACGGAACATGAGGTGCATCAACGATTGTGTAGCGGAGTTGAACCCCACCATCCGAAGCCGATTGGTAAGGGGGAAGAACGCCTCGAGGAAGGAGGAACGTCATTTAACACACAGTGATGTATGTGTCCAAGCAGGCATTTGGAACTACGGCGAATCACTTGTAACACCGAGGGCATACATGCCCAAACATTGGCTTGGCGAAGTTCATGACGAACTCACCACTGCAAGGAAAACATACACTCCGGATCTTGACTCAAAGACGCTCTCATGTCAACAGGAGAGAGACCCAAGCAACTTCGCGCCCATCACTCCTTCTTGCCACGCCCTCCGCCTCAACGGCACAGCACACATTACAGAATGCGCTCAGGAGTTACCAACTCATGTGCAAACTGCCACCGACATCGGTGGCCCCAATGGGACATCCGCCTTCCCTCCCACCACAGGCGGAGCGGGAGTGGGAGGGCACGACCTTTCGCCGCACTCAGGTGATCAGTGGACTTTTTGCGACGGGTTCCAGGCTTGGCGTGGCGCCAAGAAAGGCCTCCCCGCTTTCCGCACCCAGCGGTGCCAGAGCGGAATTAAAACGCGATGTGGGACATTGTGTGGCGTCCAGGACAGCGAGGCAGTTGGCGACAAGCAGGGAGCTCCTGAATTTAACGTCACAGGATTCATGGATGTATGGAGACAGGAAAGCCCTGTCCAAAGATTCCAATATGAACCGTGGACCAGTTCAACGCTTGTCTTTCGTCGCCTGCACCTCTCTGCCAACCCGCCCAGGCTAACGCGGGGGATCACATTCGAGCCCGAGATCGATAGTGCGCTGTGCAATCACAAGCCATTGGTTAAAAAATCGGCTCGGTGTTCGGGATTCCATGTCGACGTGGCCCGCCTGTGCCGTTTTCACAGATGAGCCTCGACAACCAACACCAACAGCCACATGCGGGGAGAGCTCACCTTCCAACCCGGAACCCCGCTAAACGAGGCGGAACCGCTTCCCCGCACTCGGCAGGCCGGGGTACGCCGACGACGGCAAGGGCCGGCTCATCCCTTGCTGGTTCAACATCCACATCCGTTTTGATCGAGAAGCAGGTGTGGGTGGTGCGGTAAGACACTCTGAGCTTTCGGCTTGTTTCACGAAATCCCAGCCCAAGTGTGGTCCAGCCTTCGGACTCTCTCGTCCAATCACCAAGCTGGCGGGTCAGCCATCGGCAGCGGGCTGGTCCAGCCACCAGGCAGCGGATCACTTCCGAACGTTCACAATGCTGCATCTCCGAGGACTTGAGTCCTTTATGAACGAAGGATCAAACACCAGGCAGCCAGGACACGAGAAATGCCTCAAGGTGATGACTCAACCTGCCGCTCTCGAGGTTTCAGAAAACGTTCTTGTCTCAGAGAAGCCGCAGTCAAGCCGGCCCTCTCAAGTCGCCAGCCCGATCTTCAGTGAATGACAAGCAGCTCTGCAAGCCGTGCTGTAACTACATACTTTTGCATCGCACACACAACAGTCAAGGGCACTGCAAATCTGATTGGAGCTCGGCTTTGCAACCACGTTTTGCAACCATTCTGGAACCTCTTGTGGCCTCATCCTGTCACGACTGAATTTGTTGATGTCGATCCGACCAGGGGAACCGACATCATGCACCAACCATTGTGGTGTGAGGTATTTTCATTGTGAACGCCCCTGCCAAGGCAGATCTTGCCTCGCTGCGCGTCAATGATGCGCGTTTGAGAGGATTGCTTATCAGCAGTCTGCGCATGTCGATTTCGGCCGAGGGCGGAGATTAGGGAGCCCGGGTTCTGCCAAGTGAGAGTCACACCGGAAATTCCATCGGCGGGTTGGTGTTGAGTGACGTTGACAGAGCAGAAAAAACACCAAGATGTCTTTGGTGGTGTTTAACAGATTGATATCTAGACACACTGTCACCAGACGCTGGGTGAGAGAACCCACCAACCTGTAGTTTGTGCAAGGGATATACAAACAACTGTCGTTGGCATCGATGACGTGGTCGATGCAAGCAAAATTTGAGCCCTCCTGGAAAACCTTGAGCGGTTGCTCATTGAAGGTTGGTAAACAATGGAGCTGGCTGTCAGAGCAATTGTCATGTCTCAAAGTGACGTCGAAACCAACTTGAGTCTGTGGTCGGGGAGGTGAAAATCACTGTGCGAGCAGCACCGTGTTTGCGCACCGTGGTCTCCACAACAGAAACCTGCCGAGGGTTTGTTTACTTTCCGCAATTGCAGCGAATTAAACATCACCCCACTTGTCCACTCAATCGCACATTCCACGACGCGCCGTCTGACAACTCTCCACTTCCATTCCAAGCCGAACTTGAAACTGCTCTGGATTCATACATTTTTGTTGCAAATTCGGCAATTTTGATCGCAGAGAACACTCGACACGATGGCCCGCCGTTCCGCGCGCTTGGCCAGCCTCACAAAGGTAAGGAGATGGTCCTCGGCCCCGTAAACAGTCGAGTAAAAACGACGCCCATGATCATAATCCCATCGCGTCCGCATCGCGAATGCCATCTTGCTAACCAGCCTCATTTGAGCTGCAGGCGCCCAAACAGGCAGCCGAAGCCCCTGCTCTGTCCGCTGTAGCCGAGCAAAACGATAGCCCGGCAAAGATTGCCAATAGCACTGCCCACGATGGCGCCAACCCTGCCATCACGTCGCCAGTCCGGGAGCCGAAAACCCCAGGCGGCTCCTCGCCCGTCAAGCCGCCCATGTCCGAGATGCATCCCAGCAAAGTTCACCCGACCATGGGCCCGCCATCATCCGGGCTGCGCCTTGGCTTCACCGACATCAAGCCCACCGCCAATCGCGACGACAGCCTCCCGAGTGCGGTCCAGACCACGCCGTCCCGTATCAAGGTTCCATCATCGCCTTTCACCTTCCACGTCCAGCGGCACACACCTGCCGCCGATCTGGGTTTAGGCCCCGATGCTCAGCGCATGATGGATGAGCTGCGTGGGGAGGCGGCCAAGATCAGGGAACAGCTGAGGGCGAAACGCGATGCTGAACAGATGGAAGAAGAAAACGTCGATGGGCGCAAGATTGCGCAGCCGAAGGGGAAGGCGGGCCGATACAGCGCCGCCCACATGGCCCAGTTCAAGAAGATGGATTCGATTGCGAACCACCCGTCTGCCTTCAGGGGGCAACCAGGCCGCATGACTCCCCTCAAGGCCGGCGTCAAGCGGAGCCAGTCAAATGCAAACCTCGACGAACCAGAGACATCACACATCAAGCAGCCTACACCGGCATCTGCCGCCCCCAAGCCAAAACCAGTCGCCACGGCCGAGGCGCCTGTGGCTGCTGCGAAGCGTGCCCGGCAGCACATTGACGACGACACTTCTAGCAAACGCCCCGTCTCGCGCGACGGAAGCTCGATCCCAGCGCCCAAGTCATCTGGACTGGGAATTCCTCGGCCCAAGTCCAACCTCGCGTCGATCATGACCCCCACCAAGTCATCGCTATCACGGACAACCAGCGTGAAGACACCATCCCAGGGCCTGCTGGCTAGGTCGCCATCGAAAGCCACCCTTAGCGGAATTCCTCGGTCCGCGACGACAAACAACCTTGCCACGGTTAAGCTGGTTGAGCCCACGGAAACCGCCGAGGTCAAGAGCCCCAGAAGCCGGTTTGATAGAGTCAAAGCGATGCTCCGTGGTGCCAAGGCGAGCGCGTCCAAGCCCAAGAGCACTCTTCCGCTCCCATCGGCTTTTGGTTCCAAGACCCCGGCTCCTGCTCGGTCGGTACAGCGGGAGATCGTCACGGCCCCAATGACCACACCAGGCCGCAAGCTCACCAAGCGCGTCGCCTTCACCCCAGAGACGCAGCGCGCGGCTCTGACCCAGAACTCGCCGTCTCCTATCAAATCCAACATTCCTCAAAGCAAGACCCGACAGGCCCTGGCCGAGGTCCACTACCCTTCCCTTGAAGGGGTGATGGCCGAGGGAAGCGCCGAACTTGGAGTGTCGTATCCGGACCTTTCGGCACGGCGTCCCCTCCCGGAGCCCCCGTTGAAGACTTTTAAGGCCGACTCCGCCGCGCCTTCGGCTCCTGGGGAGTTCACTTTCCGCAGCGACCACACCATCAGCTTCGGCAGCGCTACCAAGTCCTTCGGGTCGTCCCCCGGTCAGGCCAGCGTTCGGGCTGTCCGCCCGTCGATCCTCCCGACCGAGAAGATGCCGGGCAGCTTCCCGACCTCGGCCTCCACGTCGAGCGTCAACAAGGAGAACGAGGCGCCGCGGACCGTCTTCGTCGCGCTGCCCCACGGCATGTCCACCAAGAAGCGCCACCGCGTCAGCACCGACGAGGAGGAGGCCGAGCAGGAGGCGGCCGACCGCGCGGCCAAGAAGCGCAGGCAGGACAAGGTGCCCGAGGGCGACGCGCTCCTCGCCCCGCGCCTGGTCGCCGCGGCCAGCGCCAAGCGGCTGCTGAGCAGCCCGGGGAAACTCCCAGGCCCCGGTCAGATGCCCGGTACGCCGAGCCCGATGAAGAGGAAGGGGATCAGCCTCAGCCGGCTGAACATGCTTGCGCGTCCGAAGCTGCGGAAGTAAGGTGCCTTTGCCCGGCTTGCGTGAGTCTGCTGGGGTTTGATCGGGTGTCTATCTGACTTACGTCCGGTTCTGGTCTCGACTATGTCGATAGGCTATGACTGGACATCGGTCTATTCCATGCAGAGATTGGTTGGATCCGTCTCAGTCGTCGAACTGTTCGGTTTTGGTTACAGAGGGAGGCCGTGTCCGGGCGTTGTGGGTGGAACCACGCTTCGGTAGCTTGGACATGTCGTCTCCCTCCAGGCCCTAAGCCCCGGGCCCCGGTATTGGTTGTCCGGTTGTGTGTTTGGGTTTCTTCTTGTATGGGTTTCCATCCATTTCCTTGCCGCTGTTCTTCTCAGCGGATTGTTCTGGCATTGGGTTGGTAATGGGGTGTGGCGTTGACGCTGGAGGCACAGCGGGCGTGTTTGTTTACTTGGCTGTTGGGAGCATGGGGTGTCGGAGTATGAAAACAGGTTGTTTGATAATTTGTTATGACGAGACTTATGACTGGAACCTAGCTTACGCTTTCCTCGCGAGCGATGTCCCCATTTTTGTGATGTGTTGAGGGCCTGCTGTATCGAGACCATGTGCTCAGGCTGATCTGGGATGGAGACCATGCCCAACGTCACTGTCTACCTCTTTCGCTTTGCCTGTTTCCGAGATTTGTGACCATCGCGCGATGTCAATTCAATGCCCTGTTTGCTGTTGACTCTTATCTGACTGCAACCCTCCTCCGATGCTAAACTTAGTGGCATCTCATCTAGGTATTTACTATCGACTCTACCGCCAAACGGCCATCGTGCGCAACAATTCAAGTTTCCAAAAGTGATCACCAATCATTTCTCGCCTACAGGCGCGTCTATGCTTGAGGAGCAATGTCAGTAAGTGGACTAGAACGATGGGTTGTCTTTTGATAGTTTGAAAAGTCCAAATCTATCATTTAGGCGATGTAAGAGATTCAAGGAGCACAGCCAAGGGCATCGATGACAGAACACGAGTGTGATCTAAATATGACATTTTTGTAGTCTAAACTAGCACTGAATACTAGCCACATCAGAGAACTCGTCTCCTCGACCTCTTGGCCCGGACCGAGTCGGTGACAAAAAGGGGGTATTCATAACCATGGGAAGTCAGACAATTCCTCCTGCTGCTGCGAGCCCTTCCACTAATCCAGAAAAAGCCTCGGTGATGGTTGTTTCACCGAACTGGCCGGTTAGACAACCAACCACAGCGTCACGGAATGCGTCGCCGACGTAGAATCCCAGACGGACCTGTGCGTGCTTGAGGAGCTTGTTCTGCACCGCGACTGGGCTGTGGGCCATGCTAGAGGCTACCAGGGCCCCGTTGTCGAGCTGATCCGCTCGCGACCAGAGGCCGATTTCTAGAAGGACGACACCTAGAGCTGCACAGGTGAGTACGTGTTTATCAGCTTTCCTTGTTCCAAACTACGGTACGGTATGATCTGCGGCACGAGGAGACGATGAAACATGGCAGACGGCCATCACATACCATACAGATCGTGGACTTTTTCAAACCGGTTGGTTGGTTGCCCCCAACGAGTCGGATGGCGGTAGATGTTTCGCTTGATCTCGGATTCGCCAAACTGGTCGGAGAAGTCCGATTCCTGCCGCGAGTATTCGAACCCGACCAGCCGCGGATCCTCCAAGGCCTTCTCCACGCCGGGCAGCGCATCGTCCGGCGGGAACAAGAGCACGTTGTCCGGCCGCAGCGACTTGTGCACCCACGAGTACGCGTGCAGCCGCTGCAGACACAGGGCGAGTTTGTGGGCGAGGCGCATCCTTGCGGTCAGAGACGGGCGCCCGCCTTTGTACCTGGCATCTAGGATGCTGGCGAGCGTCGTGGGTGGCTGTGGGTTTGCGCTGTCGCCGGCCGAGCCTGGGAGGAGATAGACCAATCCGAACCGCGACTTTGGGGTGTCCTCGAAGTAGTGGGTGCACTGCAGCACCCTGAGCGCCGGGTCCGAGAGGGGAGCCTCATGGAGCAGGGCCGCCAGCTGGACGACGCGCTGCCGGACGACGGTGTCGCTGACTGAGCTCCTCCCTCCGGGAGCATGCTGCTTGTATTCCGCCAGATAGCGGTGGCCGTCTGAGTCCTTCAGGGTCCCTAGCTCAAAGGAGCCGATCTGTGAACTGGGGCAAAAGTCTTTGGGGAGAGCCTCCTTCGCCTGGGACTGAGAGTGCATCAGCGCCGGGCTGGCCACGAGCAACTTGCGCACTCGGATGCCGCGCAGCAGGCCGACCGTTTTGGCGTCGTTGTCTTCCTCGAGCCTCTGCAACCGCTCAAGCGTTTGGAAGAAGGACAGGGGCCAGCACGCAGCTTCGAGCAGTGTCTGTGTCCTCTGTGCCCACGCCTCGAACTCGGACACGAGCTTCTCGGTGCTGGTCTTGTCAAAGGCAGCCCACATCATTTTCCGCGCCCACCCGACAGCCTTCTGCTGCGCCGCGTCTGTTTTCTTCTGGTCGAGTGTGAGACGCTTGATGCGGTCTCCTGGCGACAGATCCGCCAGGCTGTCAATGTCAACCTCGGCGCCTTGTTGTTCCATCTTGTACTGGACTCGGACAGCCGCATACTCCATCAGGAGGCCGTAGAGTTGCCGGAGCAGTGCCAGCATGTCTTGGCACGTCCTCTCCGGGAGGTGGTCAATCAGACGGCCAGCCATGACGGGCGAGAACTTGTTCTCGTCAAACAAGACACGCTCCATCGAGTCCAACCTGGTCCGGGACACGACGAAGCGGAGCCGGAGACGCTCGGCGTCTTTTCCGAACCCGCTGTAGTTTTTCAGGATATCGTCGATGGAGGTGCATATTGGCTTGACCAACACGACAGCACCGAAGACAAGGCCGGCTACCTCCATTTGTTGTGTTGCCTGGTTGTGCTAGTGGAAAAGTAGGTGCTACGTAGTAGGACGGCGGCATTGGGCGGCGAGCAGGCGGATAGAGTGGAAGAGGGAGGGGCTGATTCGATTTATCGACGCCATGTTGGGCTTTCTGTTCGGCTGACAAGTTATCATGCAGCTAGATGCGGCTGCGCCTCAGCCCCTGAATAGGCAAGGTAGTGTCGTGCATGATTGGTGCCGACGAACCAGCCGGTTTATGTTGGGTGTCTCGCCTCCCTCAACTGACCCCGGATTTCTCTGCGTCCCTTTGCTCGTTTTGCCCACCCATCTTTCAGCAACCTTCCATGGTTTGACTCTCAACATGAGTCTTACTTGGGACACCCGTACTGTGCTCGCCTCTGAGGCTGTCCTCGTTTCTGTCCATGCCGATGATAAGAAGGCCGGCTCGACAGCCGAAAAACCTGGCAGGCTGGGGTCCATCAATATTTGGAACTATCTGATCAGTCTGAGCTGGGATGGATCCGGGCACAAGTCCGAATCAGAAACAGATTATACAAAGCTGCGACATTTCAAAGCCGCCGACTTCAGCAGTGGCTGGGATGCAGTCGCCAAGCATGTTGGCCATGGCGCTTCTTACAGCGTGGACAAATGCACACTCAACCGGACGATCGATGGAAAACCCGTCGCGGTGGCCGTCAAGAAGCTCAAGATGTTCCAGGGAGATGGTTCGCGAGACGAGGCCAGCGCGGCTGCGTCGGCTGCTCACCAACGCTCCGTGGCCACAGTCTTGAATGAGCTCCGGATCCTCACCCACCCGCCTCTGCAGTCCCATCTCAACATCGTCTCTCTGCTCGGTTATCGATCCGAGTTCACATCCCCGTCCTCTCCACACAAAATCAATGTCTCTCTCGTTGCCGAGTTTGCGCCATTCGGAACCCTGAAGGACTTTTGTCAGAGCCTCCCCCCTGACCAGAAGCTGGACCTCCTGACCAAGGCTCACCTCATGCACGACATTGCGAGCGGCATCGAGGCTCTCCACAAGTGCGCCATAGCTCACGGGGACGTCAAGATGGAGAACACGCTCGTCTTCGAGGGCTACGGGCGGCCCTACGTCGCCAAGCTGTCCGACTTTGGCCACTCGCTCGTCGACCTTCACACGCCGGAGCGAAGGAGCCAGGTCTATCTTGGAACGCCGATTTTCAACGGCCCAGAGATACGGTCTAGAAGCCATCTCGCCCCAATGGAACCGGAAGCGCTGTTCAAGTGCGACATTTACTCGTTTGGCCTTCTCTCCTGGGAGTTGGTCTTGGGAGGCGTGCGGTATTACAAGACTCTCGGCGACATTCTGGGCACCGAGGACCTCACGGCGGTGGTGTCTCGGCTCAGCGCCCTACCGAAGGACGAGCTGCTGTTCCGAAGCATAACCTCCCTGAAGGACGCTCACGGAAGCGAAGACGTCTCGCTCGTCCAGATCGTTAGCCGTGTTCTTCAAGCAAGTCTGAAGGACGAACCGCACGATCGCGAGGACGCGGGACAGATTGTCAAATACTTCCGTCAGCAGGAAGCTCTCAGTGACAATCTCTGGATGTCAGTGTTTTACTCACTCTTGCAAAGCTTTTCCCTATACTAACTGCCGTCCTAGGCGACAGCGCGGCTTCCCTTCCACCCAAGACGGGCCGTGGGCCGTGCCCCTGAAACCTTTTGTCAGACCTGACAGGCCGTCCGTGGCGACCTTGGTATGGACAACGACCTACTCAGAGTCGAGTTCGAGCTGCCGACGCTAACAATGGAACCGAAACAGGCAATCCCACAGATGCCACCTGTCGTCCAAGCCGATCTAGTTGACCAGCTCCGTCATGCAATCGAGACGTCAACATCAAACGCCGACAAACGATCGTCCCTCTTTGACCTCGCCATGTGCCATCTGTCCGGTGCCGGAACAGATAAAGTCGACATCCCCAGGTCACTGGGCCTTCTGGCCGAGGCCGCACAAATGGGCAGCAGCAAGGCTCTCGCCCTCGTATTTCGGCTCCATGAAGCTCTCTTGGGCGAGGTGCCTTCGACCTTGTGGGAGATCAACCACCCCATCACTAGGCTGGAGAAGTCTCTGTCCCGGCTCGACAGCCGAGTGTACTTCGCCGAGCGGCTCCGGCGGTATGAGATAATGCAGCAAGCAGACGCGCTCAACAGGGCATTCGACATCCAGCAGAACGGGGAGACAATCCTCAAGGGGGTTCGTCTGCCAGAGGCACACACCAAGCTGCAAGACATCAAAGGTTGGTGCGCCGAGGACCTCGAATGTATCTCGTGTTTGGAAGAAGACGATTCGGACATGGCCCAGATCCAAGGGAATCTCTTAGCCACTGCAGCCCGTCTCGGTTTACTGCCCCTGGTGGACTTTCTGTCTGCTCATCCGGCAGCTACTCTGTCCACTGGGATTTCGTCGAGGACACTGCCCGAACCTGCAGAGAAAGCATGGAGCGAAGATGTGCTCACCGCTGCTTGCCGCGGCGGACATCTCGACATGCTCCGATGGCTCCTCAGCAAAGGAGTCTCGATGCTGTCCGACAGCAACCCACGGGCGACGCCACTGCACTGGCTCGGGTCATTCGCACCCGGGGATGCCGGCGCGGCTCTCGAGCTTCTGCTCTCCGCACCAGGAGGCAAGGAATGCTTACTTGAAAGCATCCCAGAGCCCGGGATCCAGATAGGCGACTGCATGGCATGCGGCACGCCCCTGGAAGTGGCCATCGCAACCAACAACGGCCCCCTCGTTGCAGCGTTTCTCCAGACCAAGCTCGACGTACCGCCACAAGACCATCCCAAGGCAATCGGCTGGACGACAAACACCTACCCCCTCGCCGTCACCCTGAACCTCCACCACCTCCTCCCCTCCCTCCTCCCCCTCGAACAAACCTACCGCGACTCCCTCTGGACCGCCCCCACCGTCCTGCCACTCGGCCTCTTCGACCTCGTCCACCCGCACGACCCCCTCCTCCCGCTCCTCATCCACGGCGGCGACTGCGCCGCTGCACCCACCGCCCTAGAC
>Ga0247824_10000306_pt1 | contig 22797 bp, 25 predicted proteins | sample 13C_PalmiticAcid_FD_194412 | JGI IMG/M metagenome (GOLD analysis project Ga0247824, IMG submission 194412) | Soil microbial communities from agricultural site in Penn Yan, New York, United States - 13C_PalmiticAcid_Day48 | ecosystem: Environmental > Terrestrial > Soil > Agricultural land...
CCCCTCATCTTTTTTGCACTTTTCTCTCTCTCCCGTCCACTCTCTCTTTTGCTCGCAACCCTTCTCTTGATTTGAACCAACACACACCACCAGCTAAGCGACTCGAGACAGACGATACGACTCTTTCCCTTGAACAGGATTACAGACGAAATAAGTAGTCCACCTTCGTCGGCATCGTTGGCTCTTGCCATCACCATCGATACTATCTCGGCCCAAGCACGAGCATTTCACCATGTCTCAACCATACCTGTTCGCGTCCCTCCCTTCTTGCACAGCGACTTCTGTCGCAAGTTCACGGACGCACAGTCTTAGGAGTGCTAACAGCAGCAGGACCAGTTTTCAAAGCTCCAGTATCAGCAGCATCAGCAGCATCAGCAGCATCAGCAGCATCAGCAGCATCAGCAGCATCAGCAGCATCGGCAGCATCAGCAGCGTCTGCTACAACAATCATTCCTTTTGCAACCTCTCTATGGGGGACAATAAGAGTAATCTCGACCTGACTCAGTGTGCCCGGTACCTTCCACATCATCCTTACCCTTCGGTAGACAACCATATGGGCATGCGGGATCAGGGTATCTACGGCTTGGCATCCAACACGAGTTCGTCTCTCAGTCTGGCGTCGTCTCAGTTTTCTATAGACAAAGTCAACCACGCCTTTGGATCCTTGCCGCCCCCATGCCCAGTTCCTTCTCTCTCTGCCTCATCTTCCTCTCTGCCACTGGTTGCCTCCATCAATAACCCAACTACAACTCCAGCTATCGCAAGAACCAAAACCACTCCGACCTCGCCATCCTTGACAACTAAACATCGGTCTTCGCCCTTTATCCAGGGCCACGGGCATCGTACAGTGCCTCACACGCTTTCTAGCTCGGATCTACCACCTTCCACAAACTCTCCAACCCAGGCATCGCCGTCGCTACGCACGCAATTGCTGCCGCCAGTCGCAATCCTTACCAAACTCCCAACTCGAAAGAGGACGTCCAGCATTCATCTGAACACCGAATCGCTCTTCTCTCCAGTGTCTATTACACCTCCAACTGTTTCTAGCCCATCTACCATGATGAGTTCGGATTCACTTCAGACAGATTGCTCTCCGTTGGCATCAAGCAGACGAGTTCCTTCGGATGCCTCTGGTACACCGGGGTCAGCCCCAGCTTCACCAATTTACTCAAAGCCTTTGGCCGCCATGGCAAAAGCCGACCTTGTAGTTTCCGAGGCGAACCATGTTGCTGCGATGAAGGTAACACAAATCTCAGAACTGTTCGTGTACATGTACAGTGATGACAAGAAGAAATGTATCCAGCGTATTATGTTTCTTACAAACTGAACATTTCATAGCGTGTTGAAAGTGCCTTGAACCTGGCTCTGGAGACCTCAGCAGCGGCGGGTCGAAAAGCGAAGGATACCCGATTGTTGATTGACCGATGGAGCGAGATGACACGTGTCTACACCAAGTTCCACGATGTAAGCGCCCGATTTTTGACGCTATCGCTCATTCCCCCTTGAGTTCCGGAAAGGCATCTCCGCAATGGTTTGGCCTTGTTGAGAATTGTCTAGTCTCTTGCCGATCTCAACGATCGCGCGGCTCTTGGTATCTCCTTTTTTTTTTTTTTTCTTTTTTTGTTGAATGCTTGATTTGATCACGGTGGCTCTCTCTAGCTCTCATTGTCCCTTTCCCCCCTTCTATTGAACTCAGTGAGCGAAGGCACAGTGGCAACTCGATCTATGCGATGTGCCATGTCAATCTACTCATAACACCATCTTTGCCTGGACCATAGGATACCGATGCTATGAATGAAGACCTCGGTGAGGTTGCGGGGCTGCTCAATGGCCTGGTAAGCGTACCTCGAGCGGATAATGTCAGGAATAGGCTGGTGCTGCTCCTTTTACTCCTACTGACGGCTGCTTTGTCCTGTACGCTTCATAGTTGGTCACTCTGGAGCCCATGCTGGTTAGCCATAGTCGAGATCTGGCCGTATCCTTGAAAAAACTGACTCGTCGAGGCCAGGTAAGTGTCAGTGGTGGTCATTTTACCCCGTCCCTATGAACCCATACAACAACGCATGTATTCGCGTGTTGTTCTTTCTCGCTGGGTATGCTGATGGCGACTTCCCTTGATCATACACTAACAAAGCCTTCGATCGCTCCATTCGATGCTTCTACTTACTGGATTGCCATTAGAATCCAGAACATATGGTAACCGAATGGAACTCGGCCCTTCGCCGACCTTTCGAGCATTTGGTCGCCTATGGTAAATGGCTTCAGCAAGTTGACCCTCAATCAACGTTCAGCAAAGACTGTCGCTGCCAACTAGACCTTGTGATCTACAAGATCCAAAATGTGGCCGGTAAGGATTGATTTTCTTCAATTCGTTCTTACTCCTCTTGCTCTTGACGATGCCAACTCGCGTTCTAAAATCACCTAACCTCTTTCTATCCCATCCCTACCTCCCTGCCAACAATAATTCACAACTCATATTCATATCATCGTCCTTATCCCTTTCCACATTCGCATCAACATGCCCTCTCTAACACTTCTCAAAGCTGTAGATAACAGCCAATCCCGAAATGTGCTCCGGCGTCTAAGCACCATTGCTCGCATGGTTACCAAGCGTCGCTCCATAAGTTCCAACCCACAAACACCAACTGTCGACACTAGTCCAACGATTTCGCCCGCTATCGAGAAGGCTGAACATACCTTTACCAGCAGCTCACCTTTGGTTCCCCAGAACAAATACGAAACCGTTCAGGATCTGGCGATTGCCCGTAATGATGGAGAAACCCATACTCTAACAGGACCAAGTTCGCCGCTCGATCTTGGGCAGGAAAAGGAGCTGCCAGAGTTACCAATTACTTCTGTTGCAGAGTTGGAAACGAGAGAGTTGACACCGACCATCTCAGGAGACATCATCGTACCTGTCAATGCATCGAAGCCACAGCAACACCGCACATCTACATCCTCTGAACACAGCATTTCAGGCACATTGGTGATGGAGCCGACTTTCGGATCCATTTCGTCGTCTTCGTCTGTGCATTCCAAGACTTCTGTGGAAACGTTGCCCAGTAGACTAATCAATTCGTTGAATTCGTCTATCGGGCAAAAGGTGATGGCTGAGAAGGAGTCTCGTAAGGCGACATTGCGGTTGTGTGCAAGCGAAACCATTCAGGCCAGAGCGAACAGGCTCCAGAGCTCAACGTCTACGAAAAAGTTCTCGATTGAAGGCCTGAGGAAGGTTCCTTCTAAGATGAACGAGAAGAACAACAAACCTCCCGTCAGTTCGTTGATCGGCTTTTGGGAACAGGTTACCGGTCCCCTTGATGCCTAGAACGAATCGCAGCACCCATCGTTTTTATGTCCCATATATATACCTATCCTATCATGAATTACGACCCCACACCTGACACGAAAAGCGGCGCTCATAAAACTCTGGCTGTTAGACTAATGATCATTCCATACCATTCGCCTTACCAAAGTAGTGGCGAGATGGGGGGTTTTTTTTTCTTTCATCACTGGTAATGATGGATGATGATGGAAGGAAAGGGGTGTAGTTGTCTATTGTTCTGATCCCAAGGTGTCCTGCAGCCATTACTGGGTCTTTCTCTCGAGCTCATCCAAACTGGTTCCAGCAGGCATGGGTATCAAGCGCGAAGTCGTCTTTTTGTACAGGTTGTAAGATGGGTACTTCTTGGATGTCATATACTCGGTCAACCAGGTCGAGCCCTGGAAGAGGGCTGTCAATGTAGCGGCGCCAACGATGGATGGGTTGATCCAAGGAGTGTAGGTTGGATAGCCAGAGGCAACCGAGAATAGATACACCGACCTAGTTTGAGCATCAGTCTACGTGTTAGGTTCCTGAATATACCTTGTTTCCTTCTCGCAACATAAGCCTAGGAATGCAAAGGATTTTTCTTTCTTTGCTTACCACCAGATGGTCAACTCGCCGAAAAAGTTTGGATGACGCGAGTATTTGAATAGGCCTTGCGTCAAGAAGCCTCGCTTGATATCGCCAGTGAGAACTTCCTTCTTGGCAATCGCCTTCCTCTTGGCTTCCTGGAACTCCCACTGTTGCTCGTCCGCCAGCGTTTCCAGCGTCAATCCTCCGATGAACAAGAGTGTTGCCAATACGTCGATCCAGTTTAGTGGTGCCTGATGAACAAGCGTAACTCTCCATGCTGTGTAAACAGGCACTGTGATTGCCGCAAGCAGAAAGTTTTGGAAGAGGCAGATGAAGCCAATATTGAAGAGAAACCAGATGCCAAACGGAATCTTGGTACCGAGGTAAGGCCAGCGATAGTCTTCAGCATCAAGCGAATAGCCTCCTTTGCGATAAAAGTTATAGGTCAATCGGATACCCCAGAGAGTGATGAGAGCTGTGGCGATGTAGACTCTAGGCAGGTAGCGGAAGAGCTCGTCCTTTGGCCAGTACAGCATGTCGCGAACTGAAAAGTGGATAGCATAAAGTGCGGGAGCAATCGACCACAGTCTATCCACCTAGAGAGTCCAAGGTCGAACGAGGTGAGCAGCTAGCCACAAAGAGACGAACGCGTACAACCACAGCAGCAGCGTCAATCTGTACCCATGAATGTGTTCCAGTGGCCATGGACATAAACCAGCAACAGAACGAGAAAAACAACGCCATCCGAAGTGCAAAGATGAGAGGATCGGTTGAAGCATGGTAGTAGATCAGGTCATAGATGACAGACTCGTTGTCGGACGAGGGCAGGTTCAGGTTGTCGTAGCCGCTCTTGAGCAGGTCGCCAAAGGACTCCCAAGAGAAAGCGGTACTAATGAGGGAATTGGCCATGGTGGTGGTTTGTTGGATCGTGTGAACGGTGACAGAGCACCTTTTTGTCTTCCAGTCAGGGACCCGGACTGCAATTTCTTGTCCTCTTTCGATTGATCTTTCCTCTCTTTTTTTCTATCATTTACCCACCGGTTTGCCCACCTCGACCTCGTCTTGATCACTTCTTGCCATCTCAACGCACCCTAGCATGTCCGGGTACCACAACCAGCGCTACACCTCCAACGCCGGTCGCGCCCCCAACCCTGCAAACAACCGTCAGGTTCCCAAGGACCAACGCGGTGGAACTCCCAGCAACACTATCTTCTGCTATGGCTGTGACAAGCACAAGCAGAGACAGGAGTTCAGCGAGACTCAGCTGAAGAAGGCTTCCAATCGCAATCCAAAGAAGACTCACCAGATTATGTGCAAGACCTGTAAGGGTTGCTTCCATGTTTGAAGAGTTGTTACCATCCTATCCGTACCATACGCCATTTCCACATTTGAGGGAACAATAATACCTCCTACTGACATTGGTGGGTCTATTCCTTGCACGTGGGTCACTTTAGGCATCCCTCCCCAGACTACGTCGATCAAATGCCACAGTTGCTCCAAGACACTGCCGTCGAGCGATTTCTCCAAGGTATGACCATACACTCGAGTTCAATCTGCAACAAAGGGGTTCAAGGCGCGCTTTTCTTGCATTGCACCATGGATGTTAACTTTCTGTTCGTTTATAGACGCAGAGGAAGCGTCAAGAGAAGGCTGTTTGTCTTGAATGTCGTCGTGTTCTTGCCGCGAACGACTCTGATGAGGATCTTTCTCTTGAAGAGGATTCTGACTATGACGATGGACTAGGTGACATCCTCTAGACGTTCAAGACGAGCAAGTGCCTACTTGGATATCGTCTTCATTGCATCCTCAATTGAGGGACACAACAACACCGCATCAGCAATAAAGGTCATGTGATAGCAAGCCACAGAAAGGTTTTTGAGCTTTGCCTTCTCTTCCCCCCCGTCTGTTTTTGCTTGTTCGATTCACAAACCTCCACCCGCTCTCACAGCCAGCCTGCTGCTCTAACTCCACAAAGCACACTCCTCCAGTCATGGCCACGAACAGCATCAAGATCTTTGCCGGCAACTCGCATGTCGAGCTGGCCAAGCTGGTTGCTCGGTAAGGAGATCTCACTCTCACCTTTTTACTTGGGATAGGTCAGAGACGTTACTTTCACACCTCACTTCTCAAAAAGCGCGGACCGAGGGGGGAGAGGGGGAAAAGGCGAACAGCACTAGCATCAGCGATGCTACCAAAGCACCTGCTATCTACAACGGAAGGCGCAGTCAAAATAGATCCCGAACATGCTGTGTGCCCATGGAAACCCATACACTCTCGCTTGACCCATTTCGGAGCCATGGCTGTTTCAGTGACGGCGAAGGATTTTTTTGTAGTCTCCACTCGGAGTGTGAGCATTCCGAAAGACGCCGCTGACAGTTTTGTTGACTCAACATGATCTGACCATTGGATTTGGATTTGGATTTGGATTTGATCACACCCTCAATTTGAAATAGCCGTCTCGGAACCGAGCTTTCCAAGGCAGTTGTGCTCAAGTACTCGAACCAGGAGACGTCGGTTACTATCGGAGAGTCCGTTCGTGACGAGGATGTGTACATTATCCAGTCTGGATGCGGCGAGATCAACGATAATCTCATGGAGCTGCTCATCATGATCAACGCCTGCAAGACAGCCTCCGCACGCCGTATCACTGCTATCATCCCCTGTTTCCCTTATGCTCGTCAGGACAAGAAGGACAAGTCTCGTGCGCCTATTACAGCCAAGCTGATTGCTAACATGCTCACTGTTGCTGGCGCCAATCATGTTATTACAATGGACCTCCATGCCTCTCAGATCCAAGGGTTCTTCAACATCCCTGTCGACAACCTTTACGCAGAGCCGAACACATTGAGATACATTACGGAGAACATCCCTGATTACCAGAATGGCGTCATTGTTTCCCCTGATGCTGGTGGAGCAAAGAGGTAAATGAGGTGTTTATCTCAACTTGTATCCATGTCTGCCATAAGGTTTGATCGACCCCCTGACGACGTTCCATTGATCATCTCTATAGAGCTACCTCAATTGCTGACCGTCTCGACTTGGACTTTGCTTTGATCCACAAGGAGCGCAAAAAGGCTAACGAGGTGTCCAGGATGGTTCTGGTCGGTGATGTCACAGGAAAGATCGCAATTCTGGTAGACGACATGGCTGATACTTGCGGTACCCTCGGCTTGGCAGCCAGGACGTTGGCTGATAATGGAGCAGTCAAAGTCTATGCCATTGTCACGCATGGAATCCTCTGCGGCAAGGCCGTGCAGGTGATCAACGACAGTGTCTTGACCAAGGTGGTTGTCACCAACACTGTCCCCCACGAAGACAAGAAGAAGGTGTGCCCCAAGCTGGACACCATTGACATCTCTGGTACACTTGCCGAGGCCATCCGTCGTACACACAACGGAGAATCTGTTAGCTACCTCTTCAGCAATGCTGTGTGACCAGCCTATCGCATCTCCCCACTCTACACTTTGTCATCCTCACATTCTTTCAAGCATCGTACCCATATCCTCATTCCACCTATATTAAAGTGCTCGCACACCACACCACGGTACCTGTACTTGCGTGATCCATGTTTTCGCTGTGTCCCAATATCACTGAACTGACATGGACCTGTGCTCAACAATCATATTCATTGCGATTTGGATAGCCTCTTCTGACCAAGTTCATGCTCAATTTGATCCATTGTCCAAGATTCTTGCCCCGCACCCTCTTGTGGAACAGATCTTTACTCTCCGCTTCTGTCGATCATCACGTACAACCGCAGCGATGGAAGAATGACTTGGAGCTTGTCTGAGCCGACCGGCAGATCTTTTGCACCTTGGTGAGCAGTGTTGGTGGTGTCTAGGTCCACGTGACCCTAGGGCTCTGCGAACAAGCACCGAACCAGCCCTTTGTTCTCATTCAAAGGACCTCATCATCCGCCCTGGTAACCCCAATGCCACCTTGTATTCTTAGTTGCAATTGTGCGGCATAAGGTGGCCATTTGCCTTCTATTTGCAAGTGTTCTACATCGGGCGAGACTATCTCCTCTCGTCGAACTTTTCAGTGGGCTCTAGCCACCTCTGGCACTGATCTGTTCTTCCAGTCTTGTGGATCTTAGACGAGATGAGTCAGTCCGTCGATGGATACACCGACAGTGATTGCCACTCCTCACATCAAGACTTGCTTTTCTTCTCATGATCGTGACTGAAGAGCTCGGATTTCCATGAACATTGTCTTTTGGAGCGCGAACAATGGACGATCTGGTTAACCATCTTGCTCCGTTGTAAGGCGCCACGGACGGCCTCTTCGCTGCTCAGACTTTCGATGGCATTCCTTGCTTTCGGGGTTGAACTCTTTCTCTCCGGGACGTTCCTTGGCTCGCTCAAGTCAATTCTCAAAGTAGTTGTGCAGTGCCATTTGGCAGACGTGGCAGCATTCCAACAACAGAGCAGATTCCCGTGAGGCCATCAAATTGGGATTGGGCTAGCTGAAAACGTAGTAGCCCTTGTTGATCAGGATGGGGGGCGAGGATGAGGGGGTATACATTTAATGTCTACGAGAAGGGCCGTACAAGTAGATGGCTGGCTTGCCAGTAGAGAGATCGAACTATCTGAGAACGAACTGAAGCACAACTTGGAGTTGACCATAGGACTAGTACAGGGTGTGAATTAGAGAAAGCAAGAAGCAGAAAGGATGCAAGCCTCATGGATTTTGGGGGAAAGAGAGAGAAAAGAGAGGCCATCATGGTTGTCAATCACACTTGCGATGCTGGTTCAAAGAACCAAAGCAAAGATCCCAGAGGTTGACGTGGGTAACACCAGAGTTGCTCCTGGATTCAAGTCCTGTAGGACTATAACAACTCCAGCGTACTAAATCAATTATGGGTTGCGTGGTAGGGAGAATAGGTCCAGGACTCGTAACTCACGCTGAAAGTTTGATATGGTTTTGGTTTGAGGGCAACAGCCCCCCATCACATCAAATTGATTTGACAGTCAGGTCGCGCTGTTGCCCCCTCATCACCTCTTTTCGTAAAGATCGATTGTCAAACTGGATTCCTTCTCAGAAGCAACCTCATCTGAACTCCTCTCGAGGCATCCAGATCAGACCTCTACACCCTCAACAACCAGAGCGGACGGCGAGGAGCGAGTTCGACAAGGGCAAGACTCTACTATCGAGGCACCAGAGACCAGAGAAGAGGGCGACTCCTTCAACTCGTCCATTCTACGACAGAGGCGACCCAACAACACGCAAGCGCCATCGTCTTCTGACGCGGATAATCAGTCTATTAACGACGAGCTTGGGTTGACAGAGGACAGAGATCTTGGCCAGGAAGACGAAACTTCACGTTCACCGCGTTGGCAGCAGGACTCTGACATGTTTTCAAGGAGGGATCAAGGTGGCGGGATTCCCCTCCATCAACTGCGGGGCGATTCGGATGACAAGTACAACAAAGCACCCTTCGGTACCCGCTCTCAGGTGCGCAGATGAACGTCCATTGGATATACCATCGAATTTGTTGTTATAGCGAGGGGCGAGGTCCATTAACACTTGTATCGTGTATGGATTGCAGTCAAGGTTTCGATTTCGGTTTAGGCACATTTTTATCATCCTTTGCATCATTGCCTTGACGTATGTGGCATTAAGGCAGTCTTCCTCAGACGATGAGACTCGAGGTTCACTTTCCGCTCTGAGAAGTATGTCGCTGCGGACGATGGACTCTATCTATTCGTTTACAAGCAACGAGGATATATTATACTTGAGATGACCGACAGGACACTACGCCCTTCAAATCAAGCAACTCATCTATTCTCAATTGTAAACTCACAGGCCAATTCCAACGCAACCGCAAGAAGCCATCGAGTCCAGAGCAGTGGAGCGAGCGCAAAGATAAAGTCAAGGCAGCATTCAAGTATGCTTGGGATGCTTACCGCAGGGACGCCTGGGGCAAGGATGAGTACCACCCGGTTTCGAAGCGCGGGACTAACATGATCAATAGTGGTCAAGGGTTCACGATCGTCGATTCATTGGATACGATGTTGCTGATGGGTCTTAAGGATGAGTTTGAGGAGGCCAAGGCCTGGGTCCGCGACGAGCTGAATTTCCATCAGGATGGAGAAGTCAACTTGTTTGAGACCACTATCCGAGTACTAGGCGGTTTGTTGAGTGCCTATGACCTGTCTGGTCATGATTCCGTCTTCCTTACCAAAGCTGTGGACCTTGCAGATCGACTGATGGGAGCTTTCAAGACCGATAGTGGGATTCCATATGCAAGCGTACACCTGGAGAGCGGACGCGGTGTCCCAGGACATCAAGGAGGAATAAGTACTACATCCGAGGTGTCGACTATCCAGCTGGAGTTCAAGTATCTGTCGTATATCACAGGGGATGACAAGTATTGGCGGGTTGCTGAAAATGTCATTATGAAGATGAAGGACCTGGACACTCTGGATGGGCTTGTTCCGATATTCATCAACCCTTACAGCGGAGAGTTTTCTGGGGACGAGATCAGACTCGGCTCGCGAGGCGACAGTTATTACGGTAGGTTTTTTCGTCTTTTGTTGCGTCCGACTTGAGTGTTCACAGCATCTAATTGGTCTCTCACTACACAACATCCATATAGAATATCTGATCAAGCAGTACCTCCAGACCTCCAAGACAGAACCAGTGTACAAAGAGATGTATGACCATGCTATCGCTGGTGTCAAAAAGCATCTGATCGGCAGAACCATCCCAAGTAACTTGCTCTTCATTGGCGAGATCCACAAGAGTTCGCCTGCCAACCTCAGTCCGAAAATGGATCATCTCGTGTGCTTTTTGGGAGGAACGATGGCTCTTTCTTCAACCGAAGGAAAGACTCTTAACAGCACGACCTTTCCTCGATCCTCATTCTCACGTCTGGAAGAAGAGGACTTCCGGATCGGTGAAGAAATAACGGAATCGTGTTACGAGATGTATCGTCAGACGGAGACAGGTCTAGCAGCTGAGATCGTCTACTGGGTCAAGGACAAGGAGCAAATTGCAGGACGCAGTGAAACTGAGCACAGGCCAGGATCCGACTTTATTATCAACAATCGTGATGGGCACAACTGGCTTCGCCCTGAGGTTGTAGAGAGTTTGTTCTACATGTGGCGATTCACTGGAGATGTCAAATATCGGTATGGCTTCACTGGTTCATAACAGATGCTGAATAGCTGTCACTCTATAATAGTTCCTGCTACTAACCAGGGAGTTCTCACTTTGTTACAGTGAATGGGGCTGGGAGATCTTTGAGGCGATTGAAAAATATAGCAAGGTCGCTTCTGGAGGATACAGCTCAATTCACGACATTCGCCGCAAGGATAACATTGCGTTTTCAGACAAGATGGAGACGTTCTTCCTTGCTGAAACGCTCAAGTACCTGTATCTGTTGTTTGCTCCAAATGACGTCCTTCCCTTGGACAAGTACGTCTTCAACACTGAGGCCCACCCTTTGCCGATCTTCGTTCCGCCACGAAACTTGCTTGAGCGACCCAAAGACGGTGGCCACCAGAAGAGAGATGCACTGGATGGCCTCGGCCAATAAACCACGTGATTGTGACATCTCATGCATTACACTCGGCCCCTCTGACTCCTCTTTCGCCATTGCTCCTCACCTTGACAACCCATGAACGGCAAAGGATCGCTACTTGCGACTACCGCAACACTTTGGTCGAGCAACGAGTAGAGGCCCATACCGAGTCCCAAGCACACACTATCTACGTTTATCATACTGGCACACGCCCCTCCGCCTCGTTTTTCTTATCCTTCTTTATCACAGGAGAGTACACATGGACACCAGCTCGAGTACAGGTGGCGAAGGCACCTCCAATGAGCCTTCTCGGCGCCACAGAACCATTTCCTCGTTTCCTCACAATCAGCGCGGTCTTCTTCGCGGACTGTCGGGTCTGCAGAGGGCCCCTGTCTCACGCCAAGGCTCGCTCAAATCTCGCCTTATGAGCTCCGAAAGCTTCGTTAGGCGCCTGGAGCAGCAGCAGGAGCTGGACGGCCATGACGGCTGCGTGAACACGATCGCATGGGATGAGACAGGAGAGTTCCTTCTCTCTGGTTCTGGTAACGACCTTCAGCCTTACAAGCGGTATCCGCTCTATCGGCACAATAGTTGACCAAAGGTTAATTTTCTCACGCATTATTCATTCAAACAACTTTCTTAGACGACCACTACCTGAACATCTATCGGCCACTAGAGCCCAAACCTCTTGTTCACAGTATCCCAAGCGGCCATACAGGAAACGTCTTTTCGGCAAGGTTTCTAGCCAACAGTTCGGCGTCCCACATCGTCTCATGCTGCGCTGATGGCACTACCCGGTTAACCAACGTCCATCGATTTGTTCAAAAGTCACCCACCGGGAGCTGGAACCCTTCACTTGGGTTCCGTTGCCATGTCCCAGGCACTATGACGTACGAGGTCATGCCGGACTTGATTGACGGGCATATCTTCTATGACTGGTAAGCCTATATAGTTTCACCTCATTATACAACGACAGGGTTAGCGTTTGTACAGGAAGACTAAAACGCTTTCACTTCTCCCTATGCCATTACTTAGCTCGGATGATGGAAAGATCAATCGCTATGACACCAGAATCAGAACGAGTTGCAAATGCGGTGACGACGAAGATTGCGAAAGGCATACCTTTGTCAATATCAATTCTCACCTTCGAGGCGATCTACCTATGGAGACCAGCTTGTTTCATGTCTTCCATCGACTTGGTGTGTCTGCCATTACCCAGCGGCCCGAGAATCCAACCTACATTGCAGCAGCTTGCGGAGATGACACGGTCAGAATATACGACGCGCGCTATGTCAGTTCGAGTAATCACCGTAGTGGGCAGGTGTACAGTTTCTCGCCCTATATCCCTACGGGATGGGTTGTTGGAGATGATGGCGAGCTACAACGTGGAGCGAACAGGGAACGAGGATCGATCGGCACGCGCATTACGGCGCTCAGATATGACCCTTGCAGAACAGGACAGCTTCTGGCGAGCTACAGTCGGGGGAACTGCTATCTGGTCGATCCTTCTGGTCTGGCGACTAGTCTGGATCTGAGCTCGCCCAAAGTATCTTCCCCACGTCACACAAAGTCAGGGCAACCCCATGATAATATCAAGGGGAAAAGGAGACGTGGTTCTGACGCTGGCTCCGACCACTTGTCTTCGGGATCTTCTAACAAGAAAGCACCAGGTTCATGGTCACCCACTTTGCCAAGGAGGTCATCCACTTCAAGAACAACTGAAGTGGAGAAGGAAGAGCAGATGACTGAAGCGCCTGAGGACAAACTCGTTGACATGGAAGACGTAGAAAAGGAAGGAGAGGACTCTTCCGGTCATGTGCGCTTCCGCCTTCGACCCGAGAACGATAAGGATGTGGAGATCCTTGCAGCAGAACAAGACGACCCGCAAAGCACATCATCACCACTTGAGAATGATGTTGATCAGGACAACTCTGAAGATATCGATGAAGACAGCGGGAAAACTAATCAGAACGTGAACGACAATCATGACGAAGACGAAGAGTCCGACATGGACGATGACTTTGAAGAGGATTCAGACGCAAGCGATGAAGATGAAGACAGCGATGTTGCAGCGGATGACGAGAAGGAATACTGGACACGCCGGAGCTATAAGGCTGGAAAATCGGATCTCATGCAGATGTATTCGGGACACCGAAACGTGAAGACCATGGTCAGTTATTTTTGTATGTACCCTCTTGACTATGATGTATGATTGACAGGGGTTTAACCTTGATATACTCTGCTCCTCTTTGTAGATCAAAGAAGCAAACTTTTTTGGACCCAACAGCGAATATATCATGTCTGGCTCGGATGACGGGCGGATCTTCTTTTGGGACAAAAAGACAAGCAAGATACTCAACGTGATCAAGGGTGATGGGGTAAGTACGGATTCATGAATGAGTGAATGCGCGCTGGCCCTCTGCAGAGTGACTCCAAAATCAATGACATGTTATATTGCACCGCTTAGATGGTTGTCAATTGCCTCCAACCCCATCCTTCCTCGAGCTTCTTGTTGGCAGCCTCAGGCATTGACCACACCATCAAGATATTTATGCCAACTGCAGATCAGCCGACAGATTTGTCAAAGATTCGAGGCATCTTGCGACCCACCTCCTCGCCCAATGAACTGAAGCCCAGTTCTCCTGTGGCTATACCGCGATCAGAGAACCCCGAGGATGAGTTGGACCCCGAGAAAGCATACGAAAGTCATGCCCGATATCGTATCTTCACTACTAGTGATGATGATGACGACGACGACGATGGTGATGATGACATAGTAATGTCTCGTCATCTGGTTCTTCATCTCCTCCGAGAGATGTTGAGTCAGCAGAGGTCAAGAGCAGCGGCTAGCCAGAGCAACGCAAGACAGGACGAAGGCGATGATGTGGACGAGGAGGAAGACGAGGATTTGGATGAGGACAGCGATAGCAACAATGACAACGACAATGACAACGACAATGGGACATAAGCCGGTGATTACTTGACTGTTCCCAGATACATGCACAAATCAACATAGCATGGCAGTAAAGGGAGATTTTGTTGTTGCATTCATAAATGCTTTGGTGAACTCGAGATATGTATCCAATGAACAAGGAACGTGGCAATCCTCAGGGACAGAGCCATCATCTTATGCTGTTGCAGACTGGAGACCGGAATGCCGAAGGAGTGCATCTACTTGTACTCCATCTCGTCCTCTAAATTCTCTCCAGACCTGCTTGGGGTCCGTCGCGCCACCGTAGGCCAGAACTGTGTCGCGGTACTTGCGTCCGACACGTTGTCTGGATTCGATCGAATCCTGTTCTTCTAGAGCAGCGTAGGCATCCGCGGAATAGAGCTCACTGTACTTGTAAGAGTAGTAGCCGGCTGCATAGCCTCCACCGAAAATATGGCTGAAACTGCACAGGAAGCGATCCTCAGGGATGGGTGGGACCAGACATGTCTTCTGAGCCATGCGGCGGTCGACGTCAAAGATCGATTCTGTAGCTGTCGAGTCCTGATTGCGTGGTTTGTAATTGGTATGCAGCTCCAGGTCCAAGGTTGCAAAATGAAGTTGGCGCATCATGGCAAGCCCTGCTAAGCACTCACGGCTTTGCATCACAGTTTTCTTCATATCCTGAGGCATGGGTTCGTCCGTCTTGTAATGACGTGCCATACGATCCAACCACTGAGGCTCGTATGCAAAGTTCTCCATGAACTGTGAGGCTACTTCAACAAAGTCCCATTCTACACCCTTGATGCCTGAAGCCTGGGGGTAGTCCACTGTGGTCAACATGTGCTGGAGGCAGTGGCCAAACTCATGGAAGAGCGTCGTGACATCCTGAAACTTCATCCGGGATGGCTCCGAATCCGACATTGGAGGAGGTTGGTTGCAGATCATGTAGGCAATAGGTACACGCACTTTGCCCGTAGAAGGATCCTTCATCCTTGTAACACAGACATCCATCCATGCGCCCGATTTCTTCTCCTCGCTGCGACTATAAAAGTCGCCATAAAAGTACGCGAGGAGCGTCTTGTCTAGTCCGTCATCCTGTACCTTGTAGACTTTGACATCCTTGTTCCAAGCGGTAATACCTGCGCGTTTTTGCTCTGCAGAGTCCACCTCGGAAACATGGATGCCAAAGCTATCCTTGGCAACTTCAAAAAGTGTGTCCATCACTCTGGGGAACACCAGGTATTCTGAGATTTGATCCGCAGAGTACTTGAAACGATCCTTTCGGAACTCTTCCCCAACAAAGGCAGTATCCCAAGGTCGGAGGGGTGTTGGATGGTTCAGTTGATTCTTGGCAAACTCTGTCAGTTCATTCAACTCTTGTTTAGCAGCTGGAAGAGTCGCTTCATACAACCGGTTCAAAACCTCCTTTGCAGTGTCGACATTGGAAGCCATCTTCTTGGACAGTGACAAGGCACCAAAGGAGGAGAACCCAAGCATAGCGGCTTCTTCTTCACGAAGACTCAGAATCTCGTTGATAATAGGTTCATTGTCCCGATCACCGTCTGATGCCTTCTTGATATTGGCCCGGTAGACAGCCTCGCGGAGATCCCGGTTCTTGCAGTTCATGATGAATGGTACGAGTGTGGGAGCGTCCAGCGTGATAGCCCAAGGCCCCAAATCTGCATCTCCGTCCCCATGACCCCGCGACTGGGCGTGTTTGGCCATACCCTTGATAAGACTCTCAGGGCAACCCTCTAATTCCGTCTTGTCAGTGATAATCTTGGCATAAGCCTTGGTCGCATCCTGAACATTATTGCTGAACTTGAGACTCAACTGTGCCTTTCGTTCCTGAATCTCGTTGAACCGCTTCCGTTTCTCCGCATTGCCTTCACCTTCTAGCCCGAATGCCACGCCTGATAGTTTCATCCCCTGAATCGTCTTCTCAACAATACGTTGTTGCTCCTTGTCCAATGCCTCCCATGTCCGTTCGTTTTGCTGCATCTTGATCAGAGCATCGTAAAGCTCAAGTGACTGACCCATTTGAAGAGAGATCTTGACGATCATAGGTTGAACTGTTTCGATCGCTTTGCGCAGCTCGGGAGAATCTTTCACCATGGATAGATGAGTAATAACACCGGAAGCTCGCTCCAAATCGTCTTCCAAGTCTTGAGCTAAAACACATATTCAAAGATCCACAACCATTAGCAAGATAGTCGCATGGAATAGAATCAGGCCTTGGATATAAATCGAGTGATAATGATCGTACTCATGCCCATGGTTCCTTCCCAGGTGGGTTCAAAGCTCTGAGATCGCTTTTCAAATGTCGTTTCAATGTGTCGCACCAATGCCTCCATAGCAGGGACGACATGCTCAGGCTTGATGGCTGCAAAATCAAAGAATGGTGCCTGGCTCAACACAGGATTCGTGACAAACTGGGAGTCATGTTGGGACTCGGGCGAGAGAGACGACGGTGAAACATGACGAGAGCCTGTTATATCCACTGTCGTGGCGAGTGTACGGCGGAGGGTCAGAGAACTCCTGGTGGCAAGTTCGCTCGCCGTGCCGAGGGTCCGTCTGTGCTGAGCAAGTCGCTGAGGCGTGGAAAGCTTCGCAGTTTGTGTGGTGCTGTTCCTGACGGGTCCACGAAGCTGCCATAGGCGCGACCGTTGTTGTGTAGCCAAAGAGAGACTAGTCCCTCTTGAAGAGGAGGTCAGTGAAGCTAATGAGCGAAGCATGGCGATTGTCGGCGTAAAGGAAGGAAAGAGCCAAGATCTGATCCGCAACCATGCACCCGAACAGAGAAGCGTGACTGGGCTCTTCCCGCCATACTTCTTCTAGCACACATCGCTTTCAGGGACACTCACCTCCATCGACTTTACCGGGGCACCATGGGACGACCACCAAAGAATCAGAACGCATCGCACATCGCGTAAGGCTCATGACACTTGCAGCAGCTGCACACCCACTGGAAACTGATACTATTGATCACAAAGTTGGTAGAGGACTCACCATTTTTTATCTGCAGCGGAACTCGACCTATAAGTTCCTACTTCAAACGAGAGTCGAGTTCAAGTTCAAGGTAAATGCGAGGATCATGTGCTGCTTTTCTTCACGACAAGGGAAAGACGGGAGACAGTATCTCATGTCAGAAGCAAAACACTCATCAACGGTCATTTCACTTTGTACGACATACTAGCCCTCACATTCTGTCAAGTTCAAGGTAGAGACTGTTCCAATCAGGAAAAGTGGGTCAGACCACAGACCATGGACTTAATAACAGATCGTTATCATCTAACCACCAAAGGCCAATGTTTAATCAAATCGCAGGACCCGACTCATTGAATCGTACTTTCAATCGAGCGATAGGTATCAGGGAGGGGTAATCATCCACCAACCTGGAACAAAAGTGGGACATGGACAAAACCAGCGACTGACCAGGACTATTTTGTGCCTATCATTATAGGTCTGCAGAATCACGCTCGACAACGTCTCCATCACTAGGAGCACATCCGTCGCAGGAGCCAGAGCAAGCAGAAAAAAGGGCTGGAAGTTCAACCAAACCTCACAGCTCTGTGTCCTCAGAGATTGCTAGGTCGGATACTGTTGACTCACCCAGGACAGATCAATTCTATGACCCTTTCAATTCACAGGACCACGAGGATCATGAAGGGGACAGGGAGGACAAGGAAAGAAGGAGAGATATGGACGATAAGAATGACAAGGAAAACAAAGAAAGCAAGGACGGCAAGGAGGATAACGAAGATAACGCTTCCTCCTACCACTCTTTTGACGATGATAACAATCCGTTCCTTAGTCCCGAGAAAGCTGGGACGTCAACAGAACCCGATTACTCAGGGTCAGCTGATCCGAAGATAGAACAACTGTCCCCTGATCCCATTGACAGTCTTGGTTTAATACCGTTCAGTCCAAAGCTCTCAGGCGAATCAATCCGAAGGCTGGCACTGTCACCACGGAAACAGAAAAAGACACGCGACATGTCGCCCTCGTCAATGCCGTCGATACCGATGATGAGCTTTTCCCAAAGGTTGGCGGAAGAGATGGGTGACTTTAGCTTGGACTTTGGAACAGGAAAAGGCGTTCCAGTAGAAGAGGATGTTGTGGTGGGGGGATCCGATTCTGGATCGGATGCAGAGTGGAACCATGAAGACATCTTTGAGGATCTTGAGGTGAAAGGTAAGTGGCAGAGTCGCCAAGACAAATGATATACTTGGTACCTAATGTTGTTTTGCTCCTGTATTTGCACCTTGATTCACAGATTCCCACTTTCCCACACCACTCTACAGAGACTGTGATAGATGAGGAACCCATCAAACTGGAGCTTGAATCTGACGACGATATCCCCAGCATCCGCAGATTCTGCGGCGGCAGAGCTCCTCTGGTACTGCTACTCGGACTAAAAGATGTTTCCTTCGTCCTTGCTCTTTGTATGACTTCGCCTTTAACCTTCTGTTATTTTTTGTATTAACTGCTCGTTAGCGCTTGGATGAGTCCGAATCAGACCTTGAAGACAGTCCATTTATAGGTCATGGCAGTGGAGCGAGTACACCGCGACCTACGACGACTGATGATCCACCTCAAAATGATGATCACACAGGTGGAGAGCATTCATATGAGAGCGACGGATCAGACTCTTTGGGCAATGATCCAATGAGTTCTTATGTTGGCACACCGCGGAAACCTGGGGGTCGTCCCGCGAGAAGGTCCACCAGAAAACCCGCCTCAACTGTTGTTCTAAAGCAAGTTCTCAAGTCCACCGCTAGTGTGAACAAACGACCAACTCTCTTCTCGCTTGACAGCCTTCTAAAAGAAAAACAACGAAAAGCCAGCGATGGATATGACCTCAAGGCCGCGAGGAATAAGCTGGTCTTGGAGGAGAAGGTAATACTTCGGGTAGGCCCGAGGGATCGGTTGTGTTCACGTTATGGCTTCACGAGTTCCTACTTGGTGGCGTTGAACTCATTGATCCTACATCTCATATCACTGCCGCGTTAGATCCTGGACGAACTGGGAGATGACGAAGACGAGAATTTATACATTGGACCCGAGTCGATTCCAAAGGGAATTTTGTCAGAGGAGCAAGAAGGAACAATAGCAGAGATTGTCCAGGAAGAGCAGAGTGATATTGTAGAGGACTACGCAGAGTTTTTTGTTCACTGGCCACAGGTAAGAACGGCAAGGGTTTAGTTCAAGAAGGCAGGATGACGATCTGCCTGTTAGACTGACGAAAACGTTGATCAAAACAACATCTAGGATGTTGTTGTACGACCATTGAAAGAATGGTTGAGTGATACGGACCTTGCGGATCATGTTGTACAAAAGGTCCTTAAGCACACACAAACAGAATCCCAAAGGCACCATTTTTTGACATCCCCCTTTCTGATGATCATGAGCTCTTCACCCTGGACAATGCCTCGCTCGCTCTTCCGATGGCTCATTCATATTATCGCTGCCGAGCAGAACCATCCTGTCACATCATCGGTCTTTGCGGTGCTACAAAGGATACTTTCGCAGGTGAGAGGAGTGAAGGGTACCTTGAACTGTAACAGGAAGTTTGCTTGCTAAAAGTTAGCCACTCATCTCCGATGATCGTTGTATGCAGAGTACATCTCTTCTAGGAGTAGATCACCAAGATTTAGTGCATGTATACCGGATGTATGGTGCCAAAGATGAATACCTGGAGCAGAACTGGAAAGTGGCACCAGTCACTGACGAGACACCGAGAGAACGAGCAATACGTATGTGATGAACCTCAACTTACTGCCTCCGGGGGGTGCTCTGGTGAGAGAATGAAGTGATGAATGACAGTTTTTCGGTTGTTTGAATATGCGATATAGTCCCTGAGACGAAAAAGTTTCCGCGGTCGAATCTCAAGGCTATTGTGAAGTTGATCAACATCACAGCGACTCTTGAGTACGTACTTTATGGGGTCCATCGTTAGGCCGTATAGGCGCTCGCTTGTCTTTTAACACGACACTAATCACGGCTGTTTATAGTCCTCGATTTTATGATGTAGCAGAGATCCACAAGCTCGTGAATTTGCTTCTACGGATGACTACAGATCCAATTATTGGTGACATGAAGTCGCATATCGGAGCAGCAATGGTTGCATTGCTTGACGCAATCCCTGCGGACGTGTGGGAAACAGAGGTAACTATCTTGCTCTACGAGTCTTAACGGAAGCTCTTTTGATAGATGATGATATAATCTCACCCATCTCACTTTGTTCTGGTAGCGACAACGTCTTTGTGAAGAGATTATTCGAACCCTAGGAACATCTTTGCCGTTCACACTACTCGTATTGCGTCGACTCCCATCTTTATCGATGAGAATCACGCTTCTCCGCCGGAGTATTGCGCTCTCATACTTGGATCAGCCTCCAATTCCTCCAGGCTCGACAGCACCCGACTTGGATGAGCTGCATCGAGCGCTCTTTCTCGACAGGGGCTTTTTGGTCAATTCTAAAACCAACTATTACGATCTCGGCCGCCGAGTACAAGTTCTTTCATTCTGCTTGGATGATGAGAAGATGATTGCAGCATATGGCCGAAAAGCACTGGAGCCATTGATGACAAGGCTACGTCTGATAAACGGAAAAATTGGTAGGCAGTTAAAAACGAATCGCCACAGCTTCTCATTGAACCAGGGCAGCAACAGTTAACACCCTTGTTATTTTGTCCTTTCATAGTGGATGTTCGTGCCGCCTTTATGGACCGTACTCTGGTAAGACATGGGACAAGTAGCTGTCATGTTCTGTACTGAAGTCATAACGATCATACTTATTGGTCACTATGTTGACAATCATTAGGCAAAGGATATAATCCAACGACTGTATATGCGGATGTACTACGCTGGAATCCATCGGCAGGGTAAGTGATCGTGATTCTCTTGACTGGATGGTTCTATGTGTCAAGTTGCTCATTATAGATGTGTTTTTTTTTGTGTCCTGTAGTATCAACACAATCGACCCTCAACTTTACACTTGCAGCTCCAAGGAAGAACGAAGGCTCATTACCAATGGTGCCTGAAGTGCCTGAACTACTTTTGCCAGTCAAGTCTCCGCGATCCACGTGTTAGCGCACATTGTCTGACAGTCAGATCTGAACAAGGGACAAATTGATAACCGGCTTGCCCTGCAACCAGCCGACCGGATCGGTCTAAGATGATACTCTTGAATCTTTTTTTTTAATGATTTGCTGCAAATTACAACACCTTGTCTGAACTAGACCCTACGGTTCATCGCCTCTTCAGTAGTGAGGTTACTCTGCCGTGATGATGGAGTCTCTCTTCTGGGTGCGGGTGCACGAACTCCTGCTCTAGATCCTGACCCAACCATGGGGGTATACCACCGGCTTTGTCGATGCTGTGGTTGTGGCCATGAAGATGCAACATGAGGGGCCCCCGAAGAGCTTCCGGATGACGAAGAAGAGGACGAAGAAGAGGATGAAGTGGATGGTGGTGGTAGTGGTGCAGACGTCGACGCAGAGGCCAATGGGATGGTGGTAGAAGGGGTCGCTCTATAAGACCCTGCTCTGATGTTATTGTTGTGGGCTGCCGCCAACAAAGGTGTCGTTTCATTCATGCAGATGTCTCGTTTGCAGATTGGGCACTATTGCGGTTTTACCAGAAAGAGGATAAAAAAACAAAAAAAGCCTCATCAGAGATCCACCCTGATATGACATGCCAACTGAGGGGAAGACAATAGGCAAAAAAAAAAGAAAAGACTTACAAACTTCTTCCGCGTCGTGAGCCAGCTGTCAATACATGCTACATGGTATTCGTGCCTACAAGGCAAGACCCGTAACTCGTCTTCGTCTTCATACTCGTCCAGACAGATCACACATTCGACCGCATCGTTCTCCTTGAGTTTAGAGGTGTAGAAGACTTTGATCGGGAGGTTGGTCACGACGGAAGGTGGTGCCAGATCTGTGACATGTTGCTGGCGGATTTGAATCCTCCAGAGCACATACAAAATGAACACGACGAAAGCAGGGGAAAGGACGACGAAGATAATCACGTCGAGGAGGGGCCTAATGAATGAAAGATCCAACCAGGCATGCCATTCAATTGAAGGACATATGGCCAAGTATAGGAGGTCAGTGTCGGCTTCATGGGGGGAAGAGATGGATGACAGTAGCTCTGTGAACCAGTCCTTTTGGATTCTAGCTTTTACCAGTTCATATCATCAGGAGTCAACTTGATCAGGAACTCGTTACTGAGCTCCACGCCAAAGTATCGTAGCTCGCGGTAGTGGTGCTGCGTGATGAACACGGATGGGATGAGCACATCGGAAGTGTCTTCTATTGCGGAACAACCCAGGGAGAGAGGGGGAAAGGGAGCGAGAGATCGTCATTAAGTTCAAAGTTCAAGTGTTGACAAAGGCAAATGACTTTGATGGTGCTAGAGGTACAAAGAAAAAAACAAAAA
>Ga0247824_10000308_pt1 | contig 22781 bp, 28 predicted proteins | sample 13C_PalmiticAcid_FD_194412 | JGI IMG/M metagenome (GOLD analysis project Ga0247824, IMG submission 194412) | Soil microbial communities from agricultural site in Penn Yan, New York, United States - 13C_PalmiticAcid_Day48 | ecosystem: Environmental > Terrestrial > Soil > Agricultural land...
GGGCACGGCGAGCTCTTGGACTGCTCCGCGACTCTGATGGGTATCGACACTACGCGGTGCTGCACGTTGTCTATGGGTGGCCAGACCCGTTCCTGCGAACGCTGGCGCCGGAAGCAAGAGCGGCGTTGGGGCCGGAGTATGGCGCGCTGGCGAGGTACACGGACGCCGTCGAAGAAAGGCGGCAGGAACTCGTGAAGGCGGAAGCGGGTCGATGGCCGTCGGCCTATGCGTCGACTCCAGCCCTTGCGGACATCGAGTTGCGGCGCTCCCGACTTGCCCTGGCGGACCGGATCATCTCAAGCGGTGACGCGCTTCGAGCGGCGACCGACCGCTTTGAGACACCGAGTAAGGCCGAGCGTGAAGCCTTCGTGTCGCGGGTCAGAGTGGAGGCCAACCGAATGCTGACCGAGGCGTCGCTCGCATTTCGGGATGCGTGGAGGCGGGTGTGACTGTGATGAGGGTTAGACCGAGATCTGGCGACGGCAGTCTTGTCGTTGGCGCGACGAAGCTCGCTTGGATCTACGGCAAGTCGCGGAACTGGGCTCGGCGGCTTCTTCGTTCGTGGGCAGAGGCTCAGGCGCGTGGAGGTCCGGTTCGGGTGTTTACGAGACCGGATGGCGCGCTCTGTACGACGATGGCTGTGCTCTATCAGCACATGCCTCCGGGCAAAGACCTTGAGCTATATCGGAGGGTCGATTCGCTTACGGTCGACGTGTCCGACGCTCACCGTAGGATCGATCAGAATGTGCGGCGGACCACGGAGCTCGAATATCGGGTCGCGCGGGTTGGAGGTGTCAGGTGACGAAAGATCTGGATCGAGAAGAGCTCGACCGCTGGACCAAGGAAGAGCGGGACGAACAGTTGCGATTGGGGTGGGAGCGGCACCTCGCCGAACTGAGCACCTCTATTGCCCCCGTAATTAGGTTGCTCTGGACGCGGATGTTAGAGGCGATTCCTGGTCTGCCTGCCCCGTACGCCGGCGCTTTCGAAGATGGCAGCTTCCAGATGACCTGGGAATCTGTACGCTTTCACTTCAACATCGAGATCGCGGCTACCGGCGAAGCGGAGTGGTTCTATCTTGACCGTGAAACGCGTGAGATGTCCGGCGGCGGGTTTTGGCCGGCGGAGCGACCGCCGGCCTACCTGATTGAACAGCTCGCACTTGTGTCGTCCGCTCGCACGCTTACACCCCGGTGAGCGCGATCCGCTTGTTCCCGATGACAGCGACCAACTCGAGCTCGCCGCCGAGAGCCTCGACGTAGCGGCGCAGGGTCGACACGAGGTGATCGTCTCTCCGCTCAACCTTGGAGAGCTCGGCCTGGGTCATTTCTGCGACCACGGCGACCTCTGACTGCGTCTTGCCGGCGGCCTCACGTAGCTCGCGAAGGTGCATTGCGAGTAGCTCGCTGCGGACCTCTTGGTTGAGGCGCTCGACGCGCTCGGGCGTCATCTTCGACGCCTTGATGGCATTCCAGGGCTTCATGTAGGTCACCTTCCGTGTAGGTAGTCGAGTAGTAAGCGCTCGGCTTTCGGCACCATCTCTTCGTAGAATCGGTCCTGTCCGGTCTTGTCCCCGCCAAGGATGAGTAGGGCCTGTCGCTTCGGATCGAATGCGTACAGGATGCGCAGCGGTCGGCCGCCTGACTGGACCCGGAGCTCTCGCAGAGCGAGTTTCGAGCCATTGATCGCGCTCGAGTGTGGGTAGCCAAGCGCCACGCCGCGAGCCTCAAGCAGGCCCACGACACGGTAGACCGCGTCCGTGTCGGATTCGTTCAGGTTGGCGTACCAGGCCTCGAACTCGTCCGTGACCACGATCTCGGTCATGGCTAGAGCATGACTCTGAGTGAATAGTCAGTCAAGTGCATGGGGCCATCGGGGGCCTCCTAGATGCGGTTTCGACGGGCTTTGTGCGATTCTAGGGGTTCATAGGGGGTCATTTGACCCCATTTAAGCCCATGGGTGTAAGGCCATCGCTACCGCGGTAGCCGAAGACGTCCCTCCGGCGGCGACGACGGCCTCCCCCTCCCCTCCTCCGTCGTCGCTGCCACCTATTTTATGCGCTACCCATCCGCCAGACGTCGCGACAGGCGACCGAGCCTGACGACCTACGCGTCGCCGTTGACCGACGAGCAGATTGGTGACGCGTTCGATCGGCAGGCCATGTTCGGCTACGCGCTCGCTCACATCGAGCCGACGGCTGAGCTTATCGCGATGTGCTACCGAGCGCTCGCAGCGGCGGGTGTCGAGGCGCTTCCCGTCGACGAATGCCAGGTCGACGCGGACTTGCTGCTGTAGGCGCAGGCTCTTGCTCGTCCGCAACGGATGAGCCACTGTAGATGGGCTTGGACGCCTGCTTCTCCCTCGACATCGAAGCGGGTGCGGGTCGACGTACTGCTCGGCGGCGGCTCCTCGTCGAGCTGACGGTCCGAGTCGACGTCTCGTATCTCTCGCCTTCCGGAAACGCGCGCGATCTCAGATCGCCGGGTGTGAACGCCGACGTCAACGGAAAAGTCGTTCACACACCTACGCTTAGGCCCCCTACAGAATCGACATGCCGACCCAGGGTCCGCACAATCGTCCCACATTGGCGCACGCTGAGTGGGTGGCCGAAGCCGTGCGGCTCTACACCAAGGGGTGGCCGTATCGACGCATCGGGAAGAAGCTGGGGGTCCACTTTACGACCGTGCGTGAGGCGGTCCTCAAAGAGTTCGCTCGCATCCGGCTGAGCGACGACGAGCTGCGTTCGGAGCGTGAGGCGATGATCGCTCGGTACGCCGAGAACGAGGCCGACCTCGAGGCGGTCAAACGAACGTTCCTGCCCCACGCAAAGACCGGAAACCCCGACGCGGCCGACGTCGTCATCAATGCCACGAAGGCCATCGACAAGGTTCGGGTCTCGGTGGCGAACCTGCTCGGACTCCAGGCGCCGAAGCGTACGGAGGTGACCGGAAGAGACGGTGCGCCGCTAGCTGGGGAAGTCACCCCGGAAGCTGCCGCCGCGCTCGTTCGCGAGGTGTTCGGAGACAAGGCAGCCAAGGCGGCCGATGGCGATCGCGACGAAGACAGCCACGCCGGCGCTAACGCCGTACCGGAAGAGTCTCCCTCCGAATGAGTACGCCGCGCTCGATGCGTGGCTGACCAGCTTTTACCCATTTCAGCGCCGATGGATCCTCGATTCGTCGGACATGTCGATCTGCAACAAGTCTCGACAGATCGGACTGTCGCACTCGACGTCGGCCGTCGGCGTGCTTTGGGGGGCCTTTCACGGCGAACTCACGACTATCATCTCGATCGGCGACCGCGAGTCGGTGGAGGTTCTCGACAAGGCGCGGAAGCACGCAACGGTGCTCGCTCGGCTCGGCTCGCGAATGGCGATGCCCGGGCGCAAGGACAATGCGAACGAACTCTCGTTTGCGAGCGGCGGGCGTGTCCTCGCTCTGCCCTCAAGCGGCGGACGAAGCTTCTCGGGGAACGTATTCCTCGACGAGTACGCGTACCAGGAGCACGCATCGAAGGTCTGGGACGCTGCCGCAGCAGTAACGATGCTCGGCGGAAGGCTCCGTGTAGCGAGCACTCCAAACGGGGTTGGGAACGACTTTCACGGACTCTGGGAACGAGCGACCGCCGCGGAATCGCCGTGGTCGGCACACGAGATCTCGATCGACGATGCCATCGGTGATGGCTACCCGGTCAACATGGCGAAGTGCTGGGAACTCGCGAAGGGCGACCAGCGGCTGTTCGACCAGCTCTTTCGCTGCTCGTTCCTCGACAACATCCTCCAGTACATCCCGAGCGAGACCATCGACGTAAGCGGTACCGACGAGGTAGCGCCTCCCGGTGATCAGCACTTCGCGGGGCTCGACATCGGGCGAGAGAACGACCTGACGGTTTTGCTTGTTGTTCGAGTGGTCAATCGCGTTGCCTGGGTCGTTCACATCGAGACGATGAAGCGCACCGACTCGGATGGTCTCGAGGCGATGGTCGCGCGAGCTTTCGACCGATGGAAGCTCCGGAAGCTCGCTGTCGACTCGACGGGGCTGGGCACGTTCCCGGCTGAGCGTCTCAAGAAGAAGCACCATCGCGTCGATCCGGTGACCTTCACGATCAACACGAAAGAGGATCTCGCGACGGGCCTCTACACGTCGATGCGGAACGGGATGCTTCGTATCCCGAACACCGACGCGGCGCTCCCTGGATGCGAGCCCGGCACGGCCGCCGCGCTTCGAGCTGACATCGCGTCCATTCGGCGCATTGTCACATCGGCGGGCAACGTTCGTTACGACGCGCCGCGCACGGCCGAGGGGCACGCTGACCGCGCGTGGGCGCTCGCGCTAGCGCGCCATGCGATGGGAACCGAAAGCGCGATCGTGGCCGCCCTCCGAGCTCGTGCATGACCTATCTGCTTCCCGCCCTCGTGGGCGCCATCGCTATCGCGGTCTACGTATGGAGCAACGGCGTCAATCCCTGTCCTGACGGCATTCGATATACGTCTGGAGAGCTACAGCCGAAGCCTTTCCATCGTCGGTGGAACCACTGGAACCCCAGGGTTCTCACTGCTCTTACTTGGCTTTCTTTCGTCGCACTCGCGGCGAGTATGGGCAATTGGCAGAAGGCGGCACTGTTCGCCGCGCTGCCGGGCGTGTGGGTCTGCGCCACGCTCCCGACGACGGTAGATGGACCGTCTATCGCTTTCGCATGGGGTGCCTCGATAGCGTGGTCTACAGGGCATCACGGGCTCGCGATTGCGTGCTCGATACTCGGCGGCTTCATCCACGAGCGCTCGCCCATGTTCGCCGCGGTCTACGCGTGGACGCCGTGGCTGCTCGTAGGGCTCGCCTCCCCTTTCCTGCTCGGACTCCGCGGGGCCGCGAAACCCAAATGGGGCATCGGCAAAGTCTCTGAGGAGCTCTGCGGCCACGACCTTCGTGGCGCCGTCCGAGCCCACCGACGCTTTCAAGACTTCCTCGACTGGCGCCAAGTGGTGTTTCCGCTCCGTGCAGTACTGCCGATGGCGGCGTACTACGGAGTGACGCCGGCCGCGTGGGCCTCGTTCGCGGTCGCGTTCGCATCGCGGCTCGTCGGCACCGATACAGCCCGCTTCATGCTTTGGGCGGCACCACCGATGGTTGCCGCGCTCCCTAACGACATTCCAGCGTGGATGGTGCTCGTGCACGTCGTGTCGTTCGTGAGGATGTTTTGATTCGCCTCATCGTAACCGGCCGCAACACTCGACCGTTCCTCGAGAGGCACACGAAGGAGCTGCTCGAGCAGCGCGGCGCATGGCGCTGCACCTGGATCGATGACGCGAGCGATGACGGGTCTGCGGACGTTGCCGAGGCGATGTCCCGTGGCGACCCGCGTGTGACGGTCGTTCGGCGAGAGCATCGACGTGGCCCGCTCGCTAATGTGATTCAGGCGGTTGGCGCCACGCCTCCGGAGGACGTCGTCGTTCTCTGGGATGGCGACGACTTCTTTGCGCACGATCGAGTGCTGGAGCGCATCGCCTACGAGTTTGCCAAGCCGGACGTCTGGATGACGTACGGGAGCTTCGAGACGGTCGACGGTCGAACGATGTATCGCGGAGAGTATCCGTGCGAGGTCGTTGATGACGGTACGTACCGAAGCGCGGCTTGGCTCTGCGGTCCGCCCCGAGCGTTTCGGGCGTGGCTCTTTCAGGCGCTCCCGGTCGGTTGCCTTCTCGACGACGACGGTGAACCGTGGCGGACGGCGACGGACCAGGCGACGTGTCTTGCTTTGCTTGAACTCGCTCGCGAGCACGCCAGGTACATCGACGACGTTCTATACATCTACAACGACCACAACCCGCAGTCGGACCATCACGTCCGTCTACGTGAACAGTCAGAGGCATGCTGGCGGGTGAGGCGGCGACCACGGTTGCAGGCACTCGAGAGCGCGCCGTGGTTCGGTCGATGAAGCTCGTTCTCGTCATGATCGTGCGCAATGAGGCGCGCGGTATCGAGCGCACGCTTCAGTCGGTCCGCGATCACATCGACGGATGGCTCATCCTCGACACCGGCTCAACGGACGGCACGCAGGAACTCGCCAAAAAGGCGCTCGAAGGAGTCGACGGCCGACTCGTCGAAGAGCCCTTCGTCGACTTCTCGACCACGCGCAATCGGGCATTGGAACTCGCCGAGGATATCTTCGGCGCAGGCACCTGGTGCCTGATGATGTCCGGCGACCAAGTTGTCGAACAGGCTGACGCGCTGCGTCCCGTAGCTGTTGCTGCCACGAAGAAGGGCATCCCCGCCGTCTCCCTCGACATCCGGTCTGGCGGTCTCGACTACGTCCAGACCGTCCTCACAATGGCCGGCACGGGCTGCAAGTACACGGGCGTGACGCACGAGGTGCTGATTGCGCCCCGGACGAAGCTCGCTCGAGAGTTACGGCCCGTCGCTCCTCGCATCGTAAACACGGCGCCCGCCGAGGACAAGACGGCGCGATGGAAGCTTGACGTTGAGCTCCTCGAGGCCGACCGGGCAAAGACCCCCGACCCGCGGACAACGTTCTACCTCGCGCAGTCGTACGAGTGCCTCGGCGACTACGAGCGTGCCGCGCAGCTCTACACCGATAGATCCGACGACGCCGGCGGGTACTGGGAAGAACGCTTCATTGCAATGCTCCGCACCGCCCGGTGCTTCTGGCGCCTCAAGCGCCCAGCATCGCAGGTCATCCGGGCGTACGAATTCGCGCACGCGTTCTGCCCCGAACGCGCCGAGCCCCTAAACGACCTCGCCAAATACCTTTGGGAGATGGGCGCGCCTGTCATTGCCCACGGCGTAGCGAAGAAGGCCGCGACGCTTCCGTGGCCCAAGAACTCGACGCTCTTCATCGAGCGACCCGTTTACGAGCACGAGGCGCGCGACCGCCTTCACGCTCTCGAGCGAGCGCTCTACCCCGCGCCACCGACACGCGAGCTCAAGCCTGCCGAGCCTGCCGTCCACCTCAGCGTGTGATTCGTCTCTGAGACCTCACCCACCCCATGAAACTACGAGACGCTCTCGCAAGCGCGAAGTCGCACGCCTTTGCGCGCTTCGACTCGTGGGTCAACGAGTTTACGGGCTTCTCGACTTGGCGCGACAAGACTACCTACGGCAAGTTCGCTCCGTCGGCGCGACTCTCCGATACCGAGCTCAGTGCGCTCTATCACGGCGATGACATCGCGGCTCGCATCGTTGATGCCATCCCGCAAGAGATGCTGCGGGAGGGATTCGACGTCCTCACCGGCGATGCCAAGCTCGACGCGTACATCTCCGAGAGGCTCGAGCAGCTTCGCGTCCGCGATCGATTCGTCGAAGCGATGCGATGGGCCCGCCTCTACGGTGGCGGCGCGCTGCTCATCGGCGCCGACGACGGCCACGACGCGACATCTCCGCTCGTTCCCGAGGACGCTGACGACCTGAAGTACCTGCATCCGATCGACCGTCGGATGCTCTGGCCGCTCGAGTGGTATCCGGCGGGTCACGCCAAGTTCGGCGAGCCGCGGATCTACGCTGTCACGATCGTTGGCGGGACCGAATCGATGGTCTCGACCGTCCACGAGTCGAGGCTCATCCTCTTCCGTGGAGCCCCAACTGACGTCTACGAGCGAGCGCGCTACGCGTCTTGGGACCTCTCGGTCCTTCAGCGGCCGTACGAGGTTCTCCGCTCGTTCAACGTCGGGTGGAAGGCCGTCGAGGTAATGCTCACGGACGCCAATCAGGGCGTCTTCCGCATGAGCGGACTCGCGGACATGATTGCGAGCGGCGAGCAAACGCTGCTTCGCAATCGGCTCCAGGTCAACGAGCTGTATCGCTCCGTCGTTCGTGCACTCGTTGTCGACGCGGAGAGTGGCGAAAGCTTCGACCGTCAGGCCACAAGCTTCGCGGACATCCCGCAGGTGCTCGACAAGCTGATGCTGCGCATGGCGGCATCCGTCCCGATGCCGGTCACGATCCTGATGGGTCAGTCGCCGGCGGGCATGAATGCCACGGGCGAGAGCGACTTCCGCTGGTTCTACGACGGACTTCGCTCGAACCAGACCCGCGATCTCGCTCCGAGACTGCGTCGTGTCATCGACGTCATGCTTCGGGCTCAATCGTCGCCAACGGGCGGCGTCGTCCCGAAGACGATGACCATCACGTTCCCGCCGCTCTGGACGGAGACGCCTCTCGCCGAAGCGCAGCGCCGGCAAGCCATCGCCACCACTGATGCATCGTACGTGCAGGCTGGCGTCCTCCTCCCTGAGGAGGTCGCACTATCTCGATTCACGCCGCAAGGTTTCGGCGATGAGATCGTGCTGTCTGACAAGGGCCGCGCCGAGCGAGAACGCGTGCTCGACGAGGACCTTGCTGGGATGCAGGGCGGACAGCGAGACGAATTGAACGACGATGCCGATCCGACGACGTCCGCGCCGGCCGACGAAGCCTGAGCGCATCCCGCCTCGAGCGGCACGCTTGGCCCTCACTCCGCAGCCGCCGCGGGCGGTACAGCTCTACCTCGGCGTCGAGTTGCGACGCACTGCTCGCCGTATCGAGCAAGCCATCCTCGAGACGGTCGAGCCGCATGTTGAACGATTCGCGGCGCCGGATCCCGAGCCGAAATCCGACGCACACGTCGACGCGCCGCCGCCCTACGACGACGACCCTCGCGGAGTCATCTCGTCGGTAAACGACATGGTCCAGAGCATTCTGGACGATTACCTAGGCGAGGCCGACAAGGCGAGCGAGAAGGCGGCTGAGCGAATCGTCACTCACTCGAAACGAGAGTTTGGCCGTCTCGGCATCAAGCTCCTGAAGGAAGAGCCGTCGTTCAAGCGACGTATCAAGGAGTGGCGCAAAGAGAACGTCGACCGCATCGTGTCGCTGTCGAAAGCGAAGGTCGACCGCGTCGAGGTGCTCCTCAAGAACAAGGCTGGCATGCGCGTCGAGGCGCTCCGCAAGTCGATTCAGGAGTCCGTCGGCGCAACTAAGAATCAGGCGTCTCTAATCGCCCGTGATCAAGTTCTGAAACTGAATGGCCAGATTACGCAGGCGCGCCAGGAAGCGGCTGGAATTACTGAATTTGTTTGGTGTACCTCTAATGATGAGCGCGTCAGAGGGCGCCCCGACGGTCTCTACCCCGACGCGAAGCCCTCGCACTGGGCGCTAGAGGGTAAGCGATTCCGCTGGGACGACCTTCCGAAGATTGGTCCAAACGGCGAGCGCGGGCGTCCAGGCGAATTTTGGGGTTGCCGCTGCGTTCCATATCCGATTTTGCCTGAATTGGAAGAAAAGGGACTCGGATAACCAACTATGGCAGACCCCGCAGCGTTCTCCAGCCCGGCACTCGATGTCGCGAGCGATACGGATTACGACACCCTCGGCGACGACTACGACGGTACTGCGCTCAAGGCGACGCCGACGACCGCGCAGATCGAGCAAGGCTTCGCGCGACCCGGTCACCAGCTTGATGCGCAACACCTGAATTGGCTGCACAACCAATTTGCGGAGATTGCGAACGCAATCATCGGGCAACTTCAGCGCACGCCGCACGTACAGGTCATCACCGAGACGACGGCGAGTGTCGCGATTCCGAGCTGGGCAAAGGTTGTCGAGGTCTTTGTAAAGGGCGGAGGCGGAGGTGGAGGAGCGGGCTTAGATTCCACGTATGGCGGCGGTGGCGGCGGCTCAGGATACGAGACGCGCATCACACTTCCGCGCAACTCGGTTCCTGACACGGTCTCCGTTGTCATTGGCGCCGGCGGTATAACCAATACCGATGGCGAACCGTCGACCGTGTCTGGCGGCAATCTAGTTGTCCAGGCGGATGGGGGCAAGGGCGCCGGTGCTAGCGGCAACGGTGGCGACGGATATTGCGGCGGTGGAACTGGCAGCCAGGCTGACACTGACAATGGCGCCGACGGCGGCAGCGCCGGTGGTGACGGAAATGCCTCTGGAGGCTCTACGCTGGCCACTCCTGGAGCTGGTATGCGCGCCTCACTCGGCGGAGGGGCGAGCGGCCCCGGCGGAGCCGGTGGAGCTTTCGGATACGGCGGTGGTGGTGGCGGCGGCGGCTTCGCTCTTGATGGCGGCCCCAGTGGCGAGGCGGGTGGGGGGGCAACGCCCGGAGCCGGAGGTGTTGGTTACGGAGCCGGCGGTGGTGGCGCAAGCGAGAACAACGCGACTGGCGGCGCCGGCGCCGATGGCGTCGTCGTAATCACCTGTTGGGGCGGTTCGGACGAGTAGCCCCGCACGAAGCATCACCTAACCCGGCGCCAATTGGCGCACCGGGCCAACCAAGTTTTGTCCGGAGGCGACATGCCGACCAGCATCCTAGCGACCGTCGGCGCGTTCGATGAGTCTACGCGCTCGGTCGAGATCCTCGCGTCGACACCGAAGCCGGTGGACGGCGAAGCGCTCGCCACGTGGGACCTCGAACGGTTCCTGAAGAACCCCGTCATCCTCTGGGCGCACGACACGGACGAGCTTCCCATCGGGCGCGCGGAGGACGTTCGCATCGACGAGGAAGGCCTCAAGATGCGCGTCATCCTCGCGAGCGCGGCGGTCACGCCTCTCGCCGAACAGGTCTGGAATGGCGTGAAGGAAGGCATCGTCCGAGCAGTCAGCGTTGGCTTCGAGCCCGGCCAGGCGAGCAAGAACGACGGCGTTACGACGCGCACAGCAAGCGAGTTACTTGAGGTCTCATTCGTCCCGGTCCCGAAAGACGAAGACGCGGGCATCCTAAGCCCCGAGGAGCGTGCCAGGCGGGCTTCTGCAGCGGCGTCAGAATTGGCAAGGCACCGCGCCAAGCGAACGGACGCAGCGGACCTGCGCGTCGACAACATTGGCCACTTCGACGCCGCGCAGATGTCCAAGGTCGAGTGGACCCCGTGGGGCACCGCTCGCATCAAGGCACGAGTGTCGAGAGTCGGCGTCCTCGACTACCCCGGCCGTCGAGAGCTCCGACCCCGCGACGAGGTGATGCGTGCGGACTCGATCGCGTCGCTCAAAGGCGTCCCGGTCGTCGACTTCGTGGACCACAAGGACCTCGTTGGCCCAGACGACTTCCGAAAGAAGGTTCGAGGCTTCGTCGAGGAAGCTCACGCCGACGGCGACTACATCGCTGCGACGCTGCACATCCACGACGGTCCCACGCTCGACGCGATTCGCAATGGCGAGCGCCTCGACATCAGCGCTGGGTACATCGCGCCGGTCGACGCGAATCCCGGCGAGTGGCAGGGCGAGCGTTACGACGTTGTTCAACGTGACATCGTCTACAACCACGTTGCCCTCTGCCCACCGGGGCGAGGACGAGCCGGCCGCGAAGTGGCCTTGAAGCTCGACTCCCAAACATCATCGCATCGGCAAGTCGCGACGGTCATGGCTGACCAAGTGCGACGCGTCGCACGCTGAACATCAACCACTCACCGTGGACAGCCTGAGCGCGCATCGCGCATCGGGCCAGTCGCGTTTTTGCCAGAGGTACATTCCTATGTCCGAGAAGACGTTTGTTCGTCTCGACAATCGAGACTACGAGGTCGGGAGCCAGGCGCATCTCGACAAGATCGACGAACTCCACAAGGCCGAGCTCGACGCGCTCCAGAAGCGTCTCGATGCGGCCGAAGAGGAGAAGCAGGAAGAGCGCAAGAAGCGCGAGGCCGCTGAAGGCGAGAAGGACGCGGCGAAGGAAGACGCCCGTAAGGCTCGCGAAGAGGCTGACGGCGAGAAGGCCAAGGCCGACGAGGAGCGCAAGAAGCGCGAGGAAGAGGAGGAAGAGAAGGTCCGCGAGGGCACGCGTCTCCGTCGCCGCGCTGAGCGCCTTCTCGCTGCTGCTCGCGAGGTCGAGGAGGAATCCCCGTCCGAGGAAGAGCGCGCGAAGCGCGAAGAGGACGAGGAGAAGAAGATGGACGGCCTTAGCGCCAAGGAAGTTATGGTCCTTGCGATTCAGGCCCACTCCAAGGGCTTCGACGCTAATGGCAAGTCGGATGACTACGTGCGTGCTCGGTTCGACGCACTTGAGGAGTCTGTCCGTGAGCGTCGTGGCGTCAACGGCGTGGCGCGCGTCGCGCAGGCGCTAGCGCATCGGCTCGACAGCAACGATGGCGAGGACGCCATCGACAAAGCTCGCAAGGCCCGTGATGAGGCCATGGCCAACGCCTGGAAGGCTGGCCGCAACGGAGGTTCGCGATGAGTGCTTCGAATTTCGTTCAGTCCAGCGTGACGATCTCTCCGGTTGTCGGGACTCCCGGGACCGAGGCAGATCCCGGCTACGATAAGACCGTCGAGACGCGAATCGCCAGCGGCCCAATGGGCTTTGGCGACTACGTCAAACTGAGTGGCGAGGAGGGCTGTGCCCTTCCGGCCGAAGCCGCTGACGTCACCGCGGGCATCGGCGGTGTTGTCCTCGGCAATGCAAGCCGCGGCAGCGGCGGAAGCGCGTACATCACTGGCGGCTACGTCACGGGTGACGTGGTCCCGGTCATGATTCGCGGTCGCGTCTTCGTGGCGGCTGAAGGCCCGGTGAGCGCGCTCGCTGTTCCGTACGTGAACTTCACGGCGGACAATGGTGCGTTCCGCGGCGATACGGGCGGCGGCAACGCTGCGGCCCTTCCCGGCGCGCGATTCATCCACGGTGCCGCGACGGGCGGCGTTGCGGTCCTCGAGATCAATCACCTCGGCGCCGCGGTTGGTCCGACTGGCGCGACGGGTCCGACGGGTCCGACGGGTCCCACGGGTCCCACGGGTCCTGCGGGCGAGTGATCGCCAACTAGCCACCACATAACAACTTACGCTCCGTCCGAGCCTGGGCGCCTCGCTGCGCACCGGGCCGGCGGAGCTTTGTCCGGAGTTCACCGATATGAGTATCGAGGCATTTTACAAGCGTCGTCTTCGTGAGTCGCTTTCGCAGCACTTCGACGCGAACGAGACGCTGTTTCTCGAGCGTGAAGTCACGCAGCTCCGCGCGAAGATCTTCGAGGTGCAGTTCCCCGAGCTGAAGGCTCGCCGGTTTGCACCGAAGGCCACGGATATCGCGGCTAGCGCGGACACCTACGCGTTCAAGGTTCTGAAGCCCGTCGGCAAGGCGGACCTCATTAGCTACAAGTCGACCGATATCCCTCGCGTGGATATCGAAGCGGCTGAGGTGCTCGGCAAGGTCTATCCGATCGGCGCAAGCTTCGGATGGGATATCAACGAACTCCGAGAGTCCGTCCGTCTCAACGTGCCGCTCTCGCAGCTCAAGGCGCGTGTTGCTCGCGAGAGCATCGAGCGGAGCATCGACTTCGTCCTCGCGTTCGGCGCGCCGCCCGACGCCACGGGCGCGTACCCGACGACCGGCATGAACGGGCTTATCAATAACCCGTACGTCACCTCTCAGGGCATCACGCCGGGTCTGTTCTGGGACATCGCCGGGACCCCGAAGGCGGCGGATCTGATCCTCAAGGATCTGAGCACCGCCATCTCTGAGATCCGTCAGGAGTCGAGCGATACGTTCAATGCGAACACGCTCATCCTGCCGCCCGCGCACTACGACTATATCCAGCAGACGCCGTTCAGCACCTTCACCGGGAAGTCGATTCTCTCGGTTCTCCTCGAGAACAACCCGGGCCTGATGGTCGATCGCTGGCATTTCCTCACCACGGCTGGTGCTGGCGGTGGGCCGCGTGCACTCGTCTACCAAAACGACCCCACGATCCTCGAGGCGGTCGTCCCGCAAGAGTTCGAGGTCATGCCTCCCGAGGTGAAGGGCTTCGAGTTCCTTAACAACTGCCACGCGCGTTGCGGCGGTGTGAAGGTCTACCAACCCTCCGCGATGCGGTACGTCGATTTTGCGACCTCCTGATGTGTACTTTGCATAGCCGAGTAGCAGTGAACTTCCGGCAGCACGGCGGTTTCCTCCTCAAGGAGGGCGAGACCGCCGTGTGCCCGGACACGCTACCGACGTTCGTGCAGAGGTACATCGCAAAGCTCGTCGACACTGGTGTCGCCTCCGTCAAGGCATGCGACCGCGCTATGCCCAAAGCGGAGGCGAAAGCCGAATGGAGCAGCCAGGATGGCGCTATGCAGACTGGCGATCAAGCCTTCGGCTCTCCGGAGCCGGCGGCGCAGGTCGACCTCGTGCCTGCCGAATCGCCAGCCGACATGACGAGCAACGAGCCTCTGCTGGTGCAGACGGAACCATCGCCTGATGCGCATTCCTATAACGGTCGGCGCCACGGAAAGCGACGGAGGTGACCAATGAAGATCAAGAGCATGGCACCGTTCGCGTTCCGCAAGATGAGTGTCCCGAAGGGTGAGTCGGAAATCGACTTCGACGCGCTCTCCAAGGAAGACCGCAAACGATTCGATACCCTCGTGAAAGCGGGGCTAATCGAAACGCTCGAACCGATGCCGAAGGCAAAGCCAAAGAAGGCCAAGTCCAGCGGCGAACCATCGGCCTGACCCATGATGTCCCTTGCCGCCTTCCGTGCGCGGTTCCCTGAGTTCCGCACGGCTACCGACGACTTCCTCCAGGTTGTACTCAACGAGACGGCCCTCGAGGTCGACGAATCGGTCTTCGGCGCAAAGACGGACACTGCGCACGGCTTCCTCACCGCTCACCGGCTGTTGAACCACCCTTACGGGCGGAGTCAGCGGCTGGAGAGCGGCGCAGGACTCGACGACCGATGGCTGCAGGAATTCGAGCTCCTAAAGCGGCAGGTCGTTCCAACCATCTTCGTTATCTGAGGTGGCAGCATTCAAGAAAGCGCCCATTCGCGACATCGATCGCGGGTGGAAAGACCTGATGCGCCGTCTCGCTACGACGAATACGGAGATTACCGTCGGAGTTCACTCGCAGGACGGCGACGTACCGAAGAAGCTCGCAGAAGGCGAGGATGACGAGGGGCTAACCCTCCTCGAGGTCGCCGCCGCGCACGAGTTCGGGATAGGCGTTCCTCGCCGCTCGTTCATTGCCGATTGGCAGGACGAGAACAGAGAACGGCACAAGCAGCAAGTCGCCGTGATGGCCAAGTCCATCGCGGCTGGCAAGATGACCGCCAAGGTTGCCGCCGAACGTCTAGGCAATCTCTGGGTCGGCGAGGTTCAGAAGCGCATCGCCGCCGGCATCAAGCCGGAGCTAAGTGAGCAGCGGAAGAAGGAGAAGAAGTCCTCCGTTCCGCTGATTGATACAGGGCAACTTCGCTCCTCGATCGCGTACGCCGTCAACGGGAAGCTGAGCCCGTCAAAGGCATACACCGAGCAAGTGAACGCGCCGGCTATCGCTGCGGCGAAAGCGCAGAAGGAGGCCGAGCGTGAGCGGAAGAAGAAGGTTGCTGCGATCAAAAAGGCGGCCAAACAGTCGCTTCGCAACGCATCCACGCTTCTGAAAAAAGACCTAAAGAAGGCGTCGAAGTCGACCGCTAAAGGCCTGAAGAAGGCGTCAAAGAAAGCCGCGAAGACGATCGAGCGCGGAGCCAGGAAGGCTGCCGCCGCGACGGCGCGGAATGCAAAGAAGGTTGCGAAGAGGCTCTCTCGCAACGCCTCGCGCACCGCGAAGAAGAACTCTCGCGTCGTAAAGAAGAAGCTGAAGCGGACCAGGGCCAAGAAGAAGCCGCCGCAGGAGTGACCCATGGTCAACTGGTCGGAGATCTGTCCCGTCCTCAAGCAGGTCTTCACAACGCTTGCGACAGACCAGCTGGAGAGCCCATCGCCGGAATGGCGCGCCGAGTGGCACGACCGGCACTGCGACTACATCCATCCGGAGCAGGAACTTGCTCTGTATCTGCGGGTCACGTCATGCGTCGGAATCGGCGAGGACGAGACTCGATACGACGAGGTCGTCGAGGACGATGCCGTCGTCGACGTCACCGAACGACAGTGCGGGCTTCGCAGGTTCGTGCTTAACGTCCAAGCGGAGCTGACGGAAACCGAGGATGGCAAGTCTGCCATCAATACGCTCGAGCGGATTCGTACACGTCTACGTCGTACGTCCATCCTAGGCGAGCTGCTCGATGTCGACGTTGCTCTTGTAGAGGTCGGCTCCGTCCAAAACATCTCGCTCACGTTCGACAGCCGAGCGTGGTCGGTCGCGAGCATGGACGTCACCTTCTGCGCCGCAGTCAACGACTCTGACCCGGTGCCTACTGGGTGGATTGAGCGGATTGTCATTAGCTCTGACGTCGATGGCGCGTCGACGCAGCTGACCGACGAAGAACTACCGGACTCTCCGCCGGCTGAAGACGACGACGGCGGCGACGAGGACGAAGGGCCGACCCCGTAGGGGACCGCCAAGAAACTTTATTCGTGGCACACGCTCGGGCGCTGACGGCGCACCGGGCTGGCCGCGTTTTGCCAACTCGGAGACGCGATGTCGCTCATCGACCAGATCATTAATCTTGTCATCACGCTCGATACGCGTGCGCCGTCGCAAGCCGGCTTCGGAACGCCGCTCATCCTTTGCTACCACGAGGCGTGGGCTGATCGGGTGCGCGAATACTCGTCTCCAGACGAGATGCTCGACGACGGTTTTACGACCGACGACCAGGCGTACAAGGACGCGCAGATCATCGTTTCGCAGAGCCCCCACCCGTCGACGTTCAAGGTTGGTCGCCGCGATACTCCACTAACTCAGAAGATCGACATCACGCCTACCGTCACGAAAGCGGGATTCGTCTACACCGGCTCGATCGCTGGCCAGACCTGGACCGTTACCGTGCAGGCGGAAGACTTGGTTGCGGACATCTGCGACGACATTGTCACGGCCGTCAATGCGCTATCGAACGACGTCGTAACGGCCACCGATGGGACGTCCAAGGTAACCCTGACTGCGGACGATGCGGGAGCAGTTCACGCCTTCACGTTTGGTCCAGGCCTGGACGTCATGGACGTCACAACCGACTCGACGACCGACGATGAGCTCGCAGCCATCGTTGCGGCAGATTCGGATTGGTACGGGCTCACCATTGCGGACTCCCAGAGCAAGGACACGATCGTGCTCGGTGCCGCGTGGGCGGAGACGCAAAAGAAGATTTTCCTTGCGCAAACCGCCGACGCAAACTGCCTTAGCAGCGGTTCGTCGACGGACACGATGGCGGCGCTCAAGGCCGCCTCGTACAAGAACACGGCGACCATCTGGCATCGCCACATCGGCGGGACCGAACGGCTCGCTACGGGCTGGCTGAGCACGATTCTCGTTCCGGACCCCGGAGGCGCAACCCCGGCCTTCAAGGAGGTCTCCGGCGTCACCGTGAACACGATGAGTACGACCGGGATGAACACCGTCCTCTCGAAGAACGGCTCCGTCTACGTGAACGACGCGGGGCTCAACATGACCTTCGAGGGCAAGTCCGCACAAGGTCAATTCATTGACACGACTCGTGGCCTTCACTGGCTCGAGGCACGCATCAAGGAGGCGCTGATCCAGCTTTTCGCAAGCTCGCAGGTTGTGCCCTTCACCGATGCTGGCGTCGAGGCCGTGAAGAACGCTATCCGTGGTGTGCTAGGCCAGGGCGTAACCAACGGCTTCCTGTCGGAGGACGTGACCCCGGTGGTGACGGCGCCGTCCGCCAGAAGCGTCTCGTCGACGAATCGAGCAAACCGACGCCTCCCCGACGTCCGATTCACTGCCGCGCTCGCTGGCGCGATCCACGGCCTCGAGAACGCCGGTGGTCCCGGCATCAACGGCGTCATCCAGGTCTGAGTTCCTCGCGAGCGACATCGCGCTCGTGACCCCACTACAACGCGGGCGGCGCCCGCAGAGCGGAGCAGAGCATGGCTCGCAGGCTCACGGTCTACTCGTGCAATCAGGTCAAGTGCATCGTGGGTGCGTTCCCTATCGAGTCCGGACGGAGCGATGGTGACTTCATCACGATCTCCCAAACGGAAGAGAGCTATACGTACAAGCAAGGCGTCGACGGCGAAGGGACACGCAGCTTTACAGGAGCTCGCCTCTGCCGCGTAAGCATCACTGTCATGCAGACGAGCGCCGCAAACGCCTTCCTGTCGGCTCTGCACAAGGGCGACATCGAGGCGAACGGCGGCGCCGGCGTCGTTCCGCTGAGCATCTCGGATCTCGGCGGACTCTCGCTCTTCTTCAGTCCCGAAGCGTGGATCGTAAAGATGCCCGACCAGACGTACGCGAAGGAGGCGGGCACCGTCACGTGGGAGTTCGACTGCCACAACGTTCAAAACTTCGCCGGTGGTCACTGATAAATGGCTCGTTCGACAAAGCAACTCACGATCGGGAAACACGAATACGAGCTCATGACGCTCGGCGCTCTAAAAGGCGCCGAGCTGTGGCTCGATCTCCTTCGGATCATTGCGGTGCCCATCGAAGCCCTGGCTTCCAAGGAGAAGGCCGGAGAGGACGAGATCGTTACCGCAATCGCGGCGGCGGTCCGATCCATCGACCACGCGACCGCAGCGAAGTTCTACGCCGCGTTTGGTCCGATGTCGAAGGTTCGCGTTCCGGGACAATCCGTAGGCGAGCCCGAGCGATGGCCGACGCTTGAGGGAGCGGTATTCGACGATCACTTCGCGGGCAACTACGTCGAAATGACCGAGTGGCTCGTACAAAGCATCAAGTTCAACTTCCTCGGTTTTTTCGGCGATGGGTCGCTCGCCAGTCTCGCCGCAAAAGTGCGGGCGGCCACCAAAGACTTGAAGTCTACGACGACGTCGACTGGCTAGTCTGGCGCGTCCTCCTCCACGAGCGCGCGCCCGTAAAGTCGCTACGCGAGATCGAAGAGTGGTGGTCCATCGACGACCTGCTGAGCGCGAACATCGCCCTCGATGTTGTCGACGAGTTCGACCGGAAGGCCCGTGAAGAACTGGAACGGGATAAGTAGGTAATCGATGGGAGTGCTCCGTGAGCTGGTTGCCAAGTTTTCTGTTTCCTTCGATGACGCCGAGCTCAAGAACGGCATAGCTGCGATCGGAGACGCTGTCGGAGGACTCAAAGGCCTGGCTGGCGCACTGGGCGCCGGGGTTGCGCTTAGCGCGGTCCGGGAGTTCACCACCTCAATCGCCGACCAAGCTATCGCGCTCGAGAACCAGAGTCTCCAACTCCGAACGAGTACCGATCAGATCCAGCGGCTCCAACAGGCCGCCACGATGGCAGGCGCGTCCAGTGAGGCGATGACCGCCGCGCTGACGAAGCTCAGTCAGACGTCGAAGAAGCCTGACGAAGCGCTAATGCGCATCGCCGATCGCGTGTCGGCTATTCACGACCCCATCAAGCGCGCGCGCTACGGGACCATCCTCCTCGGCGACAGCTACCGAGACCTCGCGCCGCTCCTCGAGAAAGGCCGCAAGGGTATCGGGTCGCTCGTCAACGAGGCCGACTCTCTGGCCGGCGTCTTCGACAAGAGCACCATCGAGGATGCGCGTGCGCTACGCGCCGAGATGGGCAAGCTGAAGGTCTTCTGGGATGGCCTAAAGACCCAGCTCGGCTCGGCCTTGCTGCCCGTCATGCGCGACCTTACAGCATTGCTCGTCCCGCTCGCAGTGCGCTTCCGGCAGCTAACGAAGAACACTCAGATCTTCAAGACTGTCGCCTTCGCTCTCGGTGGCGCCGGCATCTTCAAGGCGATCGCCGCATTCGGCGGTCTCCGAAAGATGCTGATGCTTCTGACGAACCAGTTCCTAAAGGTCATTGCGCCCATCCTCATCCTCGAGGACTTCCTTGTGTTCATGCAAGGAGGCAAGTCCGCATTCGGGGAGATCGTAGACAGGCTCTTTGGGAAGGGCTCGGCGGACAAAGTTCGCGCTTGGGTCACGGAGACCTTCAACCGGGTCAAAACGTGGCTAAGTGACACGTATACCGAATTCAAGCCGGTCATCGAGGAGATCATCGTTCTCGCAAAGCGGATGGTTACCGAGCCCGGCGTCGTGTGGCAGGAGTTCACCGACGGCATGAAACAGATGTGGTCTGACCTCGTCGGTTGGATCAAGAGTTCGTGGCTTGGCCTCGCGTTCGCGTCTATGATCGGGGCAGGCGTAGACGGTTCAATTCAATTCCTTAAGAACCTTTATCAGGCGTTTACCTGGTTGTTCGACTACGTCTCGAAGAGATTGACAGAGACCTTCGACGGCCTCTCGAAGGCGCGCGAGATACTCGCCAAGATTCCCGGACTAAGGTCGCTCGACAATAAAGTCTTTGGCAAGACGTTTACCGACTCGGTGCTTGGCAAGAGCGCGGAAGAGAAGCAGCGAGATGACTGGTTTGAGGCGGCTCGCGCTCGCGGCGCCCAACTCGAGCGAGACAACCTAGCCAACGGCGCTGCGGCCAGAGCGGGCGCACCGTCCGTAACCACGACGGTGGAGGCTCCGGTGAGCGTCAACGTTACGGTGGCGCCCGGGACACCTGCGCAGACTGCGAACCGCGTTGCCTCCGAGGCCGCCAAGGCCATTCAGAAGAGCAACCAAGCGACACGCTCGGCTCTCGTGCCGGGAGCAGGGTGAGCGATGGCCGCCAAGAAGCGGGACGAGCAGTCAAACGAGTCCTGGGTGCTGCTCACGTGGCAGCTACCCAAGAGCATCCTGCTAACCGAGGTGCAGTTCGATGTCGTGACGACCGAGTCCTACGAGGCGGTCATGGCCGTCTCGAGGCACCCGGTCGAGCGAGGTGCGCCCGTCGTCGACCACGCACGGCCGGAGCCGGTTCGACTACAGCTCGAAGGCTTCGTGTCGAACGCGCCGCTTCCGAGCAACATCCGAAAGCTCGACCTGTTGGATTGGGGAGACATGCCCCGACCACTGACCTACTCGAGCCAGAAGCCCGAAGGTCCCCCTCTCCTGTCGCCCGGTGCGCTGACGGGAGCGGTGACGAAGATCGTGTCCAATCTCATATCCCCGGAGAAGCCACTCCCGAGAGTTGTGAATTCCTTCGGCGCGAGAGGCTCGGCCATCGACCGTGCATACGACGTGTTCTCCAAGCTTGAGCAGGCTCGTGACCAACGCGCACTGGTGACGGTCTCGACGCGCTACCACGACATCCCGAACATGCTCATCGAGCGCATCGCGGTCGATCGAACGGTCGAGAGCGCCGGTGGTCTGCCATTCCAGATTGAGCTCACTCAGATCCGGATCGTCGACACCCAGACGGTGAGCTTCCCGGTGCCCTCGGTGCCGCGCGCGAAGCCCGAGCAAAAGAAGGGCAGCCAGCAGCCGCAGGCGTCGGTGCTGCATAACCTGACGTTCGGCAGCTAGGTTCTCTCATGCCTACGTTCACGTCGCGCTACGTGCTCCCGACCCAGCAAGGGGTTCCGTTCTACACGCAGCGCCTCACGCTCGACGGGCGGGACTTCAACTTTCGCTTTGCCTGGAATCAGCGACTCGAGCGATGGTACCTCGACATCCGCGACGGCGCCGACGTGCCGCTGCTCGTAGGCCTGAAGCTCGTGACCAACTGGCCGCTGCTCCAAGCCTATCACCACGACGAGCGATTGCCGCCTGGTGAGCTGGTCGTGTTCACGTCGCTCCCTGACACGTCACCTCCCGGCTACATGGATCTCGGCATCGGTCTCCGCTGCGAACTCGTTTACGGCGACGTCACATGACGCAACTGTTCGGACGCAGCGTAGATGTCGTCGTTGGCAACAAGCGGCTCACGGGTCTGGACTGCGCGTTCGAGATCGAGAAGAGCCTGCTCCCCGAGCCGAACAAGTGCTCGCTCAAGATCTACAACCTCGCCGAGGATACGCGCGCGCACTTTGAGGAGCTGGCTCCGCGACAACGCTGGCAGACGAAGGGCATCCCCGTTCGCATCGAGGCAGGCTACGGCGACGACCGGGCGATCCTTTGGATCGGCGAGCTTCGCAACGTGGTCACGGAGATTGACGGTCCGGACTGGGTCACGTCGATGGACTCGGGCGATGGGTACCTCGCCTACCAGAACTCGCGCGTAAACCTCTCCTTTGGGCCAATGACGCCCGTGGCCACCGTGCTCCAAGCGCTCGTGGCCAAGCTCGGAATCGGCGCCGGAAACGTCGCTACGGTCATCGGCAGCCTGGAGGTCGACGGCGTCGGAATGCTCTACCCGAACGGCATCGTGCTTTCGGGCAGCGTGGCCCAGGAGCTCACCGACTTTTGCCGGTCTGCAGGGCTCGAGTGGAGCATCCAAGACGGCGTCCTTCAGATCCTCGACCGCGGGCAAGCGTCGCGCGGGCAGGCGATCCGTCTCTCGTCGGACACGGGCATGGTCGGTTCGCCGTCGGTCGATGTCGACGGCATCCTGTCGGTGAAAACGCTTCTCATTCCCGACGTACGCGTCGGCAGCATTCTCGTCGTCGACTCTGCGCGCATCAAGGGCACCTACCGGCTCGAGAAGGCGACGTGGAGCTGCGATACGTCGTCCGACGACTGGTACATCACGATGCAGGCGCGACGCTATCCACCTCGCTTTGAAGGTCCCACGAACCCAGGCGCGTAAACCATGGCGATCGAACCCACCGACGCGGAGGTCATCCGCGACGCCATCAACGCGCGTCTGCTCGACGTGTGGACCGCCACGATCGGCCGAGTCGAGTCCTACGATCCGAAGACGCAGACCGCGAACATCCTGCCCGTCGTTCGCCGACCGCTGCAGTCCGCCGACGGGCACATCGGGCACGAGGACCTGCCCGTGCTTCCCAACGTGCCGGTGCTTCAGCCGCGCGCGGGCGGATTCTTCGTACACCTCCCGCTCCAGGCGGGCGACACCGTGCTCGTCGTCTTCACCGCCGACTCGTTCCAGATGTGGCGCAACTCGGGATCGGTGACGAATCCGGGCGACCTGCGACGGCATTCGCTATCGAACGCCATCGCGATCCCTGGAGTGTTCCC
>Ga0247824_10000309_pt1 | contig 22767 bp, 33 predicted proteins | sample 13C_PalmiticAcid_FD_194412 | JGI IMG/M metagenome (GOLD analysis project Ga0247824, IMG submission 194412) | Soil microbial communities from agricultural site in Penn Yan, New York, United States - 13C_PalmiticAcid_Day48 | ecosystem: Environmental > Terrestrial > Soil > Agricultural land...
TGTATGTGGACTGCTGGGCGGGGAATGAAGGGGAGTTGGTTAGGTACGTGATTCTATGAGTTCCTGAAGTGACTGACCTAGGGGTATGCGAGAGAGGAACAGTTAGATGAGGTGAAATGCTGACTGGGAGACAGGTTTTATGAGGCACAGGGTTTTCAGAGGGTGGATGGGTTTGTGGTTGAGAAGCCTGATGGGCAGAAGTGGCCGGGCATGTTTCTGCGGCTGGATTTTGGGAAAAAAGACTCAGAATAGGTAGGTGCCTGCCTACTTGGTTATTTTGCCGCGGATCTTGTATGAACTGAGTACGAAAGGCCCTACCTACTTAGTTCCGGTGCTCGAGAGGGCGGGATCAGCCCAGCGTTGCCCGGTTCGATAGCCTGACAATGAGGCAGTTGTTACAGGACGTCTCGCAACATTCCCGACCAGCAGTACTACTAATTAGCCTCGCATCTGAACTTGGCACTGTCTATCCCCCATCGACCCTTACCCGTTTTGGGGTCATCAGCGCGGACAATCCACGCAACAACCCGCTTCATCCATACGTTTCGTTTAATCATACACCCGCCTGCGGTGGGCCGATGACTGCTGCAATCTGCACGTCATGCTGGATATGTAGTAGTGTCGAGAAAAGAGATGTAGGGCTTCTTGACGTTGAATTTCTTCGTCCCTCTGTTGTCGAGGGTCTCCTGCTGTTCCGCGATCTGTGCCTCGGAGAGATGCACGTTGTTTACTTGCCGCCCTTCTCCGAAATCCAAACCTGGGGTTAAAGGTCGTTCGCAACCCGATGAAATAGACATAAGCCCGCCACGCAAGGAACGGGGCACTGACCTTTGGCAAGTTATTGAGGCCTTCTGGGATTGCGACGCGAATGGCCCGGTAACTTTGCCACCGGGCGAGTCCCCACTTGTCGTCATCTCAAGTGATGCCGTCATTGCTCTTCCACCCTCATGAATGTAATGCCTGCTTCAAACCGTATAAGCCGTCTAAATCCCGTTGATGGGATTCAACTTCTAAACCATTATATTACCTCCCTTACCACAGCTCGACATCCATGTTCTCGGCCTTGTCAAAAAGAAGCTAACTACATCGCGTTGTCAGACGATTAGCCATCTTCCATCCGGGGGGGGGATTTACGGCAACCGAAGCGGGGACCCAACGCCAATTCGAGAACATTAGCAGCGGTACAGAGAGGTTGCATTGAGTTGGGAGACAGTAGAACCCCAGGGCCCGATATGCGGTGGCGAGGGCTCATTGTGCCCGCAGGGATTAGCACATGTACAAAGGGGACAATCCCCCTGAGAATAAGAGGGAGAACGACACGAAAACCCAACTCATCGCTAATTACCCTCTTCCCCTCAAGCTCAAGCCTATCCACATCCTTCTCGCCTTCCCAGAATCCCCTGCCACAACTTCTCCGATCGTCCATCCTGCAACCTGAACCAGACCAAGAGAACAGCCACACAGCCATGCCTGCCCACACCACCCCCAGCAACGAGACGGCCCATGATATTGCGGCCGACGTCATCCACCTTCTCAACCATGCCGGACAAACCGTTGGGGTGGCCGAATCCATGACCGCCGGCATGGTCATGTCGGCGCTGTCGTCGGTCCCCGGTGCCAGCGACGCGTTCCGGGGCGGCATCGTCACCTACGCCACTCCCCTCAAACAGACACTCCTCGGCGTTGACGCCGGCCTGATCGAGCGTGAGGGCGTGGTCCACCCAGACGTGGCGGAGCAGATGGCCCAAGGGGCGCGGAGGGCGACCAACCCCGCTGCTGCGGACGGGACCGCGCCACCGACAACTTGGGGAATCGGAACGACGGGCGTCGCCGGGCCTGATCCGCAGGACGGCAAGCCCGTGGGCACCGTGTATATTGGGATCGCGTCGCCCGATGGAGCCAAGGCTTGGGGGCCGTTTATGTTTTCCGGGCCGTGTGAGAGGATACGGGAGGCAACTGTGATGGAGACGCTGGCAAAGTTGAGAGAGGCGCTTGTCGCCGCAGCTGGCCAGAGGGAAAAAGCGGAGTGATGGTACGGAATATGTCAGGGGCTTGTCGTTGTCGGTAGTGTTAGTTGGTTGCTTGGGGAGAGTGTTGGAACAGCTGATTCAAACCAGTGCAGCGTTTGTATGGGGGCACTGAAAGGCGCTGTAAGATAGGGGCAAAACGATGTGTGTGAAGTGTTGGAAATTGCTTCAATTGTTGGTGTGTTCACTGCTGCTCTGTCTTCTTCAACGTGCCCTGGGCGCTGCCATGGCCCTTTTAATAATGTCTTGGTCATGCCTGGACCGCTGGACTCTCGCTCAGAAATGCCGGACTGAATGGATAGTCAGTGTATCCCTCCTCCAGCGACGCAGGCGTGTAAAACAGGTCTCTACGGTACGGCGCAAACTCCAGGCCTTCCCGCACCCTGAACGGCAAGCCGGGATTCGAGATGAAATACCACCCAAACACCACCACCACATCACGGTCACGCCTCTTCTCATCCACCAACCTCCTTGCCGATCCAGCGCGATGTCCACCGGCGAGAAGGATCGGACCATCCCACAAACCAAAGGCAAAGTCCAGATTCTCCGTCTCGGGCACCTCAATATCGCTGAACCCGTGCACTACAGGCTCAACCAGATGCAGGTACGCCAGTTTCCCCAGCGCGTTGATCTCCCGGATGGCAAACGAGAACTACGCGACCGGGTCCTCCATCCGCATCCCTGCCACCCTGCTCCAGGGGCTCATCCTGACCGCCGTGTTCTCGGCCCCGACGGCCTGCACGACGGCGGTAACCACCTCTACCGCAAACCGCACCCGGTTCTCGACGCTGCCGCCGTACTCGTCTGTCCGCTGGTTCGCCGGGTCCTGCAGAAACTGGTCGATCAGGTACCCGTACCCGGCGTGGATCTCCACGGCGTCGAACCCCGCCCGGATCGTGTTCCGGGCCGCCTCGGCGTAGTCCTGCACCGTCTGCTTGATCTCGGCCACGCTTAGCGCCACGGGGACCGCGTGGTTGTCGTCCTGGCGAATGGCGCTAGGGCCGGTGATGGTGATGCCGTCCCGCGCAGCGACGTCCACCTCGGCGGACCGCCCGGCCGCCAGGAGCTGGGCAACCATGTAGCTCCCGTGGGCGTGCACCTTGTCAGTGATCTTGCGCCAGGCCGCGACCTGCGCGTCGTTGTAGAGGCCCGGGGCGTTGGTGTGCGTCCCGGCCTGTGCCGCCGAGATGAAAGCGCTCTCCTCGACGATCAGGGTCCCAGGGACGCTCGCGCGCTGGCTGTAGTATTCTTCCATGACCGGAGTGGGGACGTGGTCGTCGTGGGCCTGGTGGCGGCTGAGCGGAGCTATGGCGATGCGGTGTTGGAGTCGCATGTTGCCGATGGTGAGAGGCTAGAAGAGACGGGAGCCGGCAGCCATTGTGTGGGATTAGTTGAAATGGGGATTTTGAAAGGCAAAGACGGAAATATCCTAGATATGGATACAATGTTGGTAGCCTTTGGGCAGGCATGGGGGAGCTATTTATGTACCTGGTAGGTAGTTAATACCTCTGGTAACTAGTTAGTTAATTAGATAATATAACTAGGCTTTTTTTTCTCATGTCATAACAGCGCGATGGAGCATTTACAATCCTTGGAATGGAATCCCGGTGAATGAGGCTCTTGGAGAATCAGTGAGAAGTACTCGTGTTACAAATTTACACCGAACGATGCCAGCTAAGTTTGAGGACAGGAGCCCGAGTTGTCGGAGCTAGCGGAGAGCCGGACAAATGTCCATTTATAATCATGATCAAGTGTCTCCGATGTGGCGGGCGTCTCTTACATCCGAATCTTCCCAGTTTGTAAACGCTGCATACACCGCGGTGCGAAGGATCCACTTCTACGCGTCATCGAGCAGCTCATCCTAGCGCTTCTCGATACGCTCCATGTCATGTTGCAGATCAACGACGCGGAGATCTCTGCGGCACGAGGTCTCAACATCATCCCTGCGGGCGTCCTTCTACAACGAGATGAAGTCCCGAATGTCCTGATGGATGTCGCCAAGTCGTCTCTACTTCGCTCTGGACATTAAGGCAGTCGACAGGGCTCTGGAGACTGTGAACCGCTTTAATGAGCTGAATATCGTCAACAAGACCGTCAAGATCAACGTGCCCTCAGTGTGGATGTTCGACAAGACGGCTTCCCGAGCTGGCCCCAACCCCTTCCAAGTGCTTTCAGTTCTGTAACTATGGAATCGTGGCTGTTGGACTTCCAACTCTAGCTAGCCCGAGCGCTCTAGGCAGCCTTGCCTCTACCTATATTCCATACAGGGTTTTTCCTCCTTTCCATCACATCAGACAGACATCGATCAACACTTCGTTGCTCTCAGTTGCTCAGCGCGTGCCTCCTAGCAGAAACTTATTTCCTGCTTCCTGCTTCAAGCAACCTCCCTAACTTCCTCAATTGAAAATCCCCCCCCCCATTTGGTCCCTCTAAGCTCTAAGTTTCGAAGGCTTTCTACTAATGGGACATGACTCAGCCCCCGTGCCCCTTAGTGCAAGGATACGTAATCTATATTTCCCCTTTCCATTGCACTGGCTACAGACCTCGACAGTCCAGCCGTTGTTGCAGCTCCGGTCCCCGCAGTATCTCCCAAAGAGAAGGCATCGGCTGCAGCGGATTTGACCCAAGTTGCCCCTTCCGTGGCGCGTCCCGCAGGTAAATGTCTTCGAAATTTTGCCTGGCGGATGCGAGACTGGCCTCCAGCAGTCAAGGCAGGATACGGCCATAATTGTTGAAGTTGGAAAATTATATAGGCGGCTAAGCGGTTTGGTGTGGGGGAGCGTCTAGCGATGTTGCGTAGGCTGTTTTTGATTTGTCACACTCCAAGGAGCTGAGTGTGGGAGAAATCGAAGTAACTGAGTGCACTGCTTCAGGAAAAGGAAGAAAAGTAGAGCGCGTGGTATATATACCTGCCTAAGTACCTATACAAATCAGAGCGATGCGGAGCTTTCCCGTCATGAACCAACTATAAGTAAGGACTGGAACACTATCCTAGAGAGCGGGATGTGCTTTATCAGTCAAGGTTGGGCAGCATTGCATGCACCCTTGTGAGACATTGATAAGCGAGGCTCCGATACCAGGGTGCGGTACGCAACTAAAGCCCGTTACTGACCATCACGTGCAGTGATTCGCATCCTTGTACATCTAACGTATTTGATAAGCGAGTGGAACGGACAAGCGAGTGGAACACTCTTAACGAGATTTGGTGGCAATATGAAGTATATGATAAGCGAGTGGCCCAGACAAGCGAGTGGCCCACTTTCTCCGCGACGCGACAACTTTGTGCGACGTCGGCACTCGAGGCGTTCTCAGGAGGAGCCGTTGGCGCCAAGACCGGACCCACCGCGCAGCCCCAGCCACCTAACCCCGCTTCGAGACCCCGCGAGATGGACGAAGTCGGGCCCTCATTTGAGAGTGTTCGATCGATGACAAGCGGCTCCTTGACAAAGCTCGCCAATTCCTGAACTACCTCGACGCATTCACATATTGTTCACCAGTGTTTTCACATGCATGCAGATCAACAGCTGCCATGGCTTTGACTCTAGCGTCTCAATCCTCTAGGGTACCGCTGTCGCCCGCAAAGCAGCTCAATGAGGCGGTTGATGATTTCCAGAGAATTCTGACAGAGGACCAACGGACGGAGCTCAAAAACATCAAATCCATCCCCGACGCCGATGCCGTGCTTGTGTTTACCGCGCAGCTTGACTCGAGCCAACACAGGCGCGGGCGCAGCATCGCTACCCGGCTGCATTCCGTCCTTCAGTCTGTACGAGAATTCTCTGCAATCATCGACACGTTCGTCTCATCAAACCCGGAGATCGCCGCTCTGGTATGGGGAAGCGTCAAGCTTACGATACAGGTACGCTGTGCGAAGATGGTCGAAACTGCCCAACTGTTAACTTTCCGGCCTGCGTCGGCCTTGAGCACGAACCTGCAGCACGGGAAGTTGTTTGCACCAAGACCAAGACGCTACCCGCGTCTTCACTGTGGGAAAGCACGTGAGAGTTTAGCTAAATCGGTATTCGAGAACTTTTACGGAGCTGATGTCGTTCATCCGACACCTGCTACTACGCCGCTACCGAATCTTAGCGACTACCCTACTACCTCGAGGCTAACGAGGGTACCAATAAGAACGAATTGCCTACCGAGAAGCATCATATATAATAGCAGCTGAGACTAAGGAGCCGGAAGCCCAATAGGGTCTTATCTTCCCCGTAAAGAAGATCAAGAAGGAGGAAGAAATAAGGTCCTATAAGTCTTGATTGCCCTATCCTTGGATCAATAGTGAGCTAGATGGAGCTGGGATAAAATGTCGAGGTGTATTACAGTAATCAATTCATGCTTCCGGGTGACAAGTTCTCTCCCTTCTCGCCTTCTCTACTCCTTATATGCTCTCCTCCGGTCTTCCTTCCCGCCTGCTCTTTCTCTGCTCTCCCGGTTTCACTTCCCGTCTCGTCCTTTCTCCTCCCTTCTCACTCTAACCTTCTCCTCCCTCTCCGGCCTTTCTCATCGCCCCTCAGCCTGCCACTATGTCCATATCGATCCCGATAATTAGTTCTGTGGGATGACGACGCCGGCTCGGATTCCCAACCCAGGAGTGCGCTTGGCGATGCCACATTCGAACCGAATGCGCTCTATACCTCCAACCCACTCCACGACGTCTGGCATCTGCGGATCGATAGGGCACCGCCCACGACCTGTACAGATACAAGGGTGGGATACGGACCCCTGATTCCACGATTGTCAGTCACATTCCTCAACATCCGGGCACTTTTAGCAATTCTCATGACGGGTTCGTTTGCCCGCTTGGTTATTCTTGGTGATGTTTAGCGCAGTTTTTTGTGTTGGTTTTGAGTTTCCAGCTTCAGGATATGGGGTTTACGCGGAACCAGAGTGGATAAATCACAAGGGGGGGTGTTGTGGCATTGTGAGTTCATTGCATGACAGCGGAGCCAGGCATACAAAATTTATTCCGGTCTGGATGTGGCGTCACTGCTCGCTGCCCGGTGTGGGAGGCAAATAGTGCCTTGGTTTGCTTCAATAATTAGCCAGTCATCGCTCATTCAAAGAAAATCTACTGGTAGATATGGCGCCGGTGGTTGTTGCCGAGCGCACAAAAGCTCCGGGGAGTGCTCGAGGAAGCTTGGGCAGGGTGTAAGTGACGTAATGCGTTGGTTGGGATCTGGAAGAAGCCGCGTCAAACCGCGGAACCTCGCGTATGCTTGCTGAAGGGCCTCTTCTCGCAATTGGCTGCAATTCAGCTGCCCCGCCGTGGGGCAACACACATCATTGTTCGCCCCCGCCTACGCGTTGCATGGCATCATTGGGAGAAGGAAGGCATTGGTCGTAACGGAAGCATGTGAGCCAAGTCCCTCGTGGCCGGACCTAGTAGGATCGGCTGCAAAAGCGGTCTGCCGCTGACATCCAGGCAGCGGTTCGGTGTGGGCCACCGTCGACAAGGACAAACTCTCCGAGCTAGTGATCCTCTGACATCCAACATGATCGTCCGGCGGCGACAGCGACGTTTCATTCAAGTGGAGGTGGAATCTATTTTCAAGAGGTTCTAGCTTGAGGTTATAGAACAGGCACGCATGGGTAAGAGGGATCCTGGTGCCGATGCCGCCAGCCTCCCGCTGTCCCAGTTGCATAACGTATCCTCCAACGAGGCCGTCAAGGGCGTTTCGGTTGAGTAGAAGGTCATCCATCCGGCCGCCGCGAGCCCTCCGTCCCCAATGAAACCCGACAGTCAAGTCTTGTACAAAAATTTCGTGTGACTTGCAACATACCACTATCCTCCTGGATGAGCTGAGCTACACGTCCGGAACAAGGTAGTCGACACAGTGAGTTCCTGCGGCTTTTCATCTCTCTGGCACACGCCCTTTCCATCGACTCATACCTGGAACAAAAAACACTCAACTATGGTGGCTTATAGTCATAGGTTTCATGTGCTGCCACGGCACGCACAACGATCGGAAGAGCGAGCCGCTGACCACACGTCGACACACCCAGATCAACGGAGAGTACTTTGTCGACATCTCGACGTATACACGCCTGAGCATGTACCATGACTTGTCTCGGGAACCCAGCCCTCGGAATCGAGAGTCGCCAGGGCCGGCCCGGCAGGTGGTGTTGGGATGGAGGTGACCTCGAACCCCGTGGATATTACCAGGACTGTGAAGGCGTTCTTTCCCTGACCCACCATAGCGACTACTCGGATGACGAGGCGGTTAAAAAAAAGTTCTTTTACAACGAAGCAAGGGGCTAACTACCGAGATCCTCCCAGATTACCAGAATAAACCACCAATCTTCTTCCCCAATCAATGCCCCCTTCTCCGGATGCCGTCTCCCCCATCGACTTCCCCTGCTTGCCTTCTACCACCGTTGCCTCGTGACTCCCCCTTACACAGCACTAGTCTTGCTGCTTGGGGCCAAGGGATCCGCGCTGTGCAGGCGCGTATCCCTAGGACTCTCGGCCTCGTCGCGCGCCCGCTGGCCGCCTGAGCCGGCGACATTTTGCAGCGTCTCAGATACGGGCGCTTGCGTCCTGGCGTTGTGCGTGGCGCGCTGGCGCGGCTCCTGGTTCGCGCCGTAGGTCATGTAGAAGATCCCTCCGACAATGCCGGCAGCGATGAGGAGTGGGCCTTTACGAGAGCTGAGCATGTTGGATATCTTGGGCGATTTTGGGGGTGGTTGTGGTTGGTTTGGGTGCTTTGGGTTGGTTGGTATGGGTGCTTTGGGTTGGTTGGTTTGGTGAAGAAGTGTGGGAGCCACGAGCCTGATTCTGGAGAAGCGAGGCCATTGTTACCCGTGGCCCAAAGATAAAGTACTGCAGTAGTCATCCATGTCATCCAAAGCCGGCAACGCTGAATGGTGTTTGCGTATTGCCTACCCCTTCATCATTAAGCATAGCCGCACGGGTTCTATAATTATTAAGAACCACAGTGCGGACCGCTAGTATCCGTACTGCTTGATGTTATGACGGAAACCGTCTCCACCCTGACGTTTGCACCCTGGGTTCGGGCCTGTAACTGGATCTAATCACTGGCGATCTTTTTTTGCATCTCTGCTTTGGTATCGACGTTTGCCCGAAGGCACAGGGCAACTGATTGACCAAAGCCCAAACCAAAAACCAGGATTCAACGGCTGTCGAATCGTCATTTGACATCATTATGAGCATCATGACGAGCTCTTGCCATATACCGCTATAGCTCTTTTTTTAACAAGCCACCTGTAAAAAGATCTATACTACTATAGTTAGTAGTTGAGACCAACACCATGGGCTCTGAGCAAGGGCATTTAATTCTAGCCCTCCCTCAGGTTAGGGGCTTGCTTCTCTTCTTCCTCCTCCAGTATACAAAGGCAGCTCGCAAGATTTGAGTACAGCTATAGTCTTCCGAATAAGATTTTCTTAAGAAACACCAGTCAATATGTCCGGCACTCAGAACACCAACCCTGGAAACTTTGCGAACCGGTATGGACTACTACTGAATTGTGAATCCCCTCATCGAGCAATGTTGTTAACTCGCGTTGCTAGCCCTACGGAGGAAGTCAGAGAGATCGCGTCCAAGGGCGGCCAGGCAAGCCACAGCGGTGGCTTCGCCAGCATGGACCCCGACAAGCAAGTAAGCACCATTACATGTTCCCGCCACAGCCATAGATAGCCCCCCTGACATCGCACTCAGCACGCCATCGCTTCTAAGGGTGGCCATGCTTCGTCTGGCAGCTTCGAGCCCGGCAGCGAGCGTGCCCGTGAGGCCGGCCGCAAGGGCGGTTCCAAAACCGGACTCGGCAGTGATGATGCCGAGTGAATGATGACATGACAAACACGAGGCGGCGGCTGTGGTCAGTTTGGGCCTAATTTCATGGCACCCGGCGTTCTGTTTTGCTCTACAGCAAACTGCGGAGAGAATGGATCTGATATCGCCTAAAGTCCATCCAGCTCTTCCGACTCTCTTTCGACGTTGAGGTTTCTCTGTCAGCGGCATGCCAGGCCGTAGCCGAGTCGTTTCTACTCTATCTCGACCTCTCCGAATAGTGCCTCGCGCCTATGTTTGCTAGTTATGGATAGTTAGGTTAGCAACTAAGTCAGTGTCGGGGCTGACGATACGCTCAGGCTGCGGGCTGGTCGTTATGTGGGGCTGAATGATTTATCTCTTACAACTTGCGTGCACGCCAAAAGCTCGTCTGTTAGCTCGAGTGTATCATTTAGAGTAACAAGTTGAAGTCCTAGAAGACCTGAGGTCAGGCTCGAACCTTTTGCTATAGACATGGCCGTGACTGATTATGATTTGAGGGTTAAAGTTGTCGCCTGCTATAGTCTTCCGTACATCCCCTACTCGCGTGCCTCTCTCTTGTGACCCTCGAGCAACTACAGGCATCATATTAATCTCAAGGTTGACAACCTCATCACTCCGTGACGGCTTTACCGAGAGTGCAGAAAAACGAAAAAAAAAAAAATGAATTTTTTTTAAAAAGGGCCAGAACTTGTCTTAACCATGCTAGCTATTAACCTTGGCTACAGAAAATATTCGCGGGTCCCATTCTATCAGAAACGACTCCCAACGGCTACGTTGTCAAGGAAGATAGCTCCGACATACACTGGCAAATAGGTATTGACGTAGAGCAGAATCAATCTTGCATTGGGAGCCTTGCATGTCTCCACGATACTAAGCCGCAATACAAAAACTGATCCTTAGGGAGCAAACTCCCTCAGATCATGACGAGCTCCAGCCCTAGCTAATGTAAATACCTTGCCCATATCCAATATCCCTGCACCCAAATACAGTCGGCCCTCTCAACCCAGAAACGCCCACCCTTTGTTGTTCTTCCCTTTAATTAGTAGATGGATTCGGGCTGGTCTTCTCCTCCGGAAACTTCCGGAAGATATCAGCGATATGGTCGATCGGCGCCGCCAACATGCCCATAGCCGACTCAAAGTAGGGATTCTCGCCCGCGTTAGGGTGGCTCCCAGTCGGGACGAAGGCCTTGGTCCGACCGACCTTCTTGGCCATGTTTTCCGACTCGCCAACCACTGCCTTCAACGCCGATTCCAGCGCCGGCAGGTCGCGCTTCTCCTCCTCCTCCATATGCGCCGAGAGCAAGCCCTACAGCTCCTTTAGCTTGGGCACGTACCCATCCTGCTGCGGCTTCATATTCTGAAACTCCTTGAGTAGCTCCTTGACCTGTGGACAGCCGGTTAGTGTTATTACATCCTACGAGGACGGGAATCCTAGGGCAAGGTCGACTATCTGGAGAATGAAGGAAGTGACGTGGTCATGTAGTCTCCCACAACAGTTGTAGCATCTAACTTTGATTCAGGACTAGCTCTTCCTACACTTAGTCGCACAAGTTTAAAGTACCACCCATGCTGGCTGTCACTTTCCGCTACTTAGTAGCCACCATCTCGCGCACAGTCAAACACTTCCAAGCCTACCAGACTGTCAAATCATTCCCTCGTGGCAGAGTAAATAGTTAACCCAAGTACTAGTATTCGTAGCGCGAACTCCGAACAATGAGCGTTGGCAATCATGGTATGAATCAAACCCTATCTAAGTTGGGCGTCAGCCCCTCACTCCGTCAATCCCATCTGCTCGTCACTCGGCTCAGAATACGTGCCCGTAGGCTTAGCCTTGCGGGTCCGCTCTTTTATGATATTCCCCTTGTCGATGGCCTCGCGCTCATCTTGCTCTGCAATTCACAAGCCCACGTCATCAGAATCTTTCCTTCGTCACACTCAAGACGGTTGAGGACAAGACACATAGGTGGTATAGCATACCAAGCTGCTTGCTAGAATCGGCCTTGCCTAGCTTCATAGGGTCCTCGATCTGCGCCTCGTCGTCAATGACGGGGACGGGCTCGTTCTTTCCCGTCTTGTACGAGGGGTCGTTGACTCGGCCCTCGGGTGCCTCGGGAGGTAGCTCGGCACCGAGCTTGTCGTCTTGATAGGGGTGAGCTGTTTTCGACATATTTGATGCTTGCTGAATCTGAGATGCTTGAGCGGAGTTTTCTGTTGCTGTTTGGCATTGGGATTCGAGTATTGGCGAGTTTAGGGCAGGTTCGTACTTAACTAGTCACTAGTATCAGCGAAAGGGTTAATAACGTACGATGACATGCGGAACACAAGCTTTGTTGGACCTTGGTAGGTTAGTGATGCTTGTACGGTCTGGTGTTGTCATAATTACATGCGCTGACGTTGCATGCGTTTCTGGGGCGAATCTATTCATGGGAGCCGCGGGATGGACGGGCAGGTTGAATATACCGAGGACTGAACCACCGTATATAGTTTAGAGACGCTCACAAATTCGCGATGAACTGAAATTTCAATGGTGGGATCAGTTGCCTTAGAAAATCGGCAGCAGCCAGGGGCTCAATCAGAGGTCAAGTTCGACAGGCTGGGGTAGCTCGTTGGAGTTCCTGACGTACCCCTTCAGTGTGTCTCGCAGACCGCCGTCTCTGGTACCCTGGTACAAGCTTGGAGCTTACTGTATAACTTCAAAACTGTTGGCACCAGCGATTGGGCATGAATTCCGTGCTTGCTGGTTGTAAATACCATCTTCGGAGGCTCTCCCGCCAGAGATTGAGCTCTATCCCCAAACACCAAGCTCATACCGCCAATAGTTAATAATTCGGTGAAAATGGAGACTATATCCACCACCAATCTCAACACACTCGCTGCGCCCTCACTCACTACCCCAAAACACTATCCCAACCTAAACCACTCCCATCTTTACTCACCACCCAGCTTCCCCAACTTTTCCCTCGCTTTCTGCTTCGCCTCCTCCGATACCCCAGGGTTGCTAACACTAGCCTTCAAACCCCTAGCAACATTACCCGGATCTTTTTCATGCTGCTGCGTCGTCTCGTGGCTAGCCTGCGACGGCTCATACGGCTCGTCCATGCTCTCGAGCACCTTCTTCGAGCGCTCCTTTGCCTGCGACGACACCTCTGCTCAATTGTGATATCAGAACATATCCGATGCAAACCAGATGGCGACTCAAAAGAGGCGAGAGGGGAGTAATAATAGGAATGGGAAAACACACGGGGGTTGGAAATGGCAGCCTTGTGCCCGCGCATGACGTTCTCGGGCTCGGCGGCGTAGTCCTCCGAGGCGGGAACCTCCTTAGGGATGTCGGACTCGTCGTAGTCGGCCATGCTGGCTACCTAGTGAGGACTTTAAGGGCTTCCTTCGGGTTTGAGAGGGGGGAAATAAAATGCTGAAGGCGCTGGTTCCACTCCTTCTCGAGGACCTATGGAATAAAAGACTATAGTTGATGCTTCAGCGAGCCATACATAGCACGAGGCTTTTATATCGACAGGTGAGAGAAGTGCTCAACCTGCATGTTTGATCGCAGCGGGCGAAGCCGATGACGTTTGATCTGATCTAGGAGGCTGGGTGATAGACAGCCGTGAGATCACACCTATGTCACCGGCTGATAGGGTGTCACAGGAGGGACAGGCAGGTAAGTCCGATGACAGTGTATTCGGCTAAACTACAGTCTGGGCGCTATTCCGTCGGGTACGGGCAGGCCTGATTGTCAAGACGTAGCTCGAAGAGCTACAAACAAGTCTCGCGACGGCGAGGTGCAGAATCTTCAACCCCAGGGGACGCGTGGTCCACCGCGTGCCGCGCTCCACCTGTGGGTCCTAGCGGTCACGGCAGAGCCGCCGTGACAGTATCCCCTCTCTAGGCGCGGAGCTCCGTCGTGTCGCTAGGAGGGACATACTATGACATCAGACTGTCGTCACACATCTGTCGTGCCTATTACCAATGTCAATATAAAACCCCTGTTACCCTTAGCCTCACATGCGCATGCCCCTCATTGACTCTCTGACAACTTGATTTTTTTATGAAACCTGCAGAATACTACAAAGGCCCAAGCTATACTTCCTGTCCTATCTTCCATGATGGCAACCTCCCACTCAACCGACCAGACATGGGATGCCCAAAACAGCTCTGCTGCGCCCCTCGGCGGAGATACACGGCCAAAGGCCTTTGACGAGCAAGGCGCTGTAGGGAAGCAGTTTACTGGTACGTTGTCTCTCCGCTGAGCCGGTATAGTTGCCTGACCTTCTCGTAGAGCAGGGGGCCGTGGGAGGTATTGCGCAAAAAATTGGCGGTCCCTTAGACAAAGAAGGAGCCATTGGGAAGCAGTTCACGACTGAAGGGGCGGTTGGGGGAACGGTTCAAGCCGACTTAGGCGGGAAGAAGGAAATCGGTGGTGGCAGTAGTGAAAGAGGGTGACACTAGTTCGAGGGGTAGTTGCGAGATAGCCTCAAATGACCCTATAAAGTAGTTCGCATTTGCAGACTACTGCAGCCCTGTTCGGATGTCATCGTGATGATTTACTATAGGCACACTGGTCTAAGTTGACGGACATCGTAGTCATAACTCCCAGATCCGATATGACAATATGGGCCCAGGATGTTCCGTTTTACACTTTATTGCCTAAGCGGCGGCCACATGTTATTGTTTGGCTCCGCACCCAGCGTCTCCCGGCGAAATTTGGGGGCTCTGAGTTGCACGTATGGCAGGAAAAACAATAGGCTCCGTACTCACTTCGCTATCTTGTTTAACTATGCTAGACAATCCGCTGTCGGAAACCGGCAAAAAAATGGACACTACACAGGGCAAAACAGCTAGCGGTAACCCCCGCGTCTAGTGCCGGTATGTTAGAGGGAGCCTACCGGCTAGTTACGTGTGCTTTTATGAGGCTTCCTTTCCGATAGGCACAATATACATAGAAAGGACAAGTCAAGGATGTTGCGCACGTCTCGCTGGTTGTGAAGCTAGATGTACGGTTCTGACCCTGGTCAGAGCGTACTTCAGTTCCGGCCACGGCACGAGCCCAGGAAACGTTCCTGCACTGTGTTCTGCGAACGTCTGAATTTCGAGGCACGACTGTAAACCCGTACACTTGCTATTTTCTGCTCTGCAATGTGCAGGAGGAGCTCGGGGATGAGTGGTACGAGGTCTCGCCGCTCAGTTTCAGGCTGTGCGATTCAAGATTGAAACAGAATCGTGTTTCGGGAGCCAAACGGTAATCTGGGACATGTCCTGCGTACCTGGGCAGAGGGTGCTGTGTACGCACTATAAAACAGCTTAGTTAACACGGCAAAGCAGTTTCGAAGGGAAGCCCGAGAGCCTGGGTGCAGCCAAAGAAAAATTGATACCCACAACCCTCACAATTACGTTACCCTCACAGAAAAGGATATTTTTGTCTCATGCCATGATTCATAACAACCAACAGGATGTCAAGCAAACAACACTTATAGCAAGTACGTTGATTGCGGCATTGTGTCATCTTCGAAACTGTTCCCCTTTCTAGCTGGTAGCCCTACCGAACACGTCTTCTATTGGCTGGAGTAGGGGAAGATCTCAAATATTTTATCAATCGTCGACTGGGAAGAATACAGACACCGCAACTTGCCCGTTGAGGGCTGATGGCATGTGACCCGCCTCTAATCTTGGTTGAATGATGCTACCTAGTGTAATTGATTGGACCAGGCCCGGGGCGGGAAAAGACGGTTTTTCCTACATCCAGCGATCCGTCAGATAACCAGTCACAAACGCGAAGACAGTCTTGTGCAACAAGTCGACCACCTGCTCGCCAACGGGCCACGTCCTTGTGTTTCCGTGTCAGCAACCAATGTTCTGCCGGCTATAGCAGAGAACACTTACCAAGGAGGGGCCCCAACTCTGGTCCAAATCTCCAGCGTTTGGTCAATCATGAGCCGCAACCCGACGAACATGAAATTCGTAAAGGGGCCACGAATGCCATAGTAGCTTGAGACGCCGCGAATGACGCCTGCTACCACTCCTTGTCCATAGTGCATCGCCATGTTAAGTCCCCAGAGTTCCTCTCTAGTTCGTGGCTTGGCACTGATTAATCTCGCCAGAGTCTTTCTGGGAACCTCTGAATTCTGTCTCCCGGTAAAGAACTGCTCAACTTTCTCTGCCCCCGTCATGCTGCCGATCCACAACACTCTGTATCAGCTCTGCTTGGGGATAATCCAGGGTCAGATTTCGAGGCTATCACTCACGCAGCTACACCTAGGAAACCAGCGCATGCGCCATAAGCAATACTGTGCCCCATCCCATTTTGGGAGGCTGGACGGGGTCTATTGGGCGGCTGGACATCTTGATAAATCTCGTTTGTGAGAGAATCGGCGAGGGTTAGACAATGTGACAGTGATGATTTTCTTGACTAGTGTAGATAACAAGTTGAATGCATAGCCTGGAGCCTCAAGACAATCACAGCAAGTCGTCATGATGAACCGCAACATAAATGCAACGCGTCATGAATCTTCAAAAGGGTTAGGGATGACACTTCTAGGTTGTCACCGTCACGGTCTTTGGAAGGCAAAGGATGCAATTCCGGTGCAGATTGCCCAAACAGGTCTCGAGGTCTCCTAGTGACGCCATGACCGAGTTGGGATCGAACTTCGCCTCATATCCCCCGTGTTGACCCACCTGGGCGACGCATGAACAAACGTCACACCCGGATTCAGGTCGCCCCTCAAGGTCTCTGCCATGCTCCGTTCCTTGTTAGCTCCGTTTCCGTGTGGCAACGGCGAGTTGTTAGCAAACATCGTCTCTAAAGTACCGATTTCATCCAAGAGTGTCTCGAGTTAGGTGACTGCGTCGAAGGACCGATACTAACAGACGGAGATTCTAGAGAAAGAGGGCAACGCAGTAACCCTTATTTGCGTAGTGTTGCAAAGGTCGGTGACGACATATGAGGCGAGTTTTGGTTCTTGGGTGATCCCTACTCCCCGATGTTCAGATCGATCCCTAGGACTGGATGTCAGTGTCTGGTGAACGCTCGAGAAAACTTGCAATGTTCTTAGGTAACATAGTATGGTAGTGTCACAGCATGTTAACTTTTGAAACTAGCATCAAATGCAAAGTCTCAGATGTCACTCGATGGACTTGTCCGTAATATGTAACGTTACTGGCGGTGGCCTTTCCCCGAGATGGACCGAATGCTCCCGGAAGTTAGATGCTCTGGAAAAATTTAGTGTTCATTGAGTCGTAAATTTCATCGCTCAAAGGCTACTTTGGTTTTGGACCGACAATTCAGAGTCGCAGACGTCACTAACGAGGATGACTTCATGACTTCAAGCCGGCAGAGGCTTTCGCCAAGGGATATAATCCCTTTCTCCCGCTGCAATGAGCAGTATTTTTTCCTCTACATCCCATCCCACCATAGTCTTTCCCAGTCCAGGTCTATTCCACACTTCATCCCAGATCCACTTTCTTGCACCATTATCATGGACAAGATCAAGAAGGCTGCCCACAACATGTCCAAGGCTGGACATCACGATACTACCGTCCATGAGCAGGTTGCTCCGGCCATAAAACACGAGACAGTCGAGCCTACCCGGCATGAGGATATCAATGCTGCCATCGACAAAGAGATCCACCAGGACCATTACCACCGCACCGTCCAGCCTGTCAAGGATACTGAGGTCCTGCCAGAGCAGCACAGGCATCGAGTGGCCGCAACGGAGCACCGCGATTTCGATCACCGCAACCACGAGGCCACTGAAAGGGCCTTGAGGGCCGAAGCCGGGAAGCTGCACGACCAGCGCGTCGTGACTGACACCATCCAGACCCAGAGCCGCGCTCCGGCTGTCCAGGGCGAGCGTTTTCACCAGTAAGCCGCTACACGGCCTTGGATCCTTCATTTTGATCGCTAATACTTGCAACCAGTCATGTCCACGAGACCGTGCAGCCGTTGATCCAGAAGGAGGTCATCCAGCCCGAAGTCGTCCACACCACCGTCCCTGTCCATGAGGTCCACCATTTCGCCGCCAGCCACCACCCCACTACCAACCTGCCTCCCGTCAGCATGAACGAGTTCAAGACGCAGGGCGGTACCCTGAGTGGTTCTGAGCGGCGCATGAACGATTTTGAGGGATGCCCCAAGGGCGTGGGTACCCATCTTGAGAGTGAGAATATCAATAGGTCGAGTTCGTCATCCATGCCATCGGGGATGGAAGGCAAAGGAATCGGCGGCGCTGGTACGGCGAAGAAGCCGGGCCTCATTGATAGGCTGAACCCATGGAAAGATTCGGACGGTGATGGAAAGTCGGGATTCATGAAATAGATCAGAGGCAGGCCACCTTCGATTGGATAGGTATAGCTAATGAACGGTATTTTCTAAGTACGCAGGAATCTTCATACAGACTAACTAGTTACACGATCTCATCTTTTTGCATTGGTCAGCATATTTTGTACAAAGAAATGTGATCTTTACCCTAGAGACCGCGTGGCCTTGCTGTATGTCCAGGGGCGGTAGAGGGCGGCCAGCGACGACACTACCAGGGCAACCCAGTTGACGATGCCGTCGTCGTTCCCACCATTGCCATTGTCGGCGAGCGTGCTGTTGTCCATGTCGGCGGCGATTCACGGCTTATAGCGGACTTGGAACTGCCTGCCGATCCCGTGCGGATCCAGTCAACCTGCTTCAAACAAACGCTTCGGTTGGGATGGCGAATGATGCAGCATTGTGACCGGCGATGACGTCACTTACGACCTTAAGGAGCTCGAAGTTCTACAACTTCAACTGTCTCCTGAGGACCATACATCCTAGTATTGCAACTGATCACAGCAAGAACGCAACCCGTCATGTCCTCGATCACTCACGCCAAGGACCGAGCGCCGACCCCAAGGTAGCCGGCGAGCCACGCAGCACCGAGAGCACTGTCCTCGAGACCGGGGCCGCCATGACACAGGCAAACAAGCCTTTTCATCAAACCCACGGAGACTCGCTTACATGACCAGGAATTTTCCCCTCTCCAAAGCATCTGCGGTCACCTCAACGCCTTCCACGTCTACACCTCCGACCTAACACGCATCGTCGAGGCGAACCACTACTGCGGCCACCTGACCGAGGACGTGCGCCAGTGCCTGCTGTATGATAGCCCTTCCCCCGGCGCCCGCCTGATCGGCGTCGAGTACATGATCAAGTCGCACCTGTACGACGCCCTGCCCCAGCGGTGGACGCGTAGGAGCAGAAGGTCTCATTCCGAACATGCAGGAACAAGCATTCTTCTCACTCAGTACCAGCAGCCGTTTCCGGCTCCTGCAAAACCAGGGATTCCTTGGAATAGCCCCTTGCTGCCTACAGAGCATGAACTGCTTTGGCTAAAGCCAGAACTGGTCCCCTTTTTCTTCAACTTCTGGCGCCCACACACAGTGTATGCATTCTACCTGGCGGGCTTGACCCGAAATGGTATATAAGAGATGTATCGCCAATGGTCTCGGCTGCCATGATTCAGGTTGAACCGCTCATCGTCCGGCAGTGCGGGTGTGCGCGCCCGGTTCTCCACCACTTGCGGCGGCACGGCCGAGTGATCTCCTCTGCAAGGCGTGATATCTCACATTCTGCATGGAAAGCTCTGAACTGACAGGACTATCAGCGAAGGTCAGTGCAGGTCAAAAGACAGTCAATTCAGTGCTTGGTCTGTCCCCTACTGCCAGATCCTTCACCCCCCTCCCTTCCCTCGTTCAGGCCTGTAGTTTGACGCCGTGGACACTCTCTACATGGTTCTTGAAATGGTTCAGGTGCTTGAACTGTAGCACCTTCTCCTTGCACTTCGGGTGGTTGCACAGCATCCGCTTCACGCTGCCTAGCTGTTGCGCGTGCTTCCTGTCGAAATGGTCGTTCATCACCGCCGGTCGGCAGTACTTGAACGTTCGTTCCTCATGGGACAGGTCTCATCACCGGTGCAGCGTGGGCATTGCTTCCTGTCCATCAGGAGCGGGAAGGGGTCCGGCCCGGGAGAGACCTTCTTCACCGTGACGTCGGCCTGCGCCCGCGCCCTCCGTCGGATGTGGTCCGGCCTTGCCGTCTCCCGTTTGCCGCACAGGATGACCATCAGCTCGGCCGCCTGGATACGGAGTTCGAGAAGCTCTGCGGAGCTCAAGTTGTCCGGTTGGTTGTAGAGGATCTCGGCGAGCTGAGCGTGCTCGGGGATCTATAGGTCGATGACCAGCTCGACGTATTCTTCCTCCTCTTGCCCATCGGCCTCTATATCCTAGGTCGGGCGGTTGTGAAAGTAATGTTTCCGGTACTCTCGCCGGATGGCTGTCTTCCGCTGCTGCTCCTTGGTCGCGATCAACTTGGTCAGTTCTCGAATCTGGCTTTCGTTTTCCGAGCCTTTGATCCGGCACCGGCCGCCTTTGAGCCGTGTCCTTTCCGCCTTCATCGCTTCGATCTACGGATCGGACGGCATCAGCTCCCAGACCTCGTCGGGAACCATGTCTTTGCTCGCGGGGGGGTCGCGTATAAGGCCGACATGCGAAAGCATTGCAACTAGGCTGTCCTCGGTCGGCTCGTCCAAGGAGGTAGAACCCGACCTTCTCGTTGAGATATGCGTTGTTGAACGTAGCCCACCCCGGGTCGTGGCGCATCATCTGATCGCGGACGGTATCCGAGGCCTTGCCTGCGCGCTGTTAGAACAAGGCTGCTCCGGGGATGGGACAAACGTACCGTTCGCTACGTTGGCCGCTCCTCTACGCCAGGCCTTTGGTTCGATCTTGTTCTCCTCTCCGGCGTCAAGCGACTGCCGCTCCATGTCGTAATGTAGCTTGTGGTATGGGAGAGGTTGATACTTCCGCTCGTCGGATTCCTCTTCTGCAGTGGACTCGTCGCAGAACACTTGACCGGTCCCTGGTTCTTTGCCTGGAAGACTTCTCTGGCGCTGGTGAACTTCGATACGGCAAACGCGCGGTTGTGCACTGCGAGGCTGACGATGATGCTGATGAAGCAAAAGATCAAGCTCCTAGCAGGGGTAAAGAATAATATAGTCCTGGAGGAAAGATGGTTAACTAAATCCGAGATATCAAAGAGCAAGATGCAGTCGCTTACGGCTCTGGCTTGTTGTCCATCCCTTTATGGTGCGCGAGTCTGATGTATATAGCGAGGGTGTCCTCGCCAGTTTCCGGATGGTATACGACCAACAGCAGAATGTCCTCGTAACAGAGCGCCTTTGGGCGTCTACGACCCTCGTACTCTTGCGAGATCATCTCTTCAAGTAGTTAGCCTAGAATGCTTATTGGACGCCTCGTCTTTATCGTGAGGGATGCTCTTCATGACGCTCTGGGAGAAGATTTCCAGATACTCCTTATCGTTACCCTTTTTCTCTCTGTCTATAAACTCGGCTGGCCGTGTCCCTGTGAACGTAAGGCCGAGGTAGCACCCCGGCAGTTGGATACGGTGCCCCCCCCAAGAGAAGATGCCGGTGTCGTACCGGATGTTGAAGGTCAGTAGGACCAGTAAAGTGTCTATGTTCGCGACGTCTTTTCCAAGGGTGTTTGGTGGCTGTAGGTTATGCCTACGAACCAAGATAGCATTATGCTACTTGCGAGGCGTGTTAGCTACTATATTGGTTGGGGGGAGGCGAGGGTACTTACCTTCTTGACTTCTTTGCTGTCGTTCCTGTCCATGAAGCGGCCTGTGACACTAGTATATAGCTGCTTGTACTGGCGAAAATACTCCCACGACGTGCCCCACGACTTGGTCCGGTATATTTGACAAATATAGTCGAGGGAATCCATCGCCGACGATTTCTTGGCGTTCATGATTGCCTCTTGCCAGCACGTTGGTGGTCGGAAAATGACCAGCAAATGTGGGGCCGATGCTGTCGCCTAAGATTTGTCTATTCGGCGGGCCAAAAACGCAAAAAGGCCACGGCAAGGTCACCGGGAAAATATCTGCAAGTTTGGGCAGCTCAGCCCAACCCAGTCCCGCGCTAATTAGTTTCTGCAGCAGCCGCTGCTGCATGGATGCCCTTCCCACGCCCGCCGAGACGCATACATGCAGCCCAACCTGTCCGGTCCGCTGGCTGGGTTGGTTGGCCTGCGTGGCCTGCATGGCCTGCGTGGCTGTCCGAAGCCGCACATCAGGTACGAGTGTACAAGTGTACATCCACTCATCCATCCATCCATCCAACCACAGGCCGATGCACACGGTGCAACAACTCCAGGCGGCAGGCAGGCAAAAATAAAGCAGGATTGAAGCATGGGGCAGACCGCAACCTCCCTTCAGTCGAGTCTGCCTGGGAAAACCTACCTCGTGGGGCGAGAGAAACTGTCTCCTCTACCACAAGCAGCCAAGAACGAAAAAGGGGGATGTCAACAAACCCAAGGCCACACTCACACCCACACCCACACCCCCCCCCCCACACACACACACACACACATACACACATATACACATACGCACACACATACACACACACACACACACACACACACACACACACACACACGACACAGAAACACACACCAAGGCACCGCCCCCATTCCCACCACCCTGTATCCCCCCAAAAACGTCATATCTCCCACCCGAACGTCGCAGGCAAGCAGTGAAAAACCACCCCACACACGTGGCCATAGGACAGACACAGGATAGGACAGCCAGTCCCCCAGCACGGCCAGACCACACCAGACCACGAATACAGGGGTCTGTTTGGCCGAGCCGGCCATGTACGTCCGTCCCATCCATCCATGTCTGCACATACAATACGCCAGTGGTAAGCAAGGCGCGCATGCGACAGTCACCCCATGTCCATCCCCTGCCCTGTCCATGCCCATGCCCCATGCCCCATCCCGTCCTGCACCCAGCAGCAGCAGCAGCAGCAGCAGCAGCAGCGAAGCCGACCCGCGGTCCGGTTGCGCATATGTAATGTACATGTAGGGGCATGTCTGTACAGATAACGCAGGGCTTTCCCG
>Ga0247824_10000310_pt1 | contig 22710 bp, 24 predicted proteins | sample 13C_PalmiticAcid_FD_194412 | JGI IMG/M metagenome (GOLD analysis project Ga0247824, IMG submission 194412) | Soil microbial communities from agricultural site in Penn Yan, New York, United States - 13C_PalmiticAcid_Day48 | ecosystem: Environmental > Terrestrial > Soil > Agricultural land...
TGCCTCCAGTTCCGAGTGCTCTTCTAGGTCGTCGGCATCGTTGGTTGGAGTGGCAACAGACGACGAACGAGAGGAGGCATCGGAGAAGGTGGAGGGGGCGGTGGGCGAGAGTGGAGAAGGCGGGGTGTGGGAGGGTGTGAGGATGTTGGAGGCACCGAGGACCCCGAGGTTCAAAGGTCCATGGCGCTGCTTGAGCGCGAGTCGCTGGGAGGCGCGAGGGCCGACAGTGGGCATGAAATGCAGAAGAGGGCTGAATGGATGGCGAGAGGTAGAGCGGAGAGACGAGAAGCGAGGTGAAGAGAAGAGAAACGGAATGAGGGAATGAGAATGAGCGAGAGAGAAAAGGTGGAAACGCTCCACCCTTTTTTTATCTGGGCTTTTCTAGCACGGAACAATGACAACATTTCAATATTCGGACCCACGTGCTGATGAGCAACCGGACAGGAACCATCGGACTCCTCGGTCAAAATTGACAAGACTCTTCATTCTCATCACTCTCACTCTCTATTCCCTCTCTCTAACTTCGTCTGAACAAGAAGGCGTTATCGCTTGCGGCCCATCCGGATGTTCAAATCAAGCCTGACATGGCTCAATGGTCGCCTGTTTGTGCGACCATCCATTTCCAAGGTCTCGGACACAAAATCTGCAAGAGCTTCATTTCCACACCAATTTGAACAGTCAATTTGGTGCAGCCTCTCCGGCCGAGTGAAGACACTGCCACGAATGCTGTGATTGGGTCATGATGATGTTTCTGGCCTTGTCGTTTCCTCTGATGTCGTTGATGTTACAGCTGCTGTCGATGTTGACGATGTCGACGTGACACCGGTGGTTATCTGGTCATCGTCCTTTGTATGACGGATGTACTCCTTCTTGTGCCTCAATGTGAACCCCTTGCCATCAGTTCTTTCACGGTATGACTTCTGGATCAGTTCATAAAAATACTTGTAGAACCACAGCATGTCGTCGTATTGATTGGTGTAAGGTCCAAGTTTTCGAGAATCGATCCACTCCTTGTGAGGCGTGATCGCTTTGGGTACCACAACCGCTTTTGTTTTCGATGCATCTGGAGTATCATGACCACTGATACTGGAATCCACGTCCCTCGGTTCAAGTGATGTATTCTCTTCATCCGGTCGATTTGCTTGCTCTCCCTGCGTAGAGTCATTTGTCGCGGAAGGTGTTGTTACTGCGACCAGCGATTGTGGAGGTGCCCCGGCGGGCTCTGGTAACGTCGACAGATACGTCTCATGATACTCTCGCAAGAAGTAATAAATCGCCTCAATAGTTGCAAGATGATCATCCGTCTTCCGCTGGTGCCTCCAGAACAATGTCTCGTGAGGCGCAATGGTGACTATGATACATGTGGGCGTCTGAGGTCAGGGATATATTAGGTCGTAAAGAAGCTTTTCAAAAGGCGCAACAGGGTGCACATGCATACCTCGCTTCATTCGAACGAGTGGACTCGAGCTCTTGGTCATCATTTTGACTTGGTCCCACGTTCCGTCGATCACCACCAGCTTGTCAAATGACGCAGGATCTATCTCGCATAGACGTTTTGCCTCCTGAACAAATCAAAGCATTCAGAACCATTTGCTGAGTATTCCTCGATGTATCCGTCCATTAGTAGAACGGGAACCATTTCATCAAAAGAAGCAAGTCCTTACTGGGCACGGGAACAGAAGGAGGAGTCGATCCACATTCTCATACTCGGGCATGGATTTCCAACCATACACATCAACATCGTCTGGGGCCAAGATCTTGGCGTGTAATGCAGTTGATTTACCGTCCCGTTCACCTTCATGTTTGATTATGTCGATCTTGATCGGTAACTTGAGCTGGGGAACAGACCCCTCAGGACAGTTGACCAAATGAAGGCACTTGTTGCAAAAGTAGCGCACGTTCTTGTTGCACTTTGGGCAGTGCTTCTTTTCAATCGTGTCGAGGACATTGGTTGAAGTGATGTCGAACTGTGAGAATGGAGACTTGTACCTCTTGTTGCTGCTGTCCTTGCTGTCCTTGCTGTCATGGTGTGTGTTGTTTGATTCGCTGTCGGAAGTCATCGTTGGATCAGACAAGAGGGGATCTGACCTGTTTTTTTTTAAGGACCCTCGTTGGTGGCAAAAACAAGGTTCAGTTCGACTGCGAACGTCGTAACGTTCATTACTTCTCCAGGTGCCCCGTTGGACACTCCGTGCACACTACTGACTGGTTCAGCCCCATGATTTGTAACCCCATTCATTGTCGGATGGCCGACCTAGCCCCAGCAGCTCGAAAGACTCCCACCCCGCCAATACCGCCTCCAAAGCCATTCCCTCCCATCCCAGGGCTCTGCCCAACCTGACTCAGGGACCGGAAGGTCTCTACCAGTCGCCTCCGGTGACCGCCATGACTATTGCTACCATTGCCGCCATTCGCATTGACGCTATTCCGGTTCTGGCGGTAAACGACACGACGGAGTTGAGCCTGAGAGTCGACTTGGGTCTCCACTGGGGTTACTGGCCGTGATAAAGAACGGCGAAGACGTGCTGTTGTCTGTCTAAAAACTGATGTAGGACCAGAGCCATGGTGCGCTTGATGAAGTGCTGTATTCGAAACACTACCGACGGGAACCGCACCAGGCATAGTAGATTGAAGAAGATTTGGCTGTGCTCCATCGCCTGCTTCTCCTTGCAACGGCAACTGTTGTTGCTGTAGGTGTTGTTGATATTGTTCCAGCAGGTGTGAAATCGAGATCCCTGCAATTTCAGCCCCTCATGCACAGCTTCCATCATCACTTCGTCCAGTTCCCCAGGTACAAGAGGTGTCGAACCACAATCTCTCCAGTTGTTTTAGTCAACACGCTTCCAAAGCTTTAGAGTGGCAATGCTCGTCCCTGAGGTATCTGCAGCATCCCAAAGACGCGATGGAGACGAAGTTGATGACCTGTTCTCTCCAAGCGGGCAATACCGATCCAAGACCGCCCTCGCTGCTAACTCGAGTAAGGTTGGTGGCTCCTGACAATGGTTCGTAATGCCATATCGAACGCTTCACGGGTTTTCCTCCAATAGAAGGCTGTGAATACACTGCACATCCTTGTATGCACTCGGTAGATACTCAATATCGTTCCGACGACAATCCAGCTTGTAAAGCGATTGAAGACGCGCCAATTGTGGAAGCAGCGTCTGTAACTTGTTCTGTACGATACCCATCTTGACTAGCCTTTGCATCTGGTCCATGGTCGATTGTAAGGCTACTAACTTGTTGTCGTTCAAATTGAGCCATTCGAGCAGCGAGAGTTGTCCGAGCGTTTCTGGGATCTCGTCAATCTCGTTGATCGCTAAACTGGAGTCGCCGCAACGCCTTCATACAACCGAGTTCGTCTGGCAAGTGTCGAATGTCGTTTGTATGCAGGTCCAGATTCAATACATTTGTCCATGCTTCACAGAGAACTGCTGGCAGAGTCTGTATCGAATTGATATTCAACATTAAATGCAGCAAATTTCGACTCAACTGGCAATTGATGAATTCGGTTGCTTGACAAGTTGAGCGATATCAGTTGGGAACATTGACCCATCAAGGGTGAGATTGTCGTGATCCTGTTCTTTTGGAGCAATAGGATTTCGAGGGATCTCAATTGGAAAACACATGGAGGGATTGCGCTGACTGATTCCGTTGGAGATCGAGTGATGTGAGCTTCTGGAGGTTCGCAAACGAATCTGGGAGCGTTGTCAGGCTGCCAATCCACATATTACAAAGTGGCCAAGGGTTTAGTATCCATGTCTTCTTCATCGTGTAGCTCCTAGATGAAAGGAAATCCATTGAATCGAGTGCAGGCGCATTCCGTCTTACGAGTTGCTAGCCAAGTGAGCTGGCTGAATGTTGCGATGACCTGCGGGGTTCTAGCAATCGGTTGTTCGCGAGGGAGAACTTTTGAAGCATCTTCAGGCACACCATCTAGGGTCACGAAATGGGAATGTGGTCTCGATCAGACAAACCGTATTTCACTCATTAAACACCAGTGTACTGGATATTCGAGCGGCTCCTTATCCATTCCACCCCATTGAGGGATTTCCGAAAGGAAGCAGTAGTTGAAAGGAGAAGGCTGTATCCCTGTTGATTTGGGGAGTCGTCCAGAGAAACCTCTATACCTCGTGGATATCGTCATGAGTGTGCATCATCCCAAACTTCCCTGTCTCCAAAATATTGGTCTCTAACCAAGGTAAAAGCGACATCTCATCCTGCTACTGGCCGTGTTGTTCACCCTGTCTCTCCTGGCAGAATTCTCTTCTTGAGCCAACCCGAACTTACCTCAGGTGGAATGGTTGTCAGAAGGTTGTCCCGCAAGCTTAGTTCAACTAAACTGGTTAACACTTTGATCTCTGCAGGTATCTGTTGGATGTTGCTGCAACGTAACAACAGCTTTGCGACATGTTTGCTGTGTCTGTAGATGTCATGTTCCTCTCTGTCAGTATATGCTATGCCTCGTTCACGTCGAGCCCCTCTTTGATCATGAAGGCGCTCCTCTCCGTGGTGGCGAGCAACTCTAAGAGGTTGGTTAAATAGCTATTCACTCAAAAGATGGCGTTTGCTGTGTTCTGTAGGACGTTGAGCTAGCAACGGGGCGTTGTGTGGAAGGAAAGAAGGCGACGAGCGAATAGGTACTGTGCTGAAAAGACGAAGAGAGTCGGGTGGTGGAGATTCCAAGAGCTTGCGAGGAAAGAGAGATCTGGCTGTTATTTTGGCTTCATGCCGATACGCAAGGGGAGCTCTCCGACTTGACGATTGCCAAGGCGTTTTATCAGATGATGAACCTTTTCGACACGCTGAGTGGATCGTGCGCCTACTATAAAGTATGTTCCAGTCCACGACCGCGCCAATGGGGACGACGATCGTAAGGCCTCTGAAGGTGATTCGTGATCTTCAAGCGGCTACTGTGGCGCTTTCCAGAGTATTTCGTGCTGTTCTTGATCTTGGGAGTTTGTTGTCATTCAGACGCAAGTAATAAACGGCTGTGCTGAAATGTTGCGTCTTCAGATCCACACAAACAAACGCGAAAGACTCCTGAAGGTGGTACGGGACCTGTCGATTTCGCGGCACTGCTGATGGTGAATGATATCTCTGCTCAAGTGTAGACTTGCTCGCGTGTTGCGTTTGCCACTATGCGCCATCAAGTTTTGAGGTTGCGTGATATCTTTCCTCCCTCTATTGGATGTAGCGATGTTGGAGACCAGGGGCATCTGCCACACTCCCGGAGATTCTACTGCTACTCAGTGAGGATGTTGTTTATTCGTGCTTCGCCCAACCTTTTCAGCAAGAGCGGGGGTTGGTTGAGTGATATCACCTCTTCTCCTCAGCAACTGGATGGAGGTGGTACAAGCGAATTTTGTTCAAGAGGCTGTGAGGTGTACAAAGAAAAAACGTGTGATACAGGGCGAGAGAGATTTTTTCTTTTTTCTTTGTGGGATCGTTGTGACATGTCAAAAACTACGCTGGCAGACTAACAGACACAGGGCGAACCCGTATCCGCCTTCCCATACATCTTTCTGTCCTATTCAGCATGCCACAGCCAACGTATCATTTCCCGTTTATTTCACCCGCACTTCTGATTGTGATATTCAAGGGCAATGCGTTGGCAGAGAGGCAATTGTTGTGCGGGGGGTAACGCTTGAGGTCCCCAATCGCATGGCGAGTTCGGCGTGTTAGGATAGTCGAGTATACATAGATGGCTATGGAAACATGGGCTTGAACGATGACTCCTCGATTCGTTTTTGAATCAAAAATTCTTTATTTTGTTGGATGGAGTTCTGGGCTGTACTCGCTATATTCAAGTGGGATACTTTGCGGGTTTCTGGCTGTTATGGGTTCCCCTTCTATCCATTCCGTCATTGCTTGTGGATTGCGCGCTGGCGGTAGAACACTGGGTCGGTAGACTGTATAACGCCTAAAATCATCCTCCTGTGCACCAACTGTACTGGCAATGTGAATAAGCGTCTGTGGGTATTTGTCGCCTCTCGTATCATCTAGTGACAGGACTGATGGTGGTAGTGTCACGAATGATGGTGCTGCTAAAGGGGAGAGTGATCCAATGAGAGGTTCGAGATGGCTACCGGCATCGCTGCCTCTATGGTAGTATCTGAATTCCTTATCATGCTCATCGCCAGAACTTGACGTTGGGAAGTGTTGATGCCTCTTTCGATAGAGTATATACATTGCGGCGCTTCCAGCCACGGCCACGCCTCCAACGAGACCGCCGACAAGACCGCCGATGATCCAGATCATTCCAGAAGTCGACGGTTCAGATTGTGAGGATGTAGGTTCCACAGTTGGCTTGTCGTCTGTAGGCCTCGTGGTCGCTGTAGGCATGTAGTAGTCCTGCCAGTCTCCTGTCTTCATATTGTACACAACAGTTTGGTTGCTGGTCAAGGGCCGAGAATTGCTGTCAGATCCTCCCCAAGATACAAACAAATCGTTGGTCACCGCGCAGGCTGTATGCGCTCTGGCGACCTTGAGTCCACCGTCGGTTCCTTTGGTCCAATGCAAGGTCGACACATCCAGGATGTAAATATCACTCAAGGCTTCCCCTTTCCCATTGAATCCTCCAAAGAGCACGATTTTTGTGCCACCGTAGGCAGGAACCATGCAATGACCATTCCTGGACGTCGGCAACTCGCCAGTATCCTGTAAGAGGCTCCAACCGATGGAAGGCGTGTAATGGTACAGGTATCGTTGGATACTATCACGCGTGGATATCTTGCCTCCATGGACCAACAAACCCCCGAGATAGGTACTCCAGGCGACTGCGAAACCGACGAGATCTGCCAACATGGGATCTGTCTCCATCTTGTTGATACTGTTGACTGCTGGATTGAACTGTTGCATAGACACGCTTTTGCCGGAAGCATAGCCATTGACGATGTAAATTAGTCCGGACACTGGATCTGTTGCTCCACCAAGGCCCTTGGCTTTACTGACGACATCGGAGCCCCCAATCGTGGTCCATGCATCATCGAGAATGCTGTACTGGTAAGCAGTTTGATTCGAGACAAAAAACCAAGTGGCGTTGCCCTTCATCAAAGCGCTTGGGAACAGGTAATCTCTGAACCCGGGCGCCAAAAGCTTGAATAGTGGTCGACTGGTTGTCCACCTGCGTGAGAGATCGAGAGAGAATGTCTGGTTGGAAGGCGTGGCGTTGAGGCTTGTGGTGCCACCATGGATATACAGTGCTTGGCCCTCAATGAAGGTTGAACCCATTCCCCAGTTGGGTGTGGGCTCGTATGCAGTGGTGAACGATGTCAGAAAGATAATGGGTGCGATTATCTTGAAGAGAAGGAGAAGGTATGAGGAGAACATGGCGTTCGGCCTAAGGATCATTATGTAAGAAAAAGTCGATGAAAATGCAAAGGGAAGTGGTAGCTGTGTTCCAAGGAGAGATGGGGAGAAAGAGGAACGGAATATCCAACAGACTGTCGATTCTCGTGCGCAGTTGGGTGCGGTGTATGTACAAGGGCAAGCTATCACTGGCGACAGTGGAGGATGAGAATGACAAGTCCAAAGAAGAAGAAAAAGTGTGAAGAGGAAAGAGACAGAACATGACCAAATAACCTTTTGTCATCGTACATAGCCATCCCAGCACAGAGCCACAACCCTTAAAAATAGGCGATCTCTCGGGCTTGGTCAGGACTCTACACGAAAAAAAAAGGCTCCTCGGATAGCTATGCGGCACATCGAACCCCAGAAGTGGATCGACAGGAGGCTGAAAAGCCTATCGTGCATTCTTGCGTCTCGCTTGCCTGATCATCAGCGTACTCTGCCCGCGGATATCGTTGGATGATCGTGGCTAAGTGCTCCGCGAAGGCGATGAACTCTTTTAGATTGTTTGGGGGTAGGAGGTGTGGCCATAAAGTTCTGGCAGTGCACCCCGTACAGCTATTCAGCATCGCGTGAAACTCGAATGGCAAGCGCTCACTTGAGAACACAGCAAGTTGATCTCTTGTTGCACAGCCTAGTGTGCACTGTTCAACATCACGATATGACTCTGTGCTTAGAACACTCTTCAACTACAGCTACCCGTCTGCCTTCAAGATCCACATCGACGCATCTTCGTGTTAGCTGAACTGCTTCACCTCAGAGACCCTCAAGGTCTAAATCAATTGATACCGCCTGAAGTCCCCGCAGCACGCAGCTACACCACCCTCACTCAGGCTCATCTTGTTGACTGCCATCCTGCATCCACCCTTTCTTGCTGCATGTGCTTATGGCGAAGCAACAAACGCAAACGCAAACCATCACCACTGCGGACTAAAAAGATGGCATCACCGCGCGGGCCAAGTTGTACATATTTCTATTTCCGCGCATCCATTCATCAGTTGAACAATGGCCTAGCACACCAACGGGACGAACTGAAAGATACCGGAACCAGATCCGGGTTACATAGAGATTGTTTACACACTTCCACCATCCCCACTGCCCCTTGCCGATTGTTTTTTGCTCCCACCCTCGCCCTCATTTTGAACTACTGTAACACACACACGTTCATCCCCAAAAGCGTGCATTTTGGGGCATTGGATGAGTGAGAGCCACAACCTAAAAGAAGCTTATGTACTATCCATGTGTCAATGGAATGGCTCTATGCCCAACGCGTTTCATGTAAGATATGCTCTTGAAGTTAACCATTGAGTCTGAAGCACAAAGAGCGTGAATAGTTCGGGTGCCGTTCTGTTGAAGAGTTGGTATTTATTCAATTGAGTGAAATAAACGATATGTGGGAAGAGCAAAATGGCAATACCCAGTTCCTTAGTCTCTGCCTGCTTGCGCTGCTACGTGTGCTTGGTATTGTTTCAGATAGCCCTGTTGGATCAAGTCTGCCTGCACGATCTGAGCACTGATCGCAGCCTGCTCTTCAGGTGTCACGTAGATGGTGTTTGGGTTTGGAGACATTGGTGGAGATACGATGCTTGCAGGTTGTGACTCCGGTGAAAGCACTTGCGTTGGTTCTGAATGTAAATGGTGTGATTGCTGAGGATGGTATGTGACAGGCAGGATGGTTTGGTGCTGTAGCTGCTGCGGCAGCGGCAGCTGCGGTCGCGCTGCAGGATGACAGGAAGAATGGAGCGGGAGTGGCTTCACAGGGGGTGGAGTGTCTTTTCCATCTTGAATGACGGAATCCTTGGATCGCTTTCTTCGCGAATACATCACAAGCCCTATGGTGGCCGCAATCAGTACCGCGATGACTCCACCCACGGTCCCTACTATAGTGCCGGTAGCGAGACCATCTCGTGAAGAATTCTGACTACCACTTGATGTTGGTGTGGCAACATAAAGTGTTGTAGTCGTCTTTTGCAAAGGCGAGGCCACATATTCCGATGTCCATGTTGCTGTCTTCAAGTTGTACACGATCGTATCGTTGCTCATTATACCAGGACCCCATCCACCCCAAACGATGAGATAGTCGCCGCTTATGGCACAACTGTGTCCGAATCTCGCTCCTGCAGGTCCTGCATCTGAACCTCTGGTCCATGTCATCGTGTCCACGTCGAGAATGTAGAGGTCTCCGAGGGGTTTAAATTGATTGGGTTGATTAGGTTCATTCCCCATGCCACCAAAAAGAACCATTTTGGTTCCCGAGTAAGCAGGGACGAGACAAAGGTCGCAGCGTGCCAGTGGCGGGGTCCCTGTAGGATCCAAGAGACGCCAGCCATTGTCGGGACTGTAGGCGTACAGATCGCTTTTTGTAGTATTCGTTTTGAAAGTATTACCTCCAAACAGAAGCATGCTCTTGATAGTCGGTGCCCACACGACAGAATAGTTGACTAGGTTCTCAAGAGATGGTTGCATGTCCCCTGACAATGTTTCACGGGCCGACGTATCATAGATTAGCATCTTAGTGCCGCTAAGGAAACTCGAGTATCCACCCGGCACATAGATCCTTCCAGTCGTTGGGTTCACGGCAGCCTTGAGACCACCCCCCTTGCTGAAGAGAGAGCTTTGTTCCAGTAGAACCCAGATCGACGTTTGTAGGTTGTAAAGATATGCCTTCTGTTTGGAGAGAACGAACCAGGTCTTTTGGTCACCCAGAAGCACGGTTGCGAAACCGGCGTCTGGATAGCCATCCGGCAATCGCCTGTACGCTGGGGATGAGGTATTCCAGGAGGTAGAGAGGTCGATCCAGAACATCTGGCCAAGGTCTTCATTGGTGAAAGAAAACCCGCCCAGGACATACATTGCTTGATTCTCGATGAATGTACTTGAGGTTTTCACGGCCATGGTTGGCCGGTAGGATTGCGCATGGGTGGAAAGTGAGGTGAATAACTTGGCAAGGCAGGTGTATGCTATGAGGGAAAGGGTTCGTCGCTTGATCATGATAAAGGAGATGGAAGTATCAATATCGAGAAAAGGAAGAGAGAGGCTGGATAATGAAGTTCTGAGGTTTTGTGTCTGTGATCGGTTTGTTGTGAAAAGTGAGCACTTCATTTAATTTCTGCACAGCTATACGGTCTACACTACATTTGCCGAATTGCTGAACATATGAGAGGCTGGAGTCGAAGGAGCTGCTGTGTGTGTTGACAGCGGGCTCGCCATTGCAGAGACAGGATTCACAGGGGGATATCCGTTTTGCTGTTGCATTGGATCGAAAGGCACGAGAGCCACATGGGGAGGGCCTTGGAGGTGCATTGGCAGTGACACGGGATGAGGCGTTGGCGAGACCACCTCGATGACTTTAGGCACTTCAACAATCTCGGCGGGCGGAAGACGTCCTTTAGCCTGGTGACGACGAAAGATCAATATAACTGCTACAAGAAGCAGGACCCCTCCAGCAGCACCGCAACCGATCGCAATTGCCTTCTTGTCGGCTTGATTAGGTGGAGGCGAATACACGTATTCCGTCGTCCAGGATGCTGTCTTCAGGTTGTAGACAATTGTTAGGTTCAACACTTCAGCATCTGGCATTGACACTCCTCCCCAGGCAACAAAGTAATCGTTCGACATGGCGCAAGCATGGCCCCACCGCGCACCGGTCGAGTCGGCATCACTGCCTCTTGTCCATGTCAGACTAGGAACGTCAAGGATGTAAAGGTCACCCAGGGTCGGGCTGCTCTCCAATGATGAGGCCGTAGGGTTGCTCCTTCCGCCAAAGAGGACCATTTTCGAACCAGAGTACGCGGGGACAAAGCAATGACTCCGCCGAGGAGGTGGGATATCTCCTTTGGTCTCCAAGAGACGCCATCCATCGCTCGGATGATAAAAAAGGAGATCATTGGTAGTGATATTCGTCTTGAAGTTAACACCTCCAAAGATCAACATGCCCTTTAGATCGGGAGACCATGTAGCCGTGTAAAGATACATATTCAGCAAACTAGGTTGCATGCTGTCGTAATCAAAGGTCTTGTCGGCAGCGGAGTAGATCATCATCGTCTTTTTGCCGGTCCACCAGTCTGAGTATCCATTCGGGACATAGATCAACCCAGTTTCCGGGTCTGTGGCTGCTGCATTGCCATGGTTCTTATTGATATCACTGTCCTGGGTCAGGGTCTTCCAGCTCGATGTTTCGAACTTGTAGGCATAGGCTATCCCGTTGGAAAGAATGAACCACGTCTGCTGATCTGAAGTGAGTGCATTGGGCATGGAATAGTCGCCGTAGCCGTCAGGGAGCTTCTTGAAGGCTGGGCTGGAGGTGCTCCATGAGGTAGAGAGGTCAAGTAGGAACATCTGCGAGAGAGGCAGCTCGTCTGAAAGTTTTCCACCAAGCACATACAGAGCTTGTCCGTCAATGAATGTGTTGAGTGTCTGGTAAGCATCTGTGGGTGTAAAGGGCTGGGACTCGGCATGAGTGAAGGCGGTTGCACAAAATGTGGAGATGATGGCGAATAATGCTTTTGCTAACATGTTATGAACGAGGGTGCAGGGTGCAAAGTGGAGAAAGAAGGAGAGAAAGAAGGAGAGAAAGGGTGGGAAATGAAAGCTTAAATACGATAGGCTCTCAATGTGGCGAATGTGTATTCATGGACACCGATCATTTGCACATGCTGGGGCAGGTTTATTGTTGGTGAAAAGATTATGATGAGCGGTATGAAAGGTAGAAAACGGCACATCCACTGAATTAGATGGGTGCAGCTGGGTATTGAGCAGGGGCTTGCGAATAGGGGACGGCCGGCTGAACGTAACCAGTCGAATGGGGTGGGTTCTGAGGAACAGCAAAGGCAGGCCCTGAGGTCACCGGCGCCGTGGGATAATACGTCCCTGGAGGCTGCGAGGTTGGTTGTGCTGCATAGAATTGTTGTTGTTGTTGTTGTTGTTGCGGTTGCTGTTGCTGTGCATATGGTGAGTGTTGAGTTTGTTGCATTTGTGGTTGGGACTGTGGCAACTGTTGCTGGTCAGGCCCAGGCTGTACTCCAGGCTTGGATCCCTATTTCGAAAACTGCTGCGATTTCCTTCGGTGCCAGAACAGCGCACCGGTGATGGCGAGGACAATGACAACTGCTGCGATTGTGCCGCCAATCACCCCACCTTTGCTCCCGGATTCCGGAGCATTAGGGACGTACTCCTCCACCCATTCAGCTGTCTTGAGGTTATAAACTATGGTGTCGTTGAGAATGCCATAGGGCGCGGTGCTGTATCCGCCCCAAGCAATCAAATGATCACCAGAGACAGTGCAGGCAGCTCCCACACGACCTCCTGCTAATCCAGCATCGTTGCCCCTAGTCCAAACGAGAGTCTCGAGATCCAGGGTGTAAATGTCGTCTCGAGTACGCCCTGGAGCCCTTGGCTGGGGCGGATCTATCTGCCCTCCAAACAGTACAAGTTTTTTTCCAGAGTATGCAGGGACAAAACAAGGGCCATTGCGGCTAGAGGGTACTTCGCCCGTGGTTGCTATGGTCGTCCAGCCTTTCTCAGGATGGTAGGCGTATAAATCGCCACGGGTTGTATTGGTCTCGATGTTGAATCCTCCGAACACGACTAGGCTTTTCAGACTGGTAGACCATGTGGTGCCTGTCTGTCTCAATGGTATCAAAGGCTGGGGCATGGGGACACTCTGAAACGATTTTGTGGATTCGTCGTACACCAGCATTGAGCGATCGAAGGTCACAGAATTCCGATACCCGCCGACGACATAAACCTTTCCGGTGCCTGGGTCGGTCGCGGAGCCAAGGTACCAAGACTCGCTAAAGTCGAGGTCGTGTTTGATAGGTGTCCAAGTCGCAGCCTCAATGTTAAAGGAATAGGCAGTTTTGTTGACCATGATAAACCAATTCTTCTGGTCGCGGAAAAGGGCGCTCGGCATGGAACCGGTGACATATCCTTCTGGTAACGCTTTGTAGGGTGGGCTGGAGGCTTTCCAGGAGGTAGAAAGATCGATCGAGAATGTCTGTCCTATGGGGTTCTTCATTGGGTCGCTGTAATTCATGCCGCTCTGGATATACATGGCTTTGCCCTCAATGGATACGCTGTTGGGGTAGCTGCATATCTCTGGCGTGAAGGCGTTGATTGGAGGGACCAGTGCGAAAAGGCACAGTGCGAGGGCGGGAAGACTCTTCCCGAGTGGAGAGAGAAAAGTGCGAGGCCGCATCAGAATGAGCTCTTGACGCAGAAGATGTGCGTGTGTGCAGGGATGGGCGAGGAATGAGAATGAAGAAAAGAGAGTTGAAAACGGTCAAGTCATCAATTTTTTTTATGCTCGCTGTGGGCTCTTCGTTGTCTTCACGCCGCTTCAATGAAGGTTTGTTTTGCCTCTCTGTGTTCGATTCAGGTCCACATACAGTAGGACCTGTTGACACCCGCAGCGCTTGTGTGACAACAACGCGTCTTGTAAGCAGAGCTGATCCGCAACCAAACACCTTGCCATATCGAGCTCCCTGTGCTCATAGGCAACACGCTCCAGAGTTCCATATTCAGACCGACATCTCGCAAAGGATACTTCCAACAAGAAGACGCAGTGTGGTGACTGGCTTACTCATTGAGGTGCACCTTGTCAACATCTGGGTATATCGTGGCATCGTTTCATCCCCGCACCTAGCTACATGTGCCTCGGCCCTGTTGCGCCGATCCAGCCCTAGAGTGGTCTTGCTAAGTCCTGACTGATCGGCTCGAGGCCGGGCTTCCATTCACAATCCTCTATAGCCCTCCTCCGTCCACCACAGGGCGGCACCGACTCGTGTAGCCGCACCGCACCCTCCTTCACTCTGTTTGTTTTTCTTCATGATACGCATGTTGAGCACACATGCCTCTTCACACACACACATCCTTGCACATGTCCTTCCAGTTGCAGACGAGGGGGAGAGATGGCACCACCCAATTGTAGCTTCTATCATCCAAGCCGAGACGCGGGACAAGGTGCTCGTGGTGGAGATAGCTACAAGAGGGTCTAAAATCCGTGGACACTGTCCTTGGGTAAGTTCCTCAGGTCTACAGATAGGTGAAGATGGAACTGTTAGGGGAACATGTTTCCAAGACTGACGATGCTCTGCTATCCAATTCTGTCGTGGTGATGTTGTTTCCAAACACAATGGCGCTTCACAACTTTCCAGAATACCGAAACCGCCGCTGGTAGCTGAACAACAGCAACATGGAAAGAAGAAACGTTCGTCGATGAGGTTTGGTTTTGGGCGAAGGATTTGTGGTGGAGGTTTTCCAGTCAATATATTACTTTTGTCCTTCGAGTCTCCTACGAGCACATAGGGTGTTCAACATCGATGATCTATGTTACAATGCTCAGCCTCCACTGCCGATAGGTGGTCAGTTATCCATGTCATCCATCTTAAGGACTGCCCTAGGCACCTTGGCCTTCAACATCGCTTTTATCCTCTTGCCATCAGTGGCTCGAATCTCCTGATTCCCAGTCAAATCGACGCACTGCAGCCTCAACCTCCTTCTTGCAAGAACTACCTTCAAAAGCTTGAGCACATCTTCTGCCGCAATGCTGTTGTAAGACATATCCAAATGCTTTAGCCTCTTGAAGGGTTTTCGTACCTTCCTCCGATCCTTCACGAAAAGACTGCCAAGCGAATCGGATGTGAAGCTTGCTTGCGTCACTACCAAGGTGACCAAGGATCTCCGGAACAGCGCTCGAAGGTTGCTCGCGGCCTGTTTTGTTTCTACAAGAACGTTATCGAATTTGATATACTCCAACTTTCTGAGATACCGGCGCCTCCTGGAGATGTTGCTGACTTCAAGGAAATTGGCTATTCCGGAGACACAGAGTCTTTTCAAGGAATAGGACATGAGTGCAACCCGCAGACCAGCGTATATGGTACCCTCGAGGCATTTGCCGTGGATTTCCAGATCGGTGAGTGATCTTTGCCGCCGGATGGCGTGGCCAAGTTCCTCAAAGTAACTCAAAGAGGAAGTACGACCTCTTCTTTCAAAGTAGCTGGATTCGATATGGATAGTCAGCTTGTGCACTTTTCTGTACGTCCTGAGCGTCCGCGTGAGAACAATGATGGAGTCTATGTTAGACAGAGTCACCGTCAACTCGGGTCTTGTCTGAACTAAAGGCTTGTACTGGGATAGAGTCAAGTAATCCTGCTTGTCGATATTCTTCCCTTGTTGCAGACAGTCCAAACAATCATGACAGACCCAGATTGTATGTTCGGTTTCGGTTTGTCCGTTTTGAAAACGAATGGCTTCGAGGCCACCTGTGATGTTATCCTGACGGTTCGCATTCGCCACGTAATGAAGTAGACCTTCCAATTCTTCTTTTCCGCTGTTCTCGACATTGTGAGGCTTGAAGGGCTCGTTAGGATCGATTCCTGCTTTCCTCAATCGAGCCACATTATCGGCAGTATGGCCCAATGAAGTCAGGATGGCCGCGGCTTGTATCCCTGGTTGAGGGGAGATGTTATGTGCAAAGCCTGCAACTGTCTCCGTCATTTTAATGATGCCTTTCGACGCCTTGGTCAATCGAACAATCCCATTTCTGTGTTCATGTTCAAAGTTGGAAGGAATCTTGATCGCGTAGCCTGGATGGGTAGTCATATGGAAGGAATTGGTATTTCCATCCATGATGAAAGGGGCCTGGCACGGGGCGATAATACGATGTACTCGATGTCGACTCAGAGGGGAAGGATCGTCTTCCAAGGGCAGACCGACGAACATTCGCGGGATATTATCTGGCATGTCTATGGAAAAAATATACTTTGACCCTGAAAGAGCCCGAACAAGCCGGGTAGAACAAGGTTTAGGGTAGTCCTGCTGGAGAAGGTCAATGGAGAAAGTCTTGTTAACATTGATTCCCGCCTCAGACCATCATACTCGATCATCACGTCAAACCGCTTACCAAGGAAAATGTATGGTCGGGTTCATCGACTTCGTCAACGTTTGATTTCGAAGGACCTAGCTCTGGAGTTGAAAACGCGGTACTCGACGTGGAAGAGCAATTACTCTCTTCTGAATCATCGTCAGGCCCGACCATGTTCAGACTAGATTCGGTGAAAGGTCGACCCATGATGTGAGCCCTCGGGCCCCAAGGCAAGAATCGGTGTTGATGTTGATGGACTCTTCTCGAGGCTATTGATTGTTTTGTGGGCAGTGACCAGTCATTGTTGGAAGGGAGATTCAAGTGCATTCTGAATCGTATCGTATCGTATATCGTATCGTATGCAAGGCAAAGTGGAATAGGGCACACGAGGATTTGTATAGCGGGTCTGAGAGTACGTCTGAGAGTGTTTCTGGTGAGAAGAAGAAAAGAGAGAGAGGAAGAAAAGAGAGAGTTGAGAGAGAAGGTGCGAGTGAGTTGGTGAAATGGCTTCATCAAAAAATGGCGAAGTCACTTTGAAACGCCGCCCACCACAAGATTTGGTGTTCCCGTCAATCCCCTGCAGGACTTTTAGTCATCAACATGCAATGGGACTTTCTGAACATCCAATGTTCCATTGACGGGAAAATTGACAGATGGTGTCGCTGAAGACGACCATTTTTGCGCCTGAAAGGTTGTGTGAAGGAGGCCGATGATCGCATGTAGTGAAAGAATATCTTGTTGGATACGATCCGAGAGAAAGAGAAAAAAAGTGTGTGGATATGAAGGAGTGAGATTCTATTGCTCAGCCTCCACGCGAACTGGAATGGGTCCCTTCCTATTAGTTTCTAGTGGTATGCTTGTTCCTGCTTCCATTGTCCCTAGCCCATGCAACCGAACGTATTGTCGTAAAATCCCTTGTACGTCCCGGATCGGGACCTTTGACATATATCACCATCGGTTGGTTGTTGACAGCGCGTCCAGAAACTTGAAGTGTATTCCTGGAAATGAGGTTGTTGCACGACTAATCCAAGTGTCGGACCTTTTCAGACTGCCCCGGCATTTCGTCTTGCTTGTTCCTGAAAAGAGCGGCCAGTGATCCAGGTGTGAATCTGTCGTTCTTGACAATCAAGACACCATCAAGCTCAAGCTCCTTGAGATGCTTGGTATAGAGCCCTTCATGTGTGCCCTCACTTAGTAAGTACGGTACTCCGTGAATGCGGAGACACAGTAATGAGGGACACATGAATGCATCTCGTAAACCTTGATAGACCCCACTTTTTATCGAGACGCCTCGGATCGTGAGATGAGTGAGTGACGGATATTTCTTCCAAGCTCGTTGAAGTGGTGGGAAATTGAATTGCGCATCGTCTCATCCATGCGTTCTGGCGCCTCAAAGTATCCCGACTCGATGTTGATCTTCAGCTTTGAACGTCGGTGTTGTTTCGTAGTGACTCCGTGAGGATAGTGACAGATGTCAGATTCTGCAGGGTGACCTCTGTCTTGGTTTTTTTCAGGACCAATGATTGGTATTGAGATGATGACACCCAGTCCTCTTGAATGGGTCTTCCGCGCCTTAAGCATTCCATGCAATCATCACAAACCCAGACCGTTCGCCCGTCTGCTAGAGCCACTCCTTTGAGCCCTCCTGTGATGCCTTTGACGTTATCGCTTTCTGCATCCAATGTGCTATGAAGGACATGCTTCATAGCCTCCTTTTGGTGGTCTTCTCTGATATGATGGGCCTTGAACAACGTATCACTGGGATCGATGCCTGCTGCTTTCAGGTCTGTTGTTCACGGTGCGTTGGAACGATGTGTAACCTGATCTGATCATGTTTCCCGGGTGGTGTGAAATGTTGGTCGCGAAGCCTCCAGCGGTTTCGGCTGTGGCGACAGTAACTTTGGTCACCTTGCCCATACGTTCGAATATCTCTCGATGACTGTGTTCATCCGTGGAGACTTTGATCGTGTATCTAGGATGAGCTGTCATATGAAAGGTGGCGTTGTCACCCCCCTCCTCAATCGACAGGGCTTGGCAGAGCGCGATGACACGGATGGGTTTGTGGAGTTTCAAGCAGGAGGGTTCGTCGGTGAGTGGGACACTCTGGAACACGGATGGAAGTGTATCTGAGGAGAGAGTGACCTTCCCGTCGGCAAGGTACCTTGACCATCTGTTATAAGATTTCGAAGCCGTCGAGGAGATGGAAGAGGTTGAGGAGCACAGATCCAGCTCCTCAAGACCTGAAGTTCTCCCAGCGGCCAAGGTGAATTTATGGCCCTTGAGGGCAAGCTGAAGGTGCGGCGGCGATTGATTTTGCATGAAGAAGACTCGCCCCTGTGAGTTGATAGCTGTTGACCGGATGAGGAATATGTGAGGATTAACGGCATGATCCGTGATATCTTTGTGGAGAAGCTTGAGAAAAAAGGGGGGAGGGTGGAAAGGGAGAGGGGGAGGGTGAGAGAGGACGTGTTGGCGATTAAAGTAGCACAGCTTTATAACACCACAAGTATAGCAAGGGCCATGTTCAGTTTTATGCCTCCTGCTGAGAGCGCACAAACCTGAGCAATTGCTGATACAGAAGCCTTGCTGCATCCGCCATGGCTCCTTTTATTATCCAATATGGTGAGGGTGGGAACGAGGTTATAGCAGACAGGGCATGTTCAGTTTTCTGTTGGTGATTTATGCCTCTTGCTGGCAGTACCCCTCTACAAATCTGGATCCAGTATATAGTCTTATAAGCCTGGCTTCCAAGGTGGGAATGTGGTTGCAGCATCCGTGAACTCTTCCTTGGACAACCAGCGACCCTGGCTCCCGCAGCATGAAAAAAAGTATGCCTGCCGTGGTTGCCGGTTACCACAGGATGAGACAATAGGCAAGAAGCCCAATATCAATTCTCTTTCTCACTCGTTTCATGCCAGGAATCCCTCTCCCACCACAAAAGTGTGTACTATGGAGCCAAGTCAATTTGAGACTCCTCGGTTCATGAAATAGCAAGCCTTTTTCTACAGCTGCAGCTGCCAGTCTTTTGTGATATGTTAATGCCTGCAGTGTTTGATGGCAAACGTACAAGATCAAGGAGCTGAAGCCAACCATCTGTAAGACTATCTCTTACCGCTCTGCTCTTTTGTAACATTTCAACGGGGTTGCTTTATTGAGTTGTATATGGGGGTGCACCTGCAGCAAGTGACACACGAAGGGCAGGCCATGCTTGGAACCTCTGTTGATGATGCTTGGCCCGGAGGCATATCATAGGTCTATCAGTAAAGACTTGTACAAGCCAGTCAGTAACCCGCGACGAGTAGATACCAAAACAGAACCAAAGGCCATCAATACCGGTGATAGTTATACCGAACACACGAAAACGGTCCATGGGCCAATGGGCACCACACCTGCTGTCGAACCTCAAAAGCTCACCGTGTGCAAGGCCACACTGTCAAGATAAGCGTCGATGAGGATCCACATGACCTTAGTAGACGGGAGTTGTTCCCCGTCCAGTCAATCAGGTTCGACACCGTCCGCCCACCGAGAACAGCATGGAGAGAATCTTGGACGCAAGGGAGCTAAAGGCCACACTATCTTGATCAGCGTCGATGAGGATCCACATGACCTTAGTAGACGTGAGTTGTTCCGCGTCCAGTCAATCAGGTTCGACACGTCCGCCCATCAGGGAGATTCTTGGACACAAGGGAGCTAATGGTCAACAAAATTAACAAGGTCAGTCGCAGAACAGCAGAGGAAACACATAAAATAGAAGACATCGCCTCTAACCTGTTCATTCCACTTAGGTCAGGAGGCCTACTGCGTGTGGGGTCACGCCGTCAGAGGGAGCGTAGGCCATCTTCCACATAACCTTGGGTAGACGGGAACATGTTCACCATCCAGTCAATCAGGTAGATAACCGTCCGCCAGCCGTGACAGCATGACTTAGAGTAAGTGGAACAAGAATAGAGGGAAGGAGGAGAAGGAGGGGAGCGGAATAAGAGAGGGAGGGAGGACGAGGAGGACGAGGAGGGAGCGGAATAAGAGAAGGGATGGTGAAAAAAAGACCATAGCATTCATGACGTTTGTAGACAATCGAGTTGCATGCCATACGCCAAAGCAGGAGAGCGAGATTGGATGTCAAGAAGATACGAGATGGGTACCCGCGGCCACCGCCGCTTAGTTCCTCTCCCCCTCTCCTACCCAACCCTTGGTGATAATGAGAGGCAAAGCAAATGTTGTATGTTAATCACGTACAAAGGAAGCTGTTCTGTTCTCACTCCCCATGAATGGGCACGCACATTTTAATGTCGATGATGTCTAAACTTATCCATTCGTCCAGCAGTGTCATTCGATATCCCCGTCCCGTCCGTCACGATCGTGTCCAACCGACGACCCTTGACTTGAAGCAATTCCAGGATCTCACGACAACCCGCGTCGCCGATACCACGACTGTTAGAAAGATCTAGCCGCTGAAGACAGCTTCCTTTGAGTGCCATGGCCACTAGACTCCGTGCCGTCGCCGCCCCAAAGTCATTGTTGGAAATATTCAGCTGCGACAGCTCCCCGAACCGTTTCTTCACTCGATCATTCGAGTTTAGGATCGAGATGGCATCGAGTGTCAATCGTGATCTGGAGAGACCGAACACTTTCAGGACGGTATTCGCCCGTAGTAGTTTGCTGAGGTTCTCGGCTGCTTCCTGCGTATCGATATGAACCCCATCCAGTTTGAGTTGCCTCAATTTGTAGGTGCTATGGATGAGATCCCGCCCTTCCAAAAAGTGCGGCATTCCAGTCACCTGAAGAATCTCGAGGTCAGTACACTTGAGCACGCGTTGAAGCCCCATAAAGACGGGTCCACATTCATTGTCGCCGCGGATCTCAAGGCTCATGAGGGGTTGTAGCTTGAGCGCTTTGGCGAGCTCGATGAATTGGTTCTGGACGGCTTCGAATTGCGTGCCAGATTGCCGCTCGGCTGTTTGAAAGTATCCAGACTCGATTCGAATGATCGCTTTCCGCACCTGAACGTACTTTTCAAGCATCCTAGTGAACGTGATGACGGACGCAGAGCATCGCAAGACCACATCAACCTCTGTCGCTTGTTTTGTAAGATCCGCGTATTCGTCCAAGGTCATGAGGTGATCCACCGGGATGGTCCTGTCTCGTGTTAGGAGCTGATAGCATTCCTCGCAGACCCATTTCGTGGGTCCTCCAAAGTGTATAGGCCGTACGTTGAACCTCATGTTGCCACCTTGGTCTGCGAATTCTGCGGATTGGAAGAGTTTGATCATGGCTTCGATCTGATGGTTGTCCACCACCCACTGTTTCTTGTAGAGCTCGCGAGCTTGAACGCCCACTCGCCGGAGATGGGTCCGATTTTGAGCCATTCGACTGAATCCATTCAGCGGTCTGTGAAAGTCAGTAGGGTCAATTGTAAATCCATGAGCGATTCCTACTGCCGCTGCGCCGATGAACAAATATGCTGTGATAGCGTCCAGGGCACGGAGAAAATCTCTGCACTTGTGCACAAGGTCTCTGGGATTCTTGATAGTGTAGCCTTCATGATGAGTCAAATGGATCGAGTCTTCATCTCCACCTTCCAGTATGGATGGAGCTTGGCAGGGTGCGAGAATTCGGAAAGGCCGGTAGGTACCATCAATAATCGGCTCCTCCAGAGCTGGTGCAACCAGAAACAGCTGGGGCATCTTGTCCGTGGACTCTTCAAATGGCCGGACTCGACGGTTGGAGGATGCACTGCCGTATCTATCATGACCAGACGTCAAGTTACCACTGGGTTGGTGTTGCAAAATGGATAGGTCTCTAATAGCCGCGGGGACTTTTGCCTCTCGGACTGGTATATATGCTTTCTGTTCCTTGAAACTTTCCAAAGAGAGTTGGATTGCCAATTTTTCGTCACTTTCAATGTCATATCCCGGTATAGGGGCACTTGGGCCGGACTGGTGCTTGTGTTGGTGTTGTAAAGTCTGCTGGCTTTTGCTTTCCCGAGTATTGGACAGACTCGCGCTGTTGCCTCCCATGTCCTCGAAAGCAAGTCTAATCGCCAGTTTTTCATCACTTTCTTGATCATAAACGGGCGAAGAGACTCTTGGGGGGTTGCTAATTCGGTTCTGCACAGCTCGGTGCCCCTTGCTCTCTTGGATGCTTGAAGGGTCAACCGTTATCCCCATGTCCTCCAAGGCTAAGCGGACCGCCAGTTGTTCGTCGCTCTCTTGATCATGATCAGGGGGTGGAACCCTTGAAGCTCCACTTGGACGATGCTGAGAAGCCTGACGGCGACTGTTCTGGGTATCGGAGACCGGCGAGGGCATTCCTGTATTGGCATCCAATTCCTTGATGGCAAGGCGGATCGCTATGAGCTCGTCGTCCTCGTAGGCTTGAGTCTTTTTCTCTGAATAGACTGGAGGCGATGGTTGCTGGGGCGCATGGTGAACCGGAGCTGGCACAGGCTGTGGAGGATAGCCTGAAGAATAGCCTGACGGGTATGCTGGAGGGTAAGCGGG